>Ga0209121_10003277_pt1 | contig 15765 bp, 11 predicted proteins | sample Cruoilmetagenom3_FD_187292 | JGI IMG/M metagenome (GOLD analysis project Ga0209121, IMG submission 187292) | Oil polluted marine microbial communities from Coal Oil Point, Santa Barbara, California, USA - Sample 3 (SPAdes) (version 2) | ecosystem: Environmental > Aquatic > Marine > Oil seeps ...
TGTGCAGATGAAAGTAGAGCTGATCAACCCCATCGCAATGGATGACGGTTTACGCTTTGCGATTCGCGAAGGTGGCCGTACAGTTGGTGCGGGTGTTGTAGCGAAGGTTATTGAATAAGAACTAAGTCTTGCGATGCTCAAGTCGAGCACCTATATTATTGGGTGCTCGACTTGTTTGTGTTTGTTTGTTATAGGCCAGTAGCTCAATTGGCAGAGCAGCGGTCTCCAAAACCGCAGGTTGGGGGTTCGATTCCCTCCTGGCCTGCCATATAACAAACTATTCATGTACGCGGATGATTTTGTTTTTCAAAGTGCATTGCTTGAAAGTTGCACAATAATTTGAGGTTTGCTGGTTTCAATGACTGAAAAGACCGAAACAGTGTCTTCTACAGCTGAAATTTTTAAATGGATTTTGGTTGCCTTGCTTGTCACCGCTGCTGTGGTGGGAAACTATTACTTTGGAGATCAGCCCCTCTTGTACAGGGTTGTTGGTGTTCTCGTTGTAGGGCTTCTCGCAGTTGGTGTGTTCGTGCAGACCTCACAGGGACAGGCGTTTACCAGTTTGTTACGTGAGTCACGCATAGAAGTTAAAAAAGTTGTCTGGCCGACAAGGCAAGAAACGCTGCAAACCACAGCTATTGTTGTGGTTATCGTGTTAATTATGTCAGCAGCCCTGTGGGGTTTTGATACGTTGTTGGGTTTTCTAGTATCCGGTTTGCTTGGTTAAGGGAGAGATATGATGGCTAAGCGATGGTACGTTGTTCACGCCTATTCTGGTTTTGAAAAATACGTTAAGCGTACATTGGAAGAGCGCATTAAACAGCACTCCCTGGAAGATGTTTTTGGTGACATTCTCGTGCCGACTGAAGAGGTGGTAGAGATGAAGTCAGGCCAAAAGCGGAAAAGTGAACGAAAATTCTTCCCCGGCTACGTGCTGGTGAATATGGAAATGAACGAAGATACCTGGTATCTCGTAAAAGATTGTCCCAAGGTTATGGGCTTTATTGGCGGTACAGCGGATAAACCGGCTCCAATTAGCGACAAAGAAGCAGCGGCTATTTTGTCCCGTATTGAAGAGGGCGTTGAAAAGCCGCGCCCACGCAGGCTGTTTGAGCCTGGTGAAGTCGTTCGCGTTAATGACGGGCCTTTTTCCGATTTTAGTGGTGTTGTTGAAGAGGTTAATTACGATAAGAACCGCCTTCAAGTAGCTGTTTCTATTTTCGGAAGATCCACGCCTGTTGAGCTGGAATTTAGTCAAGTAGAAAAGTCGTAAAACCAGGTTTTTTAGAGAAAACTTTTTTGTAATCGGACACCTTGAAAAACAGGTGTCTTTTATTAAGGGGAGCAGGGAACGTTAGTCGTTTCTCTGCGCTAGTACCCAAGAGGTGAATAATGGCTAAGAAAGTAGACGCATATATTAAGCTCCAAGTAGCAGCCGGTGCTGCAAATCCAAGCCCTCCTGTTGGGCCTGCGCTGGGCCAGCATGGTCTAAATATTATGGAGTTCTGTAAGGCCTTCAATGCTCAGACTCAAGGCTTTGAACAGGGTATGCCTATCCCTGTTGTTATTTCAGTTTATAGCGACAAGAGTTTTACCTTTGAGTTGAAAACCCCTCCAGCATCCATCCTTCTGAAGAAAGCCGCTGGCCTTAAGTCAGGTAGCGGGCGTCCCAATACCGAAAAGGTCGGGAAAGTAAGCCGTGAGCAGCTGGAAGAGATTGCTAAAACTAAAGAGCCTGATTTAACTGCCGCTGATATGGATGCAGCAGTTAGAACGATTGCAGGTTCGGCGAGAAGCATGGGTATTGAAGTGGAAGGGGTGGTTTAAAATGACAAAGTTAACTAAACGTCAAAAAGCCATTAGTGAAAAAGTAGAACTGGGCAAGGTTTATGGGACGGAAGAGGCTGTTAGTCTTCTTAATAGCCTGCCAGCGACAAAATTTACCGAGTCCTTGGATGTGGCTGTGAATCTGGGTATAGATCCGCGCAAATCAGACCAGGTGGTAAGGGGTGCAAGTGTGCTCCCTAATGGCACGGGGAAAACCGTGCGTGTAGCAGTTTTTACCCAAGGTGAAAATGTAGACAAAGCCAAAGAAGCTGGTGCTGATATCGTTGGCATGGATGAACTTGCCGAGCAGATGAAAGGCGGCGACCTGAACTTTGATGTCGTCATAGCCAGCCCTGATGCAATGCGTGTTGTAGGTAAGCTAGGCCAGGTTCTTGGACCACGCGGCCTGATGCCAAACCCAAAGGTGGGTACGGTGACTCCTGATGTGGCGACTGCCGTCAAAAATGCAAAGTCCGGACAAGTTCGTTACCGTGCTGATAAAGCCGGCATTATCCATTGTTCTGTCGGCCAAGTAGGTTTTTCACCTGAAGCCGTTAAACAGAATATTGAAGCGCTGATTGTTGATCTTAAAAAAGCAAAACCAGCCTCAGCTAAAGGTATCTACATCAAGAAAGTAACAGTTTCCAGCACGATGGGGCCAGGTCTCGCAGTAGATCACTCTGCCCTGTCGGCTTAAATAATTCTCAAGATTTGACATTGAGCCCCTTTCTGCTGCTTTGCTTGCAGGAAGGCTCGTCAAAGACCGTAGGTCCTTCACTTGTTTTGGCAAGTAGGGGTTAAAGTAGCCTGCGTAGACGCGGTGGTTCAGATTTGGCTGTATTGGCTTAGTCACAGCGCCGTGTGGTGATTTTTGGAATGGTCCGAAAATCTTATTTAGGAGGTAAATTCAGTGGCTTTACGACTGGAAGATAAAAAAGCAATTGTTGATGATGTCAACGCCGTTGCTTCCAGCGCTTTGTCTGCTGTTCTTGCTGATTATCGGGGCTTGACTGTTACCCAAATGACCGAGCTTAGAAAGCTTGCTCGTGAGCAGTCTGTCTATTTGCGTGTTGTTCGAAACACTCTCGCCAAGCGTGCTGTGCAAGGCACTGAGTTTGAGTGTTTAAATGACGCACTGGTTGGCCCGACAATTTTAGCTTTGTCAATTGAAGATCCGGGTGCAGCAGCACGCTTGATCAAAGATTTTGCCAAAGAGCATGAACAGTTAGAAGTTAAAGCATTGGCCGTTGGTGGCGAGGCACTTGGTCCGGAAAGCATTGACCGTCTTGCTAAACTACCAACTCGGGAGCAGGCATTAGGTCAACTTGCCGGCGTACTTCAAGCGCCGATTACGAAGCTGGCACAAACGCTCAACGATGTTCCAAGCAAGTTCGCACGAGCGGTTTCTGCTGTCAAAGACCAGAAAGACGCAGCGTAATCTATTTATTGCTTGTTTATAAAATTGAACTACATTCTTGTTTATTAGGAAAATGAATCATGGCTTTATCAAAAGATGAAATTTTAGATGCGATCTCTGAAATGAGCGTTATGGATCTTGTTGATCTTATTTCTGCAATTGAAGAGAAGTTTGGTGTGAGCGCAGCAGCGCCTGTAGCAGTTGCTGTTGCGGGTGGTGGTGATGCAGGTGCTGCAGCAGTAGAGCAAACAGAGTTTGATGTTGTTCTAGCATCTTTCGGCGATAAAAAAGTAGGTGTGATCAAGGCGGTGCGTGGTATTACAGGTCTTGGTCTGAAAGAAGCAAAAGGGCTTGTTGAAAGCGCTCCTGCCCCAATCAAGGAAGCGGTTTCCAAAGACGAAGCTGAAGATATTAAGAAGCAGTTGGAAGAAGCAGGCGCTGCAGTAGAAATTAAGTAAGCGATTGCAAGCCTCTAAGGGCTTTCTTAAAAGCAATAAATGGCTGGTGGCTTTTGTCACCGGCCTTTTTGTTGTGGCGTCTTAGCACTAAAAGAGGCGCTTTGGCTCTTCACTTTTTATTTGGTTTTAAAGTGATCCTCCAATCAAACAACGGAATGTAAAGGTTGGTGTAATGAATAAATTTCTGAGTATCCGCAGAATACGAGCCTTGCAACTTAAGTATAGTATTAAAAACCAATCCGAGAGCACCTTTGGATTAACGTCGATTCTGCTCGTTAATCACTCTCTACTGAATTTAAGTGGAATGTTTGGCTAGTGCCAAGCAGATAATGTATAGCTGAGGAAATCAAATGGCATACTCTTTTACTGAAAAAAAACGCATTCGTAAGAATTTCGGTAAGCTACCTCAAGTCATGGATATCCCCTACTTGTTGGCGATACAGGTGGATTCCTATAAGAAGTTTCTCCAGGCAAGTATTCCTGTATCGGAGCGCATCGATAATGGTTTGCAGGCAGCCTTTAAATCCGTTTTTCCAATAGTTAGTTATTCAGGAAGCGCGGCGCTGGAATTTGTTGAATATAACCTTGGCAAACCAGCATTTGATGTAAAAGAGTGTCAGTTACGTGGCGTGACCTACGCCGTACCTTTGCGGGTCAAAATACGCCTTATTATTTACGATAAAGATTCGTCCAACAAAGCCATCAAGGACATAAAAGAGCAAGAAGTTTACATGGGTGAACTGCCCTTGATGACGGATAATGGCACCTTTGTTATTAATGGTACAGAAAGGGTTATCGTCTCTCAGTTGCATCGATCACCTGGTGTATTCTTTGATCACGACAAAGGTAAAACTCACTCTTCTGGCAAGTTGCTTTATTCCGCAAGGGTAATTCCATACCGTGGTTCATGGTTGGACTTTGAGTTTGACCACAAAGACCTGGTTTATGTTCGAATCGATCGCAGAAGAAAGCTTCCTGCGACAGTTTTATTGCGCGCCCTGGGTTATGAGGCAGAAGAAATTCTGGAGATGTTTTTCGATACCAATACGGTGTTAATCGAAAACGGTCTGTATAAACTTGAATTGATCCCTGAAAGACTCCGGGGGGAAACCGCCGCATTCGACATAAAGGATGACAAAGGTACAGTGATTGTTGAGCAGGGTCGTCGTGTGACAGCCCGGCATGTGCGCCAGCTTACAAAAGCAAAAATGACCCATTTGGAGGTAAACCCCGAATACCTCGCGGGTAAAGTGTTGGCGAGAAATATCGTTGACCAAGAGACGGGTGAAATTCTCTTTAACTGTAATACTCCTCTTGCCGAGGAAGTTTTGGCTCAGGTGACTGAGTCTGGCGTTACAGAATTCCAAACGCTGTACATTAATGAGCTGGATTGCGGGCCTTTTGTTTCCAATACCATGGCGACAGACCCCACTAGTAATGAGCTTGAAGCGCTGGTTGAAATATACCGCATGATGCGCCCTGGCGAGCCGCCAACCAAAGATGCTGCAGAGACCTTGTTTAAAGGCCTGTTCTTCACTTCTCAGCGCTATGATTTGTCTGTTGTGGGACGTATGAAGTTTAATCGCCGCCTGGGTCGTAAGACTGAGACAGGAGAAGGGACACTTTCCAGAGAAGATATTGTTGATGTTCTGAAGACCCTGATTGACATTCGTAATGGTAAAGGGGTTGTGGATGACATTGATCATCTGGGTAACCGTCGTGTTCGCTCTGTAGGTGAAATGACAGAGAACCAGTTCCGAGTTGGGTTGGTTCGCGTAGAGCGCGCCGTGAAGGAGCGCCTGAGCCTCGCTGAATCTGAGGGGCTCATGCCTCAAGACCTTATTAATGCGAAGCCTGTTTCGGCTGCCATCAAAGAGTTTTTTGGCTCCGGCCAGCTTTCACAGTTTATGGATCAGAATAATCCACTTTCGGAAGTTACCCACAAGCGTCGCGTGTCGGCCCTCGGGCCGGGTGGCTTAACTCGTGAAAGAGCGGGTTTTGAAGTAAGGGATGTACATCCTACTCACTATGGCCGCGTTTGCCCGATTGAAACTCCTGAAGGCCCGAACATCGGCCTGATTAACTCTTTGGCCGCGTATGCGCGCACCAATGATTACGGTTTCCTTGAAAGTGCTTATCGAAAAGTAATTAAAGGAAAGGTAACAGACGAGATTGAATACCTGTCAGCCATTGAGGAAGGTAATCATATTATTGCGCAAGCCGATGCTTCGATGGATGAGGCTAATTTGCTAACGGACGATTTGGTTTCCGTGCGCCACTTTGGTGAGTTTACGCTCAAACATCCGGTAGACGTTGACTACATGGATGTGTCTCCTCGCCAGGTTGTATCGGTTGCAGCCAGTCTTATTCCCTTCCTGGAACACGATGATGCGAACCGGGCGCTAATGGGCTCAAACATGCAGCGTCAGGCGGTTCCTACCTTGATAAGTCAAAAGCCACTTGTTGGCACTGGAATGGAAGCAACGGTAGCGCGTGACTCAGGTGTTTGTATCGTCGCAGACCGCGGCGGTATTGTAGATAATGTTGATGCTAGCCGAATAGTAATACGGGCAAACCCTGATGAGATTGTGGAAGGTGAAGCCGGGGTTGATATTTACAACCTGACTAAATATACCCGTTCAAACCAGAACACCTGTATCAACCAGAAGCCGCTTGTAAAAGTCGGCGATAGCGTTGAGCGTGGCGATATCATGGCGGATGGCCCTTCCATCGATATGGGAGAGTTGGCCCTTGGGCAGAATATGCGTGTCGCCTTTATGCCGTGGAATGGATATAACTTTGAGGACTCGATTCTTATTTCGGAGCGTGTCGCAAAAGAAGACCGATTCACCACGATTCATATCCAGGAGCTTTCCTGTGTAACGCGTGATACCAAGTTAGGCGCAGAAGAAGTCACTGCTGATATACCGAATGTTGGCGAGGCCGCCTTGTCAAAGCTTGACGAGTCGGGAATCGTTTACATCGGCGCTGAAGTAAAAGCTGGGGATATTCTTGTCGGTAAGGTAACGCCGAAAGGGGAGACGCAGCTAACACCAGAAGAAAAACTTCTGCGTGCTATCTTTGGTGAAAAGGCTTCTGACGTGAAAGATACATCGTTACGTGTGCCTACAAGTGTTAAAGGTACCATTGTTGATGTGCAAGTCTTCACGCGGGATGGCGTCGAAAAAGATCAGCGTGCACTTGATATCGAAAAGATGCAGCTTGATGACTACCGTAAAGATTTAAAAGATGAATTCCGTATCTTTGAAGAAGTAACCAAGGACCGTTTGCGGGCGGTACTTGTTGGCGCTGACATTAGTGGGGGCGCAGGGCTTACGAAAGGAACGCTTGAGCAGTCAGATCTTGAAGCCCTTCCTCTAGATAAGTGGTTTGAAATCCGGGTGCTGGACGACAAGGTAGCTTCCCAGCTTGATAAAACAAAGGAGTTCCTCCAGCAGCAGAAAGACTTGTTGGACGAGCGCTTTGAAGATAAAAAGCGCAAGCTTACTGGTGGGGACGAGCTCGCTCACGGAGTTCTAAAAATTGTAAAAGTCTATCTTGCGATCAGGCGGCGTATTCAGCCAGGCGATAAAATGGCGGGCCGTCATGGAAACAAAGGGGTTATCTCAGCAGTAATGCCCGTAGAAGATATGCCTTATGATGAAAATGGTGTGCCTGTCGATGTTTGCCTAAACCCCTTGGGGGTTCCTTCGCGTATGAACGTGGGGCAGATCCTCGAAACGCACCTTGGTTTTGCGGCCAAGGGTTTGGGGGAGCAGATCTCAAACATGCTCGATGCGAAACAAAAAGCGGATGATATTCGTGAATATCTACGCAAGATCTACAACACAACAGGGGGCCGCAGTGAGGAGTTAGATTCCTTTGATGATGAGGCCTTGCTAGAGCTTGCCGGTAATCTGCGTGGCGGTGTGCCTATTGCAACCCCCGTTTTTGATGGCGCAAAAGAAAGCGAAATCAAAACGTTGCTCGGTCTTGCAGGCTTGCCAGATAGTGGCCAGATGACCTTGTACGATGGACGTACTGGCGATGCATTTGAGCGAAAGATTACTGTTGGTTATATGTATATGCTCAAGCTTAACCACCTTGTTGATGACAAGATGCACGCGCGTTCGACCGGCTCGTATAGCCTGGTTACGCAGCAGCCGCTCGGTGGTAAGGCACAGTTTGGTGGGCAGCGTTTCGGAGAGATGGAAGTATGGGCGCTTGAAGCCTACGGAGCTGCATATACCTTGCAGGAAATGCTGACAGTTAAATCTGATGATGTTCAGGGGCGAACCAAAGTCTATAAAAATATCGTAGACGGCGATCATCGCATGGATCCTGGAATGCCAGAATCTTTCAACGTACTGGTGAAAGAGATTCGGGCTTTAGGCATCGATATAGAGCTGGAAACTGATTAGCTTAGCGGCTTTTTGAAAAGAACATACACGGCTGCAGCAGCTTAAATAAAAGATTTATCTTGGAGGATTGGCCTTGAAAGACCTACTCAATTTACTCAAATCTCAAGGACAGGTAGAAGAGTTTGATAAAATAAGGGTTGGATTGGCTTCGCCACAACTTATCCGATCATGGTCCTACGGAGAAGTTAAGAAGCCTGAAACCATCAATTACCGTACCTTTAAGCCGGAGCGGGATGGCCTGTTTTGCGCCAAAATTTTTGGCCCTGTAAAGGACTTTGAGTGCTTGTGCGGGAAATACAAGCGATTAAAGCACCGTGGGGTTATTTGTGAAAAGTGTGGTGTTGAAGTCGCACTCGCCAAGGTGCGCCGTGAGCGAATGGGCCACATTGAGCTAGCTTGTCCCGTTGCCCATATTTGGTTTCTCAAGTCATTGCCATCCCGCATTGGTTTGCTGCTTGATATGACTTTGCGTGATATAGAGCGCGTATTGTATTTCGAGTCATTTGTTGTGGTCGATCCGGGTATGACGACTCTGGAGCGCAATCAGTTACTGACCGATGAGCAGTACTATGATGCACTGGAAGAGTTTGGTGATGAATTTGATGCGCGTATGGGTGCCGAAGCCGTACAGGCTTTATTGCTAGACCTTGATCTTGATGCAGAGGCTGCGCATATTCGGGAAGAAATCCCAAACACCTCTTCTGAAACAAAAATTAAAAAATACGCCAAAAGATTGAAGCTGCTAGAGGCGTTTATTGAATCGGGTAATAAGCCAGAGTGGATGGTATTAACGGTTTTACCTGTGCTGCCACCGGATTTACGTCCCCTTGTGCCACTTGATGGCGGACGTTTTGCAACGTCTGATCTGAATGACCTTTATCGTCGGGTAATCAATAGAAATAACAGGCTTAAGCGTCTGCTTGATCTGAATGCGCCGGATATTATTGTACGTAATGAAAAACGTATGCTTCAGGAGTCTGTTGATGCGCTGCTTGATAATGGTCGACGCGGTCGCGCAATAACCGGTACTAATAAGCGGCCCCTTAAATCCCTCGCAGAATTGATCAAAGGTAAGCAGGGGCGTTTCCGTCAAAACTTGCTTGGTAAGCGAGTGGATTACTCTGGTCGTTCCGTTATTGTGGTTGGGCCGACACTTAAGCTGCACCAGTGCGGCCTGCCTAAAAAGATGGCTCTTGAGCTGTTCAAGCCCTATATTTTTAGCAAGCTGGAAGGTCGTGGTTTAGCTACAACCATTAAAGCCGCCAAAAAGATGGTTGAGCGGGAAACTACAGAAGTATGGGATATCTTGGCCGATGTGATCCGGGAGCACCCTATACTCCTGAACCGTGCACCAACTCTGCATCGCTTGGGCATTCAGGCCTTTGAGCCAGTATTAATTGAAGGTAAAGCGATACAGCTCCACCCCTTGGTATGTGCGGCTTATAACGCTGACTTTGACGGTGATCAAATGGCGGTACACGTGCCATTGACCATAGAGGCGCAGGTCGAAGCTCGCACGCTTATGATGTCGACGAATAACATCCTGTCGCCAGCAAGCGGCGAGCCTATTATTGTCCCCTCTCAAGACGTGGTTCTGGGTTTGTACTACATGACTCGCGACCGGATTAATGCGCTTGGCGAAGGTTTTATCTTCTCAGGTATTGAAGAAGTACTTCGCGCCTATACCGGTGAAAAAGTAGCGCTTCATTCCCGCATTAAAGTTCGAATCAAAGATACGGTGGAGAAAGAAGACTATACGCATGAGAAACGTTCGAGAATTGTAGAGACTACCGCTGGACGAGCGATGCTTTGGAGTATCGTGCCAGAAGGTTTGTCCTATGACCTGGTTAACCAGGCTTTGACCAAGAAGGCTATCTCTCGTTTAATTAACGCGTGTTATCGTCAGCTGGGCCTTAAATCAACGGTTATTTTTGCCGACCGTTTGATGTATCTCGGTTTTGAGCAGGCGACGTTATCAGGCGCCTCTATTGGTATTAATGACTTGGTGATCCCCGATGCTAAAAAAGAAATCATCGGTGCTGCCGAGGCAGAAGTGAAGGAAATTCAGGAGCAGTATGACTCTGGGCTGGTAACTGCCGGTGAGAGATATAACAAAGTAGTTGATATCTGGTCTCGTACAAACGACCGCGTTGCCAAAGCGATGATGGATGGCTTAGGTACCGAAACAGTGAAGGACAAGGACGGCGCCGACGCGGAGCAGCAATCCTTTAATTCGGTGTATATTATGGCTGACTCCGGGGCGAGGGGTTCGGCTGCGCAGATACGTCAGTTGGCGGGAATGCGGGGTTTGATGGCAAAACCGGATGGCTCTATCATCGAAACACCTATCACTGCGAATTTCCGAGAAGGCCTGTCGGTACTGCAGTACTTTATATCGACTCACGGTGCGCGAAAAGGTTTGGCTGATACCGCCTTGAAAACTGCGAACTCTGGTTACCTTACACGCCGATTGGTAGATGTTGCTCAGGATCTTGTGATAACTAATCCTGACTGCGGAACCTCTGAAGGTTTATTGATGACCCCTCTGATTGAAGGCGGAGACGTAGTCGAGCCGCTAAGAGAACGAGTTCTGGGTCGAGTTGTGGCGGTGGATGTACCGCTCCCCGGAAATGAAAAAGAAATCGCCGTTGAGGCGGGTACCTTCCTTGATGAGCAGTGGGTTGATCGACTTGAGCAAATGAACGTCGATGAGGTGATCGTTCGCTCTCCAATTACCTGTAGCACCCGTTATGGCGTGTGTTCTTTGTGTTACGGTCGAGATCTGGCGCGTGGGCACCTGGTTAACTCTGGTGAGGCAATTGGTGTAATTGCTGCTCAGTCTATTGGTGAGCCGGGTACACAGCTGACAATGCGGACCTTTCATATTGGTGGGGCGGCATCCAGGGCGTCGGCTGCCAGTAACGTGCAAATAAAGAATAGCGGTGTCACCCGTCTTCATAACATTAAAACGGTAGAGAAGAAGTCTGGACATCTCGTGGCCGTTTCTCGTTCGGGTGAACTGGCTGTAGCCGATGAGCGCGGTAGAGAGCGTGAGCGATATAAAATCCCCTATGGCGCGGTTATTAGCGTGAAGGAAGGTGAGGCAATTGACGGTGGTCAGATTGTTGCAACCTGGGATCCTCATACGCACCCTATCGTTTCGGAAGCATCGGGGCAGATCCAGTTTTCTGACATGGATGATGGCATTACTGTAACCCATCAGACTGACGAACTAACGGGCTTGACCAATATTGTAGTGATTGACCCCACCGAGCGGCCAGCAGCGGCAAAGGATTTAAGGCCTTGTGTGCGCTTGCTTGACGGTGAGGGTAATTTGGTTTGCCAAGGAGAAACCGATACGCCGGTTCAATACTTCCTGCCCTCTGGCGCGTTAACCAGCCTGATAGACGGCGGAGAGATAGGAGTCGGTGATGTAGTTGCCCGTATTCCACAAGAAAGTTCAAAAACCCGCGATATTACGGGTGGTCTGCCGCGGGTTGCTGACTTGTTTGAGGCGCGTAAGCCAAAAGAGCCTGCAATCCTCGCGGAAATCAGTGGCATGGTTGGTTTTGGTAAAGAAACCAAGGGCAAGCGCCGCCTGATGCTGGCTGGTACTGATGGTGAGGCTTATGAAGAGTTGATTCATAAGTGGCGCCATATCGGAGTTTACGAAGGTGAAAGTGTAGAGAAGGGGGAGGTTATTTCTGAAGGCCCTCCGAGTCCTCATGATATCTTGCGTCTTTTGGGCGTAAGTGCCCTTGCAAATTATGTCGTAAATGAAGTGCAAGACGTGTACCGCTTACAGGGCGTAAAGATAAACGATAAGCATATTGAGGTTATCGTTAGGCAAATGCTTCGTAAAGTAGAGGTTACCGAGTCTGGTGATTCGCGCTTTATTAAGGGTGAGCAAGTGGAATATTCGCGTATTCTCACTGCTAACGAGCAGCTTGAAAAAGCGGGTAAAATCTCGGCCAAATTCGATCGATTGTTGCTTGGCATTACCAAAGCTTCTTTGGCAACCGAATCCTTTATTTCTGCTGCTTCTTTTCAGGAAACAACGCGAGTTCTTACCGAAGCTGCGGTGACCGGAAAAATGGATGACTTGCGCGGTCTTAAGGAAAACGTTGTTGTTGGTCGCTTGATTCCAGCGGGTACGGGCTACGCTTATCATAAAAAACGACGAGAAATGCGCGAGCTAGGAGGGGCATCTGCTTTGTTGGAGGAGCCTCAGGAGTTAAGCGCTGAAGTGGATCAGTCTGTAAGTGACGCACTAAGCGAAGCATTAAACTCGTCAGACAAAGAATAGCCCCGTTAGATGCATGCCTGGCTAAGGTGCTGCTTGACTTGGCCGGGGTGCATCTATAGAATTCCGCATCCTTTATCGACGGGATATTGGGTTTTGTAATATCAATTAAAAATTTTCGGAGTAAAGTTCGATGTCAACCATTAATCAATTGGTTCGCAAGCCGCGTAAGCTGAAGCGGGCCAAGAGTGATGTGCCCGCACTGCAGGCTTGTCCTCAGAGAAGAGGGGTTTGTACCAGGGTCTATACAACAACCCCTAAGAAGCCAAACTCTGCATTACGTAAAGTATGTCGAGTGCGTTTAACCAATGGCTATGAAGTATCCTCCTATATTGGGGGCGAAGGACACAACCTACAGGAGCACTCTGTAGTGCTGATTCGGGGTGGTCGTGTGAAAGATTTGCCTGGTGTTCGTTATCATACGGTACGAGGTACATTAGATACTTCGGGTGTTGCCGACCGTAAGCAAGGCCGTTCAAAATACGGCGCTAAAAAACCTAAATCCTAATTTAATTTTACTTGTTTTAGACTAGTAAGGCTGAGCGCTGCCCTTCAGTTGTGGAGCGGGAGTTTCAGGCGAACCTGAAGAGAGAGAGTTATGCCTAGAAGAAGAGTTGTTGCCAAACGTGAAATATTGCCTGATCCCAAATTCGGAAATCAGGTACTTGCAAAATTCATGAACCAGTTGATGATCAGCGGTAAAAAATCAGTTGCTGAAAAAATTGTTTATGGTGCCTTGGATATTATTGCCGAAAAAACCAAAGAAAATCCCGTCGAGATTTTTGAAAAAGCACTAGAAGCCGTGCAGCCGATGGTGGAAGTTAAGTCCCGTCGTGTTGGCGGGGCCACTTATCAAGTGCCAGTAGAGGTGCGTCCTTCGCGAAGAGTAGCCTTGGCGATGCGCTGGATAGTTGACTGCTCCCGCCTGCGTGGAGAGAAGTCAATGGTGCAGCGCTTAGCTGGTGAGTTGATGGATGCGGTAGAAGGAAAGGGCGCTGCAGTTAAAAAGCGCGAAGACGTTCATCGCATGGCAGAAGCGAACAAAGCGTTTTCTCATTACCGATTTTAATTTTAATCTATTTTTTGACTACCTATGCCTTGAATTGAGGAAAAAAAAGTGGCCCGTAAAACCCCTTTAAATCGCTACCGTAATATCGGTATTTGTGCCCACGTTGATGCTGGTAAAACCACCACAACAGAGCGCGTTTTGTTTTATACAGGTGTCTCCCATAAAATCGGTGAGGTGCATGATGGCGCGGCTACGATGGATTGGATGGAGCAGGAGCAGGAGCGAGGTATAACAATTACTTCGGCTGCCACTACCTGTTTCTGGTCCGGAATGGATCGCCAGTTCGACGAGCACCGCGTGAACATCATAGACACGCCGGGTCACGTTGATTTCACCATTGAAGTAGAGCGCTCACTGCGAGTTCTTGATGGTGCTGTGGTGGTGTTTTGCGGGAGCTCTGGAGTAGAGCCTCAGTCAGAGACAGTATGGCGTCAGGCGAATCGATACAACGTGCCGCGTATCGTTTTTGTAAACAAGATGGATCGAGCAGGTGCTGATTTCGTACGTGTAGTTGATCAAATCAAAGAGCGCTTGGGCGCAACGGTCGTTCCGGTTCAGCTGAATATTGGTGCTGAGGACGAGTTTAAGGGTGTTATTGACCTAATTCGCATGAAAGCGATTTATTGGAATGAATCTGACCAAGGCATGACCTATGACTTGGCTGAAATTCCGGAAGAGCTTCAGTCCATGGCGGACGAGTATAGAGAAGCTATGGTCGAGGCGGCGGCTGAGTCTAATGATGAGCTAATGACTAAATACCTTGAAGAAGGTGAGCTCTCAGTAGAAGAGATCAAGTTGGGCTTGAGGCAGCGTGTTATTAATAACGAAATTGTTTTAGCGCTTTGTGGTTCCGCTTTCAAAAATAAGGGTGTTCAAGCGGTGCTCGATGCTGTTATCGAATACCTTCCTTGCCCAACTGAAGTTGAGGCTATCGCGGGCGTTTTGGACGATGCCGATGAAACTCCTGCAGTGCGAGAGTCATCTGACGAGGAGCCCTTTGCAGCCTTGGCGTTTAAAATTGCCACGGACCCATTTGTTGGCTCGTTGACGTTTTTTCGCGTTTACTCTGGCGTTCTTAAGTCTGGTGATGCGGTCTATAACCCGGTAAAGGGTAAGAAGGAGCGCATCGGCCGTATCTTGCAGATGCATGCAAACTCGCGCGAAGAAATTAAAGAGGTTCGCGCAGGCGATATCGCTGCCGCGGTAGGCTTGAAGGAAGTAACGACTGGAGATACGCTTTGCGATTTGGGTGAAGTGATAACGCTTGAGCGGATGGACTTCCCTGAACCAGTTATCTCTGTCGCAGTTGAGCCTAAAACAAAGGCTGACCAAGAAAAAATGGGTATAGCCCTGGGGCGCTTGGCTCAAGAAGATCCTTCTTTTCGTGTTACTTCGGATGAAGAATCAGGGCAGACCATTATTTCTGGGATGGGTGAATTGCATCTGGATATCCTTGTTGATCGGATGCGGCGAGAGTTTGGTGTAGAGGCGAATATCGGTAAGCCCCAGGTGGCATACCGAGAAACCATCAGGAAGCCTGTTGAAGTCGAAGGTAAGTTTGTTAAGCAGAGTGGTGGGCGCGGCCAGTATGGTCATGTTTGGCTTCGCATCGAGCCTGTTGATGAGAGCGAAGGCTATAGCTTTAAGTCAGAAATCGTTGGGGGCTCCGTTCCAAGGGAATACTTTAATGCCGTTGATAAGGGTATTCAGGAACAGATGGCTAACGGTGTTGTGGCGGGTTACCCGGTTATAGATGTAAAAGCTGCACTTTTCGATGGTTCCTATCATGATGTGGATTCAAATGAAAATGCCTTCCGCATGGCTGCTGCGATGGCCTTTAAAAAGGGCGCGGTAGAGGCTGGGGCAGTATTGTTAGAGCCTGTTATGAAAGTGGAAGTCGTTACACCTGAAGATTATATGGGTGATATTATCGGAGACTTGAACCGACGACGCGGTATGGTTCAGGGCATGGAAGATATTCCTTCCGGTAAGATCGTTCGGGCGGAAGTGCCGCTGGCGGAAATGTTTGGCTATGCGACCACAGTGCGCGGAATGTCCCAGGGGCGAGCTGCATACTCCATGGAGTTTTTAAAGTATCTGGAAGTTCCAGCAAGTATTGCTGAAGCAATAAAAAACCAGTCTTAGTGATTTAACTTTCGAGGTTTGAGTTCATGTCAAAGGAAAAATTTGAAAGAAATAAACCCCACGTAAATGTGGGGACCATTGGTCACGTAGATCACGGTAAAACAACGCTGACAGCGGCGCTTACC
>Ga0209121_10003278_pt1 | contig 15760 bp, 10 predicted proteins | sample Cruoilmetagenom3_FD_187292 | JGI IMG/M metagenome (GOLD analysis project Ga0209121, IMG submission 187292) | Oil polluted marine microbial communities from Coal Oil Point, Santa Barbara, California, USA - Sample 3 (SPAdes) (version 2) | ecosystem: Environmental > Aquatic > Marine > Oil seeps ...
AAGGGAAGGCACTGGAACTGGCCAGCGGCACCGGCCAGCATGTCACCCGGTTTGCCGCTTGCCTGCCTGACCTGCACTGGCAACCAAGCGAGATCGACGCAAACCGGCGTGCCAGTATTGACGCCCACGCAAACGATACCGGTCTGGAAAATATCGCTCTGGCGATTGCCCTGAACGCCACGGCCCCCGGATGGGGCAACCGGCATGGCGGGCAGGCGCTGATTGTGCTGGTCAACCTTCTGCACCTGATCACCGACGATGACGCGCAGGTTTTGATCCATGAGGCCACCAACGCTTTGGTCAAAGGCGGGCGGCTGGTGATCTATGGCCCGTTCATGCGCGCCGGAGAACTGACCAGTGACGGTGACAAGGTTTTTCACGCAAGCCTGAGATCCGCGAATCCAGGGATCGGTTACAAGGATGATTTCGACATGATGGACCTTTTGCAGGCCGCCGGGCTGGAAATGGTCGATGTGGTAGAAATGCCCGCCAATAATCTGGCTCTGGTGGCGAAAAAACCGGCGATATGATCAGGATCAATACCGCCGTTTCCTTCATGTGATGAATAGTTCAACAAGCCGCTCACTCACAAAACCGGAAGGATCCCAGATGAACTGGAACGACAAACTCGACGCAACCCGGTCGGGCCTGCGCAATCTGAACGCCGCCATACCCGAGGCATCCCGCGCATTTGGTGCCTTGGGCAAGGCCGTAAAAGAAGGCGGAACGCTGGATTTCAAGACCAAGGAATTCATCGCGCTTGGCATCGCAGTGGCCACGCATTGCGAAGATTGCATTGCCCTGCACATGCAGGCGCTGATCAAGGCAGGAGCCAGCCGCGAAGAAGTGGCCGACGTATTGGCAATGACCATCCAGATGGGCGGGGGACCGGCGATGATGTACGCCGCCAAAGCAATGGAATGCTTCGACGAGCTAAGTAACTGATCGCGCCTGCCCCAGAATGTGGCGACGGAATTGCGAAGCCGCATCGTTACACATATACCAATATGCGAATATATGGAGTTCCGACATGACATTTCACAGATTTCTTTCGGTCGCCGCCGCTCTCTTTCTTGGTACGGCCGCTTTTGCACAGCAGGGCAAACCGGGCGCGCATTTTATTGAGAACTGGGATCTGGACGAAGACGGTCAGGTAACGTTTGCCGAAGCCAAGGAAAAGCGCGGCGATTTATTTACCATGTTCGATCAAGATGAAGACAGCCGGCTGAGTGATGCCGAATACGACTTGTTCGACGAAACCCGCCGCGCCGACATGGACGAAAACGCCGGGGGCCATAAAAAAGGCCCAATGCGCGGCGTGGACAAGGCGATGATGCGCGAATTCAACGATGTGAATGGCGACGGGCAGGTTTCACGCGACGAATTTGTCGGCAGGACCGGGGATTGGTTTACCAAGATGGACCGCACCGGCGACGGCGTTGTCACAACGCAAGATTTCGCGCGGAAAGGCGGCTGATCATTTCACAAGCGTTATAGCCATTCATTTCCGCCCGAACGGTGTGGCCCCTACCCATCCCTGCGGATCACCTCGTTCTTCGGATCATAAGGGCTATCCTCTGTCACGATGGCATCCCACAGCTTGTCCTGCATCCTGACCTTCAGCTTTGTGCCCGGCTCTGCCAGCGCAGGCGGCACATACCCCATGCCAAGTGATTTGCCGAACGCCACCGAATAGCCGCCCGAGGTCAGCCGCCCGACGCGTTCTCCCTCGTGATAAAGCGCCTCGCGCCCCCAGGGGTCGGCGTCTTCCGGCCCGTCGATCAGCACCGTCACACAGGTGGACCGGATACCCTTGGCCTGCATCGCATCCTTGCCGTGGAATTCCTTGCCAAGGTCAACAAAGCGCGGCAACCCAGCCTCAAGCGGCGTGCCATCCCGACCCAGTTCCGTGCCAAACGCACGATAGCTTTTCTCTTGTCGCAACCAGTTCTGCGCCCGTGCCCCGACCAATTTCATGCCGTGCGGCGCACCCGCCTGCATCAGCTGATCCCACAGGTAATTCTGCATTTCCATCGGGTGATGCAACTCCCAGCCCAACTCGCCGGTATAGGCCACGCGAATGGCGCGCACCGGGCACATGCCCAGTTCGATGTCACGACAGGTCAGCCAGGGAAAGCGTTTGTTCGACAGGACCGTGGCCGGGTCGCCATCACTGATCAACCCGTTCAGCACATCGCGGCTTTTGGGTCCGGCAATGGCAAAAACGCCCCATTGTGTCGTCACATCCTGAACCTCGATATAACCGAATTCCCCGGCCTTGTCGGCAGCCGCCTTGCGCAGGTAATCCGCGTCATAGGCGGCCCAGCCCCCGGCAGAGACCAGATAATATTCGTCCCCCCTCAGCCGCACGATGGTGTATTCGGTGCGCGTGGTCCCGGCACCGGTCAGCGCATAGGTCAGGTTGATCCGCCCCACATTGGGCAGTTTGTTGCAGGTGAACCAGTCAAGGAACGCCGTGGCACCGGGGCCTTTGACCACATGCTTGGCAAAGGCGGTGGCATCAATCAGGCCAACCCCCTGCCGAACCGCCTGCGCCTCATCGCGCGCATATTGCCACCAGCCACCACGACGAAAACTGCGCGCGTCATGGTCGTTGAACCCTTTGGGCGCATAGTAATTCGGGCGCTCCCAGCCATTGACCCAGCCAAACTGTGCGCCCAGCGCCTTTTGCCGGTCATAGGCCGGGGCAGTGCGCAGCGGACGGCAGGCCGGGCGTTCCTCGTCCGGGTGGTGCAGGACATAGACGTGGTCGTAACATTCCTCGTTCTTGCGGGCGGCGAACTCGGTCGTCATCCAGTCGCCATAGCGTTTGGGATCAAGCGACGCCATGTCGATATCGGCCTCGCCCTGAACCATCATCTGCGCCAGATAATGCCCGGTGCCGCCGGCGGCGGTGATGCCAAAGGAGAACCCCTCGGCCAGCCACATGTTGCGCAGCCCCGGTGCCGGACCAACCAGAGGGTTGCCATCGGGCGTATAACAGATCGGCCCGTTGAAATCATCTTTCAGGCCTGAATCCTCGCAGGACGGAATGCGGTGGATCATCGCCATGTACTGGCTTTCGATCCGCTCCAGATCGAGCGGGAACAGGTCGGCGCGAAAACTGTCCGGCACGCCATGTTCGAAACAGGCCGGCGCACCCTTCTCGTAGACCCCCAGTATCCAGCCACCGCGTTCCTCGCGCACGTAAGATTGCGCATCGGCGTCGCGCACCACAGGGTGTTCCTGCCCGCCGCCCTCGCGGTATTTGACCAGTTCGTGATCGCGGTCCATGACGATGAACTGATGCTCGACCGGAATAGCCGGGATCTTGATGCCCAGCATCGCGGCGGTGCGTTGCGCATGGTTGCCGGATGCCGTCACCACATGCTCGGCCGTGATTACAACCTGCTCATCCGAAGCTATCAGATTGCCACCCTTTTCGACCATCTTCGTACAGGTCACCTCCCATACCTCACCGGTCCAGTGGAACCCGTCCGCCTGCCATTTGCGCACGATCTCTACACCACGCTGGCGCGCGCCCTTGGCCATGGCTTGCGTCACATCCGCCGGGTTAATGTAGCCGTCAGTGCTGTGATACAGCGCGCCCTTCAGGTCATCCGTGCGGATCAACGGCCAGCGTTCCCTGATCTGCCCGGGCGTCAGCCATTCATACGGAACATCGCAGGTCTCGGCGGTCGAGGCATAGAGCATGAATTCATCCATGCGCGCCTGCGTCTGCGCCATGCGCAGGTTTCCGACCACGGCGAACCCGGCATTGAGACCAGTCTCGGCCTCCAGCGATTTATAAAACTCGACCGAATACTTGTGAATATGCGTTGTGGCAAAGGACATGTTGAACAGCGGCAGCAACCCCGCCGCGTGCCAGGTCGATCCCGACGTCAACTCGTCCCTCTCCAGCAACATCACATCATCCCAACCGGCGCGGGCCAGATGATAGGCAATCGACGTGCCAACGGCCCCGCCACCGACGACCAGTGCTTTGACTTGGGTTTTCATGCGCCCTACTCCGGCAAAAAACGGCTTTCCCCGGATTTATGCCAGCATCGGAACAGGCGCGCCCAATCCATCCGACCCAATACAGGACAAAACCGACGTTCCAGCAATTCAGCACACGCCGTACCCCGCCTTGCCGCTGTCCAATTTGAGTATTTTCAACGAGAAGAAGATCAGGCGTGCGCCCGGCTTCTTCTCGTTACAAATACTCACGCGCCGCAGGCATATCTGCTGTTAAAACGTCAGAACCTTTCCCGGGTTCATGATCCCATCGGGATCAACCGCCGCCTTGATCGCCTTCATCACCCCGGTTGCCGGGCCAAGCTCGCGCTCAAGATAGGGCCGTTTTCCCTGGCCGATGCCATGTTCCCCGGTACAGGTGCCATCCATCGCAATCGCCAGATCGTTCAGCCTGCCGACAAAATCATCGGCCCGGGCCAGTTCGGCGGTATCATCCATGTCAACCAACAGCGTGGTGTGGAAATTGCCGTCCCCCACATGACCGACAATCATCCCGGTCAGATCCAGTTCCGCCACCATTTCATTGGCCCGCCCGACACATTCCGCCAGCCTTGAAATCGGCACGCACACATCCGTGGCAATCCCCGTGGTGCCGGGCCTGAACTGAAGTGCCGCCCAGTAATAATCATGCCGCGCCTTCCACAGCCGGTTGCGTTCCTCGGCATTGGTGGTCCACTCGAACCCGGTGCCACCGCTGTCCTGAGCGATCTCGCCAAAGGCGGCGGATTGCTCGGCCACGCTGGCCTCGGAGCCGTGGAATTCCAGCAGCAGCAGCGGCGTTTCCGGCAGATCGAGCCCGGCATAGGCATTGACCGCCTGCACCGACAACGTGTCCAGCAACTCCATCCGCGCCACCGGGATGCCATACTGAATGGTGGCAATCACCGCCTGACAGGCGGCATTGACTGTCTCAAACGAACAGCGCGCCGACGACATCGCCTCGGGGATGCCGTGCAGGCGCAGGGTGATCTCGGTGATCAGGCCCAGCGTGCCCTCGGACCCGACCATCAGCCGTGTCAGATCATAGCCGGCTGATGATTTCTTCGCCCGCTGCGCCGTGCGGATGATCTGGCCATCCGGCATCACCACCTCAAGGGCGATAACATTGTCCTTCATCGTGCCATAGCGCACCGCATTGGTGCCCGAGGCGCGGGTCGCCGTCATCCCGCCAAGCGAGGCATTGGCACCGGGATCAATGGGAAAGAACAACCCCTGATCGCGCAGATGCACGTTCAGATCCTCGCGCGTCACGCCGGGTTGCACGACGCAGTCCAGATCCTCGCCGTGAACCGCCAAAACCCGGTTCATCTGGCCCATATCAACCGAAATACCACCGGCGGGCGCGTTGACATGCCCCTCAAGCGACGTGCCGGTGCCATAGGGAATGACCGGCACCCGGTGCGCGGCACAGGTCTTGACGATCTCGGACACTTCCTCGGTCGAGCGGGGGAAGACCACCGCATCGGGCGGCTGGTTTTCGATCCAGGTTGTTGTGTGGCCGTGCTGTTCACGGATCGCCTGCCCGGTCTGAAAACGGTCGCCAAAGCGCTGTTTGAGGATGCCAAGGGCGGTTTCGATGCCCGTTTCGTTACGCGGCAAAGCCGTTGCCTGAACCATTTTTTTTCCTTTGTTACTCGCCCAGCGCGATGCCTTCGCGGCGCGGATCCGCCCCGCCCCGCAACCCGTCCCCGGCAATGGCAATCGCGTGCAGGCCCGAATTCAGATCGCCTATCTTAACCTCATATCCCAGTGTCTCAAGCTCGGATGCAAGACCCTCGATGCGGCTTCCCACTTCAAGATCATAGCTGCCAAAGCGGTTGATCGCGTGGCCCGTCGCCACTGCCTGCTGCACATCCATACCCCAGTCAGCCCAGGCGATGATCGCCGTGGCCACATAGCCGATGATCCGGCTGCCGCCGGGCGAACCGATGGCCAGAACCGGCGCGCCATCCTGCATCACAATCGTCGGAGCCATCGACGACCGGGGCCGCTTGCCCGGCTCCAGCCGGTTGGCGATAGGCACGCCGTCGCGGTGGCTACGGAACGAGAAATCGGTCAGTTCATTGTTCAGCAGAAACCCGCGCACCATCAGCCGCGATCCAAAGGCGTTCTCGACCGTCGTGGTCATCGACAACACGTTGCCATAGCTGTCAACAATCGAGATATGCGAGGTGGACGGCAGTTCTATCGCCTCATCATCAGCCCGGTTCAGGGCGTGATCGAATTCAGGCGTGCCGGGGGTGACCGCCTCCAGCGCCATGTCACCGGCCAGCAATCCGGCGCGCTTGGCCAGATAATCCGGATCGACCAATCCTTTCGTGGGCATTGGCACATAATCGCTATCGGCCATGTACCGGCCCCGGTCGGCAAATGCCAGACGCGAGGCATCACCGATCAGCCGCCATGCCTGGGCACTGTCCGGGCCAAGCGCGGCCAGATCAAAATGGTTCAATTGCCCAAGGATCTGCCCGACACTCAAGGCCCCGGACGATGGCGGGCCCATGCCACAGACCTGGTAGATACGATAGCCCACGCAAACCGGTTCACGCGCCCGCACCTGATAGATCGCCAGATCAAGCGGCGACAGCACGCCGGGATTGCCGGGAGCATTTGCAACGGTTCGCACAATATCCGCGGCGATCGCCCCGCTGTAAAACGCCTCTGGGCCCTTGGTCGCAAGGGCCCGCAGCGTGGCCGCGTAATCGGGGTTCTTCAATACCGCGCCTGCCTCCAGGGGCCTTCCGTCAGGAAGGAAATAATCCGCTGTTGGCTGAAATCTGGCCAGCCGTTCGCCATCACGTTCGACTAGGCCCGCCAGCCGGGGCGATACCTGAAACCCGTCCTCGGCCAGAGAGATTGCCGCCTGAAACAGGGCTGGCCAGGGTGTACGCCCCCAGCGGCGATGCGCCTCGCCCAGCAACGCAGGCGTGCCGGGTGTGCCAACCGAACGACCGCCCACCACCGCATCAAAGAATGTCAGCGGCGCGCCATCGGCGTCCTGGAACAATCGTGGCGTCGCGGCCAAAGGTGCCGTTTCGCGCCCATCCAACGTAGAGATCTGGCCGCTTTCAGCGTCATACCACACCAGAAAGGCCCCACCGCCAAGACCCGAGGATTGCGGTTCAACCAGACCCAGAACCACTTGCACGGCGACCATGGCATCTGCGGCACTGCCGCCCATCCGCAGAATATCGGCCCCCGCCTGCACCGCCAGCGGATTGGCCGCGGCGACCATCCAGTTTTCCGACGTTACCGGAACCCCCTGCGCCTTGGCCTCAAGTGCTGCGGCAATGGCGGGCGATGCATTTGCAAACCCAAGTCCGGTCGCGGCCTCGGGTGCGACACTGTCAGCGCTTTGTTGCGCCCCGGCCCCACCGGCAAACAACAAGGCACAGATCAATCCCAGCTTGCGCATTTCACCCCCCTCGAAACCTGTCTACAACATCGACGGAACCACCTGGTCGGGCGGGCGGTGCCCGTCCTCGAAGGTCTTGATGTTGATGATGACTTTTTCACCCATCTCGATCCGCCCCTCCAGCGTGGCCGACCCCATATGCGGCAGCAGCACCACGTTTTCCAACTCGCGCAGGCGCGGGTTTATGTCGGTGCCATGTTCGTAAACATCCAGCCCCGCCCCGGCGACCTCGCCGGCGCGCAGCATCCGCGTCAGGGCGTTTTCGTCGATCACTTCGCCACGCGAGGTGTTGACGATCACCGCACTGGGTTTCAACAGCTTCAGCCGGCGCGCATTCATCAGATGAAAGGTGCTGGGGGTCGACGGGCAGTTGATCGAAATCACATCCATCCGCGCCACCATCTGATCCAGACTTTCCCAATAGGTCGCTTCCAGCGCCTGTTCGGTTTCGGCGCGCAGGCGTTTTCGGTTGTGGTAATGTATCTGCATGCCAAAGGCCGCCGCCCGGCGCGCCACGGCCTGACCGATCCGGCCCATACCAAGAATACCCAGCCGCCGCCCGCCGAGCCGCCCGCCCAGCAGGGCGGTGGGGGCCCAACCCTGCCAGTCGCCACTTTGCATCAGCGCCAGCCCCTCGGGAATACGGCGGGTCACGGCTAGAATCAGCGCCATCGTCATGTCGGCGGTATCATCCGTGAGGACTCCGGGGGTGTTGGATATTAGTATCCCACGCTGACGCGCCGTCGCCACGTCGATATGATCCACCCCGGCCCCGTAATTGGCGATCAGTTTGAGATTTGGTCCCGCCTGAGCCAGCAGGCGTGCATCAATCTTGTCAGTCACCGTCGGCACCAGAATATCTGCCGTTTTGACCGCTTCAACCAGTTCGGAGCGGGTCATTGGCCTGTCGTCGTCGCGCAGCTTGATGTTGAAAAGTTCACTTAGCCGGGTCTCGACCGCATCGGGTAACCGTCGCGTCACAACAACACTCAGACGTTCTCTTGGCAAATCCGCTCTCCTATCGCTTTTCAAGCCGGGGCTTGTCATGGCATCGTGGCGCAGGAACAGGCAGGGCACAAGAACCCAACAGAACTCAGTGCGCAAATAACGTAACCTTTTTCACAAGTATGTCAAAACGGACGGGCAGATAGTGACAGTTTCAGTTAGCTATGCGTGCGCGGTAAAGCGCGGGGCGGTCCGGGTTTGGGGCCGGGTTTGGGCCGCAGTATTTGCAGTTCTGCTGACCATTGGCGGGCCGGCAAGCGCCGCGGATGTCCGCGGCCCGGTGACTAACCTGCCCTTGCCGCGATATGTGTCGATGAAATCCACCGAAGGAAATGTGCGGCGCGGCCCGTCTCTCAGCCACCGCGTCGACTGGGTGTTCAAACGGCGCAACATGCCGTTGCAGATTACCGCCGAACACGGTCACTGGCGCCGGGTACAGGACCGCGACGGCGCGGGTGGATGGGTGCATTATGCCTTACTGTCGGGGGTTCGCACGGTTTTGGTGGAACAGGATATGTTGCAGGTCTATGCCCGACCGGATCCGCAATCACCAGTTTCGGCGGCGTTTGAGCTGGGCGTTGTTGCCCGTCTGGGCAGCTGCGTTGATGACTGGTGCCGCATTTCCGCTGGCGGTTATCGCGGTTGGGCCAGCAAGACATCCCTGTGGGGTGTCATGCCGGGTGAACTGCGCGATTAGAGTGCATTGCGTTTGCTCGGAATCAAGAATTCGACTGAACGCAACACGCCCCAGAGTGGAATGGCTGCAGGCCCGGTTGTCGGGAACGTTGCTCAGGAACCAGCCCCGACAGTTTCCACCCGCACGGCTGAATACTTGAACTCCGGTATCTTGCCGTAAGGGTCCAGCGCCGAATTGGTCAGGATATTCGCCGCCGCCTCGACAAAGGCGAAGGGCAGGAACACGTTGTCACGGGCGATGGCCCGATCTGCCCGGACCATCACGGTCACGCTGCCCCTGCGGGTCGTCAGGCGGATCATTTCGCCCGGCTCAACGCCCATTTGCCGCAGGGTGGCGGGGTGCATCGAGCAGTTCGCCTCGGGTTCTATCGCGTCCAGAACACGGGTGCGCCGGGTCATTGAACCGGTATGCCAGTGTTCCAGCTGCCGACCGGTGATCAGCACGAATGGGTATTGCGCATCGGGTGTCTCGTCCGGGGCAATGACGCTGGCCGGGGCAAATCGCGCACGGCCATTCGCGCGCGGAAACCCATCGCCAAACACAATCGCCTGACCCGGATCATCGGGGCCAAGCGACGGATAGGTCACCGCCCCCTTTTCCAGCCGCTCCCAGGTGATGTTGTCAAGTGAACCCATGTTCAGCTTCATCTCGGCGAACACTTGTTTGGGGTGAGTATAGGACCAGTCAAGGCCAAGCCGTTTGGCCAGTTCCGTCTCAATCCACCAATCTTCACGCGCATCACCCGGCGGCGCGATGGCGGGTCGGCCCATCTGCACCTGACGGTTGGTGTTGGTCACGGTGCCGGTCTTTTCCGCCCAGGCGCTGGCGGGCAGGATCACATCGGCGTAATTGGCGGTTTCGGTCAGGAAGATGTCCTGAACCACCAGATGCTCCAGCTTGGCCAGCGCCGCGCGGGCGTGGGTCACATCCGGGTCTGACATGGCCGGGTTTTCGCCCAGGATATACATGCCCTTGATTTCATCGGCGTGGATCGAGTCAATAATTTCGACAACGGTCAGGCCCTTTTCGGCACTGAAATCTCCGCTGTGCCACACGTTGGTAAAGGCATCGCGCACGTCCTGATCGGTAACGCTCTGATAATCCGGCAGAAACATCGGGATCAGCCCGGCATCGGACGCCCCCTGCACGTTGTTCTGCCCCCGCAGCGGATGCAACCCGGTACCGGGCCGTCCGACATTGCCGGTCATCAATGCCAGGGATATCAGACAGCGGGCGTTATCCGTGCCGTGGATGTGCTGGGAAATGCCCATACCCCAGAATATCATGCCCGCCTTGCCAGCCGCAAAGGTCCGGGCCACGTCGCGCAGCACTTCTGCCTCGATACCGCAGATGGAGGCCATATTTTCCGGGGAGAAGCCGGCCAGATGGGTCTTCATTGCCGGCCAGTTCTCGGTATGGGCGTCGATATAGGCCTGATCGTAAAGCCCCTCCTCGACGATCACGTGCATGATCGCGTTCAGCATCGACACATCGCCGCCGGGCTTGAACTGCACCCGGTGCGTGGCGAACCGGCCCAGCCCGACGCCGCGCGGGTCCATGACGATCAGCTTGCCGCCGCGTTTGACGAACTGTTTGAAATAGCTCGCCGCGACGGGGTGATTTTCGACCGGATTGCAACCGATGATAATTGCCACATCGGCGTTCTCGATCTGGTTGAACGTCGCCGTCACCGCGCCCGAACCGACATTTTCCAGCAGCGCCGCGACGGACGAGGCATGGCACAGCCGCGTGCAGTGATCGACGTTGTTGTGGCCAAAACCCTGTCGGATCAGTTTCTGAAACAGATAGGCCTCTTCGTTGGAACATTTGGCCGAACCAAACCCGGCCACGCGGCTGCCTTTGTCGGCACGCAACCGCGCCAGACCGCCGGCCGCAGCATCCAAGGCCTCGTCCCAGGTCGCCTCGCGGAAATGGGTCAGGGGATTGGCCGGATCGACGTTCAGCCCCTTGGCCGGTGCATCGTCGCGCCGGATCAGCGGTTTGGTCAACCGATGCGGGTGGTTCACATAATCGAACCCGAACCGCCCCTTAACGCACAGCCGGTTTTCATTGGCCGGGCCGTTCAGCCCATCGACCGACTTGATCCGGCCATCCTTGACCTTGAAGCTCAGCTGACAGCCCACACCGCAGAACGGGCAGACACTGGCCACCTCGCTGTCAAAATCCTTGCTGTCCCCGGCCTGGGCATCATCCAGCATGGTGGCGGGCATCAACGCGCCGGTCGGACAGGCCTGCACACATTCACCGCAAGCCACACAAGTGCTGGCCCCCATCGGATCATCCAGGTCGAAAGTGATCTCGGCACCCCGGCCCCGGCCCGACATGCCGATCACGTCATTGACCTGCACATCGCGGCAGGCCCTTACACAAAGATTGCACTGAATGCAGGCATCCAGATTGACCCGCATCGCCACATGGCTGGCATCCAGCAGCGGCACGCGCGCGTTTTCAATCCGGGGAAACCGGCTTTCCTCGACACCCACCGCGCGCGCCATGTCAGCGAAATGCGAACCTGCATCATGCGCCACGTCCGGCTGGTCGGTGGCCAGCAATTCGAGCACCATGGCGCGCGCTTTGGTGGCACGTTCGCTGTCGGTCTGCACCACCATGCCATCCGTGGCGGGACGGACGCAGGAAGCGGCCAGCGTGCGTTCGCCTTCAATCTCGACCACGCAGGCACGGCAGTTTCCGTCAGGTTGGTATCCCGGTGCCGGTTTGTGGCACAGATGCGGAATGATCAGGCCACGCCCGTGTGCGGCCTCCCAGATGGTCATGCCTTCGGGGACGGTGACATCCGTACCGTCCAGCGAAAAAGTAACCGTTGTGATCTGGTTTCCGTCCGGCATCACACTCTCCTCAGTCCGGTCAATCCGTAGGGTGGGTGGCAACCCACGCGTCGTCCAAAGTCACACTTCATCCCCAAAATGCTGCATCACCAACCGGATCGGGTTCGGGGCCGCCTGCCCCAGCCCGCAGATCGACGCATCGCCCATCACCTGACACAGCTCTTCCAGCAACCCCTGATCCCAGGTATCCGCCTGCATCAGCTTGACCGCCTTTTCACAGCCCACCCGGCACGGCGTACACTGGCCACAGCTTTCGTCCTCAAAGAACCGCAGCATGTTCAGCGCCGCATCCCGCGCCCGGTCCTGATCCGACAGAACCACCACCGCCGCCGAGCCAATGAACGTGCCCAGCGGTTGCAGTGTATCGAAATCCAGCGGCACATCGTCAATCGACGCCGGCAACAGACCAGAAGACGGCCCACCCGGCTGATAGGCCTTGAACACATGACCCGCAGCCATGCCCCCCGCCGCCTTGATGACATCAACAATGGTGGACCCGGCAGGCAGAAGGTAAACACCCGGATTGGTGACACGGCCAGACACCGAATAAGAGCGCAATCCGGCGCGGCCATTCTTTTCGGTGCCCGCCAGAACCTCTGGCCCTTCGCGGCAGATGCGCGCGATCCAATGCAGGGTTTCGACGTTATGCACCAGCGTTGGCTGGCCGAATATCCCCACCTCGGCCACATAAGGCGGGCGGTGGCGCGGCAAGCCGCGCTTGCCCTCGATGCTTTCGATCATCGCGCTTTCTTCACCGCAAATATAGGCCCCGGCTCCACGCCGCAGGTCGATATAGCCCGGCGCGACGATGCCGGCAGCCTCCAGCGCGGCGATTTCGGTGGTAAGGATGTGGCGCACAGCCGGATATTCGTCACGCATATAGATGAACACCTTGTCCGCCTCGATGGCCCATGCGGCGATCAGCATGCCTTCCAGCATCAGATGCGGGGTGCGTTCCAGATAATACCGGTCCTTGAAGGTGCCCGGCTCGCCCTCGTCGCCATTGACGGCCAGATACCGCGGGCCGGGATTGGCGCGCACGAATTCCCACTTTTTTCCGGAAGGGAACCCGGCCCCGCCAAGGCCGCGCAGGCCAGATGCCAGTATTGTGTCCTGAACCTTTGTCCACTCGACCCCATCCCGCAGGGTCGCGAGCGTCTCGTAGCCGCCCTGGGCCGTGTAATCCGCGCAATCCTGGTAATCGGGTATGGTCGGCGACGTGGCCTTGGCGGCAATCGCCACCTTGACCTTTTCAGGCGTGGCATGATCGACATGGTTGTGCCCCAACTCCAGAACCGGGGCGGTGTCGCAGCGACCCATGCAGGGCGCACGCAGCACGCGGACTTGCGCAGGGTCCAACCCTTGTTCAAGCGCCGCGCGCAATTGCCCTGCCCCGGCCAATTCGCAGGAAAGCGAATCGCAGATCCGGATGGTCAGCGCCGGCGGCGGGGTTTCATCTTCTTTCACCACATCGAAATGGGCATAGAAGGTCGCCACTTCGTAAACTTCGGCTTGCGACAGGCACATTTCATGGGCCAACGCGCACAGGTTTTCCGCCGACAGATGGCCAAGGCGGTCCTGAATGAGGTGCAAGAATTCGATCAGCAGATCACGTCGGCGCGGCAGCGTACCCAGCAAATCCTGCACAACGGCCAGCGCGTCGTCGCCAAACTGCCGCCCCTTGGGGGTTTTGCGCCCCTTGCCCTTGCCGGACTTCCAAACGCCGTTTTGCCCATCCAATGGTGCCATGCTTCCCTCCCGATGTGGCGCAGGTCGTGTCATCACCATAACATATCGTCAAGTTCGAAGAATGTATTGCACGATCATCTGAAACCCTTCCTTTTCCGGCGCTACCCTTTGCGTCGCAGACCCAAAGCGGCCCCCAACTGAGACGGAGCCACAAGGCCGGCGTGCTCGGCTTTCATCCGGGCAAACCGGCGGATCGCCCAATCGGGATAATCCGCAGAGCGCCCCGTTTCGTGATCCACGTTCATCACCATGATTTCCTGCGTCGCACTGATCTTGCCCGACCCCTGCGACACCATATCCCCAAACAAGTGCAACCGCTTGGCATCGTGGTCGAGCAGACGAAACCGGACGCAGAACACCTCGCCCAACCGCATTTCGTTCAGGTAATGCTGGTGCGATTGCAGAACAAATGGTCCCTGCCCCGTTGCCTCGACATGTTCGACTCCAATGCCCAGATGCTCGGACAAAAGAACGTCCGACGCCTTGTCGAAGGCAATTCCGTAATAGCCGACATTCATGTGGCCATTATAGTCGATCCATTCGGGCAGCACCGATTGCTGTGAAATCTCGACAGGGGCCGGGTACGGACCGTCATGCCCGGAAACTGGGCCGGAAATTGGGCCGGAGATGGAAGAAGGGTGATGGGGTCTGGGCATGGGTCTGGTACAATCCTTTTGTCGCGTCGGATCAGTCTGTCCCTTTTGGCCCCGACAGCCAAGCCCCCATGGTGCCTTGCTTTCCGGGACAGGCGCACCGATGCTCGCCCGTACCGGTCAGCTTTTGACGCGGCCATTTGCAGGAGCCCGGGATATGAAAGACCTTTTTCTGAAGCAGGACGCGACCGGGTTGGCGCATCTTGTCACGACCAAACAGGTCAGCCCGGATCAACTGCTGGATATTGCGCTGGAACAGGTCGCCGGCCTGAACCCGCATCTGAATGCCGTTATCCTGGTGCGCGAATCCGTGGCCCGCGCGGCAATCGCCCGCGGCCTGCCCGACGGGCCGTTCCGGGGCGTACCGTTCCTGATGAAAGACCTTGGGGCGGCAGCGATTGATTTTCCGACCAACAACGGCTCGAAACTGACCCCCGGCATGGTCTGGGGTCACGATTCCGAAATATTCCTCAGAATGCGCGCCACCGGGCTGGTGCCGTTCGGGCGCACCACCTCGCCAGAGTTGGGCGTCGGGCCGGTGACGGAATCGCAAGCCTATGGCGGCCCGACGCGCAACCCCTGGAACCTGAACCACACCAGCGGAGGATCCTCGGGTGGATCGGGTGCGGCGGTGGCGGCGGGGATCGTGCCGGCGGCGCATGGCTCGGACGGGGGTGGATCGGTGCGCATCCCGGCCAGTTCCTGCGGGCTGGTCGGGTTCAAACCCACCCGCGCGCGTTTGCCCAGCGGCCCGATGGCCGGCGAAGGCTGGGGCGGCATGGCGATGGACGGGTTCCTGACGCGGTCCTTGCGCGACACCGCCGCGTTGCTGGACGCGGTGCGCGGGGCCGATCTGGGCGCGCCCTATTGGGCACCACCGATGCGCGACAGCTTTGTCGCGGCCATGGGGCATCCGCCCGGCCCGCTGCGGGTCAGGTTCAGCACGCACACGCTGAGCGGTGACAAGGTGCATCCCGACTGTGCGGCGGCGGTCGGGAAAACCGCAAAACTGCTGGAAGCTCTGGGACATCACGTCGAGGCTTTTCAGACTCCGGACGATCTTGGTGTCCTGGCAATGATGCGCGCCTGGACCAGGATCGTTGCCTGCGGTACAGCCCTGTCGGTGCGAAATTTGCTGGGCGGTGCCCCGCTTGACCCAACAATGATCGAGGGCGTGACACGCGGTGCCATGACCCTTGCCGATCGGGTTTCCGGCGCGGATTATCTGGCGGCGGTGAACGACATCCACGCCTTTGGCCGGCGCATGGCGCATGTATTCGACACCTGCGACGTGCTGGTCACACCAACCCTTGCCACGCCGCCCGCGCCGGTCGGA
>Ga0209121_10003280_pt1 | contig 15759 bp, 12 predicted proteins | sample Cruoilmetagenom3_FD_187292 | JGI IMG/M metagenome (GOLD analysis project Ga0209121, IMG submission 187292) | Oil polluted marine microbial communities from Coal Oil Point, Santa Barbara, California, USA - Sample 3 (SPAdes) (version 2) | ecosystem: Environmental > Aquatic > Marine > Oil seeps ...
TTGGGTTTTTGGTCCGCCTTGGGTTCCGGTTCTGGCACAGCTTCGCGGATCAGGGCGGTCACGTTCAACGCAACCGGGGCGCCCGCAAGCATGCCCAGTGCCGCCGCCGCGTCTGACGACGCCTGAATGCGTGGTCCGGGAATTTCACGTTCACGCCGGAACAATGCGCCGATGACAAACTTGTTGTTGGCCGAATTGCGGATGATCACCCTCTGTGGATCGGTCACGTCCGGATGCGCGACCCAGACACCGCCCAGCGACGGGCGCCCATCCCACAGACCAGCTTCGGTCACCTGGAATACGTCGGGCGCTTCGATATCGCGTTCCACCAGCTTGGTGCTTTGGCCTGGCACTGTGCCGGTTTCGGCGGGCTTGTCCTTGGGCTGCAGGAACCCCGCCTGTTGCCCTTCCTCGCATCCAGCAAGCGTCATCATGGCCACAACCACTGCGGTGACGCGCAGCGAGTTCCAGCTTGGCACTTTCGACTTATCCATAATCTAGTCCCTTGCCTGTCCGCGGGCCATTTTCTGCCCATTCGCCGGTTTTCCGGTCGCGTTCTTCTTAACGTACTGCACCTTTTACGTGGCACCATAACGCGCCGGAGATATCATTGAAAGTGTGCAGGCGGCGGCTCGGCAAGAAATCCCCGGTTGCACCGGAAAGTGTCTCAGCCTGATGCGAAAGGCATCCAATTTTCAGCGGCGCAGACGCCTCGCGCTGAATCGTTGCTGCCAGGTTGAACGCAAAAGGGGGCTGGACACATTATGAAATGCTCGATTTTCGGCAAGTAAACTGCGCGGGCGGGTTGGCCCTTAGGGTGCCCTGGGCTATGTAGCCGCCGCCCCGTGTGGGGTTGCGCATACCACTTCGCGCAACCCGACAATCAACTAGAAATCCAGGTTTTCCACGTTCAGCGCATTCTGCTGGATGAATTCACGCCGTGGTTCCACCACATCACCCATCAGCTTGGTGAACAGGTCGTCTGCCTCGACCATGTCATCAACCTTGACCTGCAACAATGTGCGCGCATCCGGGTCCAGTGTGGTTTCCCATAGCTGACCGGGGTTCATCTCGCCCAGGCCCTTATATCGCTGCAACGACAGGCCCCTTTCGCCCTCGTCCAGAATGGCCCGCAGCAATCCAAGCGGTCCGTAAATCGCCTGGACCCGATCCTTGCGGACCAGCGATGCGGCAGAGCCGTATATTTCCTGCAACCCTTTGGTAAAGCTGCCAGTTTTTCGTGCCTCACCCGACCGCAACATTGGGCCGTCCAATGTGCGAACCTCTTCGACGCCGCGCAGGATGCGCGCCAGACGAATGCCGTGATCCTGGGTGATCCGCCCCAGCCAGCCGCGCTCCCATTCCTGGGCGATCAGGTCCAGCCGGGCCGCAACTTTGTCAGCCGCGCCTTGCAGGTCGGCGTCAACCGCGCCGGGCACAAAGGCCCCGGCAATGGCGGCCTGTTCCAGAATGTGGCGTGGGTAATGGGTGGGAAAGGCATCCAGAACCCGGCGCAGACGACGGGCGTCATCCACCACGCGGATCAGGTCGGCCCCGATAATCTCTTCGCCCGACCCCAGACGCAAAACCGCGCCTTCGACGCCCTGATGGATCAGGTAATCATCCATCTCGGCCTGATCTTTCAGGTAGACCTCGGATTTGCCCCGGCTGACTTTGTACAGCGGCGGCTGTGCGATATACAAATACCCGCCTTCGATCAGTTCCGGCATCTGGCGGTAAAAGAACGTCAGCAGCAGGGTGCGGATATGCGCGCCGTCGACATCGGCATCGGTCATGATGACAATCTTGTGGTAGCGCAGTTTCTTGATGTCGAATTCATCGCGCCCGATACCAGTGCCCAGCGCCATCACCATATTGCCGATTTCCTGCGACCCAAGCATCCGGTCAAAACGGGCGCGTTCCACGTTCAGGATCTTACCCTTTAGCGGCAGAATGGCCTGGGTTTTGCGGTCGCGCCCGGTCTGGGCAGAGCCCCCGGCGCTGTCACCCTCGACCAGAAAGATTTCGGTGTTGGCGGGGTCTTTGTCGGAACAATCCTTCAGCTTGCTGCTGAGAAAGTTCATATCCATCGGGTTTTTGCGCCGGGTCAGATCGCGGGCCTTGCGGGCCGCTTCGCGGGCCATTGCGGCCTCGACAATCTTGCCAACAACGATCTTGGCTTCGTTCGGGTTCTCTTCGAACCATTCGGCCAGTTTCTCGTTCACCATGCCCTCAACCGCCGGGCGTACCTCGGAGCTGACCAGCTTGTCCTTGGTTTGGGACGAGAATTTCGGATCGGGCACTTTGACCGACAGCACACAGGTCAGCCCCTCGCGGGCGTCATCGCCGGTAAAGCTGATCTTTTCCTTTTTGGCGATGCCGCTGGACTGGGCGTAATTGTTGATGGTCCGGGTCAGCGCACCGCGAAAGCCCGCCAGATGCGCGCCGCCATCCCGTTGCGGGATGTTGTTGGTAAAGGGCAGTACCGTTTCGTGGTAACTATCGTTCCACCACATGGCGATTTCCACGACGATATCGTCACGTTCGCCAACGATGTAAATCGGCTCGGGCATAACGGAAATTTTCGACCGGTCCAGATATTTGACGAATTCCTTGACCCCGCCTTCGTAAAACAGCTCTGACCGCAGCGCCTCGGCTGGGCGTTCGTCGATCAGGATAATCCGCACGCCGGAATTCAGAAACGCCAACTCGCGCAAGCGCCGTTCCAGTATCTCGAACGAATAATCCAGATTGGAAAACGTGTCGGTCGAGGCCAGAAACCGCACTTCGGTGCCGGTGCGCCCGTTTGCGTCACCGACGACTTTCAGGTGCTCAACCGTATCGCCGCCCTCAAATCGGGCCACATGTTCCTTACCATCGCGCCACACGCGCAATTCCAGCCAGTCGCTAAGCGCGTTGACCACCGATACGCCAACCCCGTGCAGGCCGCCGGAAACTTTGTACGAGTTGCTGTCAAATTTTCCGCCCGCATGCAGCTGGGTCATGATGACCTCGGCCGCCGAAACGCCTTCTTCCTCGTGGATGCCAACCGGAATGCCCCGGCCATTATCGCTGACAGAAACCGAAGAATCCGGGTGGATTTTTACTGTGACGGCGTCGGCATGACCGGCCAGCGCCTCGTCAATGCCGTTATCCACGACCTCATACACCATGTGGTGCAGGCCCGATCCATCATCGGTATCCCCGATATACATGCCGGGGCGTTTGCGGACGGCCTCTAACCCTCTGAGAACTTTGATAGAATCCGCGCCGTATTCTTCGGGGGTCTGTTCGTTTTCGGACATCCGAAAAATCCTTCATGTTTTTGTCATCTTATACAATTTCCGGGGGGGGATGTCACCCTGTTCCCCCAGATTTTGTATGCATTTTCAGGCCGCCTTGGCCCCAAGGCTGGCGACTTGCGACAACCAGGTTTTCACCTTTGAATCAGGCGCATGCGTAGCGGGCGCAAAGGTGGCGAATTTGGTGGGTTTGATGCCGACAAATCCAAGAACCTGCCGACTAAGCGTTTTCTTGATCGCATTGCCGTAAAACAGCCCAAGCAGCGCCGAAGGCGTGTCAGATGTCAACAATACGCGCGCAGTTTTGCCAGTGTGCAGCGGGCCGGGTATACCAAACCGGTTGGGGTTGCGCGTATCAAAACTGCGCCCGGGCAATAGCGACCGGTCAATCAGCCCTTTCAGCTTGGCCGGAACCGCCCCCCACCACAGCGGCGTGGACATCACGATGTGATCGGCCCATTCCAGATCGCTGATAAACGCCTCCAGGTCCGGTTCCAGCGGTTTGGGGTTGGCATAGCCGCCTTCGCCATAATCGGGGTCAAACGACATCTCGCCCAGATCGTGATTGCGGATAGTATGGCCTTTCTCCCAGGCTGCGTCCATATAGGCTTGGCACAGGGATTTCGACAGCGAAGTCTGACCCGGATGACCGTTCAGAACCAGAATTTTACGAGATGACATGGGGTGCTCCAATTTGTTAAGTTGACCGTGGTCACTTTTATATGGCATTAAATTGACCATGGTCAATATGTGAATGGAATTTTTTTGAAATGACACGCGCCCCCCAACAACGACGTCTGAAAACCCGGTTGAGATTGCTGGAGGTGGCCCGCGAAATCGTGGCCACACACGGCTATGACGGATTGCGCGTAGAAGAGGTGGTCGACCGGGCAGGCACCGCCAAAGGCACATTGTTTGCCCATTTCAAGGACAAGGATGGCCTGCTGGCGGTGATCATCGGCGAACATGTGGTGGCGCATCTGGACCAGCTGGAATCGCGCCCCTGCCCGCAAAGCATCGCAGAATTTTGCACGCGTCTGGCACCGCTGATGACCTATGTGGCCGAGGACCGGGTGATTTTCGATCTGCTGTTGCGCTATTCCGGGTCCACTGGCGAACTGGTGGACGAGACGATCACCCAGTTCTTTATGCGCCAGGTCGATATCCTGTCCGTCTGGCTGGACCAGATGCAGCGCGCGGGGCAGGTGCGTGGCGATCAACCGCCTTTGATGCTGGCCGAAGGCGTGCAGGCGTTCGAAAGCCACGTGCTGGGGCTGTGGTTCTGCATGGATCACGCAGACGAAGAAACCCCGGCGGCCGCGCTAGCGCCGTTCCTGCAGGCGTGGTTAAAGGCGCCGACCTAGAGGCGGGCGGTTACAAGAACGGGATAACCAACCAGCGCCCCGGTTTGTATGCGTGCCTCAGAAGGGGGCGGTTACGCGGGCATCACCTGCGACAGACCATCACTTTCCGTCACTTCCAAATACTGCGCCCGCGCGCCTAGCTCGCCAAACAGCTCCGGCCCGGTGCCGGTCATCCAGGCCTGCGCCCCCAAAGCGCAAATCTCATCATACAGCGCAGCGCGTCGGCCCGCATCCAGATGTGCGGCCACTTCGTCTAACAATAAGATTGGCGGTGCGCCTATCTGCTCGGCCAAAGCGCGGGCGTTGGCCAGGATCAGCGATACTAACAATGCTTTCTGCTCGCCCGTAGAACAATCGCGTGCGGGTACATCCTTGGCCGTGTAAACCGCAAAAAGATCGCTGCGATGCGGGCCTACCAAAGTCCGGCCAGCCCCCAGATCCCGCGACCGGCTTCCAGCCAACGCGTCGCGCAACGCAGTTTCGGTGGCAAACATCTCTCCCTCGTTTTGAACAAGGGTCAGATCGGCGACCGGAAACGCGGTTTCCGCCTGCGCCTGTGCGGCCTTCAGATAGTCCAGCGCCTGAACCCGTCCTTGATGGATCGCCGCCCCGGCCTCGGCCATCTGTGATTCCAGCGCGCCATACCACGCGGCATCGCGTACCTGATCCTTCAGCAACCGGTTGCGCTCGCGCATTGCCTTCTCATAGGTCAGCGACACCTGAGCATGTCCGGGCACAAAGCTCAGTACCATGCGGTCTAGAAACCGCCGCCGCCCCTCGGCGCCCTCAATCCACAGCCGATCCATCGCCGGGATCAGCCACAACACACGGGCAATCCGTCCCAACGCCACCTGGCTGACCGCTTTGCTGTCAACCCGGACCTGCCGCGCGCCGCCAGCCTCGGACCAGATCTCAACTTCGTGCACCTGCCGCAAAGACTGCAACTCGCCAGCCAGCTTCCAGCCCAACGCCTCGGGTCGGCGCGCCATGTCCGCCGCGCTGGCCCGGCGCAATCCGCGACCGGGGGAAAACAGCGATACCGCTTCCAGAATATTGGTCTTGCCCGCGCCGTTGGGCCCGTAAATCGCCACCGGCCGCCCATCCAGGGACAGCCGCGCCAGCTTGTGCGAGCGGAAATGAGACAGCGACAGCGATGTCAGAAACAGCGCCATACGCCCGTTCTTTTTCTGGCTAAAAATATCCTCGCCGAAGGCATATCGGCGCAGCCGATTTAGACGCGCATCGGCATGACGACATAGATCGCGCTTTGATCATTGCCTTCGCGCATCAGCGTCGGATCCCCGGACGAGTTGAACATGAACACCGCGTTTTCACGATCCACCTGGCTGGTAATCTCTAGCAGATACTTGGCGTTAAACCCGATCTCCAGCCGCTCGTCGCCATAGGCCACGGCCAGTTCTTCCTCGGCGGCACCACTGTCGGGCGCATTAACTGACAGGATCAGCCGGTCTTCGCTGAGCTGCAGTTTCACCGCGCGCGATCGTTCTGACGATACGGTGGCCACCCGGTCAACGGCCTGGGCAAATTCGCTGGCATCGACCTCCAGCCGCTTGGTGTTGGCTTGCGGAATCACCCGGGTGTAATCAGGAAAGGTGCCGTCAATGACTTTGGATGTCAGGGTAATGTCCGGCGTGGCAAAGCGCACCTTGGTTTCAGACACCGACACGGCAATCGCCATGTCATCATCATCCAGTAATTTGCGCATCTCCAGCACGGTTTTGCGTGGCACGATCACCCCCGGCATATCCGCAGCCCCTTCGGGCAGGTCGGCATCAATCCGGGCCAACCGGTGGCCATCAGTGGCCACACAGCGCAACACCTTGCCGCCATCAGAGTCGGCCACATGCATATAAACGCCGTTCAGGTAATACCGGGTTTCTTCATTGGAGATCGCAAAGCGTGATTTGTCGAACAGCCGACGCAGTACAGCAGCCGGGGTCGAGAAATTCGACTGATATTCAGAAGTTGCCATCACCGGAAAATCTTCTTTCGGCAATGTCGCAAGCGAGAAATTTGATCGCCCTGCCTCTACTGTCAGGCGGCCTGCGGCCTCGTCTGCGGTCAGGTTCACCAGCGCTCCCTCTGGCAGTTTGCGCACAATTTCATGCAGCATTGTGGCCGCAACCGTGGTGGCACCGGGGCGTTCCACCACGGCTGGGGCCTTGTCGACCACTTCAATATCCAGATCCGTGGCGCGAAACTGCGCGGTATCGCCCTCGGCCTCGATCAGAACATTCGCCAGAATCGGAATCGTGTTACGGCGTTCCACAACTGATTGGGCTTGTGATACGGCCTTTAACAGCGCGCCGCGTTCAATGCTGATCTTCATATCCCTCATCCTCTGCACAAGCCGGGAAGGGCAACCTAGCGGTTTGTCCCCACGACACAAGGTTTTAATGGATTTGTCCGCCGGAAAGGCGGGGGCGTCAAGGGGGGCGGGTACAGTGAAGGCGTGGGTATGGTAATGCGGTCGATTGCGTGGTTGCAACCTGCGTGCTGCGCTGAACCAGGATTTCAAACGAGTCACTTGATGGCGATCAGCAAATCCGCCGCGCGCCAAGCAATACCGATCTGGATCCGGATCAGATCGTCTGGCTGCATCAGGAGCCGCGCGATATCGCCCTGTGGGGTTGCTGACGGTACACGGATCGCTGCCGAACCAATCACAACAAGACCGGCCTTTGCATTTTCCAGCTATGTGCGCGCCGAAAACGCTGATCGTGGCGAATGGGCGTATCGGCCCCGTTGGGGGACGCGCCGGATGTGATGTGGCCCGCTCCTCAAGCCCTTGCGGGCTTTCCTCGCAAGTTGGGCGTTTGCCCGGCGAGGTCGCCGGGCAAACGTTAGGCCTCTAGCGCCCGGCGCAGCATTTCCACGTCTTCGGCGATTTGCCCATCGGTTTGCTTCAGCTCTTCGATGCGCCGCACCCCGTGCATGATCGTCGTGTGGTCACGTCCGCCAAACCGCCGCCCGATTTCCGGCAATGATCGGCTGGTCAGCTGCTTGCTGAGATACATCGCCACCTGACGCGGGCGAGCATAGGACCGCAAGCGCTTGGGGCCGATGATGTCGGACATACGGATGTTGTAATAATCCGAAACCCGGCGTTGAATTTCTTCAACCGTGATTTTGCGTTCCGAGGCCCGCAGAACGTCAGCCAGACAATCCTGCGTCAGTTCCATGTCAATCTCGCGCCCAACGAGCGAGGCAAAGGCGAACAGCCGGGTCAGGGCACCCTCGAGCACCCGCACATTGGTCGAGATCCGGTGTGCCAGAAATTCCAGAACGCCTTCGTTGATTTGCAAATCGGGGTAGGTGCTGCTGTAGTGCTGCACTTTGGTTTGCAGGATGCCCAGGCGCAATTCGTAATCCGTTGGATGCAAATCCACTACCAGCCCACATTGCAAACGCGATTTCACCCGATCTTCAAGATCCTTGATCTCGCCCGGGGCGCGGTCGGCGGAAATGATGATCTGCTTGTTTTGGTCAACCAGCGCGTTGAAAGTGTGAAAGAATTCCTCTTGCGTGCTGTCCTTGCCCGCAATGAATTGCACGTCATCGACCATCAGCACATCGACCGAGCGGAACAAGACTTTGAAGTCCATCATCTTGCGTTCGCGCAGGGCCTGAACAAACCGGTACATGAATTGTTCGGCCGACAGGAACAAAACGTTCAGCTCTGGCTGGCGGGCGCGCAGTTCCCAGGCGATGGCGTGCATCAGGTGGGTTTTACCCAAACCAACTCCGCCATACAGAACCAACGGATTAAACGTGACTGGCCCGCCCTCGCTGACCCGGCGCGCAGCAGCGTGGGCCAATTCGTTTGGCTTGCCGACAACAAAGGAGTCAAAGGTGAATCGTGGGTCAAGCGGAGCCGCTTGTAAGGCATCGACCACACCTAAGTTCTTTTGCGGCTGGCCCGCCGCAGACTCTTTTTTGGTCACGGCAGCATCGCTAGGCCGGGCAACGGGACGCGCCTGAGTATTGGCCGCAACCTGAAAGGTAATGCGTTGAACGGCCTCACCAGCGGCCTTCAGTTCATACAGGATCAGATCGGCAAAATTCTGGCTGACATAGTTGCCCATGAAATTCGTCGGCACATTGAACAGGGCAACCCCATCATGCAACTGTGCAAATTCCAACGGCTCGATCCAGGTTTTATAGTTATTCTGTCCGACCGTCTTAAGCAGTCGTTGTCTGAGTTGACCCCATTTTTCTTGTATCATGCAGCGCCTCACGCATCCCATTTGTGGCCTTACGGCCTGTCCCCAAGTTTGGCCGAACCAGGTTCGGCTGGATTCACTTCACAGCACATGAATGCGCCACCCCGAAAGTTGGCGTGGTCCTTTGCAGGACAATGTATTGGCGACGGAAAAACGAACAATTCGTTCATTCCCGGCAGTCTTTGAACTGCGTCATGTCACCGTTACACACTCATGTAATGACAGGGCCGTCTTCCGATATGTAATCGGTCATACAGCACATCGGGCTAAGCGGCAGGTCCCGCATTTGCCGACAATCGCTTACAATCCATCCCGTTCCCCGTCAGAATTTCCCGTAAACAGCCTGTCCCCCCCAAGCGAGTGAATCGCTGCAACAGTGGTAGCAATTTCCGACGCCGAGCGGCAATGAGTCTATGCTGTTGACACAGGCTTTGCCGGTAAAGAATCCCTCGCGGTTGCAGAATGAGCAATCCATGAGCAATCCATGAGCAATCCATATGCATGGCATGCGAAAAGGCGCTGCAAACAGCAACGCCTTACCATTGAATAGTTTTTACAGGATCGCCGAGGGGGCGATTAGCCCAGCGCCTTGACCCGCGAGGACAGGCGCGACATTTTGCGCGCAGCGGTGTTTTTGTGGAACACACCCTTGGTCACGCCGCGCATCAGCTCTGGCTGAGCGGCCCGCAGGGCTGACGTTGCGGCATCTTTGTCGCCCGAAGCGATTGCTTCTTCTACAGTGCGCAGAAAGGTGCGGATGCGCGAACGGCGGGCTTTGTTGATCGCAAAGCGCGTTTCGTTCTGGCGGGCACGTTTTTTGGCTTGTGGTGTATTTGCCATGTGGTTCAGACTTTCATTCGGTTTCGGTTATTCAAAAAAGCGCGATGCCAAAGCCGACCCCGATGGAACCCATCGTCGTGATTCTAGCCAGAGCGGGCCGCACGCGCATGTATAGCGGCGCTGATTACCCAAGTTTTCAGCTTTTGCCAACCGGAAAGTTTGGACGGCACCAACATTCTGCCACGCCCGCGCCGCCCCAGGTGCCCAACGCGAAGAAAGCCCGCACGGGCTTGATGAGCGGATAGATTCCCAAAACAAAAACCACAAACAAAAACCACTGACGATGGACTAAAAAAGGCAGGCCAACGCCTGCCTTTTCGGTTCCTGTCAGTAGCCCGACATCACTTGTCGCGGAACTGCGCCTGACGTTTTTCCAGAAACGCGGCCATGCCCTCTTTCTGGTCTTCGGTGGCGAACAGCGAATGGAACACCCGGCGTTCAAACAGGATACCTTCGGACAGGGTCACCTCGTAGCTGCGATTCACCGATTCTTTGGCGGCAATGGTCGTCAGCATGGATTTCTCGGCAATCTTCTGGGCCGCACCCATCGCCTCTTCGATCAGCTTTTTGGCAGGGACGACGCGGCTGACAAGGCCACTACGCTCGGCTTCTTCAGCGTTCATGAAGCGCCCGGTCAGGTTCATGTCCATCGCTTTGGACTTGCCCACAAACCGTGTCAGGCGCTGGGTGCCGCCCATGCCGGCAATGACGCCCAGATTAATTTCGGGCTGGCCGAATTTGGCGGTGTCGGCGGCGATGATGAAATCACAGGCCATCGCCAATTCGCATCCGCCGCCCAAAGCATACCCTGCAACCGCAGCGATGATTGGCTTGCGAATGCCCATCAATCGGTCAGATGCATCGCCAAACAGGTTTTCGGTGAATACGTCACCAAAGTTCTTGCTCGACATTTCCTTGATATCCGCCCCGGCGGCAAATGCCTTCTCCGAGCCGGTGATCACGACGCAGCGCACCTTGTCGTTGGCGTCGGCCTCTTCCAGCGCCTGGCACAATTCACGCAGCAATTGGGTGTTCAGGGCGTTCAGGGCATCGGGGCGGTTCAGCTTGATCAGGGCGACGTGGTCATCGACCTCTGTGGTGATCGTCTCATAAGCCATGGAATTCGCTTTCGGTTGTTCCGTTCTGGGCCGATTCCTTACCACGCGGGCGCAGCGGTTCAAGTTATCTTTGGCATTGCGCGCAATAGAAAGTTGAGCGTCCCGCCTGTGCGATTCGGGTGATGACCCCGGGGCAATCAGGGGTGCGACAGGGCTCGCCCTCGCGGCCATAGACATCAAAGGAATGCTGGAAATATCCAAGCTCTCCATCAGCTTGCCGGAAATCGCGCAGCGATGATCCCCCCGCCTTTATCGCATCCTCCAGCACCCTGCGGATGATCGGAACCAGGGCCGCCACCCGTTTCGGCGTAATCTGGCCGATCTTGTGACTTGGCGACATTTGCGCCCGAAACAGCGCCTCGCAAACGTAAATATTACCCAACCCCGCCACGATCCGCTGATTCAGCAGCGCCGATTTGACCGGGGTGTTGCGATTTTGAAATGCCCTGATCAGATAGTCTTCGTGAAAATCATTGCCCAGCGGTTCCGGTCCCAGCCCTGCCAGCAATTTGTGCAGATCCGCCGTGGCCGTCGGCAGTAAGTCCATTGCCCCAAACCGGCGCGGATCGTTAAAGGTGATGCGCGCGCCATTGGCCATATGCAGCACCACATGGTCATGCTTTTGCGCCGCCGGATGATCATGCACAAATCGCCCCAGCGGATCACCGGAAACTGTCATCCGCCCCGACATGCCCAGGTGGATCAACAGGGTCTCGCCACTGTCCAGATCCGCCAGAATGTATTTCGACCGCCGCCGTAACCGCAGCACCTTTTGCCCGGTCAACCGGCCAGCCATGCCAACCGGAAACGGCCAGCGCAGATCGGGGCGATTCACATCCGCCTGCGCAATCACCACACCTTCCATCGCCGGGGTCAGGCCGCGACGCACTGTCTCTACCTCGGGTAATTCCGGCATCTGGCGCTCCTATTCCAACAGGCCGCATTGTGCCTGCCCCCAAGCACCCTATAACAAGGGCGAAATCCATGGACGGCAAGCCCCTGATGACCAGTGACACAGACAAAACCACCCATTTTGGGCACGAAACCATCCCCGAGGCCGACAAGGCCGGGCGGGTGCAGGGTGTCTTCAACTCTGTCGCATCAAAATATGACGTGATGAACGATGTCATGAGCGTTGGCATCCACCGCGTCTGGAAAGAGGCGATGATGGATTGGCTGGCGCCGCGACCGGGGCAAAAGCTGTTGGATGTGGCCGGCGGCACTGGCGACATCTCTTTCAAGTTCCTCAAACGCGCCGGGTCGGGCCATGCCACCGTGCTGGACCTGACCGAACCAATGCTGGTCGCGGGGCGTCAGCGTGCCGAGGCGGACAAGATGGCCGACAGCCTTGATTGGGTGGTGGGCGACGCGATGGCCCTGCCATTCGAGGACAACACGTTCGACGTCTACACAATCAGCTTTGGCATCCGTAACGTCACCCGCCCGCAACAGGCCCTGAACGAGGCGTTTCGCGTGCTGAAACCAGGGGGCCGCCTAATGGTGCTGGAATTCAGCCAATTACCCAACCCGGCAATGCAAAAAGCCTATGACCTTTACAGTTTCAACGTGATCCCGCGCATGGGCGAGCTGATCGCCAAGGATCGCGACAGTTACCAGTATCTGGTCGAATCGATCCGCAATTTCCCCGATCAGGATACGTTCCTGGGGATGGTGAAACAGGCCGGGTTCGACAACGCCAAATACCGCAACCTCAGCCTTGGCATTGCCGCGCTGCATTCGGGCTGGAAAATCTAAGATGCGCGGACCGCACAATATCTGGCGGCTGATCCGCACCGGCGCCACGTTGGAACGCAGCGGCGCGATGAACGTGGTGCTGGACGCGTTCGAGGCCCCGCGCGCCATCCGTATCGTCGCCCACACGTTGGGCAAACCGTTCATGTGGCTGGGCTACAAGGGGGATCCATCCATGCCCCCCGCCACCCGTGCCCTGACGGCGCTGGGCCCGGCCTATATCAAGTTCGGTCAGGTACTTTCGACCCGCCCGGATGTGGTGGGCAATGAATTGGCAGTGCAATTGCGGGTGCTACAGGACAAGCTTCCGCCGTTTTCCCGCGATCTGGCCATTGTCGAGGTGGAAAAGGAACTGGGGCAACCGCTGTCCGAAATCTTCAGCGAATTCAGCGACCCGATTGCCGCCGCCTCAATAGCGCAGGTGCATCAGGCGGTTGTGGCTGGAACCGGCGAACTTGTGGCCGTCAAGGTACTGCGCCCGGGTATTGAACGGGCGTTTCACAAAGACATCGACGCCTTCTATTTTGCCGCCCGCATTGTCGATCTGTTTGCCCCCGGTGCCCGTCGCCTGAAACCGATGGACGTGATCGAACACTTCGAGGGCGTGGTCCAGGGAGAGCTGGACTTGCGGCTGGAAAGCGCGGCTGCGTCGGAATTTTCCGCCAATACCAAGGATGATGCAGGGTTCCAGCTGCCGCAAATTCAGTGGGACCTGTCCGCGCGCCGGGTGATGACGCTGGGCTGGGCCGATGGTGAGCCACTTGGCGATAATGATGCGCTGGACGCCGCCGGCCATGACCGCAGCGCGCTGGCCGAACGGGTGTTGCGCCTGTTCCTGCTGCACGCCCTGCGCGACGGTTTTTTCCATGCGGATATGCATCAGGGCAATCTGAAGGTTGCGCCAAACGGCGATATCATCGCCTATGACTTTGGCATCATGGGCCATATTGATGAATACACCCGCCGGGTCTACGCCGAAATCCTGTTTGGCTTTATCCGTCGTGACTATAAACGCGTCGCCGAGGTGCATTTTGAGGCAGGCTATGTCCCTGCCGACCGCGATGTCGATGAATTCGCCCGTGCCCTGCGCGCGGTGGGTGAACCGATCTTTGGCATGGACGCCACCGGCATCTCGATGGGGCGGTTGCTGACCTATCTGTTCGAAGTGACCGAACGCTTTGGCATGGAAACCCGGACCGAGCTGATCCTGCTGCAACGCACCATGGTCGTCGTCGAAGGCGTGGCACGCTCATTGAACCCGCAGGTTAATATCTGGGAGGTCGCGCAGCCGGTGGTCGAGGATTACATCAAAGGCTCGATCGGCCCGCAGGCCATCTTGTCTGATCTGGCCAGTACCGCACGAGTTCTGGCGCGGTTCGGTCCGCGCCTGCCCGCCCTGGTGGACAAGGCACTGATGGCCCAGACGCAGCCAAAGGATGATCAGCCCCGCCCGGGTCGCTTTGCGATACTCTGGCCTGCCCTGGCCGGGGCGGTGGTCGGTGGGCTGCTGGTCATCGTATCTCAGGCCCTGACCTGACTAGGCTGGCGCAATTCATGCAAAACGGCGATTGCGAAAAAACAGCGTGGCGGACATAAACCCCAATTGGCTATCGGCCCGAACCTTGCGGCCAAACTGGCCCGCCGCGCCGAATGCACCTCTTAGTCCTTTTTCTGTCCATAAATATCCTCGGGGGAGCCGCCCAACGGGCGGTGGGGGCAGACAGCCCCCTGCGACCTCAATTGACAATACCCCACTCTGGGATCATTAATTCCACCATGACGGAAAACGCCGACGATATCCTGACACGCCTGCCCGCCCGGCTAAAAGAAACCCGCCGCGCCCAGGGCCTGTCGCTTGAAGCGGTGGCAAATCTGTCGGGCGTGTCGCGCTCTATGGTCAGCCAAATCGAGCGCGGCGAATCCAGCCCGACAATCGCCACCCTGTGGAATCTGACCCGTGCCTTACAAGTGGATTTCGCCGGGTTACTGGATGGCGACGCCGCCAAGGACAAGATCACTGTGCTGCGTGCTTCGGACGTGCCCTGCATCGACAATATGGGGCAGGGGTGCCACATCCGCATCCTGTCCCCGCCCGAAGACGCTGGCCGACATGAAATCTACGATCTGCGTTTTGACGCAGGCGGTGTGCTAAACAGCCAACCCCATACCCGTGGTGCCGAAGAACAGCTGACAGTAATCGATGGCAGCCTGCGCGTCACTTCTGGCGCGGCGTCAGACTTATTGGGGCAAGGTGACACCGCGCGCTATGCCGCCGACGTGACCCATGCCATATCCGCCCCTGATGGGGCGGCACGGGCGTTTCTGGTGGTCAAGAATGCCTGAAAATCCAAAGTAACGGAAATTTTTCCGCAATACTAAATTCCCCTATTTCGGAAATCTATCCGTTATGATAGAGGTTCTGAACAGGAGGACTCCGCCATGTCGCAAACCTTTCTGACCCACATCACCAATACCCTTGCCGAAATCGACGCCGAAGGCCTGACCAAACACGAACGGTTGATCACCTCGCCCCAGGGCGGCGAGATTACCGTTGGCGACAGGCGGATGATCAACCTGTGCGCCAATAACTACCTTGGCCTAGCCGATCACCCAGCCCTGATCGCCGCCGCCAAAGGCGCGATGGATCCGCGCGGTTTCGGTATGGCCAGCGTCCGCTTCATCTGCGGCACACAGGATATCCACCGCGAATTGGAACAGAAACTGGCGGCTTTCCTGGGCAAAGATGATTCCATCCTGTTTGCCGCCTGTTTCGATGCCAATGGTGGGCTGTTCGAACCGCTGCTGGGGCCAGAGGATGCGATCATCTCGGACAGTCTGAACCACGCATCGATCATCGACGGGGTACGCTTGTGCAAGGCGCAACGCTATCGCTATCTGAATAACGACATGAATGACCTGGAGGCCTGGCTGAAGCAGGCCCGCAGCGACGGTGCGCGCCATATCATGATTGCCACTGACGGGGTGTTCAGCATGGATGGCACTCTGGCCAACCTGCCTGCCATCACCGAACTGGCGCAGGAATACGACGCGCTGGTGATGGTCGATGATTGCCATGCCACTGGGTTTATGGGGCCAAATGGCGCGGGAACGCCGGACCATTTTGGCGTGGATGTGGACA
>Ga0209121_10003281_pt1 | contig 15758 bp, 14 predicted proteins | sample Cruoilmetagenom3_FD_187292 | JGI IMG/M metagenome (GOLD analysis project Ga0209121, IMG submission 187292) | Oil polluted marine microbial communities from Coal Oil Point, Santa Barbara, California, USA - Sample 3 (SPAdes) (version 2) | ecosystem: Environmental > Aquatic > Marine > Oil seeps ...
TGACAATTTCAACAACAACCATACCATCACGCCGGATCAACCCTTTGATGATCGCCTCTCCCAGCAGGAGCTCAACATCCTGTTGGGCTAGAAAACGCTCAAGATGATACAAGGGACTCCTTCCAGATAGTACATCCAATACCATAGACTGAACGACCAGTCCTGGTTTCAATGTCATCTGGGTTGGCACAAGCTGGTTAACCAATGGTATCAACCCCAGGCGGCGACAGAAGGCGGCGACAGAAGGCGGCAGCAAGGGGTAGAAATCCATGGGTATAGATATTGGCATCTTTTATCCCTTCTAGACTGGTAGGGAATGACTCATGATTTTGCATAAGCTTTCTCCTTAATCAGCGCCAAATTGATCTGAGTGATTTCTTCTACGATCTCCTGCAGCCGGTGATATTGCTCAATACCATCGACTACATTAGGGACTTGCCCAACGGGTAAATACTTTTGCCTCTGGCGTCCCTTTTCATTAATGACCAGGTAATGTCGCGGGCCGTGTCGTTTGCCAGTGTGGCAGGCGCAATTCTCACGTGAACAGGTCGAATAGCGCTTAAAGGATGAACCATGGATCAGGTGTGACAGCGTGCTCAATTCCTTGAGTAGCGCTTTACGTTGAGCTAATAAAAGTTCAATTTTCTTAGTTGACATTTATCCATTATAGCATATATAATAAGTGCTATACAAGTGCGTAAAAAAACTGGTTGGGGAAAAAATCAATAATAATTGACGTTTTATGGTGAGGAATGGGTGATAATAGATAAACCGTTTGCCTGATTTTCTGTTTTAACAAATGTTCCCAGCATCGTCCCCAGGGCTGCTGCTGAAAGCGCTGAAGTGAGCATGACAAGCGCCAATGCCAGCGGTGCCTGCCCCCAATTAATTTTGAGCACCAGTGTACCGAAGGTGAGCAGGATTGCCATATTATGCTCACTCGCTACAAGCTCGCCTGGGAGTTAATTGAGAATACTGACGGTGTCCAGCGTGAACGCGAGCTAGCAGGCTGTTTTGTTATTATTACCAATGTTCCCATTGCAGGTGAGACATCCATGGATAGTGCGGGAATCTTACGCACTTACAAGGGTCAGTACAGCATTGAGAGCGATTTTGCCTTTTTGAAGGATCCCTTGATTGTAAATGATTTGTTCTTGAAAACACCCTCGAGGATTGATGCACTTGGTATGATATTGATTATCGCCCTGATGGTTTGGCGGCTCATAGAAAGATCAATGCGGCTTTATTTGGCACAAACCCAAACGATGGTTCCTGGGTGGGATAACAAACCAACCAACAAACCTACGTCTTATATGGCAACCACGGTGTTTTATAATATTCAAACAATGTTATACGAAGGGGAGCGTTATTTTTTGAAACCGCCCAATGAAAGGCAATCCTTATTTCTGTCTGCTTTGGGCCTTGAAGATCATGTGTTCAGAGATCCAAAATACAAATGTACACCAATAATTCCCTATAAAACTGGTGTTTAATGGTGAGAAATGTATGGTTTGAGTTTTAGGATTGAGTTTAATCAATCATTTTATTGAGAAGGCGATCTCACACTTCAACCTTTTCTACGTTAGAGCCCTTCACATTGGATTTTGGAAGCAGGAAAATTATTGGGATCCCCAGTGGCAGTAGGCCCGCGCTAATCATGAATGTAAAACGCAAGTCGATGAAATCAGACAACATTCCAACAATTAATATGGACAATGAACTAATAATAAAGCTTACTGCCATGTAAACGCCGTTGGCGAAGGCGCGATTATCCGGTGCATTTTCAAGAACAATCGCCATGAATACCGGGACGGACGAAACGACGAAAAACCCAAGCAAGATCAGGAGCGGGATTTGCCAGATGCTGCTTGTCCGAAGGAACAATAGCATCAGGATGGGAGAGCCAATATACGAAATGAGGAGCATGCGGCGGCGTCCGAAACGGTCGCTGAGTGCGCCAGCTAAAAACGCGCCTGCGACGCCTGCCGCTTGAAAGATGGTCAATGATGCACCTGCCACCCATAGGCTGGCGCCATTGTTTGTGAGAAATGTGGGCAGATAGGTTCCCAATGCAGCATGCATCAAAGCGCGCGCGAAAATGGCCAGGGTGATCGGGATCATCACTTTGCGCATTTTTAACAGCGCAGTCTTCCATTGAACTTCAGCAACCTTTTCTGTAGATATCGTCGTCAGAGAATTTAGTTTTCCATAAAGGAAAATCGAAATGAGGATACCTGCAATCATTAACCAGGGCAGACCGTCCAATGTCAGGTGGCCAATTGCTGTGACCATGACGATGGGGCCCAAAGAACGCCCCAGCTCGCCGCCGACCATCCAGAAGCTCATCCCTCTTCTCAGCTTGCTTCCTGAAAGGCTGCTGCCCAAGACCGGTCCTACTGAATGCAGGGATGCCGAACTGATTCCCGCAATCATCAGGAGTAAGACCAAGAAACCATAAGTAGGCGCAACACTGAGCAAACTCATGGCAATGCCGGTTATGGCTGGTGTGAAAATGATGAACAAGCGTAAATTCTTGCGATCTGCGATACGACCAATGACGGGCTGGAGCAACGAAGGGAGCTGCAAGAAAACCGATAACAAGCCACCAAGCGTATTGGTGAGTGAAAATTTTTCGATCAAAACCGGCAATAGGGCTGGGAGATAAGCTGTATAGGTGTCATGAACGGCATGCGCGCTTGATACGAGAGCAACGCCACCGGCTTGGAAGTCTCTTTGTTCGATTGTGTTTTCGGTGTTCATTGATCCTCCGGTAAAAATTGGTCATTGCACAAGACATAACATTGTAGCACTAGACTGTTGGGAATTTTCAAAAACCCCAGGCATAGCGACCATGCTTGTGGGTATAGCATAAGTTTTTATCGCGCGGGTGTGGTGGCGCTATGCAATTTCCATGCCGCCAAATATGAGCATCTTTACGGGGTGGAATGTTGATTTGGTAGTCGGCACTATGCTCTTTAATACCCTAATACACCTTACGATTATCATAAGCGCCATCTGTGTAAAATTCTTCGATCCCTTGGTCGATTTTTTTGATCATCAACGCGGCTGGTTCTCCATCCGTCACCCGGCTTCATTCAATTATTTCGATTTCACCGCTTTGACGATATACAGACAGGTGTAGTTTGCGCCATGTGCGTCGTTTTGACTTACTGTGCTTGCGCAGTTTCCATTCCCCTTCGCCGTAAACTTTCAACCCTGTGCTATCTACCACCAAATGCAATGCAGATCGCCTCCCTCTTGGTAGATTAACTCTCAATTCCTTGCTTCGCCTGGATAACGTCGTATGATCAGGAACGGACAAGTCGATTTTCATCATCGCAAATATGGACCGCAAAAATCCCTCTGTCCCTCGATTTGTCAAATGAAATACCTCTTTTAGCGTCAATGTCATCTCGATCGCATAATCACTGTACTCTTTTGGACGCCCTCGAACTTGTCCTTTTCTTTCTTCCTGCCATGCTTCTATCGCTTCTGGAGTAATCCAGATTGTCAAGGCCCCTCGATTTACACCATTGACAAGACACTTCCAACAAGTATATAATGTAATAACAGGATTACATTACTATCGCTTACGCTTATAGGTTTTTGGAATATAGGGCTCAATCCTCAAATAAAACCAAAATCGCCCAATACTTAGAGAGCGAGGATTCACATATGGGAATAGAACGATCAGGTAAACAAGAAATGTGCCAGAAAAACTTTCTACAGAAAATCCAAGCGAACATAATCCAGGGAGATTTTTTTCGGTTCGTACCATTTATCATCTTAATCATTGTCTTTGCTGTTGTTAGCATTGCTGTCCCCTATTTTTTTACTCCAAGCAACCTCATTTCCGTTTTATTACAGGCATCCGCATTAGCTTTCCTCGCCATTGGTGAAACAGCGGTATTAATTCTCGGCGGCATTGATCTTTCTATGCCTGGAATAATGGCGCTTGGGGCAATTTTTGGGGCAATGTTCATGCGAGGAGGCGGTTCACCCTTCGTGGCCGGACTGATTATGCTGGCTGTACCATTCATGCTAGGATTGATCAATGGTATCGCGGTGAGTTATTTTAACATGATCCCCTTTGTGGTGACTTTAGCGATGCAAGCCATCACTACTGGGGCAGCAGTAATGGTGACAAACCAATTAAGTATCTCAAATTTACCGAAATCATTTACTGGGACAATTCTTAAAAACATTGCTGGCATTCCCCTGCCAGTCATTGTAGTCATACTAGTAACGATCTTAATTCAATTTCTTTTAAAGCGCAGTATTCTGGGGCGATGGTTGTATGCTACGGGAACAAATATACGCACATCAAAAGTCTCTGGTGTGCCCACCAAAAAGGTTGTTCTTCTAACCTATGCTTTTGCTGGATTAATGACAGGATTAGCAGCCCTCATCTTAACATCTCGTCTTGCATCTGCAAGCCCGCAAATGGGTAAAGATGCTCTGGTCATGGACATTATTGCTTCTGCTGTCCTCGGAGGCGTCAGCACAATGGGGGGGATTGGAACAGCAGTGAATGCGGTTGTTGGCGCAATCATCATCACCCTGATCAGTAACGTGATGAACATGGCAAATATTTCTTATTACCTGACCCTTGTTATCAAAGGTGCCATTATCGTTATCGTTGTCGCAATCGATGCAAATCGTCGGAAATAGGAGGATCACATGTCTGTACCTTATTTACAAATGGAAAACATTAGTAAATCGTTTCCGGGGGTTCAAGCACTCAAAGACGTTACTTTTGATGCAAGTGAAGGAGAAATCCTGGCACTGATTGGCGCAAACGGCGCCGGAAAATCAACATTAATGAATGTTCTGGGTGGCAATATTACACCTGATAGTGGAAGAATTATCATCAATGGACAGGAAGTTCAGATAACCTCGCCGTTAGATGCGAACGAATTTGGGATTGCCTTTGTTCATCAGGAAATGGCAATGCTCCCGACAATGTCAATTGCTGACACAATGTTTATTTCTAACTACCCTACTAAGAATGGGTTGATTGATTACGATCTTGTTACAAAAAAATGCACCGAAGTACTCAAACGATTAGGCTGTAATTATGATCCAAAAACAATTGTGCGAAACATAGGACCAGGAAGCCAACAATTGGTGGAAATCGGTCGTGCGCTTTTAAGCGATCCGATGATTGTAATTTTTGACGAACCGACTTCCTCTTTGTCAGCGAGTGAAAAAGCACATTTGTTCAAAGTGATTAGATCACTAAAAGAAGAAGGGAAAGTCATTATTTTCATCTCCCACATGCTGGATGAGATTTTCGATTTGTGCGATCGTGTGATGGTATTGCGCAATGGTGAAAATGTCGGGGGCGGAAAAATAAAGGAATTAACCTACCTCTATATTGTTAGACTGATGATTGGAAGAAAAGAAATTGATCATTATTATGATAAACAATTGCACAAGGGTGGTGAACCCATACTCAAAGTAGAAAACATTACACGAAGGGGAATTATTGAAGATATCAGTTTCACTTTAAAACAGGGTGAGGTTGTTGGTCTTTGGGGGCAATTAGGTTCAGGTCGTACAGAAGTTGCCCGGGCGATTGTTGGTTTAGATAATATTGATAACGGCACGATTTATGTTCGTAAAAATGGGAATTTTGAAAAAATTAAACCATTGGAAGCAAAAAAACATATGGGGATGATTACAGAAAATAGGCGAGAGGAAGGTCTGCTACTTCCAGCATCTGTTAAACATAATATGTCTTTGGCAAATCTTAAAAACCTGTTGAAACCATACACCCCTGTCATTAACCAAAAATTAGAACGAAAAGAAACCAAAAAATATATCGATCGGCTAGAAATTGTCGTTTCAAGCTTAGATCAAAAAGTTGAAACACTAAGCGGTGGGAATCAACAAAAAGTGATCATTGGACGTTGGTTACAGAGAAATCCAAACATCTTTATTATGGATGAGCCAACGCGCGGTTTGGATGTTGGTGCAAAAGCTGATATCCGCAATATTATTGCCGAACTTGCTGAAGAAGGGGCGGCAATTTTATTCATATCCTCTGAAATTGAAGAATTAATGAGTGCAAGCGATCGTTATTTGGTAATGAAGAGGGGTCGGATAGCAGCAAAGATGGACCCGAACGCCACAAAAGAGGATTTAATGGCAGCGGCTGCAGGTGCACAGGAGGAGAGTTTCGCATGAAGTCAAAACGCAATCAGCGATCTAATTTCAACTTCAGAGATTTCATATTTACATATGGTTTCGTTATTGTGCTCGTTTTCGTTGTGGTATTTTTCGCAATAACGGCAAATAATTTCTTTACGTTTACAGCAGCGAACACCGTTCTCCATGCTGCTGCTCCGCTTTTTATCATTTCAGCTGGTCTTGCCTTTGTAATTATGACCGCCAATATTGATATTTCGGTCGGTTCTATCGCGTTTTTATCCAGCGCAATTGGTGCCTTAATGATATCCCGCTTAAATATTCCCGTGCCAATAGCGGCATTATGTATATTAATTGCGGGGAGTTTAATGGGCGCCATCAACGGTTTTATTGTCGTCAAACTGAAAGTCAATCCAATGATTGCAACCCTGGGAACCCTCTTGGCTTTTCGTGGTATTGGCTTGCAATTGACGAATTCAATGGTTGTTGGTATTCCCAGAAACATCCAACACTTCGGAAATGCAAAACTTGGGCCAGTATATCTGGATGTTGTTATTAGTTTGATTGTATTGGTAATTATGTTAATCATCCACACCCGAACAAAATTTGGAAGACAGGTTATGGCAATTGGTAACGATAAATCAACTGCAGAAAAATTAGGGGTTAAAGTTAACCGTGTTAGTTTTATTGCTTTTGTTGTCTCTGGCTTTATGGCGGGGCTTGGTTCCATTATCATGACGCTCCAAATTGGCGGTGTAGCCCCAACCAGCGGCACCGGATATGAATTCTCGGCAATAGCAATTCTTGTTATTGGCGGCGTAAGTCTTTTCGGTGGTGAGGGCACAATTATTCCTGGAATTATTTTGGGAGGGATCACGCTCGCTGTAATCGAAACTGGATTGAATTATATTGGTGCATCAGTCTACGTATATCCTTTTGTTCGAGGAGGCATCATATTTATCTCCATGTTTGCTGATGCGCTCAAAGCACAAGTAAAACCGCGTGTAAAACTTATCGACGATGATCAATCCCAATTGGAGGTTTGTCAGGAGAAAAATTGATAATTATTAATTTTAGCAGAATATTTTGATTGGAGGTGATGAAAAACGAGAAAACATTTATCAACAACAGTAAGGTAAAGTTTGTAGTTCAAGTAAATCCAATAAGAAAATAACTTGTTTGGAGGATTAAAAATGAAGAAAAGATTTTTCGCATTGATCGTAGTTGTGCTAATTGTTAGCATGTTGGGGGCTTGCAGTCCTAAGGAAGATGATTCCCAGGCTACTGAAGATGGATTACAAGTTGTCAGAGTTGGTGTGGCATGGAATGAAAAAATTCATTCGTTAATTCAAGCCTGGCAGGATTACATGGAACAATATGCAGAAACTTATGGCCCCGAAAATGGGATTAAGTTCGAGTTTATTGTTAATGTTGCTGATGGTGATGCAACCCAACAAGCAAATAACATCCAGGACCTCATCAATCAGAATGTCGACATCATTGTCGCTCGCCCACAAGATGCTGGTACAATTGGCGCATCCATAGAAGCAGCAGAAGCAGCAGGCATTCCTTTTATAACATTGGATCGGACCTCGTCAAGCGGCGATCCCACCACCCACGTCGGTGAAGACAGCTACCTTCAAGCAGAAACGACAGCTCGGGCTTTCGCTGCTCTCTTGCAAGAAAATAATGTTGAGGGTAAATGTATTGAAGTCCAGGGTGATTTGCTCGATAATAATGCTGTTCTCCGTCACGATGCCTGGGTTGATGTAGAAGAAGAACTGAGCGCTTGGGAAACAATTGTCGCTGTACCCACTGAATGGAAACCAGAAAAATTTTACAGCGGTGCTCTGAATGCGTTACAGGCTCACCCAGAAGCAAATTGTATGTATGTTGCGTCCGACTTCACATTCTCATCTATTGAAAATGCACTGCAAGCAGTTGACAAGTTAGCACCCACAGGTGAGGCTAACCATATTTGGATGGCAGCAGAGGATGTAAACCCCCAGGGTTATGAAGCAATGTTGGAAGGATACATTGATGTAGGAACAACCTGGGAAGCTTACGACGTTTCTGTACAACTTGTTAAAGTTCTAACAATGCTCGCCAAAGGTGAAGAAGTTGAACCTCAATACTTAATTGCAGGGCGCTTAGCAACACCAGAAACGGTTGATAGCCTAGAATACCTTTACGCTAAAGAATACGCTGACTAAATAGGCGGCTAATACACCCAAAATTATGTAGACAGACCATCGCCACTCACTTTTCGTGAATGGCGATGGCTATATATATATGCGGAGCTTATAAATAACAGGAGTGTAACTCATGAAAGAAAAACTAATGAGAAATTTTGAAACCAATTGGCGTTGGATCAGTCCATTTCCTAAAGTAGGTATTCGACCCGTTATTGATGCACGCAGAAATGGTATCCGAGAATCCTTAGAAGATCAAACGATGGGAATGGCACAAAACGCTGCCAAATTAATTTCAGAAAACTTACACTATCCTGATGGTAAGCCAGTAGAATGTATTATTGCCGACACAACCATAGCGGGTGTTGTAGAAGCAGCAGCTGCTGACGAAAAATTTGCCAGGTCAGGTGTTGGAGCATCTCTAACTGTTACCCCCAGTTGGGCTTATGGCTCCGAAACAATTGATATGTCACCCGATCTTCCTAAGGCTATATGGGGGTTTAATGCCACGGAACGCCCGGGTGCTGTTTATCTGGCAGCCGCGTTAGCTGCCCATAGCCAAAAAGGATTACCTGCTTTTTCAATCTATGGTCGTGATGTTCAGGATGCAGATGACCAAACCATTACCAAAGATGTTCAGGAAAAGATCCTTCGATTTGTCAAAGCAGGATTATCGGTAGCGATTATACGAGGGAAATCTTATCTTTCAATTGGGGGTACCTCAATGGGTATCGCTGGTTCAATGGTTGACCCTAACTTTTTCGAAAGTTATTTGGGAATGCGAGTTGAGACCGTTGATATGGTGGAATTTATCCGCCGAATTGAAGAAAAGATTTATGACGAAAAAGAATTTGAGCGGGCCCACAAATGGGTCCGTGCTAATTGTAAAGAGGGTATTGGTCGGAACCCAGAAGACCGCGCGGTCACCCGCACTGAATTGGATAATAATTGGGAAACTGTCATAAAGATGGCCCTTATTGGTCGCGATCTGATGATCGGGAATCCAAATTTAGGTGAAAATTACAAAGAAGAAGCGATCGGTCACAATGCAATTGTGGGTGGTTTTCAAGGTCAACGACAATGGACAGATCACTTCCCGAACGGGGATTTCATGGAAGCGATCCTGAATTCATCATTTGATTGGAATGGCCTACGGCCGCCTTTCATGTTCGCAACAGAAAATGACAGTTTAAATGGTGTGTGTATGCTGTTTGGAAACTTATTGACCAATTCAGCTCAAATATTCGCCGATGTGCGAACGTTTTGGGGCCCGGAAGCTGTAAAACGCGTGACGGGTCATACCCTGACAGACCGTGCAGAGAACGGATTTATTCATTTAACCAATTCCGGTGCAGCTACCCTGGATGCAACCGGTCAGATGAAAAAAGACGGACGCCCGTGGATGAAACCTTATTGGGAAATTACAGAACAAGAAATGGATGATTGTTTGGAAGCGACCACCTGGTATCCTGCCCAATTAGGTGCATTTAGGGGCGGTGGCTTTTCCTCGGGGTTCATGACAAAAGGTGGCATGCCGGTTACCATGATCCGCTTAAATTTAATAAAGGGATTGGGACCAGTTCTGCAAATCGCTGAAGGCTGGACGGTAGATTTGCAAGAAAATGTGGCATCACAAATCGATAAGCGTACTGATCCAACTTGGCCAACGCACTGGTTTGTTCCTCGGCTAACAGGCAAGGGGGCCTTTACAGATGTTTATTCAGTCATGAATAATTGGGGAGCTAACCATTGCGCTATGAGCTGTGGACATAATGGTGCAAGTTTAATTTCTTTAGCCTCAATGCTGCGTATCCCAGTTTGTATGCATAATATTGATCAAGAAAATATTTTCAGACCCAGCGCATGGCATGCGTTTGGTACTATGGACCTGGAAGCAGCGGACTATCGATCCTGTAAAAATTATGGTCCTTTATATGAATAAATCAAACTTATACTGAATAGTATTCAACAAAATATAAAAAACTAAACGGAGACATTTTATGACCATTCGGAAGACTAAAGTTGGTATCCTTACTTTTTCTGATGGCAGAAAATTTGTACACGACACCCTGGTTGATCTCAATCAAAATTACCAGAGAAAGTTAGGGCAAGCACTTGAAAGTACGGGCGAGATTGAAGTCGTCCATGGGATAGATATCATTTGGACCCCTGAAATTGCGCGGAATGAAGGACGCCGCATGCAAGAGAGCAGTGTAGATTTAACGATCTTGAACTATGCTATTTGGGCGTTCCCAAATTTAGCAGCAATAGCAACAAATTTTGCACCGAAACCCTATGTACTTTTCTGTAATATCCATCCATCTGAGCCTGGAATGGTAGGCATGTTAGCTTGTGCGGGCACAATGGATCAGCTTGGTTACAACTACACGCGTGTTTGGGGCGATGCTGAAGACCCCCAAACCGTATCTAAGTTAATGAAGTATATTCGTGCAGCAGGCGCGCTGAAACACATCAAGGGTGAGACTTACGGCCTTTTCGGCGGCAGACCTCTGGGAATGTACACCGCCGTTGCTAATCAAGATCAATGGCGATCTCTTTTTGGCGTGGATGTCGAACACATTGAGCAATATGATATTGTCAGGATGAGTGAGAAGATTTCTGCTGGCCGTGTTGAGGCAGGTTTATCATGGTTAGAAAAACACGTAAAATCAATTCGCTATGATGGTAAAGCGCTCACACCGGAACTACTCAAAAAACAAATTCGCTCATATCACGCCCTGCAAGACATTATAAAACAAAAAGACCTTGATTTTATCGGCATTAAAGCCCATGGTGATCTAACGGATTATTTCGTTACCTTGGATATTGCCGAAGCTTTCTTAAATGACCCCTACGACTGGGAAGGTCCACACGAACCCGTCGTCGCTGCCACCGAGGCAGACATGGATGGTGCATTAACAATGGAAATATTCAAGCATTTATCACATGGTCAGACTGTGCTATTTTCAGATATTCGTCATTACGATGCGGATGATAATGTCTGGTATTTTACCAATTCAGGGACCCATGCCACATACTTTGCATCTCGCTCCATGGACCCTGCTGAAAATCTCAAAAAGGTAAACCTCTATCCAGAAATCCCAGATTATCCCGCAGGTGGAGCATCAGTACAATATTTTGCTGCGGAAGGCCCCATGACCATGGCTCGGCTTGCAAGGAAAAATGGCAGATATTGGTTGGCCATTGTTCCAGCAAATTTCGTTGAATTCTCACAAGAAGAAATGGAAGCGAAAGCAAACACAACTGATATTGAGTGGCCGCATGCATTTGCACGTTTGCAGGTACCTCCTGATGAATTCTTGGCTTCCTATCCTTGCAATCATATACACGGCATTTGTGGTGATTGGGTTGATGAACTCTGTCATGTAGCTGAAATACTTGGCATTGAGTACCGTATATTCAAATGAGTTTAGAGATTTTAAGGAGAAAAAATGAATAACAAAGTTGGTATCCACTATGCTTACTGGACACAGGAATGGGATGTAGACTTTCATCCATTTGTGGATAAAGTAGCCGATCTAGGATTTGATATCTTGGAAGTCAATGGGGGAACAATTGCTGGTATGGCTTCGAAAGAACGTCAAGAGTTAATTGATCATGCCAATGATCGACAAATTGAATTAACATATTGCATTGGTTTACCCGCAGATTATGATGTTGCTTCTCCAGATAAGACAATCCGCCAGAGCGGCATAAATTATTTATTGGAACAAATCAAGGGTATTGGTGAAATGGGTGGTGGCGATCTATCAGGAATTCTTTACGGAACATGGCCAGCAACCATGCCTGAAGGCTCATTAACCAGACGAGATTATATGGACTTCAGTATAGACAGCGTGAGCCAGGTTACTAAAACGGCAGAAGAAAATAATGTCATTTTATGCATGGAAGTTGTCAACCGCTTTGAACAATTCCTGCTAAATACTGCAGCAGAAGGTGTGGCTTATTGCCAAACAATTAACAGTCCCAATGTGAAGATTTTATTGGATACATTTCACATGAATATCGAGGAGGATTCCATCGCTTCGGCAATTAAGACCGCAGGAGAACATCTTGGACATGTCCATCTTGGTGAAAACCATCGTATGCCACCCGGGTGCGGTCATGGTCATATCCCATGGGATGAAATGGCAACTGCTTTGAAAGCTATAGATTTTCAGGGCTCTCTGGTTATGGAACCTTTCCTCGTTCCCGGAGGCCAGGTCGGTCGTGATATAAAAGTTTGGCGTGATCAAAGTATTGGATTTGATCTGGATGAAGAAGCTCGAAAAGCCTGTGCATTCATAAAGGCGCGATTAGAAAGCGCCGGGTAAAGACAGTCGTTATTGCACACAATGTCTTCAAATACTTAGTTAGTTGTCCTTAAGTCACACTTGCATGAGCAGTTTTTAGGTCAATCCAAACAATTAGATGTTGGATATTGCCATGTGAAATTGTTGAATATACTTATTAAAGAACAGCGTAATTATAGCCCGGATAGTTTTTTACCTTCAGTTCCACTGGGTAAAATGGGGCTTATCAGTCTGTCAAGCACGTAATAAATGCCAGTTATGGTTTTTTTCACATATTCATGACTGACGGAAACGAATCAGGGCTTGGTCGGTCAAGCCATTCTTAATAGGGGCATTCCCTTTGGAGACCATGGCCTGGCAAAAAACATATCGTTACCTGAGCGAACGAAGTAACCAGGACGCCAAATCTGAAATGGGCTGGGACGAGTTCCAAAACCGAAAATATTGCGTTTGGGAACACCTATCGGCATTGACGACGTTAGCTGCCTGATTTGTGGCTGAAACTTGTCTGGATTGGATACAGTGCTTTGCGCAAGATTCGACTTTACTCGCAAAATACGAGTTTGAAGCCTTGCCTTAATTATCAGTTGCAATGTACGGGAATTACTCCGGGCAGCCATGCCGTTGCCACAATTATCACCGTAAGAGGCTGCCCATCTGGTGACTGCTCATTTGGTCAATAGAACGCGCTCTCGAAAATCTCGCCTGAAAAAGGCGAAAGGAAAGGCTGATGCTTTATTCTGACATTATCAAAGTAGTTACTCAATTACTAGTATCTCAGGTGGCAAAAGCCTCTCTTAGTTAGATATTGGTTTTTCTTTGAAATATGCATATCTGAATAACGATAGAGAGTTAGTAAGCCTTGAACTCATTGAAAATTCAAAACTATTGGAGTAGGAGCGCATTTAACGTCTTCTTTTAAACGGTTATAATCGTTGGTGTTTGTTCATTTTAGTTAGGAAGAGTGGAGGTTTTTGCAGTGGATCACGTAGAATTGGGGCACGATTTTCATGATCGGGGATTTGGCTGTGCTCAAGCCGTATTAGCAGCCTTTTCCGAGGATTTTGGCTTGGATGTTGTCACCGCTTTGAAAATATCCACCGGCTTTGGCTCTGGCATGGGGCGGATGTGTGAGGTTTGTGGCGCGCTGACAGGGGGGTTTATGGTATTGGGATTAAAATTTGGAAAAGTTAACACGGATGGCAGCAAATATGGTCCTGCCACAGAACAGACCTATGCATTAACGGCAGAACTCGCGCAGCGTTTCAAGAAAAAATATGACACCATTTACTGTCGAGATTTATTGGGCTTGGACCTTAACCTGAAAGAAAATCGGGATATCGCTGTAGAGCGTCACTACTTTGAAGAACGTTGTGGTGACTATATCCAGACCAGCATAGAATTCGTTGAAGACTTATTAAAAACTCCCATCGAGAGCGAATAAGTAAGAACATTTGAGGCGACTTCCAGAAATAATTTTCGATTGATACACAGTAAACTGTAGAAAACGAGCACAAATATGGGGCTGCCACTTCGGCAGCCCCATTGAAATTCTGGATTCCATTAGGTATGGTCCACTTGGAAACGGCCTTTTTTCTCACGGGTTTCTCTCAGGATCTGCGTATAGTATTTATTGTAGACGGTGCAACCGATGGGACTTTGCTGGATGAGCAATTCCAGACAATTATCACAAGCTGTGCAAAAATTGATCTCGTCTTCTCGCCCTTCCTGGACTTTCAAGGGTAAAAGAGGATCAGCCAGCGACTGGCGACCTAACCCAATCATATCCACAAAGCCACTTTCAATATTCTGAGCGGCATAGGGCAACAGAGCACTATCCTCAGGGTCAACCGCCAGAAGCTTGTTTCTGCCTTTGCCAAATATGGAGTAATTTGACCCAATGACGACCGTTTCTGGTTTCAAGTTGTCTTTCAGGACCTTAGCAAAATACTGATGAAGGTAGGCAAAGTAGGGATGCTGACGGTCAGCCTGGGTAAGGCTGATCGTGATCGAGGGGCTGCCAGCCGACTGAACAAAAAATGCAGCTCCCAGTTGTTCCAAGCTCTGAACCAGATCAATGATTTCTGTCAGATCTATAACCGGAGAATCTGGTCCAGCGGTTCCCATGCCTCCAGGGAATCCTTCCCAAACAGAAATTTTTGATCCGATCACAAAGTTTTTGTCGGGAACAGCTTCTCTTATGCGTTGATAGAGATCCAAAGCAAATTGTCTTCGATTTTCCCAGGGACCACCATATTTCCAATCACGGGTATTGTAGGGCCTTAGGATTTGAGACCCCAAATAACCATGGCACAGTTTCATATCGATCCCATCTGCGCCTGCGTCATAAGCGATCTTAGCCGCCAAAACAAAATCAGTCATGATCTTTTCAAATTCATCTTCGGTGAAAACCTCCCCTTCAAAACCGGGCAAAAGTTTTACCGCTAATCTCTTTGAAAATTCTGGGTTGCTCAATTCCCCAGAATGGGTCAATTGAAAGAGGAAGATAGGATCCGGATTGATCGACTTGAGCTTACTGACAAATTTTGTCAGCGCTGACTGATTCTTTTCCATGATGAATAACTGATTCATGCGGCTGCGATTTTTTTCCGTAATGGTAATCGCCTCGAGGGTGATCACGCCCGCTTTTCCCCTGAATAATTTTTCATACCGTTGATAGGTAAGATCCGTTGGATTCCCTTTTGGGTCTCCATCGGAACACTCCATCGCTTGAATGAAAAAACGGTTTTTGCTGACATGTGTGCCAATATTTATGGGTGAAAGAAGGATATTTTTCTCGTCCATATGGGTTTACCTCCAATGGTGCCTTACTGATTTTGATTTTAAGATGATTTGTCTCATCTCTCTTGGTGAGAGGTTACAAGGTCTCCCTTGTACTAATTTCGAGGGAGACAAATACTTTGAAGAGGTTCCGATCCTCACGTAATTTGTGCAGTGCCCATTCCAGATCTTCCAGTGGGAGTTTGAGCGAGAACAATGGTTTGGGATTGATTCTGCCCGTTGAAATCAGGGGCATCGCATCGGGCCAATCCCCGAACTCGCCCCCGTGATTGCCACTAATTTCTTCATGGAGTCCTCCTAT
>Ga0209121_10003282_pt1 | contig 15758 bp, 16 predicted proteins | sample Cruoilmetagenom3_FD_187292 | JGI IMG/M metagenome (GOLD analysis project Ga0209121, IMG submission 187292) | Oil polluted marine microbial communities from Coal Oil Point, Santa Barbara, California, USA - Sample 3 (SPAdes) (version 2) | ecosystem: Environmental > Aquatic > Marine > Oil seeps ...
ATGCCTGACGCAGCCATAATTTGTGGGTTAACGAAGATGATGTAAGCCATAGTGGCGAAGGTAGTCACACCCCCCATTAATTCATCTTTCACGCTGCTTCCGTGGGCCTTAATTTTAAAGAGTTTCTCTAAAATTCCGTTATTCGCGTCTTGGTTGAGTATTTCTGTTTTACTCTCACTCATGTCAGCAAGTCCTTTTATGTTGTGATCCATTTATTGAATACAGCGAGGTTTCAATATTAAGTTTTATGGTTTTTTCCTAGCCGTTATTTCTTTAGTTATCTGTTGTTTAGTCATCAACTCTCTAACTAATAACGTTGTTAGTATTTTTATATGAGCGTGTTTAGTGAGTGCACACCCTTTGGGATGTACACGTGAATCTGTTTATTATTCGACGGTTGAGCTTAGTTCGAAGTTCTAGGTCACGGGACTAACTGCCCCGATAGGTGGAGAAACTGTAAGGCGAGACGAGAAGAGGAACGTGATAATGCGCTTCTGGATCATCTAAGCCGAAACGAATAACCACGTCGTCTAGGAAAGGCACGCCATCCAGCTCTACGCCTTTACTTCTGTAGTAATCGGCTACGTAAAACACCAATTGATACTTCCCCGGTCGGAAATCATTCCCTGCCAGAATCGGTGCATCGGTTCGGCCATCGGAGTTGGTGAGTACCGTCACCAGCTTTTCTGTTGAGCCTTCGTTGACCTTAAAAAGCTCTACCTTTATCTCTGCACCCGGTAAGCCGTGAGTAGTGTCTAATACGTGTGTTGTTAGTCTTCCCATAGTCCTTTAATAGCGCTTTTGGCGCTCCTCTGTTCCGTGGTTTATCTGTCTATTTCGACCTTGCAAAGAATGCAACTGGTCACTTTGTTATCACTAACTATGTACGAACTGTACACAATTAGTAAAGCGAATTGTTACAAAAATGTTGGCTAACCTGTCGTTTTTCTTGACTTTATAGATCTTGATTATCGCTTTTTAATGAACTTGAATTTTGTTAACTTGTTGTTTTTAATTCAAAAAGTTGCGATCATTTAACTTGAATAACAAAATCTTTACATCGAGATAAATAATTGTATACAATAAATGTACAGGGGTAAGGTTACTCGATTTTTGGAAAGTCCATTAACTGATTTATTTTGATGAACCAGTGAAAGAGCGGCCAAGCCAACCACTTATGTTAGGAGTACTTGGATGAATAAGGATTATTCAAGGAATTTGATCGGTTATGGAGCTAACCCTCCAAACCCTCAATGGCCAGGTAATGCGCGCGTCGCGGTTTCTTTTGTATTGAACTATGAAGAGGGCGGTGAGCGTTGTTTGTTACATGGAGACGACGAGTCTGAAGCTTTTCTTTCAGAGATCCCGTCAGCACAGCCGATCAAAGGCGAACGTCACATGAGCATGGAATCCATTTATGAATATGGTAGCCGCGCGGGTGTATGGCGTGTTCTTCGCTTGTTCGATGAATATGAAATCCCATTGACCGTCTTTGCGGTTGCTATGGCGATTGAGCGTCATCCAGACGTTGCTAAAGCCATGGTCGAGGCGGGTCACGAAATCTGTAGTCATGGTTATCGTTGGATTGACTATCAATACATTGATGAGTCTGAAGAGCGCGACCACATGAGCAAAGCGATTGAGATCATCCAACAAGTGACGGGTCAACGCCCACAAGGTTGGTACACAGGTCGAACGGGTCCAAATACGCGTCGCTTGGTAGCAGAAGAGGGCGGTTTTCTTTACGACTCGGATGCCTACGATGATGACCTGCCTTATTGGCACATCGAAACCGGTCATCCGCAATTGGTGATCCCTTACACACTCGATGTGAACGACATGCGTTTTTCAACGGCGCAAGGCTTCAACTCGGGTGAGCAGTTCTTCCAATACCTAAAAGACACGTTTGACACCCTTTATATGGAAGGTGAAACCGCACCGAAAATGATGTCGGTTGGGCTTCACTGTCGTTTGATTGGCCGCCCCGGTCGTATTGCTGCATTAAGACGTTTCTTAGATTACGTCAAACAGCACGACAGCGTGTGGTTGTGTCGTAGAATCGATATTGCTAACCACTGGCACCAACATCATCCATATCAACCAAATAACGCTATTCATCAACCGCAAAAGTAGCAGTGAAGCAAGGAGGCTTAACGTGACTAAATTTCGATCATGCCAACCAACAACCATGGACCGCGATATCTTTGTCGCTCACTTCGCTGACGTCTACGAACACAGCCCGTGGGTTGCAGAACTGGTGTATGACCAAGGTTTGAATGCCGAAGACGACCATATCGAGAATCTTCATCTGAAAATGGCATCGACTTTGTTAAGTGCAGACCAAGGTAAACAGTTGGCTTTGATCAATGCTCACCCGGATTTAGCCGGTCGAGCAGCAGTAAACGGCGAACTTACCGAGTCGTCGACCAAAGAACAAGCGGGGGCGGGCATCGACCAGTGCAACGCAGAAGAATTTGAAAAATTCACTTCTTATAACAACAGCTACAAAAGTCGCTTCAATTTCCCTTTTATCATGGCGGTGAAGGGAGCCAATCGTTACCAAATTCTTGAGTCGTTCGAGATGCGATTAGGAAATGATAGTGAAACTGAGTTTGCTACGGCGATTCAAGAGATCAATAAGATCGCGATGTTTCGTCTCTGGGATATGTAAGTTAACGGAGTTAACAGCTATCTCAGCCCAGTCTTAGTGCGCTAAGAGTATGCTTTATAAGCGAATAAGCCACTAAGTTCTCATTTTATTATTACTTGATTAATTTCATAGGATTACACGGACATGACCCATAAATTTGAACAGTACATAAACCTTGCAGATGAAAAACTCGGCGCAAAAGCTATTTTTGCAACAGATGATTTTTTCGCAGATAAAAGCCGTCTACTCAGCCACGCAGCACCAGAGTGGAAAGACGACTTATACGACGATAACGGCAAGTGGATGGACGGCTGGGAAAGCAGACGTAAACGCGGCGAAGGTTACGATTACTGTGTCGTTCGCCTTGGCCTAGCTGGCACCATTGCTGGCGTTGATATTGATACCTCATTCTTCACAGGTAACTTCCCACCTTCGGCATCAATTGACGCGTGTTATTCACCACAAGGTGAGCCAACAGACTCAACAGAGTGGCAAGAGATTCTGTCTTCAATGGCACTACAAGGCGATCATCATCATCTTGAAGACATCGAAAGCGACCAAGTATTTACGCACCTACGTTTGAACATCTACCCAGATGGCGGTGTCGCACGCTTACGTGTTTATGGCCGACCAAGCGTGGATTGGGACGCAATAGACTCTCAGCAACAAGTTGACCTAGCAGCCGTTGAGCACGGTGGCCGAGCACTCGCATGTAGCGATGAACATTATGGCAACAAAGCCAACATCTTAGGCCCTGGGCGCGGTGAAAACATGGGTGATGGCTGGGAAACAGCACGTCGTCGTACACCGGGTAACGACTGGGTAATCGTGGCATTAGGCCACCCAGGTAATATCGAACGTATCGTTGTGGATACGGCACACTTCAAAGGTAACTACCCAGACAGCTGCTCAATTCAAGCGGCTTACGTGAAAGGTGGCACCGACGACCAAGTTGAAACACAAAGCCTATTCTGGCGTGAACTCTTGCCAGCACAAAAACTGCAAGCGCACGAGATTCACGAATTCATTTCTGAGGTTAACGACCTTGGTGCGATTACCCACGTACGTGCAAACATATTCCCAGATGGTGGTATCAGCCGTTTGCGTCTATTTGGTACGAAAGCGAAATAGGTAAGGAAATGAGTATGAGTAATGGAATACGTCGTTTATCTATCGAACCGTTAACCAAGCAGGCTTTTGCAGAGTTTGGCGATGTTATTGAGTCTGATAATAGTGATTTCTTCATGATCAACAGTGGATCAACACGTCGTTACCACAAGCTAGCGACAACGGATGTGCAAGACCAAGAAGGAGAAGCGATCATCAGCATCTTCCAAGCCACACCGTTGAGCTACCCACTGACCATCAAAATGTTAGAGCGTCATCCACTTGGCTCTCAGGCATTCATTCCATTACTTGGTCAACCCTATTTAATTGTTGTTGCGCCAAAAGGCGACGATCCAACATTAGCCAATAGCCGAGCTTTCATGAGCAACGGCCGTCAAGGAGTGAACTATCACAAAGGGGTGTGGCATCACCCAGTTCTCGCCCTCACCGATCAAGACCAGTTCTTGATCGTCGATAGAGGCGGCGAAGGGCACAACTGTGACGAAGTTTATTTCGACAGCGATCGAGTGGCATTGCATTTGGACGATTTGCCAACGGAAGACAACAAGGAAGAGCAACGCTTAGCTAAAGCGTTGTGATACAGGAGTTTATTATGGATCCGCATATTACAGAATGGTTGAATTTAGCAATACGCTGGGCTCACATGATTGTTGGTGTTGCGTGGATAGGCGCATCATTTTACTTTGTTTGGTTAGAAAACAACCTTAACCGAGTTAACCCTAAAACGGGCCTTTCAGGTGACTTATGGGCGATTCACGGCGGTGGTATCTATCATCTAGAGAAGTACAAACTTGCGCCACCAGAGATGCCAGAGCACCTGCACTGGTTCAAATGGGAAGCTTACTTCACGTGGATCACCGGTGTGTGTCTACTGGGTGTGGTTTACTACCTCAACGCTGAAATTTACCTGATTGCACCGGGCTCTGGCCTTGATTCAACAACGGCAATCGCGATTGGTATTGGTTCATTCGTTGCTGGTTGGTTTATTTACGACTTACTGTGTGACTCGCCATTAGGTAAAACCCCCGTGTTGCTTGGCGTTGTGCTGTTTGTACTACTAGTCGCTGCAACATATGGCCTAACTCAAGTGTTCAGTGGTCGTGGCGCTTACATCCACGTAGGGGCCATCATTGGTACCATCATGGTGGGTAACGTATTCCGCGTTATCATGCCGGCGCAGCGTAACTTAGTGAAAGCGATTGAAGAGAAGCGCGAACCGGATCCTGCATTGCCAGCGAAAGGCTTACTGCGTTCTCGTCACAACAACTACATGACACTGCCAGTGCTGTTCATCATGATCAGTAACCACTTTCCAAGCACTTATGGCTCGGAATACAACTGGTTGATTCTTGCTGGGCTAGCGATCTTTAGTATCTTGGTACGTCACTACTTCAACACCCGTCATGGTAGCCAGAAGTTTGCATGGTCAGTACCTGTAGCGGCATTGGGGATGATCACGCTTGCATTTGTTACCTCGCCTTACGCGAAAAAGCAGATGACTCCGGTTGTACAAGCGCCAGTGGTTCAAGAAGTGCAAGTAAGCGCGACTGAATCGACGACAGAAGAGGCTGTTTCGAACGGCACAGCTTCAACGACGACTCGTTCTCAAGCTGTTCCTGCAGACCACGCAATGCAAACGGCTAGCGCAGGCGTAAGCTTTGAAACCATCAACAAAGTCATTCAAGAGCGCTGTTCTGTGTGTCACTCCTCAACCCCGAGCCACGCCGCTTTTGCTGCTGCGCCAGCCGGTGTGATGTTTGATACCCCAGAAGAGATTAAAGCCAACGTACCAAGAATTGTTGCTCAAACCGTAACAACCAAGGTGATGCCGCTTGGCAACATGACTCAAATGACCGATGCAGAACGCGCACTCATCGGCACTTGGGTTGAGCAAGGCGCGACGCTTCAATAACAGTACTTTGTAATAATAGTACTTTGCAATAACAGTAATCAGCATCCTTTACCTAAGAGCATGAGTCTTAGGTGAGGCTTGGGGAGAGTTTGGTTTCGGGCACGCGCCAAACTCATCCCACCCTGTTTCCCCGGTTCCTATAACCGGGGCTTTTTGTTTTTGGGCAATCGGGAAAGTGAATTATCTATATGGATGAAACTCATCTCATATTTTAGTATTATCTAATAAAAATATTAAAGGGAATGTATGAGAGCGATTAGGATAATATATTTTGTGATTGCGATACTTGTTGCTCTATCAGCAGCATTTGCGATTTGGATTTACTACATAAAAGAAGGTAAAGACCTACTTAACTTTACTATATCAATTGTTGGCTTTTGTATAGCTGTCTTGGCTCTTTTTATAGCTGTTCGTACCTATACATCAATTGATAGTGTAAACAATATTACTAAAATGGACGGTAATATTCTTGATAATGAAAACTATGTAATATCGGTACCTGAACTAGTGAATCGATTCCAGCATAGTAATGAAAAAGAGCTCGGTGAAGAGTTATTCAAATCAATAGAAATTAAGTTAAAAAAGGAATCTGACACAGCTGTTCTTTTCGCCGATACTCTTCAATATATGATTGACCTGATCGTATTGTTTCCAGCGGTGTTTAACGCCAGCGATATTGATAAGCTGGAGTATCGAAAACGTATGGACTCTATCCTTGTTGAAGTAGAGAGAAGGCGTGGTATCTTGCATTCCATTAGTAAAGGTAATGCTATTCAGATTACCGAGACGATAAAGTTGTTCAAAGCTGTCGTTTCTTATCAGAGTTTTGTAGCGGATAGGAATTTCAACATTCATGCTGATTTACTGCACGTTAGAGGCCCAATTCTTCGTAATCCAGTTACTAAAACGATATATCATAATTACTTAGGACTCTATTTTAATAAAAAAGCAATGTATGTTCTTTCTAGTTCTTTGGGTTTGAAGGACGTAGATATTCTGTCTATTGGCGGCGTTGATTTGTTACTAGACAAAGTGAGCTCTATATCTCCTTCTCATAAAGAAGATGCAATCTTGTACTTTAGATCAGCATGTGAGCAGTTTGAGCGAGCGCATCTAGCGTGTGGCGATGATATTATGTGGCCGGGGTTTATTGATTATAATAAGGCTCGGACGTTATTTTTATTATCATTGTTGACCCAAGAAGAAAACCAATGGCTAAAAATAATGGAAACCGCTATTGAATCTCGAAGTAAGCTAAATAAGATGATTGAAGATGTGTTAACTGTTCATCAAGACGCTAAATCTTATGTTAACGATACGCATTTACGCAATTTCTTTTTATATCAGGAAGAGCTTGCTCGTATGGTTAAGCTAAACATATTGTTAGGAACTAAGAGCCCTAACTCTCAAGAAAATCTATCGATAAATTATAAAGGAACACTACTTTCTAATACTTCAGTTGAGGACATTCAGCAACTACTTAAGCCTATTCTTTCTTTTTCAGTTGTCGAGAAATATCAACGTGAATTAGTTGATTGTCTCGCTGTTCGTTGTTCTAATCAGGTTTGTTAGTGAGCGAATAAATTTTTTGTTTAACTGACTTAAGGCGCTAATTAAAACAGTTGGCGCTTTCCCTAGCTGCATTTTTTATTGCCTCATTGAGTAGAATGAAATAGGGCTGGTTATCGCACCGATAGTTCCATATAAGGTTCTTGATCTGAATCTCTATCCATGGCACTTTCTGTTCTAAATTGACTTTAATTAGGGCAGAAAATGGAAGAGGTGATAGTCGCGTATTTTAGGGCATTAAGTGCATTCTTCAGATATATGTTTCAGTCGTTAGTGATTGAGTTCATTGGTTACGGATCTGGCTGGATAGTCTGTAAAGCATTCACTCTAGGGCGCTTTCCCTCATTGATTCCAACTGAAAAAGAGCGAATCAGAATCTCTTATATCGGAGCTATTAGCATCGTGTTGTTTCTGTTAGTAATTGGTGTGTTCAATAGTTTGTGATTAGGAGTGAGGATACATGAAATTTTACCCCGCTGAACAATATCAAGCGGCTTGCAATGAGCTGTTTGTCCGATACGGACGTGACATCAAAAAGCTAATCCCTAACGCGAGAGTTGAGCACGTAGGCGCATCTTCTATTCCTTTTGCCTTGTCTAAGGGTGATTTGGATATCTTCGTAGGTGTTGAACTTGGCGAACTTGAGGATGTTATAGAGAGACTCACAACACTTGGCTTTAAAGAGAAACTCGATACCTTAAGAACACCCGAACTTTGTATGTTGGCGTCTACATCAGGGGATGATGTGGCGTTGCAAGTGGTCGCCAATGGTTCTGAGTTCGAATGCTTTCTAAGGTTTCGTGACAAGCTACGTGCGAATCCGGCATTAGTTCAGCAATATAACACCTTCAAAATGTCTTGCGAAGGTTGGCCACAAGATGAGTACCGTGAAAAGAAGTCTGACTTTATCGAGCATGTGCTGGCTGTGAAATAGCAACAGTGCCCCTAATATCTCATTTTTTAATTAACAAAAATCTTATTAATACAGAGTGTTAAGCAAAAACAACGAGCCTGTGAAGATTTATCCTCTTAAATTTCCTTCAAACTATCTTACCAAGGTTTAATTGCTAAAGTTTACGCAACTAAGCTCACATATATTGCATGGAATATTAGTGGAGTTATAGGTTTGTGTTATGTTTCGCGTGATTTTATAAAGCGTGACTTATCCGTTGAAAGCAAAGTGTTTTCTTTCGGAATAATTTCAAGATTTGTCTATCAGTACGTCAACTTGGCGCTATCAAAATCGATTCCTCTACGCCAATAATCAATACCACCTTAGGAAAGGACATGTCTGAAGCAATAGAAAACACCCCTGCAATTGTACTCGCGTCTCGATGGTCTCGTTTATGGGCATCTATCATTGATGTTTTCGTGTGTGCGATTTTCATTGTTCCTGTTTTTCTATATGGCGGTTTGTACGATAAATTGCTTTCCAGTGAAACCATTGAGCTAACAGAACAAGTTGCTCTGACTGTTTATGGTTGGGTGGTTTACTTTTTGTGCCAAGGGTACTTACTTCACAAGAAGGGGCAGACAATTGGTAAAAATCTAATGGATATTGCGATTGTCGATATGGAAGGTAAACAAATAGGTTTGCTAAACATAGTGGGCAAACGAATCATTCCTATGGTGGCTATAGCTTACATACCTTTTATTGGTCCATTTATACCGACGTTAGATTATCTGTTTGTTTTTCGCAAAGACAAACGCTGCTTACATGACTTAATCGCTGGCACTCAAGTTGTCATTGTTTCAAAGAAAAGTTCAGGTAGCGACAACTCTGAAATTAGTGAAAATACAACGGAAGTTATCCCTGCATCTCGATGGCCTCGTCTTTTAGCGTTTTTTATTGATGGTGTTATTACGGCTGCCATCATTGCGCCAATCTTTATGTATACAGATTATTTTCAAAAAACAATCGATACAGGGGTGATAGACCTTAGAGAAGTCGCTGCTGTCTATGCCTATTTAGGGCTGATGTTTTTATTGGTACATGGGTATTTACTGAATAAGAAGGGACAGACGATTGGCAAACATCTAATGGAAATTGCGATTGTCGATATGGAAGGTAAATCTATAGGGTTATATAAAATAGTGGGTAAACGAATGATACCTATGATTACCTTTACTATTATACCTATCACTGGCCATTTAATATCCATGTTGGATTCTCTTTTTATTTTCCGAAAAAACAGACGTTGCTTGCATGACTTAATCGCAGGCACTCAAGTTGTTAGTGTGTCAGCCAACAATTTGGGGAAAAATAAGCACGAATCATTAGAAAGCCTGTCACCGACAGTTGAAAATGTACCTGAAGTAAGACTTGCGTCTAGATGGTTACGCTTTTGGGCCATTTTTATTGATGTCCTAATTGCTGTAGCTACTGTGACGCCAATTTATCTCTATACCGATTATTTCCAAAAAATATTTGAAACAGGGACGGCTGATACAGCAGAACTAATAGCTGTCACTGCTTACGGTTGGTTCGTGTTCCTTTTGTTGAATGGTTATTTGCTGCATAAGAAAGGGCAGACTATTGGCAAAAATGTAATGGAAATCGCGATTGTCGATATGAAGGGCGAACAAATGGGGTTGTTCAATATACTGGGTAAACGAGTCCTACCGATGACAGTCGTTATATATATCCCTTTGATTGGTCAATTTATTGCGTTGCTAAACTATCTATTTGCTTTACGTAAAAACAGACGTTGCTTGCATGACTTAATCGCGGGAAGCCAGGTTGTTAGTGTTGCTGTTCCTAGAAACCTCGATTTTAGTACCATCAAATAATTCCGAAGTAAGTTTAGTCTCGGTAACTATATGCTCAAATAAACAGCGCCAACGCCAATCTTGGTGCTGTTTTTACCTTCCCCTTACACTCTTTTCAAATATCGAACCTAGTATCAAATTTCTCTTTGTTATACAGGCAAGTTTCTCATTATGAAGAACTTCTTCGATAGCGAACTCATGCTCTCTAGCTCTTTGAATTTCGTTTTGCTATCACTAGGGCTAACGCTCATCTTACATATTCCAATTTTGTGTGGGTTCAACTTGAGCCGACGAAAGTGGAAATTGATGGATTATTTATGGCCGTTGTTGGCGGGTATCGGCATGCTTGGTGCTGTGTCTGAAATTCGCGCATCGGTGGCCGGTGATTGGGTTGAGACAGAACAAACCAGAGCGGTCGCTATTTTAGAGTCGATTCAGCAGTTTTCTTTGGATAAATTAAGAAGTGATCTCTGCACCGGTCAGCCGTCTTTAGACATTAATGGTCAGTACCACGAAGCGTGTTTGTGGTATTTGAATACAGCGATCACATTCAAAGATGTCGATTTCACTCTGTTGCCCAATGCTGCCGATTTTACGGTTCCTGAACCTAGCGTATCGCTGGTGGAAAGCGACGCCGTGTGGGTGAGTGGTATGCTGAGTCAGTATGAGAAGCAGAAAAACCAGTACATAAAAACCAGAGAAGCGCAGGTGAAGCAGCCACTAGAAAGCATCTTTTGGTATGTGAGTCCTTACTTAGTGTGTTTTGCTATTGCTTTACGTTTGACGAAAGTGACCGCAGAGCTCAAATTAGATAAGTGCGCATAGTTTGAGTTCCTAGTACTTATACCCAGATAGAAAAGGTGAAGTAATGAATGTGAGTGAGTTTTCTCGGTTGGTGGGGTTGTCGGCTCACACGCTTCGCTATTATGAAAAAATAGGCTTGCTGAAAAATATTCAACGAAACAGTAGCGGCCATCGAGTGTATACATCGAAGGACGTTACTTGGATTGAGTTTGTGAAGCGCCTGAAAGATACCGCAATGCCACTGGATGAAATTCTAGAGTACGCAAAGCTGAGGGAGTTAGGGCCAGAGTCGACTTCTCAGCGGCAAGTGTTACTCGAACAACATCAACAGAATTTGCGAGCTCATATCGAAGAGCAACAAAAACATCTGGCAGCGTTAGAGCAAAAAATTAGTTTGTATCGAGATGGAAAAGTCCGTTGACTTAGAGTCGACTCTAACTTGTAAGGTGTTCCTGTGAACTATAAATACAGGAACAGACTCATGAATCAATCACGTTTTGAAACTGGCTTAGAAAGGCTTAATCATATCGACGGAGAAGCAGGGCAACAGGTTATCGAAAGCCTGCAAGATATCTGTCCTGATCTTGCCAAATATACTATCGAGTATCCCTTTGGTGACATCTATTCACGCACCGGTTTGGATTTGAAATCGCGAGAGATTGCGACCGTGGCAGCTCTCACTGCACTTGGCAATTGTGCGCCTCAGCTTAAGGTACATTTGAATGCAGCACTCAATGTTGGATGTAGCGAGGAAGAGATCAAAGAAGTGATATTGCAGATGTCGGTCTATGCGGGATTCCCTTCGGCACTCAATGGCATGTTTGCTTTCAAGGAAGTGCTTGCTGAAAGAAACACAGCCTAAGATAAACAGAAAATATAGTCTGAAAAGGGAGCGCCAACTCTGCTAAGTTGCGCTCCCTTTTTATTGATTTGTTAAGTTTTAAAGGTCGTAAACCTGAAGGTTCGTGGTTCTTTAAGGCGACAAAGACAGCGCGAACGACAGCAAAATCGGTAAGGTAATCACGCTCAAGAAGTTACCAAACAACACCATAGACGCGACCTTCGGAGGTTCTACATTGAACCTTTCAGCGAACAGGTAGTTCATCACGGCGGGTGGCAACATGGTGAACAACACCATCATTTGTAGGTGCAACGTAGGCAACGGGATAAAGAAGTAGATGATGGTAAAGGCGATGGATCCTGTAAACAGCGATTGAGCGGTACAAAATAAGCCAACTTTGAGTCCGCTTAGCTTTAAGTTCACCATTTGCGAGCCCAGCGACAACAACATGATAGGCACGGCGGCTTGGCCGAGTAGCGATGTGGCTTCATAGATTGGATTCCACACTGCAATGCCAGACAGGTTGAGCGTCATCGCTAATGCAGCGGCTAAGAAGATCGGCATCTTAAGAATCTGTTTTATCGGGTTACCATCACTTAGTAATGCCAAACCTACACTAATGTGCACGCAAGCCGACACCACAAATAGCAGTACTGCAGGGGCTAATGCGCTTTCGCCAAAGGTATAAGTGAACAGGGGAATTGCAAGGTTGCCACTGTTACGAAACATGTGTGGGGGAGCCCAAGCTTTGAAGTTGAGCTTAAAGATCTTACAGATCGGAATCATCAACAATGCTGGCACTAGTACCGCAACTAAAGAAGCGGTGATGAGTGGCAGTTGTTCTGTGTCGAGAGGCATGGTGGTCAGCGATGCAAATACTAGCGCAGGAATACACACATCCATGTTGATGCGATTGATTGGTTTAAAATCGGGCTTAAGCCAACGACCGACTGCAAAGCCAGCACTGGCTAAAGCAAAAACGGGAAACAGAATGCTGACGACCTGTTCAAACATAGAATTCCTTTCTAAGAGAGTGTTGGTTCTGTTTTAAACGGAAAAAGCTGACTGTCTGAAAAAATGTGCAAACTCTCACCGAGTAAACCTAACCTATCAATATAAGCCGGCCACGTCATGGGTATGAAGCACACGATGAGCAATAATTTATATTTCTTTGAATTAATGACAAAAAAAGACCAGCAGTGTTAACGGCTGGTCTTTAAAAGCTAGATAAATCTGGACGGATTATTTAATAAACGACGGTTGCCGCTATCTAGCGATTGTTACTCGACTTTAAGATTAGCTAACGAGCTTCTTATAATCTTTAAAGTTAACGTCGTAGGCTTTTTCGCCGTAGATATAAGTCTCGCTAACGGTTCTGTCGTCACCCAAGCTCATTAATACAAACAGTTTCTCTTCAAGCTTAGTGGTTTGTTCCATTCTAAAACGCATCAGCTGAGTGGCGTGTAGATCCAATACCACGAAATCCGCTTCTTTTCCGACTTCCAAGTTCCCAATCTTGTCTTCTAAATGCAGTGAACGTGCCCCGCCTAGTGTTGCTAAGAACAGCGACTTAGCCGGGTGCAGCTTCTTATGTTGTAACTGCATGATTTTGTACGCTTCACTCATGGTTTGCAGGATTGAGAAGCTAGTACCAGCGCCTACGTCGGTACCCATACCGACACGAATGCCGTGATCTTCCATCTCAGGTAATCGAAACAAGCCCGAGCCTAAGAATAGGTTTGAGGTTGGGCAAAATGCGATGGCAGATTCAGTATCGGCAAGGCGTTTGCATTCACAATCAGAAAGGTGAATACCATGAGCAAATACCGAACGCTTGTGAAGCAATCCGTAATGGTCATAAACATCTAGGTAACTGTTGCGCTCTGGGAACAACGATTTCACCCACTCGATCTCTTTCTCGTTTTCAGAAAGGTGAGTATGCATGTACACATCGGGATATTCTTCTAGCAGTTTACCGACAGTAGCAAGTTGCTCTGGTGTACTGGTTGGGGCAAAGCGAGGTGTCACGGCGTAAAGCAAACGTCTGCGGTTGTGCCATTTCTCAATCAGTTCCTTGGATTCAGCATAGCCTGATTCTGGTGTATCTGTGAGGTAATCGGGCGCATTGCGATCCATCAGTACCTTGCCCGCTATCATGCGTAGGTTACGCTTTTCGGCTTCTTCAAAGAATACATTCACCGACTCTTTGTGTACGGTGCCGAATACCAATGCTGTAGTCGTACCGTTGCTGGCCAGTTCGTCAAGAAATAGTTTGGCTACTTTTTGTGCGTAGACGGGGTTCTTGAAGCGCTTTTCTTCTGGAAAGGTGTAGTTTTCTAACCAATCAAGAAGCTGCTCACCATAAGATGCAATCATCCCTGTTTGAGGGTAGTGGATGTGCGTATCAATAAAGCCAGAGGTGATCAGCTTATCTTTGTATTCTTTTACTTCGAGTGTTTTTGGTTGGCGAGCCAATACTTCATTGGCATGCCCTAAATCGACGACATGGCCGTTCTCTATGACTAAAACACCGTCTTCAAAATAGTCGTAAGACTCATCGATACCGACATCTTTTGGATCGGCTACGCTATGTAAAATACTGGCGCGATAAGCTTTGCGTTGCGTTGTCATGTTTACTTCCTTTTAATGACTTCAGTGAGATCTTGTCCATTGAAGCTTTGCGACTTGTGTTAGGCGATCTTTTCTTCCAATGGTGGCTCACCTATATCGCTTGATTGACTGTGTTGAACGGTCAAATCTTGATTTCGATAGTGTTTGGTCGGGCGCTTTTGTTCAAGCGCTTGGCCTTGATAGTGTGCGATCAATTCACCTGCAACCGATACCGCAATTTCCGCAGGGTGTTTGCCATTCACTGTGCTAATGCCAATCGGGCAAAGCATAGTTTCTATCTGTTCCTGGCTGTAGCCACGTTGCTCTAAGCGGAAGTCGAATTTCTTACGCTTCGTAAGCGAACCAATCATGCCAAAGTAACGGCTATCTTCACGGTCAATAATCGCTTTGGTCAGGTCGAAATCGAGCTGGTGGTTGTGCGTCATCACAAGGTAATAGCTGTTCGGTGGCATGTGTTTCACTTCGCCAACCGGATCATCTGAGACAAGCTTTTTAACACCGTGTGGCAGCGTTTCAGGGAATACTTCTTCACGCTCATCAATCCAGGTCACGCGGAAGGGCAGGGTTGCGACAATGTGCAGCAGCGCTTTGGCAACATGGCCTGCGCCGAACAGCACAAGGTGGTTCTGCTGAGTGCCAATCGGTTCGAAGCTTAACGTTGCCACTCCGCCACAACATTGGCCTAAACGAGCGCCTAGGTTGAAGCGTTCCACTTTGAGCGATTTTTCGCTGGCAATCAGCATTTCGCGAGCCATTTTAGTGGCCACATGTTCAAGGTGACCACCACCAATCGTAGCGATGATTCGGTCACGAGTGACAAGCATTTTTGTGCCCGCATCGCGTGGAACAGACCCCCTGTCTTCGAGCACCGTCACCATTACACATGGCTCGTAGTTCTCTTCCAGTTTTGCCAGTTCGTGAATCCAATTATCCTTAAACATATGTCCTCCTAAATCCCTTTTATGCTTCCCAAGCTAAACGATCGATATGAGCCTTAAGCCGTTTCTGATTGAGCATCGACCGAAGTCGGAGCCGTTTCAGTGACTTGCTGAATCGCCATCAGAATACGTTCTGGCGTTGCAGGTGTGTTGAGCTTAGGAATCGCCCCATCGACGGCGACATAGCTAATGGCGTCTTTCAGTGCGCTCCATACCGACATACCCAACATGAAAGGCGGTTCACCCACGGCTTTCGAGTTGAAGACGGTGTCTTCTGGGTTGTTACGGTTTTCTAAAAGATGCGTTCTGAAATCAATTGGCATATCAGCAATCGCCGGGATCTTGTAACTCGCAGGACCATTGGTCATCAAGCGGCCTTGCTGGTTCCAAACCAACTCTTCCGTCGTTAACCAACCGACACCTTGCACAAAGCCACCTTCGACTTGGCCGATATCAATCGCAGGGTTCAGTGAAGCGCCCACATCATGCAGAATATCGACACGCAGAATCTTGTTT
>Ga0209121_10003283_pt1 | contig 15753 bp, 15 predicted proteins | sample Cruoilmetagenom3_FD_187292 | JGI IMG/M metagenome (GOLD analysis project Ga0209121, IMG submission 187292) | Oil polluted marine microbial communities from Coal Oil Point, Santa Barbara, California, USA - Sample 3 (SPAdes) (version 2) | ecosystem: Environmental > Aquatic > Marine > Oil seeps ...
TATTATGCAAGCCCCTAAGGCAACAGAGGCAATAGGAACAGATATGCCTAAAGTATGGTCAGACAATCCTACTATTGTTTTAAAAGTATCAGCTAAATTAGGAATAGTCCGCAAATTTACATCTTCTAAGGGTGTAGGGTAAACGCTTACACATTTAAGCAAAGCTATTTGTTTGTTCCCTATTCTTTTGCAGGCATTTACTGCTTCTTCTATATCAGAAAGAGTAGTAATCCCTGTGGAAATAATTACAGGTTTTCCTTTTGATGCCACATATTCAATAAGTGGAATATCGGTAATTTCCAAAGATGCAATTTTATATGCTGGAACATTTATTTTTTCTAAAAAATCTACTGAAGTTTTATCAAAAACAGAAGAAAAACATATTAAACCTTCACTTTCGGCAATTTCTTTTAACTTTGGCTGCCACACCCAAGGAGTATATACATTTTTATAAAGTTGATAAAGGGTTTGACCAGTATGTAAACCATGCTTTATTTGAAAATATTCATTATTACAGTCAATGGTTATAGTATCAGGTGTGTATGTTTGAAGTTTAATTGCATCTGCACCTGCTTCTTTTGCCGCTTTAATAAGTTTTACAGCATTATCAAATTTCTGTAAATGGTTTGCTGACATTTCAGCTATTATAAAAATTGATTGATTTTTACCTATTTTTCTATGGGATATTCCTATATCCATTATTATTTACTCCTTTAGTTTTAAATAGTCTTTTCTAAAATTAAGATAATCAATAGGTGGCCTTCTTCCACTTCTTATTATTTTCAAGCTTTTGTTAAACCCATAGTTAAAAAGCAAATCAAGAATACTCATATATGGCAGAAATTCACCATAGACTTGCCTGTAAACAGGATGCTTATAATTTTGATAAAAAAGATCTATATTATTCTTTGGAAACTTTCCTCCAGGTGATTCTTTTTCTATATATACAGCAGAACCCTGAGGAGAAAGGTACTCGTTGCAATTAACTCCTTTACATATAGATACTATTCGCTCTTCCTTTCTGCCAGACAAATTTTTTAGATCTGAAGAAAGTATAAATTCTTTATTTATACCAATTCTATCGGATATGGTGGTTATAATATTTATAGTAAAATCGCACAATTTGATAGTTTTGTTGTTAATTAATTTCTCTATAAAGGGATAAACTTCATTAAAAAATTCTGATTTTTTGTAAGCATAAAAAATGCTTTTTAAATGTTTTTTTCGCCATAATTCACTATCGTTAATTATTACTTCATTTATTATTAACTTGTCCCTACCTTTTGAGCTTCTTACAGGAATAGTCAAATATAGTTCTTCTTGTGGGGTTTTTATTCTATTTCTAACTTGCCAACTACATTTTTCTAATTTTACATCATCTAAGAATATAAATTTATTTACACTATCTATTAAATCGAAATATCCCAGCCATGGAATATAAGTAGGTTGCATAATCGCACATTTCATAATTATCTCCATTTAAAAAACTGAATCAGATATTTTTAATTTTCTTTCTACCTTCTATTAAAAATGGGAAACGTTTGAGTTTCATTTCCTTTTTATAATCTATCAATAATTTTTCAAAAGGAATATACTTAGGATTATATCCAAAATCTTCTTTAGCTTTTCTAATATCGAAAATATATGATGAGCTATTATTTTTTTTATTAGGACAATATATTATTTTAGATTTTTTCTCTTTTGGTGAAAATACTTTAATAGTTGTCTTGACCTGTTCATCAAGAGATAAAGGTATTCCAGAACTTATATTATAAAGACCCTTTGCTTTGTTGCTTTTTAAAGCTAATATAAATGCAGATACAGCATCCTTGATATATACTATATCTCTTGTTATTTGATTATCACCCCAAATTTCAATATCTTCACCTTTCATTGCTTTTTCAAAAAATATTTGAAAACCAGATTTATAATATTTCCCATTAGCATATATCTCTAAATGCGGACCATAGCCATATACAGGGGGTAATCTAAAAATTACATTTTGTATTCCACATTCCTCAGTATAATATTCCATTAAATCATTAGCAGTATTTTTTGAAATAACATAAACTGCATGATCTCCTTTAAACTTAAAATTTCTATGTGCCTTTTCATTTATGGGTTCCCCTTTCTTCCATATATTTTGTACATCAGCATATGAAGTTGTAGAGATAATTTTCGGTATATTATTATTTCTGCAATATTCTAATACATTAATTGTTCCAATAATATTCACATTTATGTATTCTCTGGGATCATAATCTATTACGTTAGCTGGCAATAATGCTGATAGGTGAATGACTGCGTCTATATTGATTTTAGGTAATTTATCAAAAATATTTTTATCGGTAACATCTAACTGCATGAAGGATATTCCCATTTTTTTATAATAAGATTCTGCTGATTTATTTCTACCAGTAGCTAAAACATCAAACCCTTCCCTGATCATCTCATCAACTAGATAAGCGCCAATAAAACCTGTTGCTCCCGTAATTAATATCATTTTTTACCTCCTATTATATTAGTAATAATTTCATTTCTCCCGCCACCGATATCTAATTTATCTATTTCTTTCTTATTTTCATAATAGTTTTTATAAACACCAAATATGAAATTCTCAAAATTATTTATTTTGTTTAGATCATAAGTCGTAATAAAACCTTCGAACATTCTTTTTTGAAGCAAGTTCTGATAAAAAGTAATTGTAGGTAAACCTATTAAAAAAGATTCAAACATTGCCGTTCCCGCAGAAGTAAACACTAAATCCGTTTTAGTCATCAATTCGGATACATTATTTACATTTCTGTAAATATGTACTCTATTTTCTATATTTTTATATTTCTTAAATAATTTTAATAATTCTTTATCAAATTTAAATGCAGAGCCTAAAATTATATCTATTTTAAAATTATGATTCATAGACAGTAATTTGTCTAATATTCTGGTAGTTAAATTTGCTTGATCACTTCCACCAAATATTAATAATATATTTTCTAAATTATTTCTAAATTTGTATGAATTTTTATGTTCGTAGAATTCTCTTCTTAATACTAAATATTTTGGACCTTCAAGATAAAGGGTATTTGTATTTTTATCTAAATAGGTTTTATTTTTATAATTAGTTCCTATTATTGCATTAATTACTACATCTGCATATTTATTTGCAGAAGATAAATTGCCAAATATTATCAATTTTGCGTTTAGGCCATTTTTTATATCTCTGGCAAAATTTTCATCAACTTCTAATTTATCAATAATTATTGCATTAGGTTTTTCAAAATCTAATTGTTCTTTCAGTTCATCATTATTATTAACTTTGAATACTTTATAACCATTACTTTTTATTTTATCTACTACAACATTTTCACTCTGTGTGTAAAATATTACTTTTCCAAAATCTGAAAGTTCTTTTGCTAAAGCGATAGTTCTATATACATGCCCCAAACCCATTTTAAAACTACCATCAGTTATAATTGCTATTTTTTTTGCTATTTTTTTAGAAAATTTATCTTTATTAGAACTTATTTGTGTAATCATTTTTAAAATCACCTTCTTACTTAATAGTATTTTTAAGAAAATCTCGGGCTCTCTTTAAATCCTGTAAATCTAATATCTTCTTTGCTTCTTCAAGCTCTTCTTCTAAAGTATTAAATATCTTTTTTTGTATTATTTTTTTATTTATTAATTTTAACCAGGGCTTTTGGTTAAAGAGATTTACTATATCATAAGCATTAAAATATTTATTTTGAGGGTATAGATAATCATATACTGCACAAAGTAAAGCATAATCTTCTTCTGTATCGAGGGTAATTCTTATATCAGGTGCATAAAGTTCTTTAGGAGCCTTTATGACATTAATTTTAAAAATCTGTGGATTTCTATTGATATAAGGGGTAACATGTTCCTTTTCGTAATTTTTAGTAGCATTTTTATAAGTTTTTTCCAGGGCATCAAAATTAAAAACTTCTATATTTAGGCCAATAGGATACCCTTCTGTTTTAGTATAATCTACATTATTTCTAATATGATTCTCTAAAATTGTACTAATCAACAATGGATCAATACACGGATTATCACCAGTTAATCTTATAATTAAATTAAGTTTATATATTTTTGCAGCATAATAGAATCTTTCTAATACATTACATTCATTTCCTCTAAATATTCTAATTCCATCAAATTTAGCAATTTTTTCCAATACATTATCATTCTCTTTACTAGTAGTGGCAATTATTATTTCATCTAAATTATTTACGTTTTTACATCTTTTTATTACTTGTTCCAAAACAGTAAAATTAGAATTGAAGGGTAACTTAAATAATATTTTACCAGGTAATCTTGTTGAATCTACTCTCGCTTGAATTATAATTCCTTTTTTTACCATATAGTCCACCCTCCATCAACCACTAAATTTTGACCAGTTATATAGGAGGAGGCATCGGAAGCTAAAAAAACTAAAGCTCCTTTTAACTCCTCTGGTTTTCCAATTCTTCCTAAAGGTACTCTTTGGCAAAGTTTTTTTATAAATCTGTTTCCTTTTTTAACATCATATTTCTGAACATTAGAAGAAGGAAAAGGACCAGGAGAAATACAATTTATCCTTATACCATATTTTGCTAAACTAACTGCAGAATATCGTGTTAATTGAATGACACCAGATTTTGCCGCTCCATAATTCGGCGGATTTAATTGATATTCATCTTCTTTATATATTCTCAAATCCGGAGACACTATTCCATACATAGAAGATATATTAATAATATTCCCTTTCTTGTGCTTTTTCATATAAGGTATAATCTCTCTAATACATCTAAACACACTATTAAGTGTTCCATCTATCCCATAATTCCATTCCTTATCTGTCATATCTTCCAAAGTATTGCTTTTAGAATAAACAGCATTATTTACTAAAATATCTATTCTTCTAAATTTCATATAAATTTTTTCAAAACATTTTTTTATAGAATCCGTATTTGATATATCAATTTCTAAATATTCAATGAGATATTCAGAATTTTTTTCCCTCATATCCTTTACTGTATTTTTGCATTTTCTAAGATCTCTTCCTGCAATTATTACAGTAGAGCCTGCTTCCAAAAGAGCTTCCACAAAATATTTGCCCAAATAACTATATCCACCGGTTACAATGGCAATTTTATTATCGAGTTTAAACTGATTTATAATGTTCACTTTATACCCACTTTCTTGGATCAATTATATTTTCATCCTCTATTACAAAATCTTTAAAATTAATAAAACTTTTTATTTTATTAAAATTTTTAAAATTGTTTGCTATTTTAATATTTCTTTTTAATTGTTCAATTTTTTCTATTCCTATAACAATTTTATCTATTTCATTTATTGCAATTATAAAAGCTAGTGCAATTTCTTCTTTAGAAATATTAAATTTTAAAGAAATATCATTCAATTTTTCAAGTTGTTTTTTTACACTTTTAAATTTTGAAGGTAAATTATTTTTATCTAAAAATATTAGTCCTTGTAGGAAAACAGATCGTGTATAAATTTCTATGCCTCTGCTTTTTAAATCAAGCAAAATATCATCCTTAAGTAATCTTTGGTCAAAAATATTAATCGGTATTTGAATTAAATCAAAATTAAAATTTTTAAGTAAAAATTTTATTTGAGATTTATCGTATATAGAAACACCTATTTTTTTTATGTAATCATCATTTTTAAGTTTTGTAAAAGAATAGACGATTTCATCACAGTTATTTTTTATATCATTAAAATCATGTATCATATAACAATATAATGATGCTTGTTTTAATCTACACAAAGATTGAAAAAAGCAATTATTTATATTTTTTTCATTTATTTTCTTATTTTTTAATGAAGACATCTTAGTTATTATATTAACTTTATTTTTATAATTTTTATGAAAGTTTAAAAATTTTCCAATAATAATTTCGCTGTTTCCATAACTATATGCAGTATCAAAATAATTTATCCCATTTTCTACTGCATATTTCATAATCTCAAATACCTTATTTTCTTCTGGCTTTCCTATCTTATTTGCAATACCATAATCTAAGCCAAATTGAGCTGTCCCTAAAACTAATTTGTTCTCTTTCATTAAGTCACCTAAAGTTTTTTGAAAAAAAATACAATTTAAAATTACTTTTTATAATAATTTATTACTTTCTTCACTGCCGCGACCACATCATCAATATCTTTATCAGACATTTTAGGAAATACGGGTAAAGTTATCGCTCGAGAATAATAGTTTTCTGCTTTTGGAAAATCTCCAAGACGATAACCAAATCTTTTTTGATAGTAAGGCTGAAGATGAACTGGTATATAATGGACATTTACTCCGATGTTTTCTGCTCGTAAAGCCTCATATATTCCCCTTCTGTCTACTTTTAATCTATCTAAATTAAGTTGAATCATATAAATATGCCAGACTGGATTAGAGTCAATTGGATTAATTTCAGGAATTTTTATCTCTGGAATATCTTTGAATTCGGAGTTATATTTTTTTACAATATCTCTTCTCCGTTGGATAATTCTGTCTATCTTTTTTAATTGACTTAACCCTAAGGCACATTGAAAATCAGTTAATCTATAATTATAACCTAATTCTTGCATCTCGTAATACCAGGGACCATCACATTTTGACATTTTATTTTTATCTTTGGTAATACCATGGGTTCTAAATAATTTTAATCTTTCATAATATTCTTTATTATTGGTAGTTATCATTCCGCCTTCTCCGGTAGTAATATGTTTTACCGGATGAAAGCTAAAAATAGTCATATCACTGATACTTCCAATTTTACTGCCTTTATAGGTTGCCCCTAAAGCATGAGAAGCATCTTCGATAATTATTAAATTATTATTTTTAGCAATTTGTAATATCTTTTCTAAATCTACTGGTCGACCTGTAAAATCAACCGGGATTAACGCTTTGGTTTTTTTAGTTATTTTCTTTTTAATCTCTACAGGGTCTATATTTAGAGTACCTACATCTATATCAGCAAATACTGGAGTTCCTCCCTGATAGAGTACGCAATTTGCGGAAGCTGCAAAAGTTATAGGAGAAGTTATAGCTTCATCTCCATTTTCTATTTGAGCTGCAAAGCAGGCGGCATGGAGTGCGGCAGTGCCAGAGTTTACTGCTACTGCATAACGTGCGTCAACATAACTTGCAAATTCCTTTTCAAATTCTGCTACTTTAGATCCTTGAGTTATCCAATCTGAATGCAAAACTTCAGAAACTGCAGCAATATCCTCCTCATCTATCCATTGATGTCCATATGGCAACAATTTATCTCTAACTGGTTTCCCTCCATTAATGGCTAATTCTTGGGTCATTACAATTCCTCCAGCATCTTATTAAGTTCGGCTTTGGTGATCCAATGGTCATTATTATCGCTTGAATATGCAAAATTAGAGGAAAGCAATTTACCCTCTTTATAATTTCCCTTTCCCCAGAAACGATGTTCTGGTTCTACTACAAAATAATTATCAAATTCTTTGGTATGATGCACTTCCTCTTCTGTTAAAAGAACTTCATTTATTTTTTCACCTGGTCTAATACCAATTACTTCCTTCTTGCATTTAGGGGCAATAACTGCAGCTAAATCAATTATTTTCATACTGGGAATCTTAGGAACAAATATCTCTCCACCCTTCATTTTTTCAATACAACTAATAATAAAACGAACTGCTTGTTCTTGGGTAATCCAAAAACGAGTCATATTTTCATCAGTTATAGTAATTTTACCCTTTTCCTTTTGCCTTTGAAATACTGGAATTACACTTCCTCTACTACCTACTACATTACCATAGCGAACGCAGCTAAATATAGTTTTACGACCTCCAGAATAACTATTTCCTTGCACAAAAAGTTTTTCCGCTACCAATTTAGTTGCTCCATATAGATTCACTGGGTGAACTGCCTTATCAGTACTTAGTGCCATTACTTTTTCTATATTGTTGTCAATTGCGGCATCAATTACATTTGCTGCACCATCAATATTAGTCTTTACTGCTTCAATAGGATTATATTCACAGGTGGGAACTTGTTTTAGAGCAGCGGCATGTACAACTATATCTACATTATTCATTGCTCTATATAATCTATTTTTATCCCGAACATCACCAATAAAAAAACGAAGCTTTTCATCATTATAAAATTCTTGAAATTGTTCTCGCATCAGTTGTTGTTTTAATTCACCTCGAGAATATATGCGAATAACTTTTGGATTATATTCTTTTAAGGCTATTTCGGTAAATTTCTTTCCAAAAGAACCAGTCCCTCCAGTAACTAAAATTACTTTATTTGTAAATGGCATAGTAGTACCTCCGTTACACATTTTATAGTATCAATTATACACAATAATCAAAATATCTTCTATCTTTATTTATTTTTTAATATATTTTATTTTCTCCCTACTCCTTCATAGACAAATCCTAAGGCCTTTGCTTTGGCTGGGTCGTACAAGTTTCTTAGGTCAAGCAGGATGGGAGATTTTAATAGTTTTTTTATTTTTAATAAATCCAGATTACGGAATTGATTCCATTCGGTTGCTATTACTAAGGCATCGCTTTCGTCCGCAGTTTCATATTCATCCTGACAATAAGTTAAATTGGGAAGGTTTTTTTTAGTATTATCCATTGCCAGGGGGTCAAAGCATCTGATGTGCGCGCCTTCTTTAAGTAAGAGTTTAATAATATCAAGGGATGGAGATTTTCGAATATCATCAGTATTTTGTTTGAAGGCCAGGCCTAAGATGGCAATGGTTTTTCCTTTAAGGTCTCCGAGATGGTGTTTTATTTTATCTACCATTAGTTCTCTTTGACGTTTGTTGGCAGAGATTACACCCTTTAAGAGTTTAAATTCATATCCGCAAGTAGCGGCAAAATGATAAAGAGCTTCGGTATCTTTTGGGAAACAGGAGCCACCATAGCCGGGCCCGGGATGGAGAAATTTAGGACTGATACGGCCATCTAAGCCCATAGCTTTGGCTATCTGATGTACATCTGCCCCTACTTTATCACAGAGATTGGCAATCTCATTAATAAAGGTAATCTTGGTAGCCAAGAAGGCATTACAGGCATATTTAATTAATTCCGCTGTTTCAGGATTAGTAATCACAAAAGGTGTATCTATTAAATAGAGGGGACGGTAGATTTCCTGCATTATCTTTAGAGCCTTGGGGCTGGTGGTGCCGATTACTATTTTATCAGGATGGGTAAACTCATAGACGGCTGAGCCCTCCCGGAGAAATTCTGGGTTGGAGACGATATCAAAGGGATATTTCACCCTCACCCCGCCCTCTCTCCTCAGGGGCGAGGGGGAAGAAGGATGGATTCCCGCTTTCGCGGGAATGACCCCAGTGAAGCAGGGCTTCACGGGGCAGGCAGATGAAGCACCGAGAATGACAGAAGGAGAAGGAGTGTTCTTGTCGGTTTTTGTTCGATATTCTTGAATTATCCGACTAATCTTAGCAGCTATGCCGATGAGAACTGTGCTTTTATTTACTATGACTTTATAATTATTAATGGAGAAAACAATTTCTTGGGCTACTTCTTCAACCTGTTTTAAATTGGCAGAAACATCATGGTTGGGTGGCGTGTCTACTGCAATAAAGATAACTTGTGATTCCTCCACCGATTTTTTGATATCGGTGGTAAAAAAGAGTCGCTTTTCTTTAACGTTTTTTTCAATTAAATATTCTAAATGTGATTCATAAATGGATAGTTTTTTATTATTTAATTGTTGAATTTTATCATTGTCTTTATCCACACATATGACCTGTAAGCCAAAATTTGCTAGGCAAGTGCCGGTAACCAGGCCGACGTAGCCAGTGCCGATGATGGATATTTTCATATTTAAAACTCCCTTTATAATTAGTTGAGATTACCGCGCCCTGATAAATCAGGGCTCACAAGGATAGAAAATACTTCACCCTTACCTTAATCTGTTTCGATAAAACGGTTTCTAAATTGCCAAAAAGGATATCTTTATTTTTAAAAAGTTTTTTTACTTTTTCAAAAGGTAATTTATTATTTCTTGTTTTTAAAAAAATGTCACCTGCAGCCATTAGTTTTACTGTATTCATATATAATCTTCCTAATAATCTCCAAACTCAATTGGTAATTTTTGAATTAAAATTCTAATCTTGACTATTACTTTCAATATAAAACATTAACTTATTTCTTTTATCTATTTATAAAATTCTTTGATATATCTGACATTATCCATTTAAATTTTCCAGATGGAGATAACTCTAATTCATTTACAATTTCAGGTATGATTTTAATTTTTTCTCCTATAATCTTCTTTAATTCTTGTGATAAAAACTGAATCTCCTCACTTAATAATTCTTTATTAACATTTTTTAAAGGAACTATCCTTAAAATAATTCTTTCAGGGCTTTTTTGTACGATCTGTGTATTTTTAATTGTCTTCAAGTCTTTAAAATGATGAGCAATGATCTTCTTGTTATATTATTTTAATTAAAGAATTTTATGTCTTAGTGTTTATTTTTTTATTCTCCAAACTTTATTGGTAATTTTTGAATTAAGAATTTATATTTCCCGCTTTGTGTTCTTTGGATTTTATCAACAATTTTTACTTCAACCTTTATTTTACCACTAACTGCGCTTTCCATTTTCTTAATTATTTCATTTGAATCTTCTTTTAAAAAATTATTTGTTGGTATTATTTTTACTATTACTTCACCCACACAATCTTGATAAAGTTGCATATTTTTAATCTTTCCAAAAGCATCGAAATGTTGAGCAAAAATTAAAGCTGTTAGTGTTATTAAACTTTTATCGTTAGCTATAATAAAATCTTGTAATCTACCTTCTATTTTTTTAAATAACCTATAATTTCTTCCACATTCACACTTTTCATTTGACAGAATTGCAAAATCTTGTGTACGATATCTTATAAATGGACATGCATAATTATTAAATCCTGTAGCTACTATTTCTCCAAGTTCACCTTCATTAAATAAAATATTTCCATTTTTACCAATTAACTCTACAATCCCGTATTCTGGTTGAATATGATAATAATCACTTTTTTCACATTGCCCTGCTAAAGCTACTCGTTCGGTAAGTCCATAAAAATCCCATACTCTACATTTAAAAACACCCTTTAATAATTCAGTTTGCCAAGTATATAAATTTTCCGAAGCACATAAAATTGCTTTTACGCTTTGAAAAGGTTTAACGCTATTTTGTTTCATAAATCTTGCTAAGAGGGTAATTGTTGAAGGGTAAGCCTGGATAAAATCTGGCTTAAATTCTCTAATTTTTGTAATATACATCGGTAGTGTTTTATCGTTCATATGATAAGATGATAAAATAAGATCTTTATTGATTGGGTTATATTCCCAAAATTTACCTTTATTCGCTGATCGAATAGTATTACCTCTTAATACTATACATTTATCCCCAATTTTATATCCGACTCTATTCCATAATGTTACTATAAATGCGTGTTCTTTCGCAACAGATACTCCCTTTTCATTATAAAAGCCCATAGGGATTCCTGTAGAGCCTCCAGTAGTACTATATTGTAACTTTGACCTGGAATAATTTTGAGCTACTAAATCCTTTAGATTATTCCGTATAATCTCTTTTGTTAAATAAGGTAACTTTTTTAAATCATCAAAATCCTGGATATCTTTTGGCTTTAAACCTCTTTCATTAAATACTCTTCGATAATAAGGAACATTTTCATAAGCATGCTTCAGTAATTTTTCTAATTGTCTCGTTTGGTATTCCTCTAATTGCTCTTTACTCCACCATTGTGATTCCTGTAGAAAATTATAAGTATCCCAGAAAACCTTTCCTAATCTTTTTTCATAAGGTATTAATCCATATACATATTTAATAGGTTTATTGATCCATGGAGGTGCTTTTCTTATTAAATTTCTCATACTACCACTCCTCTGTTTGTTTTTTTACTTACTAATTAATTTTAAAACCATATTTTTACTGCTTATTTATTTGCCGCAGAGGAAAAGACAATTTATGCTATTTCAATAATAGTATTAATTATACAATTTTTTATCTCACAATTTATTACATTGGTTTCTTCTTTAATTCCGTATTCCTTTGCCACCCAAGATTTTTCAATATTATATTCGTTTTTTTGTAAATTAAATAATTTTATTTTTATCTTTTTGTTAGTTAAGATGAGGTAGTCATTTTTTTGTTCTATTTTCACTTCTTTATCTAAAAGAAATCTAATAAATTTTTTAAATCTAAAACTGCCGGGTATTTTTATAATAAAATCATTGATAATAATTTTTTTATCCTCTAATTTAACTTCTCTTTCTGTGATAATTCCTGCTTTATCCATAAAACCATAATGTCGACCCTTAAAATAATTATCACTAAAATCTAACAATTGAACATTGGCTTCATTGCTTATTCTAAATACTTCTTTTTCTTCAAAGCTATTCTGCTCTATATTTTCAACCTGTAAGGTATTATGCATGGAAGTGCTTCTAAATAAATTTCTCAATTTATAATCCGCTGTGTAAACATAAGTACCAGGATCAATAATAAAATCTTTACCAGATACATTTAATTCAAAGCTAAGCTGATCATTATGAGTATGTCCGCCATTACCATTTATCCCATTTGGACCGCATTTTATAATTATATATATTTTATCATTTCTCAAAATATAATATCCACTATCCTTATATGTTTTTAACTCTAAATTAATGGATAGCTTTTCTTTTATTTTTATTTTTATTTTAGGAATATTTTCAAAACACCAAAAGGAAGTTTGATTATTATTGTTAGAGGAATAAAATTTAAAATCATCACGGTTAAAATGTTCTCCTCCTAAAGCTATTACATATCTGAAATCCCTTTTATCTCTTGCTCTTCCATAATCAGATAAGACAACAAATCTTCCGCTATCCATATCTCCTAAAAGAGGAATATACCCATTGGGTTTAGTAATATTCATTATAAACTCAATCATTTTTTCTAATTTGTCCCTGTATTCTTTAGAGAAAGCAATATTGTTTTTAGAGCAAAGTATAGACGTAAACAAAAATAATTCTGTAACTAAACAATGATAAGCAGTTGAAGCTTCATAATCTACTCCATCTGGGTTAACTTGACTCTTCATCTCTTTTTCAAATTCTTTTAAGCCAAAATTAAGCCATATTTTAGGATTATTTTTAACTTCTTCTTTATCATATTTAAAATTTTTAAAATACAAACCCAGCCAAATAAGCCCGGCTAAATCTGATAAATAATGATTACCATTGTATTGATCTGCTTTTTCTAAATTGTTAAAAATATATTTCCCATGTAAATATAATACTTTATTAAATTTAATCCAAAATTTCTTATCAATCTTAGAACAATTTTTGAAAAAATAATAACCTATTATCCAATTACAAGCTCTAATTGCCACATCCATAGCACAAGTCCAGTTAACGGACATCTCTACTGGATTTTTTTTAATCCAATCCTCAATTTGATTTTTAAATTCTAAGGCATATTTTAAATTATCAGAAAGTAAATATGCCTGACCAAGGGTCGGGAGATGCTGAAATCGAGAAAGTTCCCAGGGAACCTTTACATCAGCATTATTATTTAAATCAAGTGTTTTAATATTTTTACAAAATTTATTTTCCCAGACAAAACCAGTTTTGAAATCTTCATTCCATTTGATTTCTTTTCCTAAATTAGTATCTCCCGAACCCAAAAGATTAAAAATATGATTACATATTTTGTCGGCCTGCTCAATTATCTGTTCTTCTTTTCCTGATTTTTTAAGTTCTTGAATATAACGTTCTTTTTTATTTATATCAAATAGAAAATTTATATTAGGCTCAAAGTTTTTAAATATATTTGAATCCATATTTATAGGATTTTTTGTAATATTTCTTGCTCGTATGGAATAATAAATTTTATTATTTATTCTTCGATGTATTTTTTTTATTAATGTTTTGGGAGGTAACTTTATTGCTTTTTTAAAATATATTTTTAAATCACTCATTAGCTTTCCCCAGCAAATAATATTTAAACCCTTTATTCTCTATAATATTCATATCAAAATAATTCCGAGTATCCAATATAATTTTATTTCTCATTTTTTTAGCGAGAGTATCAAAGTCTAATTCCTTAAAATCTTTATGATTTACTGCTAAAACTAATAAATCACTGTCTTTAGCTGCCTCTGTTACGCTTTCCACTTTATATCTAAATTCACTAATATAAGGATCCACCGCGGTTATTTTATAGTTATGTTTTTCTAAGAGTTTAATTAAATTAATAATGGGGCTTTCTCTGGTATCATCTATATTTGCCTTATAGGTTATGCCTAATATAGTTACTTTTTTTACACCTTTAATATTTTTCAGTATGTTCTCAATTTTTTTAAAAATAAATTGAGGCATACTATCGTTAGTCTCTCGAGCTAATTTAATTATTCGAGCTAAATCAGGATTTTTCTCTACAATAAACCAAGGGTCTACTGCTAAGCAATGCCCTCCTACTCCTGGACCTGGTTGGTGGATATTTACTCGTGGATGTTTATTACATAATTTTATTACTTCCCATACATCTACTCCTATATTTTAACAAATTTTAGATAATTCATTAGCAAAGGCAATATTTACATCTCGATAAGTATTTTCCACCATCTTACACATCTCAGCAGTAGTAGCATTAGTTAAATATATCTCACCTTTTACAAAAGTTTGATATAGGTCTTTTATCTTTTCAGCAGATTTTCTGTCTATTCCACCAATAATCCTGTTGTTATTCACTAATTCAAATAGAATTTGCCCGGGTAAAACCCTTTCGGGACAATAACCTACATACAGTTCTTCCCCAATCTTTAGACCACTCTTTTTTAAAATTGGAATAATCAAATTTTTAACTGTTCCGGTAGGAGAAGTGGATTCTAAAACTACTATATTTCCTTTTCTCAAATAAGGTACAATGCTTTCTGCGGCTTTCTTTACAAAACTCATATCTGCTTTTTTATCTTTAGTGAGGGGAGTGGGGACGGCAATAATAAAAGCATCTGCTTCCTGGGGCTCTTTAGAGGCAATTAAATTACCCGAAGCTACTTCTTGTTCAACCATATTCTTTAGATAAGGTTCTTCTATAATTACTTCCCTTTTTTCTAAAGCTTCTATGACTTCATTGTTTGTATCTACTCCTATTACTTTATGACCATTACTGGCAAACATAGCTGCAGCAGGTAGACCAATATATTCTAAACCAATAATGCATATTTTTTGTTTACTAATCTCCATAATCTATATTCCTTTGATTTATATAAATTAGAACAAGAGTGCAATTCTTTTTTTATTAATCTAATAATCAGTTGATTGTTTTATTATTGAGCTGTCGGAAACCCTTACAATATAAGCCTTTTGAGCTTTATCTAATATAACGCTCCTCATGGCGTTTTTTTGGTAAAAGATAGGGTTTTACCTTAAGGACCTTAAAAAAATGCGTTATACGCGTTATACGTAGTTTTCTTTTGAAAGCCTTGTATACCAACCATTTCAAGAGCTATAAAAAGCTATTTTTGGCGCTTTTTTACTTATTTTTGTGATGATTTGTGTGATGAATATTTTTTAATTTTTTGAGAGAGCTCTGAAACCCTTGTATTATCTGGGTTTTTAGAACACGTGAATTTTGACAATAAAGACAAAAAAGATGTAAATTACAAGATGTAAGATGAGGTTGCTTCGGTCGCTTCACTCCCTCGCGATGACATAGACA
>Ga0209121_10003284_pt1 | contig 15751 bp, 10 predicted proteins | sample Cruoilmetagenom3_FD_187292 | JGI IMG/M metagenome (GOLD analysis project Ga0209121, IMG submission 187292) | Oil polluted marine microbial communities from Coal Oil Point, Santa Barbara, California, USA - Sample 3 (SPAdes) (version 2) | ecosystem: Environmental > Aquatic > Marine > Oil seeps ...
TATTCCCAAGGGAGTAAGTAATCTGCGCAAAGATCGGTGGGCAAAATTACGGTAGGCAGACGGCTTCTTAAAATCGACTCTTCTCACCTTTTTTAACTCCTCCCCCACCCAGACCGTAGCCCCCATCTCTTTGATCAATCTTACCACTGCTCCTACTAGAGACGGATGGGTAGTGACAGCCCTCTCGGGAGGCCTGGCTGAAAGAAGGTTTATCTTGAGAAGGACAGTTTTACCCGGCTTGATAATATGTCCTATCCCGCCGATAAGCTCAACGGCTTTCTTTACTGCTTTATAAACCTTTTCCTGCTCATAATCCGGACATTTTACTATGGAGACGATGGACATTTAACTTCCTGATAAATCAAGAGATCATTTTTTGGGGGTCTACCGCACTAGATGGTACTGCAGTTAAGGAAAGATGTTCTGAAGTTTGCCTGGTGCGCCTGGCAGGATTTGAACCTGCGACTTTCGGCTCCGGAGGCCGACGTTCTATCCACTGAACTACAGGCGCCGAAAAAAAATTAAAGCAAGGAATTTTGCACTCGGGAGGAGTGCTGAATGTACCAAAATGGTAGCAAAAGAATCGGCCTTGTTCTCCACTGACCACTATAAACTAGGCCAGTCCCTCTATAATCTGGGTAAGAGCTGCTTCTGCCGGAACCATGGGAAAAACGTTTTCCTCCCGCGAAACTCTAAAGTCTAAAATGACTGGACCGGCGATATTCAGAGCCTTTTTTAGAGCTGGTAGTACTTGTTCCGGCTTTGTCACCCTGATCCCCTCAATTTCGTAAGCTTGTGCCACTTTCACGAAGTCGGGGTGGCCCTTTAGATTTACCTGGGAGTAGCGAGATTCATAAAATAGCTGCTGCCATTGTCTAACCATCCCCAGATATCCATTATTCAGAATAGCGATTTTCACCGGAACTTTGTAATTGACTGCTGTGGCTAGCTCTTGTATATTCATCTGAAAACTTCCATCGCCAGCAATATCGAAAACAATCTTTTCCGGACAGCCAATCTGTGCTCCAATAGAAGCAGGAAAACCGTAGCCCATAGTTCCTAATCCTCCAGAGGAGATAAAAGTCCGGGGTTTGGTATATTGATAAAACTGAGCCGCCCACATCTGATTCTGGCCTACCTCAGTAGCAATAATAGCTTCTCCTTTAGTCACTTTATAGATCATTTCCACTACGTACTGGGGTTTCAAGTCTTCACCTAACTCGTATTTTAAGGGATACTTTTTTTTCCACTCCTGAATCTTTTGGTGCCAACTTTCTCTTTTTTTTCCTCTTTTGGTAATTGAGAGTAGTTGAGAAAGAATATTTTTGGCATCACCCACAATAGGGATATCGACCCTCACATTCTTACTTATGGCGGTGGGATCAATATCTATATGGATTATCTTGGCATGGGAGGCAAATTCCGATATCTTGCCAGTTATTCGGTCGTCAAACCTCGCTCCAACAGCGATAAGTAGATCCGTGTCACTAACTGCATAATTGGCATAACGGGTTCCATGCATCCCCAGCATCTTCAAGGAAAGCGGATCATCTTCAGGAAAAGACCCCAATCCCATCAGGGTAGTGGTCACCGGAATATTGGCACAACGAGCAAATTCAGCTAATTCGGATGATGCTCCTGAACTGATGACTCCGCCTCCAGCATAAATAACAGGTCTCTCAGACTCGTCTATAGATCCGGCAGCTCGTCTAATCTGTTTGGGATTACCCTTATAGTTAGGATTATAGCTTCTAATCTGAATTTCTTCAGGATAAGGAACTGAGGTCTCTCCGGTTTGCACATTCCTGGGAAGATCTATTAATACCGGTCCCGGCCTAGCAGTCCTGGCGATGTAAAAGGCTTCCTTCAATACCCCAGGTAGCTCATCCACATCTTTCACTAGGTAGTTATGTTTGGTTATGGAGTAAGTTATTCCCGTTATATTTGCCTCCTGAAAGGCATCGTTTCCAATCATGGAGGTTGGAACCTGACCAGTAAGAACAACTAGGGGGATGGAATCCATATAGGCAGTAGCAATTCCGGTAACTAAGTTTGTCGCTCCTGGCCCGGAGGTGGCAATACACACTCCTACCCCACCTGTAGCTCTGGCAAATCCATCCGCAGCATGGGCAGCTGCTTGTTCATGACGAGTTAAGATATGTTTGATTTCCGGCGTCTCGTAAAGAACATCATAGAGAGGAATCACCGCTCCTCCTGGATATCCAAATACGATTTTTACTCCCTCTTTTAATAAGGCCTCAGTTACTACCCGGGATCCGCTTCTCTTCACTCCAAAGTCTCCTTAACTTTATTATCTTCTTCCGCAACAATACTTATATTTTTTCCCACTCCCGCAGGGGCAGGGATCATTGCGACCGATTTTTGTCTTACCCCTTCGGTAAGGGAGATGTGATTCCTGACTAGTACCCATCCTTTCCTTTCCCTGATTAGCCCCCACTAGAGCTGGCTGAGGAACCTGAGGAGTTCCTACTAAAACTCTTTCCCAGGAAGGCTCCCGGGAAATTTCCACTTTGAATATGAGCTCAGTCACATCCTCTTTGATGCGTTGCGTTAATTCTTCAAACATCTCAAAGGCTTCTCTCTTGTATTCAATTAAGGGATCACGTTGTCCATATCCCCGCAGTCCAATTCCTTCTTTTAGACTATCCATACTATAGAGATGATCCTTCCATTGAGAGTCTATAGTATGCAGGAGAATCATTCTTTCCAAGGCCCGCATCAACTCGTTTCCCAGTCTTTCTTCCTTTTTCTGATAAGCTTTTCTTACCTCCTGCCTGATCACTTTCATTAACTGCTTGCGGTCATAGATCTCCTTTAAACTATGATAGGAAAAAGTAATGGGAAAAATTTGTTCTAACCTTTTAATCAAGCCCCTTGTATCCCAATCTTCAGGTCTGACTTTTTCTTCAGCATATAAAGATACCAAAGTCTCAATTGTGTCATTTATCATTTTCAGAATATCTTCCCTTAGATTTTTTTCCTCCAGGACACTCTCTCTTTCCTTATAGATTACTTCCCTTTGCTTGTTCATCACGTCATCATACTCTAAGAGCTGCTTTCTTATCTCAAAGTTTCTTCTTTCAACTTGCTGCTGCGCTCTTTCCAGGGCGCGGGTCACCCAGGGATGCTCAATAGGCTCATCCTCAGGAATTTTTAACCTCTCCATGAGGGAGGCGATTCTCTCCGAGCCAAATATCCGCATTAACTCATCCTGTAAACAAACATAGAACTGGGCAGCACCAGGAGCTCCCTGTCTACCACTTCTTCCTCGAAGCTGATTATCAATTCTGCGAGACTCATGACGTTCGGTGCCGATGACAAACAATCCTTCTAACGCCTCAACTCCATCCTCCAGTTTGATATCTGTTCCTCTTCCGGCCATATTGGTAGCTATGGTCACTGCTCTTCTTTGCCCTGCTTGAGCTACAATTTGAGCCTCCTTCTCATGATACTTCGCATTAAGTACGTAATGAGGAATTCCTCTTTCTCTCAACATCTTACTTAAGAATTCAGATTTTTCCACTGATCGGGTCCCTACCAGAACAGGTCTTTCCTCTCGATAAAGTTTTTCTATTTCCTTTATTACAGCTTCAAACTTGGCACGTTCTTTCTGATAGATTCTATCAGAAAGTTCTTGTCTCATACTCGGTTCATTGGTAGGAATTGTCACTACATCTAGATTATAGATTTTCTTGAATTCATCTGCTTCCGTACTCGCTGTTCCAGTCATTCCGGCCAGTTTATTATACATTCTAAAGTAATTCTGCAGAGTTATGGTGGCCAGAGTCTGATTCTCATTTCTTATCCTCACCCCTTCCTTGGCCTCTACCGCCTGATGCAGTCCATCGCTCCAACGTCTTCCCGGCATCAGTCTCCCTGTAAATTCGTCTATTATTACTACCTCCCCATCTTTGACCAGATAATCTCGATCTCGTTCGTAAAGTGCATGAGCACGGATGGCTTGATGAATATGAGTTGCCAGCCTTGGATCAGTCTGCTCTGGATCACTATCATATATTTTCACCCCTAATAACTTCTCCGCCTTCTCCAACCCCCTCTCCGTAAGAGCAACTGTCTGGTCCTTCTCATCTATTTCGTAGTCATAATCCTTTTCATCTTCGTCTTTCTTTTCGTCTTTCTTTCCCTTCTTTAGACGAGGTACTATCTTATCAATTTTGTAATAAAGTTCGGTGGATCTTTCTGCCGGACCCGAGATAATAAGAGGAGTGCGAGCTTCATCAATTAAGATAGAATCAACCTCATCCACAATAGCATAATTGAATCCTCTCTGAACCTGATCCTCCTTGGTAGGGCTCATATTATCTCGAAGATAGTCGAAGCCAAACTCATTATTGGTACCACAAGTGATGTCACACTGGTAAGCCTCACGTCTACTTACGTTGTCCATTTGATTCTGGATAACTCCTACCGAAAGACCCAGAAATTCATAAACCGGTCCCATCCAATCTCTATCTCTTCTAGCCAGGTAATCATTTATGGTAACTAAATGTACCCCCTTCCCATCCAGGGCATTAAGATAGACAGGTAAGGTAGCTACCAGAGTTTTACCCTCTCCATTGGCCATCTCGGCTATTCCTCCCCGATGAAGAACGATGCCACCTATCAACTGAACATCGTAGTGTCGAAGGCCTATGGTTCTTCTGGCCGCTTCACGAACTACGGCAAAAGCCTCGGGCAAAATATCCTCGAAAAGACTGTCCAGCTCCTGCCTTTTCTTTTGAAGGTGTAATTTTGCTGTTTCTTTCTCAATTTCAGGAAGTTCAGCCATTTCCTTCTCTAAACTATCAATCTCTGTGAGAATGGGGCGCAGCTTCCCTCTAAATTCGTCTGTCTTTCCCTGCAAAGCCTTATCCGGAAGTCTAGAGATCTTCTTTTCCAAACTGTTGATCTTGTTAACCAAAGGTAGGAGTTTCTTAACCTTTCTTTCCTGGTGAGTACCGAAAATTTTCGTTAGAAAATCCATCATCCTCCCCCTTTTATATCCCTAATCAATGACTAGTAACTCAAAGATTTTCGTCCCCTCTATTATATCATGCTTACTCATATAGGCAAGCCAAAGAAATTCCTTCTATCTGCAGAAGTTTTCTTTTGATATCTAACCCTGCTGAAAATCCTCCTAAACTTTTATCTTCTCTAATCACCCTATGACAGGGGATAATGAGAGGAAAGGGATTGTGAGCCAAAGCTTGGCCTACAGCCCGATATCCTTTACTTCTTAATCTTTTTGCTATCCACTTGTAGGAACGAACCTCTCCATCGGGAATCTCCTGGGTAAGTTTCCATACTTTTCTTTGAAAGGGGGAGTATCCATCCAGCTTTAAAGAATAATTCGTAAAATCCACCCTTTCCCCTTGCCAGTAGCTAAGTAGATCTTGCTTTAACCGTTTCAGGAAGGAGGAAGATCCTGTTTGCTCCTTCAGGGCTGCCCCGAGACTCCTATATAGGTCTTTCTGGCTGTAACAGACGGAAACCTTCACCAGCCTTCCTTTCTCGGACACGGCTCCTATCCAGTATGGACTTAACTTTAGCTTTAAAAAATCGTGCATTTACTTCCCTAAACTTTTTTCGAGGTCCTAATACTATTGCAATCCCGATGCTTTCAGACACTCAAGAATTCTTCTGGCTGTTTTTTCTCCTATTCCGGGAGTCTGTTTTAATTCTTCTAAGCTTTTGTTTTTAATTAGACTAACTGACCTGAAATGGGTTAGAAGAACCTTTTTTGTTTTTTCTCCCACCCCGGGTATATCATCCAGAGAGGAATGACTCATTTTTCTCTGGCGAATTTTTCTGTGGTAGGAATAGGCAAATCGGTGAGCTTCATCCCTTATTTCCTGCAAGAGCCGTAAAGCAACTGAGTCATGAGGAATATTAAGGGGAAGAGATCTAGAGGGAAGATAAACCTCCTCAAATTCTTTGGCCAACCCTATTAGGGAGACATAACCCAGACCCAGTTGTTTGAGCGTTTTCAGACAGGAAGACAATTGCCCCTTTCCTCCATCTATCAAAATAAGATGAGGAAGAGGATGTGATTCTTTTAGTAATCTTTGATAACGTCGTTTTACCACCTCGGAGAGCATAGCAAAATCATTTATTCCCTTGACCGTTTTAATCTTGAATCTTCGATAGCTAGACTTTTCAGCTTTTCCCTCTCGAAAAACAACTACTGACCCGGTAGCTTCTTTTCCCTTTATATTAGAGATGTCGAATCCCTCGATGAGAGAAGGCTTTTCCTTTAGATCTAAATAGTTTTTCAACTGCAGAAGAGCCTCGTTTTTTTCTCTACCTTTCTCCTGTTGCAAAATGAGACGAGCATTTTTTATCACCAACTGCATTAGCTTTACTTTCTTTCCTCTTTGGGGAACATCCAGCTTAATTTTTCCTTCTCGTCTTTCCGAAAACCATCGCTTAATGGCAGCCTGGTCGGTTATTTCATATTGAAGGAGTACCTCCGGAGGAATAAAGGAAACTTTACCATAGTATTGTTTGACGAAAAAGGTCAATATATCTTTTCCTTTATCTTCCTGTCCGATCTTGAGCAGAAAATGTTTATTACCCACCACTTTCCCCTCCCGAATCTGAAAGACAACTACACAGGCCTCTTCACTATTATAAGCAACACCAATCAGATCTCTATCTCCTCCAGGGAAAGAGGCTACCTTCTGAGTCTGACCAATCCTATGAATAGCTCTGATCAAATCCCTTAATTTTGCTGCCCTCTCAAATTTTTCATCCCGACTTGCCTCCTCCATCTCCTTTCCCAGCTGAGAAAGTAAACTCTCATAATGTCCCTGAAGGAAAAGAGAAACTCCCCTGGCCAGGCTACCATATTCCCGTGAATTAATTTTTTTCACGCAGGGACCGCTGCATTCCTTTATGTGATAATTAAGGCATGGTCTAGATCTTAACTTGAATTTTCCCTTACATCTGCGCAAGGGGAAAAGACGGTGGATCAACCGCAAACTCTTTCTGGCTGCTTTGACGTCGGTATAAGGACCAAAGTAAAGAGAACCATCCTCCTTAGGGCCCCGAGTTAGAAAAACACGTGGAAAAGGCTCATAAGCGGTAAGTTTAATGTAGGGATAGGATTTGTCGTCTCTGAGCCGGATGTTATACCGAGGGCGATGGTGTTTTATTAAATTAGACTCCAATAGAAAAGCCTCTGCCTCGGAATCGGTAATCACCCATTCCAAATCCTTAATTCGACCCACCAACGAGTGAATTCTCGGAGAAAAGCTTGTTCTTTGAAAATAAGAGCGTACTCTCTTTCGAAGAGAAAGGGCCTTGCCTACATATAAAACCTTTCTCTTTTCATCCTTTAAAAGGTAGACCCCCGGTGAGTCTGGCAGGCGATTTAGTTTTTTTTCTAAAGTCAAGCCATTGGAGGGGGATTCTTTGACTTGAGAATCCTTGAATAAATAATTTATAGTTTTTCTTTGAATACTACCCATTTTTTATCGAGGAAGAATTTTAACCTTTCGATTGATTCATCTATTCTTCCAAAGTCAAATTCCACAAGCTCCAATTTCATCCTTTTTTCCAATTCCTCAACCAATAGACCCTTGCCAGCAAAAATCCTCTTACCTATGTGAACCTCTCCGCTCGAACAACAGGGAGAGCGAGCAATGGTTACCAAAGGAAAAGCTTCTTTCCCATCAAATCTTTTTATTCTCTCTTTTATCTGGTCAGCTAGCTCACCACAGAATTTCTTAAAGCCAGGTATTTTCTCCCATTCATCCTTGGTTCTTTTTTTTCTTTTCCCCATGAACAAAAACTCTGGACAAGGAAGCTGTTCTAGATGAATCGGGTAGCTGGAAAAAAGCCGCAGCAGCTTTTCCGTAGCCAAGGCAGTGATCGTCTCCTCGGCCCTGGTAGCCTGGTTAAGAAGGCAATGAGAAAGGAGAATTATGGACTTATTAGGCGTATGATCCATCAAGGAAGCTCAAAATCGTATCTCCATATCTTCTCTGCTTGAATAGCTTGATTTTTTTCCGATTTAAGTTAACTTTTTCTCGAGGCGAATGCTGCACTATAATCCGCGTTTTTCTTATATTTTTCCTTTCTATGATATCGAGAGTCAGATCCTGCAACCCCTGATAATAAGGAGGAGCAATAAAAATAAAGTCAAATCTTTCTTTTTCTAAAAGATGAGGAAGAAAGCTAAGAACATCTTTCTGCCAGATTTTTGATCGGGATGAAAAATTACAAGAGGCAAGGTTTTCTTTTATTGTATGTACCGTGACCATATCCTTTTCTACAAAAATTACCCTTTCTGCTGCCCTGCTTAAGGCCTCGATCCCTACTGCTCCTGATCCAGAGTAAAGATCGAGAAAATGGCTTTTCTGGATCCTATCACCTATAACATCAAAAAGGGACTTCCTTATTCGAGAAAGAAGAGGCCGGGTAGCTTTTCCCTTAGGAGTCTTTATTGGCCTTCCTCTTGCCACTCCTCCTGTAAGCCTCATTTTTTTCATGGCCAGCCATAGGGAATCCTTAGGAATACCTCACAAAAGGAATTCACAAAAAGGTTTTTCACGGTATCCATTTTCACTTCGGGGCCCAGAATTTCAGCTAAAGAAGTCATGTCATTCTCATACAGACCGCAGGGATTAATCAAAGAAAAATAGGAAAGATCAATATTTACATTTAGGGATAGCCCGTGATAGGTAATCCACCTTTTTACCCCTATTCCAATGCTGGCTATTTTCTTTTTTCCTACCCACACCCCGGTATACCCTGAAATAGATCTTCCCTTAATCCCCAGTTTACCCAAGGATTTTATGACTACTATTTCCAAATTTCTTATATACTGGTGAATGTCTTTTTGGTCAAGGCTGAGATCAAGTATAGGATAGACAACCAGTTGGCCTGGCCCATGGAAAGTCACCCTTCCCCCTCTATTTACACGGAAAAGGGAGATTTTTTTCTGGTGAAGAAACTCCGGTGACGCCAGAATATCTTCTTCCTTTCCCTGTCGGCCCAGAGTGATCACGGGAAAATGTTCCACTAAAATTAAACTATCTTCCATTTGACTGTAAATTCTTCTTTTTAGCAACTTTTCCTGGAAAACCCAGCATTGTTGATAATCTTTCAACCCTAAATCAAGCACACTTAATCTTTCCATGGGCCTCTAAAAAGCTTCACCCATACCAAAATAGAATCTTCCTTCTTTTTCCCCTACTCCATAATTAAGGCGGATAAGCCCTATGGGAGTCTTGAATCTTATCCCGAATCCCCAACCTATCTTAAAATCTTCCATTGGCAAATCTTCACCCCACGCCTTCCCCGCATCTACAAATAAAGAGCCCAAGAGCTCTTTGGCGAGGGGAACCCTTAACTCTAAACTCGCTAGAGCCGCTTTATCCCCCCTGAATTCATTTTCTTCGTAGCCCCGCAGAGTTTCCAGACCTCCCAGATAAAACTGCTCGTAAAAGGGAAGATTCTCTCCCAATCTTCCTCTCAGACGATAGGCAAGTATGGGTGATTTCCAAAATTCACCTTTCCTCAGATATCCTCGCCATTCCGCCTTATACTTGGCAAATTCGAGATCTCCTCCCAAAAATCCTCCAGTTTTTTCCACCGAAAGGAAGCTGTAGGACCCCTTGTAGGGGTTGAAGGCCTCATCTCTAACTCTGGTATTTCTATCCAGCATAAGTTCCAGGCTACGTTCTATTTTTGACCCGGCTTCTAACTCAGGATCCTCGGGAAAAGGTTCTCCTTCTATATGGCTAATTGTTACCTCTTCATTCCTTAATCGAATCAAAGTCTGCATATTTTTCCAGATAGGCCATCCCAACCCTATCTTTCCTCCTATCCTTTCCTTTTGGTAGGCCCCTTCAGCTTCGTAATATTTGCGGAGCAAGTTGTAGAGGTCGCACTCCAGTCTCAGAGGACTATCCCTCCACCACCTATCTATATAACCAATATCATAGTCACTTCTTTTTTTTCCAAATTTCCAGTCCAGATTGATCTTTTTCCCCACTCCCCCCAGATTATCTTTAGACAGCTGAATATGCCCTTCCAGCCCGGAAACGGAGCTATATCCTGCCCCAAAAAGAATCTGACCTCTCTGCTCAGCCTCCTTGACTTTGACTAACAAATCTACTGTTGAGGAAGAGGTAAAGAGAGGCTCGATTTCTACCGTCTCAAAAAAACCTAGATTGTAAAGTCTGCGCCATCCTTCTCTGAGCTTATGTGAGTTAAGAATATCCCCTTCTTTAATAAGAAAGGTGTGTTTGAAAACTCTTTCTTTGGTAAAAGTATTCCCCTCTATTCTGATCTTTCCTACTTTCGCTAGCGAACCCTCCTCTATTTGAATTAGAATCTTTACCCTGCCCTTCTGCCTATCAAATTCCAGATTTGGCTTAAGGTCAGCATATATGTAACCTTTTTCTCCATATTTATCCTGAAGTTTTTCCAGACTTTCTTCAAGGTTTGTGGGTACAAAGATTTCTCCTTTACCTGGTGTTAGTTGAGACAGAATTTTGGAAGTGGGGAAGAGCTGATTTCCTTTTATCTCAATCTCGGAGACAGAAAATCTTTTACCCTCCACTATTTCCAGAAAGACCCTAACCCAACGAGTTTTCCCCTTGGTAAAGAACTCTAGTTTTGGTGGATTAGAATAAGCAAAATAATATCCATTTTTCTGATAAAGATCGGCAATTTTTTCTAGGTCTTTATCTAAGGTCTTGGGGTCGAAAAAGCCTCGGAATCTTGTCTTCATAGACCTTTTTATCTTCCTATTGGAAAAAAAAGTGTTGCCTTCGACTCTCACTTCCCTGACTCTGGTTCTTTCGCCCTTTTTGATACTAAGAACAGCCTTGCACTTATTTTTCTCTAATCCGATTTGAAACAGATCCACGGAAGTATAAAAATAGCCTTTCTTGTCATAAAATGTCAAGATCTTATCACGAGTTTCCTTTATCTTTTTAAAATTCCATAACTCACCTTCCTTAAACATAATCAGGCGGTTTATCTTGTTTTTCTCTCTTTTACTAACTCCTTTAATTTCAATCTTGGCAATTTCTTCATTTTCCTTAACCTGGAAGATGAGCCTTACTCCATCAGTTACTTCTTCTTTTAAGGCTTTAAGACTTGAAAAAAAACCCATCTCATATATTGCCTGCATATCCTCCCTTACGATCTCCTCTGATAAAGGCTCGCCTAATCTACTTTTTATGACCTCTTTTATCTTCTCAGTCTTGATATGTTTGGCTCCTTGAATCTGAATTTCCCGGATGATAGGAGAGGTTTGAGCCATAGATCCTGATAAGAAGAAAATTGCTAACAAAATCGCTAAAATTAAGATTTCGCCAACCTTCCTAACAAAAACCCCCTCTTTCTGACCATAGAGGGGGCACCTAGTATTTTTCATCTACTTGCCTTTCTCTAATAATGGTTGCGTAGAGCTCGTAATTTGTCTAGGCAGATTCAGTCTTTAACTCTGGTCTTACTTTTCTCTTTCTTTTCAAAGGTAATCTTCCCCTTCTTTATTCCTATCATGATGGTATCTCCAGTTTTAAACCTGCCCTGCAGGATTTCCTCCGAGAGGGGATTTTCAATTAGTCTCTGGATGGCTCGACGCAAGGGTCTTGCCCCAAAATCAGGATCATATCCTTCCTGAGCGATAAAGTCCCTTGCCCCTTCGGTAACCTCTAAGTTTACCTCCTTTTCCTTCAATAATTTCTCTTCTTCTGCCAACATTAAGTCAACTATCTTTTTAATCTCATCTTTAGTTAAAGCATGGAAGACGATTACCTCATCTAACCTGTTTAGAAATTCGGGTCGGAAGCTACGTTTTAATTCGGAGGTAACCCTACCCTTCATCTCCTCGTAAGGCATTCCACCTCCCTTCTCTGCTTGAAATCCGAGGCTAGATCCACTGATAATCTGATCGGCCCCCAAATTAGAAGTCATAATCAATACACTATTGCGAAAGTCTACTGTATGGCCTAGACTGTCAGATAACCTTCCATCATCCATAATCTGAAGGAGGATATTAAACACGTCTGGATGTGCCTTTTCTATCTCATCGAGGAGGATTACTGAATAGGGACGCCGTCTCACCTTTTCTGTTAATTCTCCTCCTTCTTCGTATCCCACATACCCGGGAGGAGCACCCGTAAGACGACTCACGCTGAATTTCTCCATATATTCAGACATATCAAGACGGATCATGGCATCTTCATCTCCAAAGAGAAACTCAGCTAAACTCCTGGCCAATTCTGTCTTGCCTACGCCAGTGGGACCTAAGAACATAAAAACACCAATGGGTCGCTTAATATTTTTCACTCCGGCCTGAGCTCTTCGAATAGACTGAGATATCGCTCCTATAGCCTCTTCCTGTCCAACCATTCTCTTATGCAAAGTCTCTTCCATACGGAGAAGTCTTTTAGATTCAGTTTCAGTCAAGTCACGCAGAGGAATATTGGTCCAGCTAGAAACAATGTAGGCAACATCCTTTTCTGTTACTTTCTCCTTCTCCCCTTTCTTACCCTTACCCACCTCCCATTGAAACCTTTCTTTATTTAAGGACTGTTTCAAATTCTTTTCTTTATCCCTTAGATTGGCCGCTTTTTCAAACTCTTGTGCTTTAACTGCGGCTTCCTTTTCTTTCCGAAGCTGCTCTAATTCTGCCTCAATTTTCTTAAGTCCCTTTGGGCGGGTACTACTTTGCAGTCTTATTCTGGCAGCAGCTTCATCCATCACATCAATAGCTTTATCGGGAAGAAATCTACCCTGAATATACCTATAGGAAAGTTTAGCTGCCGCTATCAGAGCGTCGTTGGTTATTTTGACTCGATGAAAAGCCTCATATTTGTCTCTCAAACCCTTTAGGATCTCTATAGTTTCCTTGACTGTGGGTTCGTTCACCATTATCGGCTGAAATCTTCTCTCCAGAGCCTCATCTCGCTCAATATACTTTCTATATTCATCTAAAGTAGTAGCTCCTATACATTGTAATTCTCCTCTGGCAAGAGCCGGTTTAAGAATATTAGAGGCATCAATAGCTCCTTCAGCTGCCCCTGCTCCTACCAAGGTATGCACCTCATCAACGAAGAGAATTATATTCTTTGCTTTTCGAATCTCATTTAATATCCTCTCCATCCTCTTCTCAAACTCTCCTCGATACTTGGTTCCGGCGACTATCCCACCCAGTTCAATTGTGACTACTCGTTTATTTAACAAAGGTTCTGGAAGGGATCCCTGTACAATCTTCTGAGCCAATCCCTCGGTAATAGCTGTTTTTCCTACCCCTGCTTCTCCTATAAGTACAGGATTATTCTTGGTTCGGCGAGAAAGGATTTGAATTACACGCTCAATCTCTTTCTCTCTATCTATTAGCGGATCTAACTCTCCATTTTTGGCTAATTGGGTAAGGTCACGCCCAAATCTATCCAGAGTAGGAGTTTTACTGGGTTGAGCTGCTTGTTGGAAGGAAACCTTCTCTCCTCCTAGCAAATTTACCACTTCCTCCCTCACTTTCTCTAGATCAGCTCCCAAATTGATAAGAATCTGAGCAGCTACCCCTTCCCCCTCCCTGATTAATCCTAGAAGAATATGCTCTGTTCCAATATAGTTATGGCCCAAGTTTCTCGCTTCCGTTACTGCTAACTCCAATACTTTTTTAGCTCGAGGAGTAAAAGGAATCTGACCCAAAAACAGTGCTCCTCCCCCTCTACCAACTGCTTTCTCTGCTTCCTGCCTAACCCGAGCCAGATCTAATCCTAAATTTTGCAGAGCTGTAGCCCCAACTCCCTCTCCTTCTCGAATCAGTCCCAGAAGAATATGCTCTGTTCCTAGATAGTCGTGATCTAATCGCTTGGCCTCTTCTCTGGCTAACAAAATCGCTCTTCTTGCTCGTTCGGTAAATCTATTAAACATACAAAACACCTCACAAGATTGAAGTAAGAAGCTATCTTACTATAGCACAAATATGGCTCTTGTCAAGAAAATAGAATCAGTGTAATGGTAAAAATTCACTTCTTTCGGGATTTAGAGAAAGACGACGAATAGGTAGTCCTCCAATTTCTTCAATCCTTTTTATATACTCTCGTGTTCTCTTAGGGAGATCTTTTTCTATCTTTATCCTGGAAGTATCCTCCTTCCACCCTTTCATCTCCTCATAAAGAGGCTGACATCTTTCCCAGTACTCCAGTTCAAAGGGAAAATCCTGGATCAGCTTGCCTCTGTATTTATAAGCGACACAAATTTTTATCTTATCTAATAAATCTAGAACATCCAGTTTGGTTAAAATAAGTTCATCAAGTCCATTTACTCTAGCCGCATACCTGAGAATGACTCCGTCGAACCATCCACATCTTCTCGGCCTACCCGTAGTAGCACCGTACTCCCGTCCTCCTTCCTTAAGTATCTCCCCTATTTTTCCCTGTATTTCTGTGGGAAAAGGACCCTGTCCTACCCTGGTAACATAGGCCTTAGCTACTCCCAAAACTTTTCCTATCTTAGTGGGACCTATTCCTACGCCAGTACAAGCACCACCTGCTACGACATTGGATGAGGTCACAAAGGGATATGTTCCATGATCAATATCGAGAAGGGTCCCTTGTGCTCCTTCAAAAAGCATGTTTTTCCCTTCTTGCATTAGTCGATTAACGAGAAGTGAGGTATCAGTGACATATCTTTTTAATTTCCTTCCATATTCTAGATATTGACGGAGGAGATCTTCGGCGGAATAGTCCAATCCGTAGAAATTTTTCCAGAAGCTAAGATTTATTCTCAATTTTTCAGCCAAAACCCCCTTCTCTAGGAGGTCTGCCATCCTAACGCCTCTTCTGGCCGCTTTATCAGCGTAGGCAGGTCCTATTCCCCTTCTAGTTGTTCCTATTCTCTGCTCACCTCTTTGCTCTTCCTCAATTTGCTCTATCCTTTTATGATAGGGCATGACAACGTGGGCATTGCTGGAAAGATAAAGACCTTTGAGTTCGATCTGCTTAGATCGAAGGGCTTCAATCTCGAGGAGTAAATCTTGGGGATCAACTACTACTCCGTTCCCAATTATGCATTTTTTCCCTGGATAAAGAGCACCGGAAGGAATAAGATGAAAGACAAATTTTTCTCCATTTACTACCACTGTATGTCCGGCGTTACTGCCTCCTTGAAACCTCACCACCGCATCTGAGGTTCTGGCTAAGCTATCGATGACTCTGCCCTTGCCCTCATCTCCCCATTGTGTTCCCACTACTACTATATTGGCCAATCTTACTTACTCCTTCACCTTATCTCGCCGGGTTCTCGATCTTCAAAGCGAGTATATTCACTCAAGAAGATCAAAGGTACTCTACCTATAGGTCCACGACGCTGCTTGTTAATGATAACCTCAGCTTCTCTTTCATCCTCACGTTTTCCCGAATAATAGTATTCTCGATATAAAGAAAGTACCAGATCAGCATCCTGTTCAATGGCCCCCGATTCACGCAAATCAGAAAGTCGGGGACGCTTATCTTCCTCTCCCCTCCTCTCTACAGATCTGCTTAGCTGAGATATAGCCACTATTGCTATTCTTAATTCTTTAGCCAGAGCTTTCAAACTCCGGGATATTTCAGATATCTGCTGTTGCCTGCTTTCAGCCCACTTATCACCCTCCATTAACTGGAGGTAATCAACGATAGCCATTTTAACATCATGTTCAGCCTTTACTTGACGAACCTTAGCTCTTAACTCCATTACACCAATACTGGGAGTATCGTCA
>Ga0209121_10003285_pt1 | contig 15750 bp, 8 predicted proteins | sample Cruoilmetagenom3_FD_187292 | JGI IMG/M metagenome (GOLD analysis project Ga0209121, IMG submission 187292) | Oil polluted marine microbial communities from Coal Oil Point, Santa Barbara, California, USA - Sample 3 (SPAdes) (version 2) | ecosystem: Environmental > Aquatic > Marine > Oil seeps ...
GTGTTCTCCGTGTCCTTCGTGGGTGGATATTTGTTAGATTTCTGGCATTTTTATGAGTAATTCCCTTTTTTTCAATCCAATGCGAGGACCTCGACTCTTAGGGGGAAGCTCTCTTGAATCCAGCTCACCTTTTTACCCCTTCCGATCTCCTTTCCATCCGACAAAACCCTTATCTCTCTACCCAGATAATCTCCATAGAAGGTAACGGAAAGCCCTCTATCTTTTGCCGTCAAGAGAAATCCATCCCGCAGCACATCGCATCTTATGCCCTTTCCAAGGGTGGCTACCCTCTTTTTGTCAAATCCAAAGGTGTAATCCCCTCTTTTTGTATGGCAGAACACGCCCATCTTCTCCACCGTCATCTCGTGTGACGAGACGGGGCAGATTGTGAGATAATCTCGTGTATCAAGGAAATTTATACCCCCGAGCAGCGATGTTATCATATCCGTTACCAGCCCATTCCATCCGAAGTGATAGGCATAGCCATCCTTTGATTTCTTCCCCGTCTCCGGGTCGTAATTCTCGGCAAATCTCTCACGTCCATACTCCTCCCGTGCAGAGTTCAACACGAGTTCTACCGTCTTATCTATCAATGCCTCCGCCTCTCTGTAATACCCGTGTCTTACAAGCCCCCTCGCAAGCCACCAGTTCACACACATCCACACGGGCTTCCTCCAGCATACTCTCCCCCATCTTGACCCATAGGCGGGGTCGTCCCTCGCAACCGTCGGCACGGGATGAGGAGTCCAGAATTCATCTGGATTTAAAAGATGAAATATGAGGTTTTCCTTCTGCTCATCGGATAAATTGTTCAAAAGAAGGGGCAGCAAGCATTCGAAGGTCTTTATCTTTATAAGCTTATGTGAATCTCGCCTCCTCGGAAAGAAGAGGCCTGATTCTGGGTCATAAAACTCATTAACTATTTTTTCTTCAATTTTGCGAGATTCTCTATCGATTGTCTCATAGTCCTCGCCGATGAGCTTTCCCATTCGAGAAAGGTATCTTTTATCGAGCACGAGAAATATATTGAGCGCGAGGTCCTCGACCGTCTCACCACCCGCCTCGTCCCAGTAGGGAGAATCATCCACACCACTCTCATACGAGTAGTTAAAACCGTAGAGATTTCTGGAGGTATATTCACACAGACCATCTCTGTCTTTATCCCTCTTGTTGTACCAGAAGGAGTTAAATCTTTTGAGGTTTTGATACACCGATTTAAGAAAATCCAGTGCCCTCTCTTTGCCCTCGCGGTATTCCTTTGCCCTGTAAATCATAAAGGCATCGATAGAGAGAAGGGGGGGCTGTGATATCTTCGGGAAGAGGGGTTGTTCCCCATCAGATAATATACAGATTGGGATAGAACCATCCTCCCTTTGATTATCCAGATGGGTGAGAAACGCCTCTTCACATACGGTGTAATCGGGGGTTGGAATGAGGGGAATTGACAGATAGGTGGTATCCCACACCCACACCCCCCGATAACAGGGCTTTGAGGGAAATATGGCGTGATGGTTTATGCCCGGTGGGGCATCTACCGCCGGTTCCACCTCGTTTGCCCTCGCTATATACATTCCATAATAGTGTGCCCTCCTCACCCTCTCATCTCTTGTGACAATTGGCTGAGATGCAAAAAAATCGTTCCACTTTTTCCTCGTCACCTTCAGGATTTCATCGTGCGAGAGGCCCTTCCATCTTTCTATACGCTCCATCACCCTGTCTTTTTCTATATCAACGGAGATAAGCATGGGTGCCTCTTTTATTCTACCCCTCTGGCAGAGAAGACGATGGGGCTCTCCTTCTCTTCCAAGCAGAGCCGAGGGAATATCTGAAAAGAGACCACTGGTCTCAAGAATCGTCTTGATACCCATCCAAAGTCCGGTTTCCTTGTCCCGAAGAAGATAGATTCCGCCCCTCATTTCTTTCTCTATAGTCTCATTGAAGAATGTGAAGATAACTATCTCTTCGTCGCTCTTTACACCTTCGGGTGTGTAACCCACAAAGAATGTATGGCTATCTATCATCGAGGCAGTGGCGGTTATCTTTGCCCTCTCAAACGAGTGAGTCTTTGAACATCCAAACGGCATCCATCTCATTTCCTCAAACTCGCCGTAATTTAGCTCTTCTCCCCTCACAACCGCCAACTTCGCCGCACAGTGCAGAACGACCTCGTTGCCGTACTCTTTTATCTTGTATACAGTTGTTAATCCCAGTCCAGCATCCTCGTGCCGATTTACATCCCCGATGTAGTGTGAGGGTTCGGCAGATACGAGCAACCACGGATCCCTTCCCAAAGGTCTATTCTTTACACTGAATGAAAGAATATCACAAATATCTTCCACATTCGCCTCACCGTTCAATAACCAATACTAACTCTTTCCTTTCGTATCTATCCTCCGAAAAGACCATGCGAACACTTTTTATCCCGTCCTTCTCCCCGATAATCTCACCACCCCTTGTCGAAATTATTCTGAAAGGCAGAGAGAGATTGAATTCTTGGTGTCCTTTACCCTCGATTATTAAGTGGAATCTGCCGTTCTCCTTGAAATAATCCACTATTTTAAGACCCAGAGTCTCGTCACCGAGATGCGGCAAGACAGGGGAATGGATTATGTCAACCCCGGGCTTGTAATCCACCACGAGCTCCATTTCTCCCTCGAGCGGCACATCAACCAGGCAGTGTACATCGTGGCGTGTCTCCCGCACCTTAAATTCAACGGGCTTGCCATTTGCAAGAACCCTTTGAATGTCTGTCCCGAGACCAAAGGAGGGAGAGAATCTGAGCCGATATACTTCATCTCCTCTGTTTCTCGCAATAAGGCGGAGCTTGCCAACCTCTCTTTCAAATGAAAAATTAAAAAGACTTTTGCCAACCTTGAAATTCCTTAACCCGGTATCTTTCCACTCCGGCGGAAGATTGGGAGATAGATTGATAGTCTTTCCAATATCATCTGCCTCCAGACCAAAAAGCCCCCTTACGATCGGAAGTGCGATACCAACGGATGAAAATAGCTGATGGGGAACGGATTCGTCAAGTGGAATATAGGAGTTGCCCGACAGAAGCTCCGGCGCAAAGCCGAGTGCATCAATGAAATTGAGTCTTGCGTTCGACATCAAATGCTCAAATGCATTATACTGCCTGTGGTATTTGTATTCGGCAAGAGCCGCATACCCCGTGAGGAACGGCCATACCGTGCCGTTGTTGTAACTGAGAGGGTCGTAGTATTTGCTATCATCAGAGAGGGACCTCACGCCCCAATCGACAGACATCTTCGAAGAGGCGAACTTGCACAGCATCTTCTCCGCCCTATCTGCCTCTAAAAGTCCAAATACCATCGGAATGGCTCCCCAAACAGACACCTCGTCGATAGCTCCCTTCTCAAGTATGGCAAAATTGAAAATTTCCTTCCTTTTGTTCCAGAACTTGTCGTTCAGACTCTGCCTTGCCCTCTCGTACAATCCATCGGCGTCTTCAAATAAGTCCTCGTCTCCCATAATATTGGAGAGAAACCGCATCGTCTGAAGTGCCTCAGTCCATATACCGGCAAGGTATATGTCGACCTTCATCCTCTGTCTCAGCGGACCGGTCTCGATCGCAGCGAGCCCCGCAACGGTATTCTCCATAAGTCCATCTCCATCGGTGTCCGCCTTCTTGCAGTAATCGTACGCCTTTCTAACGGATTGCCAAATATCTTTGAGGAAACTCGTATCTCCAGAACACCTCACATAGTCTCCAATCGAAACGATATAATAAGGGGTCGTTTCACCGTGATAGTAGCCATACCCGTATTCCTCAAACCACGGAATCATTCCACCGCTCTGCGATAGTTCGTGCATGATCTTACCGTCCTCTCTCTGATATTTTGCGAGAAAGAGAATGGCACTCTTGCTGGTCTCAAAATCACCATATGAATCCAATGCGAGTGACGCAAGAAGCGCATCTCCGCCAAAGAACCACGCAAATCCGGGTCTTTCACTCCCACCCGATGTGTTATAACCCGCCACAAGACCCGAACCGAGATGAGGATTTGTTACGAACCCCTTGTCAATTGCGACCTTCGCCCATTCAAAAGAGAGATTGAGCAGGGAATCGGGTGTGTCAATGGAAACAAATTCGTTTTTTAAGCCCTCGTAATGCCCTTTCGTCGCGGTAAATAGGTCATCTATGTGCGGCAGGATATCCTCGTAGGTCTTCTTCGCCTCAGCCACACCATCAACACTGGATGTCACTATAATCGGTATCCTGTATCTCTTATGGGGCTCGATGGAAAAGGCAATTTTGCACGGCAGGTCTGGAAGGCAGTGAGCGGGACCGGATGACAGATTTCTTGCCTGTGGAGAGCCTATCACCGCCCCATATCTCCCCCGTGCCTCACCCAGCACAAACCCGGGTATTCTCCCGTCCCAGTACGAATATTGACCGCCCAAGCCAGCGGGCCACATGGGTGAAAGGTCGAGATAAAATCCGGCGATCACGGTGAGAGGCTCCTGTGACATCACATCGAGGAGCACGAGGCATGCCTTCTCATCGAGCGGCACGAAGAATGTCTCCTTCAGCGTGAACGATTGGTGTGCATATGTTATCGTTGTAGCCTCCGGAGAGCAGGTTATCTCTCTCGCAAGTTTCGAGCCGGGAACTTCATCCCCATAGAGAGGAATCTCAAATGAGAGCTCGAAATCGTGGAGAATCTTGAAGGGATATATCCACATCTCACACCTTCCATCCTGGTAACCTAAGATAGATGCCATCCTGCCCGTTACATCAAAGAAGGTGTTGGGATTGACCACATTCGAGAGGGATATGTCTTCAATGCCCATAATTATAAGAGGTAAAAATAACAGCATATCCACCTCCAATTCCAAAAGGTAATGCCCGCCCTGCTGATGCGGGGCACTCCAATTGCCAATCGTAAATCGTCAATCGTAAATCGTCAATAGTCAATTCTAAGTGGAACGAATGAATATTGTTCAAATAGTGTTGCCCATTTCGCTTTGTCCCTCTCTATGTTCTTAAAAAATATCCTGCATGCGGGAGTGCTGCCGCACTCTGTAAGAAGTCCCGTCGCTTCGTTTCTCGGGATGGCGAGCTCGATGGAATATTTCCCGTTATCCTCTCTACCAGCGAAGATTGCATCGGATTCCTTTACAAGTCTTCCCCACTTTTTCAGATAGAGTGGGTCGTTATCCCAAAGCTCGTAATCGTGTTTCTCTCCCGGATGCATTTCCTGGTTGTATCTCCGAGTTTCGTCTGTGCAGTCGAGAATCTTTACAGAGAAAAGCGAATCCGGGGAAAAACAAAGTCCGTAATTATCCCTTGAATGCCACCATCCATCGTGCCTTGCATCTATACACAGCTCAATATCTGAATATCTGTCGAGTTTAAACCCGATATATAACCAATCCTCGTCCCAGTTCATGTAGACATCTGCAGATATGTCTGTATTCTTAAAATCAAGTACATCTGAGACCAACCCCCACCCGTCTTCTATCTCTCCATCGATCGTCCTCGTCCCTTTATGTATCACATCACTCGCTGCATAGAGAGGATAGATATCTATACCATCAGGAATGCCATCGCCATCGGTGTTTGCGTTTAATGGGTCTGCCCCCTTATAGATACCGGCGGTGAACTCCCGCAGGTCTTCCAATCCATCTCCATCCGTGTCTTTCTCAAGTGGAGAACTGCCAAATCGCTCCTCATCCATCGGCACCCTTGCGTCCCTGTCCGGTAAGCCGTCACCATCTTCATCCCTTGTCTCCGTTATCTTGCCCCACGGAGACTTTATGCCATCCCAATCCTTGAAGTCTTTCAATATATACGCCTGGAAATCAAAATGCTCCCCGTGGGGTGTGGCAAGTTCAAGGGGACAGTCTCCGTGAGCCATCTGGGGATACCCGCTCATATCATACATCAGGTCGAGATTGTGCTGAAATTCATGTGTAAATATCCAGGTTATCGGGGTATACACCGTATCTGATGCATCTGGGTAACGAACTCCCGTCCTCACGGGGTAGGGTCCCAGGCAGTATGTGGACTTGCCGAGTATTTTCATAGCCCCGTAACTGGTTCCACTACCACCCGGAGGATACACATATCCACAGAAGATGCCACCATACTCTCCGGGCAGCACGCCCTTCGCCCTCAGATCCGGTTCGATCATATCTGGCCACGGGTGCCCATCTTTCCCGGAGAATGGCTCGTCCCTGTAATCGGAAATCTCCATATATACAACATCGTAGTTTATCCTGCAGGAGGAATTTCTCCAGGTGAAGAGGCGCGCCAACTCTATACCCCTTTCTATCTTTTTCACCTCTTTTTTCTTTAAGCTTCCCCCGGGTGTGTTTGAGTATATTACAGCGAGGACCCTTATATTGGCATATTTCGTATATCCATCTGACGGTTGTGGTATCTCAATCCCCACTTCCTTCGATGGAGCACCCTCATACCCATTTGTATCCCTGCACCTCACGGTATAGGAATATCTGCCGGGTGTCAGACGGTCATCGAGTGCAGATGTGTCACCAACCACGGCGATGGGCTCCGTAACACCCACTCTATATACGCTATATCCGGCTACATTGTCATATGGAGAACGCCCCCAGCTGAGTATACAGTTCGAATTGAGAGGAGTAGCACAAAGACCCGTGGGTCCGGGAACCATGATGGCTCCCGCCTCCGAAGATGGTTCGCTCCTATTCTCTCCCTCTACCTTCGAAACGGTATAGAGATAAGACTCTCCATATTTCACCTTGTGGTCTGTGTAAAATGTATCCTTCACGCCGGCGAGGTACTCGCCGTTTCTGTACACCTCGAATCTACCGCCCACCTTCTCCCAGCTCACAAGTATGTCGGCATCACTCGCTTCAACATAAAGCCCCGTTGGAGGGAGCGGATGGTCAAATACCTCCTCGCTGTGTGCGCTCATATTCCCATTCCGGTCCATATATATGATGGTATATACATACCTACCGGGAGGTGGTTTATCCTCAAATATATCGTGCTCACACTCACCCACCTTTACAAAAAGACCCTCTTTACATAACTTATCTCTTCTGTATATCATATATCTCCCGCTCACAGGTGCCTTCCACTTGAGGATTCTCTTCTCTCCCATCTTTGTGATTGTAACATTGCGGGGCACACCCGGGTTAGAGAACGGCGAGAGCGTAAGGGGATTATGTATGTTTCCCTTCTCTATGTCTTTCTCTTTCACATTGAAGCATAGCATGCCCTGTTCATTCTCTGCGTTGCAGGTGAAGATAATCGTGAAGGAGTGTCCCGCGAGGTCGGACCCAAAATTTCCGAGTTCAAATCCATAGTAGCCATTTCCCGGTATCGGAGGGTCTTCCCGTGGGCTCCACTTCGGAGAGGTTTCCGTTATTATGGTATCAATATCCTCGAATGCGATAAAACCGCACTGAGGCGGAAGGTGTCTACAGGGACTGCCATCTGAATGTACGACCTCTCCCCAGTTCACACAGAAGTTCGCAATCCCCATCTGCGAGACGAGAAAAAGCAGAAGATACAGCATTACACCCCCCCTTAATTTACTATTTTCAATTTACTATTGACAATTCATTTTAATTGTCAATTTTCAATCGTCAATTTTCAATTCCAAATAATTACAGCGTGATGGTGACCGGTTTCCCCATCACACCTTCACTCTTGCGTATCCCATCTGCAAAGACTACGAACCCATCACCCCGCAACTCCACCTTTATTTTGTGCCCTTTGTACGAGACATTATCTATCCTCAAGTATTCAAGCCCGAGGGGAAGCGGGTCAATTACCAGTGTATCACCATCCCCGGGGTGAATTCCACATACATACTTTATTATGAGGTCCACGACCCACGAGTGCTGATAGTCGTTTACCCCTCTGTAAAGACATGCCCTACCGGTATAAGGATTATAATGTTCGTAGGTGTTGGGATACCTCGGGTCTCCATCGAGAAACATCATCTTTATGAACCTCTCTATGAACCATCCCGCCGTTTTCCTCAATGTTCCGTCGAACTTATATGCCACATTCGCAAGTGCCTCAGCAATATGAGAATTGGTCATGGGCCATACCCTGCCATTCCAGGGGCAGTTCATTCTCTTTTCCTTCCATTCCCCGAACTGATTTGCCAGAGACTCATCCATCGATGTCGACGAAACGGGGTACGGTGTCCAGAACTCGTCCTCGTTCAGGAGATGTCTTCTTATACCATTTATGTGGCTTTCATCGACGATGTCACCCATATATGGATAGAAACACACGGCTGCCCTGACACCCGTCCTTTTACCCGTCTTCGGGTTTACATCATAGAACATTTCCTCTTCCGGATCCCACATAACCTCAAGAATGGCGTGCTTTATTTTATCTGCCTCTTTCTTCCACCTCTTCGCCTCTTCTACCCTGCCAATTCTCTCTGCCATAAAAGATAGTGCCCTGCGGATTCCATACTGGTAACATGTCGCATCAACTCCCTTCAATCTAAATCCTCCCCTTTCTTTATGGGCATCCGCCCTCTCGTCCACGCTCGTGTATCTCGGCATAAACTCCTGTCCCGTCTCCCACTGGTCAATCACATCATATAGATGACTATGTTCTCTGTCCCTCTCCCTGTCGAAATATTCGGCATACCTCACAAGGGAAGGGTATGCCATCTCGAGGAAAGAGACATCGGGATGAACTCTAAAGAGCTCCACAACGGAATAACCAAAATCTGCGTGATAAAATCCCCTTTCCCCCACATCGATGGGGTATATGTGACCCGGATATCTTCCGTTTTTCTCCTGTCCTTTTACGAAGTTTAGAAAACTTCCCTTCGCGACCTCTGGATTGTCCATCCATCTTGTTTCAAGCATGTGGCACTGCGCCGAGTAGGATATGGGCACACGAAAGTAAGCCGGACCCTCGCACACGCAGGGATGGGAATACGATTTCTTCATCATGAGCAATCTCAAGCCATACCATCTGTACCAGTAGTACTTCTCAACATATCTGTCTGAGCATTCAAAAGAGGGCACTGAATTGAAGAAGTTCAGCCAATTCTTCTCGCTCTCCCGAACGGGGTCATCGATTTTGAATGCATTCCCGACTTGTTTCTTCACCCCATCGCTATCTTTTGACACCGACATGAAGACCTTGAGTTCCGTATTTTTCTCTATCTTCAGATGCTTATGCAAAGCGAGATAGAGTAAACCGTCCGAGTTTATCCCAACGTTATGTATCTCGCACGGAAGCTCGCCATTGAACTTTTCGTAGAAAGGTGTATACTCAAATAATGGCTGGTTCGCCGTATTTTCCGATAGATTTACCGAGTATGTGGAATGGTCCATACCGAGAAATAGGAATGGTGTTACCGGATATTTACCCCAGAGTCGTCTCTCCTCTGTAAGGAGAAATCCCTTCTCGTCGTGGGAGATAGAGGTGGTCTTCTCATTTACGCCGTTAACCCGGGCTGTCCAGAGTATTATGTCAACCTCTCTTCCCAGATCTCCTCCCTCAAATCTCAGCGTGGATACAAGGGTATCTCCAGGAAGCAGCACATCCGTCTCCAACAGAGAAAGCCCATCCGTCAGAGAAAATCTTCTCTTTAGGTGAGAAGGTCTCCAGACCTTGTCCACGAGAGAAGGCTTCATTATCCTCCCGTCTGATAAAATGGAAATGGTGTAGAGTGGCTTTATGGGTATATTGTAGAAATGTGCCTCATCCCATAATCCGGGAAGATGTAACCATTGCGGGAAGAGTGGAGCAAAGATGAGAGAATCGCCACCTCCGAGATACCACTTGTCGTCTCTCTCGAGCAGTTTCAGAACATCCATAAATCCTCCTTATCCCTTTACCCCCGTAATTACCATTCCCTTAATAAAATATCTCTGGGCAAAGAAAAATATGGCAAGACAGGGAAGCATTATTACGAGCGATGCCGCCATCATGAGATGAGGTTGAACCGCATAGAGTGAATTGAAGTCTTGAAGGGCAAGGGCGAGCGTTTTCTTTTCTGGAGAATTCAGATAGATGAGTGGACCCATGAAGTCGTTCCAGTTGTACATAAAAGAGAAGAGGGCAACCGTGAGAAGGGCGGGTTTTGAAAGGGGGACGATTATTTTGAAGAATATACCGAAGTGGCTGCATCCATCTATCCTCGCCGCATCATCGAGTTCGGTGGGTATCGTCATAAAGAACTGGCGAAGGAGGAATATGAAGAACGCACTGCCACCCAAAAATGCGGGCACTATCAGCGGATAAAATGTGTCCACCCATCCAAGTGCCTTAAACTCAATAAATATGGGAATCATAGTCACCTGTCCCGGTATCATCATCGTTGCAAGCAAGATAACAAATAAGGGGTCTCTGAAGGGAAAGCGCAGTCTGGAAAATCCGTAAGCCACGAGGGCACAGGAAAATACATGACCCGTCATGGCAAGAAACGTGATGAGGATGGTATTCCCAAGAGCCCTCCAAAAGTTCATCGCCTTTAAGGCGGTAAAATAGTTTGCCCATTGAGGCGCTCTCGGCAGCCACGCCATGTTCTCTGCCTCTGCATATGTCTTCAGGGATGTGGTGAGCATCCAAAAGAGGGGAATGAGTATAACGAACACACCAGCCAGTATTATAACGGTGGCAGCCATAGTCCATATTTTCTTGCTGGTTTTTTTGCTGCGTCTCATCTTCCCCTCCGTGCCCCCGCATAATACACCCAGCCAGACGATGTTTTAAGTATTATAAGACTAAACCCAATTATAATAATGAAAAGAACCCATGCAAGTGCACAGCCATATCCCATTCTATGATATTGAAATGCCTGTCTGTAAAGATTCAGGACATAAAAGAGCGTTGCATTGTTTGGTCCTCCACCCGTCATAACATAGGAGGTCGTGAATACCTGAAAGGACCCGATGATTCCCATGATGAGGTTGAAGAGGATGACGGGAGAGAGCATGGGTAATGTGATGTGTCTGAATTTGGTCCACACACTCGCCCCATCTATGTCTGCAGATTCATAAAGATGTGTTGGTATACCCTGCAGGGCTGCGAGGTATATTATCATAGCACCCCCCACTGCCCACAGATTCATCACTATGAACGCCGGTAGTGCCCAGAATTCTGAATACAACCAGGTCACGGGAGAACGGATGAGTTCCAAAACGGGCAAAATACGCAGCCCCTTCAGAATGGGGTTGAGAACCCCAAAGTGTGGATTGAATATCTTCTGCCACAGAATTGCGACGGCAACCCCCGAGAGGATGGCGGGCATATAGAATATCGTTCGAAAGATGTTGATACCCTTTACTCCCTGATTCATAAGAATCGCAACGAGAAGTCCAAATCCCAGGTTTAGCGGAACGGCGATGATGGTATATATAAAGGTTACCTTCAGGGACTGGTAGAGGAGAGGGTCTTCGATCAGCTTCTTATAATTTCCCATTCCCATAAACGCCGGTGGGGTTATGATATCCCACTTCATGAAACTCAATAAAAGAGAGGCTAAAATTGGTCCTATAATAAACGCCAAAAATCCTAAAAGCCATGGACTTATGGTAAGGTATCCCGAGAGTGTCTCTCCTCTTCTCGCACCGAGTTTCATTTCTCCTCCCCCAGCGGGTGCCTGGGCTTCTCCACGCGCACGCTCCGCTCCAGGGAAATATTGGCGATTGGCAACTTCGCCAGGATTTCCCCCGTCTCCCCCTCCACGGAAATCTTAAAACTCTCGAAGAAGGGGAGCAGGTTCTCCCCGGTAGTTTCCGAGAGGAACTGTATCAGCACCGAGTTCACCCGAATTGAATCCGTCTTTGGGAAAGTTAACTTTCCCTCCTGAATTGCCCGGTATGTAGCCCGGAAAAGCGACCATCCGTACTCTGCCCAGAGACTCTGGAGTATAACGTGGCAGACCGAACCCGGGTCGTACTTCTCTCCCTTGAGGTACTTGTCAACCTGCTTTAATGCCTCCCCGTACTCCCGCACCTGCTCCACCGGAAAGCCACAGTCCACCATAGCGTGCTGCCGCAGGAACCCAGCGTGGCCCTCGGCGGCAAACCACCACGGAGCGTGAGTATCTTCTCCCCGATAGTCCACATAGACATTAGCCCAGCCATTTGCCAGTTCGTGCCAGACGATTGAAAGCGCCGGGTTCCCCCGCTCAATCTCTTCAAGTTTCAGCCCCGGCAGGAGGGTCGCTGCTGCCTGAGACTGATTCCAGGCGGTGAGCCCACCGCCCCAACCCCTCCACCACATGTTCTCGGGTAGGTAGAACATGTAATGGTAGCGTGGATGGTGCACATCCGGGTTGTTCTGAATTCGATTCATCAGGTCATTCAAACTATAACCCGTGTATGTTTGATAGAGAGCGTATCCCCTCTCTAAATACTCCTCGATCAGGGGGCGATACGATTCATAACGTTTTGCCAGTTCCACATCGAAGTGTTCGGTGCTGAAAATAACCAGAGAATCCCTCTGGAATCTTATATAGCTGCAGTTAAAACTACTCATGGTAAGAAGTGATGCCAGAGTACTTAAAACGATGCTTCTCATCCTCACATCGAGTCTCATTTTTCCTCCGATAATAACCTATTTACCTCTTTAGCAATTGCACCCGCCACTTCTTTTGCGTCCTTCTTCCCAAACCACAACTCATCAAGGTGTGTCTCCATTATATTGCCGATCTCCTGCCAGTATATAGTTCTCGGGCCGCGCCTCGCGTACGAGAGCGCATCAAGATATACCTCACTGTTCTCCGGAGACTTTTTCCTGTTAAGGAAATGTGGTGAATGGGCAACGGATTTCACGGAGGGAACGCCGAGCCCAAGCTCTGCTATAAATCTACTTCCCTCCTTACCCGAGAGGAACTTCGCAAGTTCCCATACATCCCTTTGCCTCACGCTTTTGTTGGACATCACATATGCGGTGGTGAATATGGGTGTTGCCCTCACCTTTCCCTTTGGCAGATGTGAAATGCCCCATCTGAAATCTTTTATCGTCCTATACCTCGGCACAACCCACCTCCCCGATACAATCATTGCTATCTTACCCGTTGTAAAGAGGTCTCTCTGCGCGATCTGCTCTGGTGTTGGTGATACACTGTAATTCCATCTGAGGTCGGCGAGAAACTGGAGGGCATCCACCGCCTCCTTGCTGCCTATAATACATCGCTTTCCGTCGGGTGAAAGTACATCACCTCCATTCTGCCATATCCAGTTAAAGGTAAATGTCCATCCCGTGGAAAGGAGGTAACCAAACTGGTCCACTTCCCCGTCTCCATCGGTATCGTTTGTGCACCTCTTGCAGGCAGAAAGGAAATCGTCCCAGTCCCAGGTGGTATCTGGATATGGCACCCCCGCCTCATCGAATATATCCTTATTATAATAGAGAACAAGGGGTGTCCAGGAGATGGGAAGTCCATAGAGTTCTCCCTCGCATTTAAAGGCATTAAATGGAAGTTCAAAATAATCACTTGCATTGAACAGAGTATCGGTTTTTTTTATCTCTTCAACCGATGCGATTGCCCCCGCCTCTGCGTATGCAACGAAATTGTCGTCTCCGAGGTAGAACAAATCGGGTGGTGTTCCCCCTCCGATCATAACCTGAAGCTTGTCCATATAATTTGCCGAATGAATTGGGGACACTTTTATCTCGGAATGTGCTTTCTCAAAGGCGTCTACCATCTTGTTCATTATCTCTATCTCCTCGTATGAGCCCCAGTACATTAATTTTATTCCCTCCTCTCTCTTACCATCACATCCCGAGGCTATAATTACGATGAAAAAAAATGCCCCTATCAATTCTCTCGCATTCATACACTCTCCCATTTATCTCAACAATGCAATTTAACCACGAATCCACACGGAGACAGCAGAATCCGTTCCAAAAGACGCAATCTAAAGATTGCGGCTACAGGCCGGTTGCCCTACAGATAACTTTTTGAACATGGTAGCCGTAGGCTTTACAGGCTACGCGAAAATGTGATTTTCCCATGTTGCGGACAGGAATAAACCTTGTCCCTACAGTGAAGGGACAACCCTTGTGGTTGTCCACATGAGAGCTTTTAATGTCGATTATGATGGAGTTAAGGCGTAAGCCTTTTATCTAAAATCCTGACGGATTAACTCCACGGATTAACTCCAACTTGCTGCACGCTTGTTTTTGCACAACCACTTTATGCCTGCGGAGAAGTTAATCTATCTTATCAGAATTAGCTTCTTTGTCAATGTTTTCTCATCACTAACCAATCTGCACAGATAAATACCGCACGGTATCTTCCGTCCCCTCTCATCCCTCCCATCCCAGGTGACTTCGGTAATCGGTGAACAGTAATCGGTTATCGGTAAGGTTCGGATAAGGCGACCGGAAAGGTCGTAGATTTTTATGGAGTGCTGTGACCATGTCACAGCATCAACATGGTTGATGCACTCCAAACTAATAACCGTTTTTTCCCTGAACGGGTTTGGATACACTTTAAAAAGGTCTCTCCTGTTCTCCACATATTCCTCTACCCCTGCATATTCTTCAAGGTCTATGACCATTCTCGCCACCAACCCTGACCAGATGTATTGACGGTGATGCCCAGCGGTATAGCTGTCGGGAGAATAAAGTTCCCAGAATGAGTGATTATTTTTAAGTTGATATATGACATTGTTAAAGACCTTTTGTGCGAGACTCTCCGCCTCCTCAAAGTACCCGTAGTCGAGAAGTCCCCTGAATATGAGATAATTCCACTCCACCCACACGGGACCGTTCCAGTAACCCATCGGGTTATAATAGGCATCGTCAGCGGACAAAGCTGGGACACCATAATTACGCCAGAACTTGTCGGGGTCGGTAAGCCGTTCCACCAAATAGTTCACCTGCTCTTGTTCAGCTACACCGGCCCACAGGGGTAGAAATCCAATTATCTCCTGCCGTTTCAAATCATTCGGGCTGGTATAAGTAAAATCGTGGTCATCCTTATCAATATGGTAATAGAAATTTGTCTCTTCATCCCACATATATTCGTTTATTAAATCAGACCGAGTATTGGCTTCTAATATCCAATATTGATAATTTATACTATCACCTAACTCCAATGACATGTTAGCCAATGACTTTGCCTCTTTGACTAACATACAATTTAAGTCGAGACATTCAAAATTGCTTGGCCATCCAACCCGATCCCAGATAACTACTGACCCATCTCTTACACACTCAAGTACTGCATGTCCCCCCCATTCACATAGCCCATCACCGTCATCATCCCTCTCCGTGAGCCAGAAGTTGTAAAACTCAACCCCCGAATTATACGCCTCTTGCAAAAATGTTGTATCCCGACTCACTTTGTATATCTCCCAGTTTTCCCAGGAAAACCAGGGAGCAGAAGAGGTATAACTATTGTTATACCATATTGTTTCATTGAGATATGGACCCACTCTATAAGGTATATAACCATCTGGCCATTCGGAATGACTATCCTGTCTCTCCATATATACCCTCTGCGAGTTCATGGCACCCAAGGGGTCCATAAATACATAGGCAAGCATCGATAGGCTCTCGTGGAATACCTGACCCCCGTGACCCCATCCCCAGGTGGGCTCCCTCGAGAAAAGATAGTAATTGTAAGAACACTCTCCCTCCGGGGGAAGCATCAACTGATGTATAAGGGAAAATGCGCTCCAGTACATAAGCTCTTCATCAGGGGAGGAGAACTCATAACGGGGAATAGAGGAATATCTCTCCTCGTTCTCTGTTACAAACGGACCAAGAGGTATATTTCGTAAGGAACGGACGAGGGA
>Ga0209121_10003286_pt1 | contig 15747 bp, 16 predicted proteins | sample Cruoilmetagenom3_FD_187292 | JGI IMG/M metagenome (GOLD analysis project Ga0209121, IMG submission 187292) | Oil polluted marine microbial communities from Coal Oil Point, Santa Barbara, California, USA - Sample 3 (SPAdes) (version 2) | ecosystem: Environmental > Aquatic > Marine > Oil seeps ...
CGCACAATCCGCACGAGATCGCATCGCCGCTGACTTGCGCGATGCCGAAGCAGAGGTCCGGGACGCGGACCGCGCGTTGATTTTAGAGCGCGACGAGGTTGCCGCTGCCGAACAACAAGCCGTGTTGCGCCAACAAGCCCTGACCCGCCAAAATGATTTGGCCGCACGCGGGGTTGGTACAGCCGCCGCTGTTGAAACAGCAGAGTTGGCTTTGTCAGGCGCAAATCAAGCCGTCCTTTCACGTCGCCAAGTTCTGGCGCAGGCACAAGCGCGGCTGGATCAGGCGGCGACACGACTAGACCGCGCCCGCCTGAACCTTGAAGATGCGGATCGTGTGGTCGCAGATACCGAAGTTTTCGCGCCATTTTCGGGAACCCTGACCGATGTTAGAATTACCCAAGGGGTACGCGTTACGTCAAACGAGCATCTCGGGGATCTTGTCGAGAGTGACAAACTTGAAGTGTCGTTCCGCCTGTCCACAGTTCAATATGCGCGACTGACCGGGGCCGGTGGCGCGCTAGGCAACGCTGACGTGATCGTGTCGCTTGATGCGCAAGACCTGCGTCTGGAAGCGACGGGCCAGATCATCCGTGAGAGCGCGAATGTTGGTGACGGTCAAACCGGACGCTTATTGTTTGCCCGCCTAGATTCGGCGGCTGGTATGCGCTCGGGTGATTTTGTGACGGTCACGGTAACCGAACCTGAACTGCGCGGCGTTGCGATGGTGCCGTCTACAGCAATCGGTTCAAATGGCAGTGCGCTTTTGTTGACCGAGGGCAATCGCCTTGAAGAGGTTCCTGTCGAGGTTTTGCGCCGCCAAGGGGACGATGTGATCATCCGTGCGCGCACGCTTTATGGCCAGCAAATTGTCGCGGAACGATCACCCCTATTGGGTGCGGGCATTGCGGTGCAGCCGATTGACCCAAATGCGGCCGCTGAAGCACCAGAACCGCCTGAAATGATAGCGCTGGACGCAGAGCGACGTGCGCGCCTTGTCGAGTTCGTTGAAGATTCTCGTATGCCAACGCCCGTAAAAACGCGCATTCTTGGTCAGTTAGAACAGGATGAAGTTCCCGCGGATGTCGTAAATCGGCTTGAAGAGAGAATGGGAACCTAACCCATGATCCGCGGTATCCTCTCTTACATGACCCGCCATCGCACCGCAGCGAACTTGCTGATGCTGGTCGTGCTGGCGGCTGGTTTTGCGGCTTACCCTAAAATGCGTGCGCAGTTCTTTCCCGATGTGATTATCGACAACGTCACTGTCTCGGTTCAGTGGTCAGGCGCGGGGGCCGAAGATGTCGATGATGCGATTGTGCAGGTCTTGCAGCCCGCATTGCTGGGCGTTGAGGGCGTGACAAATACGTTCTCTACATCATCTGAGGGATCTGCGCGGATTTCGATGGAATTCTCGCCCGGGTGGGACATGGCCAAGGCAACCGAAGACGTGCAGCTTGCCGTTGATGCCACGTCAAACCTGCCAGAGGATGCCGAAGACCCGAACGTGCGGCGCGGACAATGGTTAGACCGTGTGACGGATGTTGTTATCACAGGGCCAGTCGCCCCCGAACAGCTAGGCCGTTTTGCCGATGAATTTAGTGTGCGACTGTTTGCGCAGGGTGTGACACGCACCACCATTCGCGGGGTTGCGGCCCCGTCTACGATTATCGAAGTGCCGTCCCTCGCGTTGATCCAATACGATATTTCGATGGCGGATATTTCTGCAGCGATTGCGGAGGAAGTGAACGCTGACCCTGCTGGGGACGTGACGAGTTCCGCACGCGTACGTACCGGAGTGGAAAAGCGCACCGCAGACGAGATTGAATCAATCGTCCTGCGCACGGATGAAACCGGTGCGACCCTGCTGATTGGCGATATCGCGAAAGTGTTTGTTGAAGGCGTTGACCGTGAGCGCGCCTATTTTGTTGGGGATGACCCTGCCATTACGATCCGCGTTGATCGTGCTGCGACGGGTGATGCTATTCAGGTGCAAGCGACCGTTGAAGACGTTGCCGAAGCCTACGCAGCGACCCTGCCTGCGGGGTCCAGTATTGAGCTGATCCGCGCGCGTGCCGAACTGATTACGGGGCGCTTGAATATCCTATATGAGAACGCGCTGATGGGGCTTGGGCTGGTTATCACGCTCTTGTTCCTATTCCTGAACGCCCGCACTGCGTTTTGGGTTGCTGCGGGTATTCCTGTTGCGATGTGTGGCGCGATTGCGCTGATGTACGCGGCGGGGCTGACGATCAATATGATCTCGCTTTTCGCGTTGATCATTACGCTTGGTATTGTCGTCGATGACGCGATTGTTGTGGGTGAGCACGCCGATTATCGGTATCGAAAACTTGGTGAAAGCGCGGCAGATGCGGCTGAAAATGCCGCACAGAAAATGTTCAGCCCTGTGTTTTCTGCGACGTTAACGACCATCATCGCGTTCTTTGGTTTGATCATTATTGGCGGGCGGTTCGGGAATCTGATCGCAGATATTCCGTTTACTGTGATCGTCGTGTTGATCGCGTCTTTGATCGAGTGCTTCTTCATTCTACCGCACCATATGTACAAAGCGCTGTCCCGTGCGGGCGGCAAGAAATGGTATGATGCACCGTCGCGTTTTGTGAACCGTGGGTTTGACTGGTTCAAGGAACATGCGTTCCGTCCGTTTATGGCCGGTGTGATCTGGGCGCGCTATCCTGTCATGGCGATCGCCATCGTGTTGTTATCCGCCCAAGCGGCATCGTTCATTCGGGGCGATGTTCAGTGGCGGTTCTTCAACTCGCCAGAGCAAGGCAGCGTCACTGCCAATTTTGCCATGCTGCCCGGTGCCACCCGCGAAGATACGCTGGAAATGATGGCGTCCTTGCAGGAGATCACGCAGGCCGTCGGTGCGGAATATGAGGCGGAGTATGGCACCAATCCGCTGGACTTTGTGATCGCGGAAATTGGTGGCAACTCAGGTCGGGGTATCGCGGGAACAGAAAACAAAGACGCCGATCAATTGGGCGCCATCGCGATTGAATTGATCGACGCGGACAGCCGTCCCTATTCCAGTTTCGCTTTCATCGCAGAGCTACAGGAACGGGTCATTCGCCACCCGATGTTGGAGACGGTTTCCTTCCGTCGTTTCGGTAGTGGGCCGGGGGGGGATGACATCGACATCCAACTGTTCGGTGCAACCTCTGAAATTCTCAAAGCGGCGGCCGAAGCCTTGAAAACCGAATTGGCACAGTTCGGTGAGGTTTCAGCAGTTGAAGATTCTCTGGCCTACGACAAAGAAGAACTGATCTTGGAACTAACCCCGCAAGGCCAAGCTCTTGGGTTTACCATCGACGGGCTTGGGCGCGTGTTGCGCAATCGTTTGGGTGGAATTGAAGCGGCGACGTATCCTGATGGGCCACGTTCCGCGACGATCCGTGTTGAACTGCCCGAGGGTGAGCTTACCGCGGATTTCCTTGATCGCACACAAATGCGGGCAACGTCCGGCGCCTATGTTCCGCTGGCAGATATCGTGACCGTTCAATCGCGCACGGGGTTTTCGACTGTGAGCCGTGAAAATGGCGTGCAATTGATTTCTGTGACGGGCGATTTGACCGATGATGATGCGGATCGCGCGGCAGAAATTCAAACGCTGATCCAAGAGGACATCCTGCCGAGGGTCGAAGCGTCTTATGGGGTGTCCACATCCCTGTCGGGGTTGAGCGAGCAGGAGGACGAATTCCTCAACGATGCGCGGGCCGGTTTGGTTTTTTGTCTAACGGGCATCTTCCTGACGCTTGCATGGATTTTCCAAAGCTGGACCCGCCCGATTGTCGTTATGGCAATCATTCCGTTTGGTCTGATCGGGACAATCTACGGCCACGCCGTTTGGGATGTGCCGCTGTCGATGTTCACGGTTGTTGGCCTGCTTGGAATGACGGGCATTATCATCAACGACTCAATTGTTTTGGTGAAAACGATCGACGAATACGCTGAAACACGTGGGATTATTCCAGCGATCATCGACGGCGTCAGTGACCGTTTGCGCCCTGTCCTTCTGACGACTCTTACCACCGTTATGGGCCTTGCTCCGCTCCTTTATGAGGGGTCCAGCCAAGCGGAATTCCTGAAGCCAACCGTCATTACGCTCGTTTACGGGTTGGGTTTTGGCATGGTTTTGGTGTTGTTCATTGTGCCGTCATTGATGGCGATGCAGGGCGATGTCGCAGTTCAGGTTCGATCTGCCAAGCGTGGCCTAACCAGCTCATCTCGGGGCATTTCAACGCCAACGCGCATTGCAGCGCTTGGGACTGCCGGCCTTTTCGGCATGATCGTCGCGCCGGTTATGATCACGGGGGCGAAGTGGGCGCTGTTGCCACTGCCGATTGCAGGCGTTGGCATGGCAATCGGGGTGTTCTTGATCGCGACATTGCTGTGGCTGTTGGCGATTTATGTTGCCGTGGAATTCAGAATGACGCGGCTCCGCAAAGCGGCCTAACCTGCGTCACACCCTTGAATATCAACAGAATGCCCGCCCGCCATCACCGTGATGCGCACTTGCGAACGATTCAACGCGAAGCTGCCGCCGTTAACGTGGATCATGTCTGAACGAGCGAACAATGCGTCGCCTTCGCGCCAAGTTTCCGGCTGGGACACCCAGACTTGCTGATCGCCCGCTTCGATAACCACATCCTCGCTTACGCCCAAGGGGGACATCGCGACGCGTGTTGTCAGCTGTAGCCCGTCTTCGATTGGGGCAATTGAACAGGTCACAGCGCCGACCCCCGCTTCTTGCGCGGTTTGGGGCCTATCCAGCAAGGCTGCAACAATCATTGGATCGCGTGCGCCATCCACTGGCAGGAGCGCATCAAAATCCAACAGGACCGGGACGCAGATTTCATCGCAGATACCAATTTGTAGTTGCCCGCGCATTTGCACAGGTGCGCCTTGGTCGGTGACGTTCAATTCAAGGGGTATCACAACGGCTTCGCTGTATCCGATAGAACGCATATCGCCTTGGTGAAAGACCTCAGGCACGGGCCAGTGCATGGACACGCCATCAAAGTTGCTGGAGCCCTGCCAGCCAAAGCGCGGTGGAATCCCGCCATCGCCCGGAGCGCGCCAATAGGTCTTCCAACCGGGTGCGAGACGCACTTGGAGGCCTGCCATATGCGTACCGTTGCCCGTGCGCCAGCCTTCTAGGATTTCCAGTTCAACAACGCCATCTGTTGGCCCAGCGAGTGCGGGAGCCGCCATCCAAAGCGCGAGAACCGAGGAGAGAATCTTTGATGTCATATGCCTTACTCCGCCAAACGCCCTGCAAAAGGAAGTCACGATTGGGTTAGCGATATGTCAGCAACACGCTCTGTGGCTCTTGCGCACAGCAGACCGCGCCCCCATCATTAAGACATGACAGACATCACCGACCTTACTGGCAAACTTCTGATTGCGATGCCCGATATGGGGGATCCGCGTTTTGATCACGCGGTGATCTACATTTGCGCGCATTCTGCAGAAGGGTCCATGGGCTTGATCATAAACAAACCAGCGACCGGTGTTCGGTTTTCCGACCTGCTTGAACATCTGTCGATTGATGATGGCGACCTGACAGTTGACGTTCGCATCCACTATGGTGGACCGGTTGAAACCGGGCGCGGCTTCGTATTGCATACGTCCGATTATACGTCAGGCGCAGGTACAATGGAGGTTGCGGATGGTGTTGCCATGACTGCGACCCTCGACATTCTGGAAGATATCGCGACAGGCAGCGGGCCACATCGATCCATGCTGGGTCTTGGGTATGCAGGATGGGGACCAGGCCAGCTGGAGGGCGAGCTTGTCAACAATGGTTGGCTGGTGAGCGATGCCAATGAAGACATACTGTTTGGCCGTGCCGCAGAGCATAAATGGAGCGCTGCGCTAAAAATTCTTGGCGTTGACCCGCTTATGTTGTCCGCGTCAGGTGGCAGCGCCTGAACGCGGGGCCGCAGCACGACGAAGCCTATCATTGATCGCACGGCCGAGCCCGTGATCGGGAATCGGAGATACGGCAATTCGGTCCGCACCAAGGGCGTTCAACTGGTGCAAGGCGTCAAACAAGGTCGCGGCGGCCTCGACCAAATCACCTGACGGCGAAAGATTGACCGCTGCATCCACCGCGCCGAAACCAAGCAACGTTTCCCCGTCTTCAACATCGACCGCATTCAAACGCACCGTTCCTTTTGGAGCATAATGTGACGCCAACTGTCCGGGGGAAGATGGCGCAGCGGAATCGCCCGCAAGCGCAAGGCGCTCGCCTAGTGCGCCCTCTAGTGCTTCGGCCGGAAGCCCGCCTGCCCGCAGCAAAGTCGGCACAGGCAGCGTTGCAACGATGGTGGACTCAAGCCCGACGCCACAATCCCCACCGTCGACGATACCGTCGATGCGGCCTGACAGTTGGCTCTGCACATGGGCGCATTTGGTCGCGCTGACCTGACCGGACGGGTTTGCCGACGGCGCCGCGATCGGCCCATCAAATGCCACCATTAAACCGTTGGCAACAGGGTGATCGGGCACGCGAACCGCGAGCGTTTCCAAGCCCGCCGTAACCAAAGGCGAAATTCCTGCATCGGGTCGCAGGGGCAACACAAGCGTCAATGCACCCGGCCAAAACGCTTGCGCCAAGGCGCGGGCGGTGTCGTCAAATTCCACCAACGTTTCAGCGATCTCGAGACTGGCAACATGCACGATGAGCGGGTTGAAACTGGGCCGTCCTTTGGCCTGATAAAGCCGTGCCACGGCATCGCTATTGCGGGCATCTACGCCCAGCCCGTAGACAGTCTCGGTTGGAAATGCGACAAGCCCACCCAATGACAATACACCTGCAGCGCCCTTCAGATCGGCAGTATCATCGGTAAATATTTGTGTGGTTATACTATTCATGACGCTGCGTTTTGGTTGCGGGTTTGGCCCATGTGAGTAGCCTTTCAGTTAGCACCCACATACGCGGCTGCCCTTTCGATTCCAAGGCACCCTATTTCAAACTTCCTCCCCTCGGAGACCTTTTATGCCCTATCGCGCACCTATCGCTGACTTTCGTTTTTTAATGGATCATGTCGTCGGCTTTGACCAAGTTGCTGTCACTGACCGTTTTTCAGACGCTACACCGGATATGTGTGACGCAATCCTGACTGAAGCTTCGAAGCTGAGCGACGAGGTCCTCGCGCCTCTGCAAAAATCAGGGGATGAGCACCCTGCGGTTTTGGAAAACGGGATCGTGCGGACGTCACCGGGGTTTGCCGAAGGGTTCAAAGCCATTGCCGAAGGCGGCTGGATCGGCATTTCTGCTTCACCGGAAAATGGCGGCATGGGATTGCCACTGACATTGGCAACTGCCGTAAACGACATGATGGCTGGTGCGTGTCTATCACTGCAGTTGAACCCGTTGATGTGTCAGGGGCAGATTGAAGCGCTGGAGCACCACGCGAGCGATGCAATCAAGGCGCTGTACCTACCAAAACTGATTTCCGGCGAATGGACTGGCACAATGAACCTGACTGAGCCACAGGCCGGTTCAGACGTTGGTGCATTACGGTCCAAGGCTGAACCGAACGATGACGGCAGCTACGCGATTTCTGGCCAGAAGATCTATATCTCTTGGGGGGATAATGATTTCACCGAGAACGTTTGCCACCTTGTTTTAGCACGCCTTCCAGACGCGGTTGACGGTGTCAAAGGGATCAGCCTGTTCATGGTTCCAAAGGTTATTCCCGATGCAGACGGAAATTTGGGCGCGCGTAACTCACTGCGTGTTGTCAGTTTAGAACATAAGATGGGGCTGCACGGCTCACCCACTGCAGTGATGGAATATGACAATGCAAAGGGCTGGCTTGTTGGTGAACCACATGCTGGGTTGGCGGCAATGTTTACAATGATGAACAACGCGCGCCTTGGCGTTGCGGTCCAAGGTATCGGCGTCGCGGAAGCCGCGTATCAGCATGCGTTTACCTACGCGACCGAACGCAAGCAGGGCAAAGCCAGCGGCACAGGCACCATTGCAGAGCACGCCGATGTGCGCCGGATGCTTGCGTCAATGAAAGCCGATGTTTTTGCGGCACGGGCGATTTCACTCGCGAATGCGGTTGCGATAGACATGGCCACGGCGACGGGTGACAACGCATGGGATGCACGTGCGGCGTTGCTCACGCCAATCTCAAAAGCATTTGGAACTGACATCGGTGTTGAAGTCGCGGCAACAGGCATTCAGAGCCATGGCGGTATGGGTTTCATCGAGGAAACCGGAGCTGCCCAATACGCCCGCGACGTTCGTGTTACGACGATCTACGAGGGGACGAATGGCATCCAAGCGATGGACCTTGTCGCCCGCAAGATGATGGACAAAGGTGACGCCGCCTTTGCGCTGCTCGATGAAATCGAAGCTGCTGCCGAAGCAGCCAAGGCAACGCTACCCGATTTAGCAAAACCTGTGTGGCTGGCAGCTGAAACGTTGCGAGAAACAACCGAATGGCTGGTGTCCCAGAAACCGAACGACCGATTTGCAGGAGCGGTGCCGTATCTGCGTGCCTTTGCCCGTGTGCTTGGCGCGCATTACCACCTGGCTGCGGCCCTAACTGATGACGGTGCCCGGAAACGTTTGGCGACGTTCTACATCAAACGCACCCTGCCCGAGCATATTGGGCTTTTGGTACATGTCCGTGAAGGCGCGGATGACCTAATGGCCGTCACGCTTGATGATCTCGCGTCATGAGCGCGTCGGCACGACGCTGCCGGTGACATTGCTGAGGAATTCATCGAAGACATGAACGAAGCATAGCCATCCGAGGCGCAAGGCATTATGGCTCGTTTGACTGGAAAATAACGCCGTGGAAACGCGCGACTTGCGAAGGACCACCCTCGAAATGGCTGATGGAAAAATTCACTACCCTTGGCCAGAGCCGCCGGAACAGGGTGAGGCCACGGTCATCGCAGATGGCGTTTTGTGGATGCGTTTGCCGCTGCCGATGGCGCTGGACCACGTGAACGTCTATGCGCTGGATGACGGGGATGGTTGGACAATTGTCGACACAGGCTTTGACAACCGCAAAACGCGCGAAGTTTGGGAAGAACTTCTGAAGGGTCCCCTCGCTGGGAAGCCCGTGAGCCGTATAATCGGCACACACCACCACCCTGATCACATCGGTTTGGCGGGCTGGTTTCAAGAGGCAGGCGCGGACCTTGCGATGCCGCTTACCGGCTGGCTGATGGCGCGTATGCTGACGTTGGACGAACAGCCGGCTTACCCTTCACAGTCGATCGAATTCTATCAACGAGCCGGCATGACCCCTGAAATGCTGGCAAAACGCCACGAAGAACGCCCGTTCAATTTTGCCGACTGCGTGCATCCCTTGCCGCTTGGCTTCACGCGCTTGCAAGAAGGCGGCACAATCCAAATGGGCGCACGGACATGGGACATTCGCATGGGCAACGGCCACGCGCCGGAACATGCAACGTTCTGGAGTCGCGACGATAATCTGGTGATCGGTGGCGACCAATTACTGCCGTCGATCAGCCCCAATATCGGTGTTTATCCGACAGAACCTGACGCCGATCCGATTGCGGAATGGCTGGAAGCCTGTGAGCGCCTTGCCCCTTTTGCACGTGAGGATCATCTGGTTTTGGGCGGGCACAAACTGCCGTTCACCGGACTGCCCAAACGTATGACACAGCTTGTCGACAACCATCATGGCGCTCTGAAGCGCTTGAGGGCCCACATCGCCGAGCCAAAACGCGCCGGTGATTGTTTTGCTCCGCTGTTCAAGCGTGAAATCGGTGAAGCTGTGTATGGGCTGGCCTTGGTCGAAACGCTTGCCCACCTAAATCACCTGCACCAAACCGGCCAAGCCACGCGTGAGTTGCGCGACGATGCCTACTGGTTTCAGGCGGCTTGACGGGTCAATAGCGCGCCCAGTTTCACGATCTTGTCTTGTGCCACCGCATCCCAATTCCCGCCATCCAGTGGTTCGGATGCAAACGCCAACCCACCGTTATCCAAGGTATCAGATGCATAGAGTGTCGGTGCTTCGCCCTTGGACGCATAACGATAACCATAAAGCGCTTGCCCGTCTGAGAACACGCAGGTCAATTTAACCGGATCTTGCCCGTCACCGATCTGTGCAAGTGTCGCCGCCATCGCCGCATCTGGATCATCGGCCAGACCATTCGCCAGCAATGTCAGAAAAATCATCTCGCTATCGGTCGATCCCCCACGAGCAGCATAAAGGTGGTCGGGCAACGCGGCCTCAAGGCGACGTCGGATCGCTGGAAAATGCGGCACCTGTCCATTGTGGCAAAACGACCAGCGACCATAGCTGAACGGGTGGCAATTCTGACGACTTGTTTCCCCGACCGTGCTAGCGCGGACATGTGCAATAAACAGACGCGAACGCACCATGCGGCACAGGCTTGTGAGGTTTCCATCCGCCCAAGCGGGCAACACATCGCGATAAAGACCGGGCGTTTCGCCCTGATCATACCAAGCGATGCCGAACCCGTCGCCGTTCACGGCCAGCTTCGCCTCGTTCGCGTGCTGGCTTTGCTCCAACAGCGAATGTTTAGGGCGCACGATGATGTTTTCCAGTGGAATAGACGGCCCGGAATAGGCAGCAATCCGGCACATACTAGTGACGCGCGTTCATGCGATCGACCAATTTGTGCAGGATACGGCTGGCTGTTGTCTCGCAGAGTGCAGGAAAGAACGCGTGTACCAGTGCCGCAAGGCCAGCTGTGATGAGCCAGAATGCAAACCCGAACGCAAAACGCATGTGCTGGAAATATGTTTCATTGACCGTTGCTGGATGCGCCAAGAACCAACGATCAATAAGGCTGGATGTGCGATTTGGGTTCGTAGAGTCTGACATTTTCGGATTCCTATGAGGGGTTTTCACAAATCTACCTCGCGGTCGCGTGAAAAACGTCCCAAATTTCCTAGCTAAATCACCCAGTATTGGGATATAGTCCCAACATGAACGCCAATTTAGATACAATTGACCATCGAATACTCGGTATCCTGCAAAAAGATGCGACAGAATCCGTTGATGCGATATCGGAGCAAGTCGCCCTGTCGCGCAACGCGTGTTGGCGACGCATCAAGGCAATGGAAGCGAGCGGCATAATCCGTGCGCGGGTGGCACTGCTCGACCCGATAAAAATCGGTTGCCCACTTACAGTGTTGGTTTTGATCCGCACCGATCACCACTCAGATGCATGGCGCAAAGACTTTGCCGTTGCGGTTGCTGCGCTGCCAGAAATTACATCTGCCCAGCGTATGACAGGGGATTTGGACTATGTGCTTACAGTTCGCCTTGCAGATGTTGCGGCCTACGATACCTTTTATAAACGCCTGACGTCACGAATTTCTGTTTCGGACATTTCCGCCAGTTTCGTTATGGAAGACATAAAGGACACCACTGCCCTGCCCCTTTAGCCGAAGAGACTGATATGGATGACAAAATAGAGACTTCTGCGGAAGCACTAGAATCGGAAGCGCTTCCGCAAGTTCGGGAGTTTCATACGGACCCGAGCAAATGCGCGCCAGACGCCAGCGCGATCAAAGGGACAGAACCCAAGAGTCCCGCACGTTGGGCATATGAGCGGTTGATTTTGTACATCCAGAACTTTGAGAAGCAGCTCGACAATGAACACGAGGTCGCAATGGGCTTTGCTGGCGACAGTTCCGGTGTGATCAAAATCGAGGGTATGGGGTATTATGACCCTGATATTATTACATTCTATGGAGCCGACCCTACTGGCACGAAGACGCAGCTTGTCCAGCATGTCAGTCAATTGTCCGTCATGCTGCGCGCTTTGCCGAAGCAGGTTGAGGCCGAAGAACCAGAACGTATCGGGTTCAGGCTCGCGGCGGAACTAGAAGCGGAAGATGCGACGTCCTGACGGGATAAGCGGGGCTGACAACGCCCGCTGAATCGTCTAAATCGAGATCAAAGAGATTAAAGGAACACGACATGGCAGAATATAAGCACGGCGAAATGGACATCTCAGTTCAGGAAAAAACATTTGAAGGCTTCATGAGCATGGTCACGAAGGGTGCGATTATCAGCATCTTGCTTCTGATCTTTATTGCTTTGGTTAACGGTTAATCAAAACATGAAACGCCGCGTATTCATGTTGTCCGCACCGCTTGGCCTTGCTGCCTGCGGTGCTGTTACGCGTGAGGAAGTTATCGCGCCACAAGCCGCGATTGATCGCGTGGCTTATGTTGAGCCTGGTCCAAAATCGCTCACCTTGCTCACCATGAAAAATGTTGGGTCAGGTAACGGGGCGCACACTGGCTTGCTCATCAATGCCAGCCAACGCGTGCTTTGGGATCCGGCGGGAACGTTTGGTCACTCCTCGATCCCTGAACGCAACGATGTGCATTTCGGCATAAACCCGCAAATCTACCAGCTTTACCTGTCCTACCATTCGCGTGAGACGTATTACACGCTCATTCAAGAGGTTGAGGTTTCGCCAGAAGTTGCGGAAATGGCTATGCAGCGCGCCATTGCCAACGGGCCAACGCCCAAAGCCGCCTGTACGACGCACACGTCAGCGATGCTGGCGAGCTTACCAGGCTTTTCAAGCATTCGTCGCACGTTCTTTCCTGGGAACCTTTCAGATGAGTTCGCCATGATTCCAGGTGTTCGAAGCCGAGAATACCGCGAGACTGACAGCGATGACAAAAGCATTGCCGCAGCCGAAATCGACCGCGAGCTTAACGCTACTCAATAAGCGCCCAACAACCAGATCATTCCAAATAACGTTGCCCCGCCTAACGTAATAGCGGCGATGACATTACGTGTGAGCAAACCCACGGCAAATGTCACCAAGGCGGCGCTCAGACGAGCAGGCTCTATTTCGCCACCATTTGCAGCGGGCCAGAGTACCAGTGGCGCAACAAGGCCAGGTAAAACCGCGACAGCAGTATAGCGCAAATGGCGCAGGGCCCATTCGGGAAGGTCCTTGCCTCCGATCAGCCCTAAGAATGAAAAGCGGATCAGGTAGGTGCCGATGCCAAGCACGATGATGATCGTCCAGATGTAACCCGCACTCATGTCGTTGATCATGTCGTTTTCCTCCGGTTCATCATGACTTCAACTTGTGCGCCGACGATCATGGCCACAGCCGCCGCGACGAGCAGGCCAAGGTTGTAAGGCAGGCCTGAAAGCGCCAGCGCCAAGACAATGGATGTAACGGCTGAAATCATATGTGCCAAGGTACGCATCATTGGCGCAATGATCGCGAGGAAACAAATCGGCACCGCAAAATCCAACGCCATCCAATCGGGGATCGTATCACCGACCCAAATCCCCAGCCCTGTCGCCACAATCCACATCGGGCAAACCGGAGAAACAGCCCCAAAAAAGAACCTGACGCGCTGGGACAACGTCAAATCTGGTTCATCCTCATAGCGGTTAATCGACACCGCATAGCTTTGGTCGACATTTACATAGGCAATAAGTGCACGTTTCCACAGCGGCGCCTTGCCCAGCCAAACAGAGAGCGACGCTGAATACATCGCCATGCGTAAGTTTACCGCCAAAGCCGTCGCAACGATAATCAAGAAGGGTGCATCTTCGGCCATGAGTTGCAACGCGGCGAACTGTGCAGCCCCCGCAAAAACAACGGACGAAAAGGCCATCGTCTGAATGCTCGTGAAACCGGCTTCGGTTGCGACCACGCCAAATAACAGCCCGAATGGAACCACGACCAGCAGGAACGGCAAACCCGTTCGAAAGCCTATCCAATAATATGATTTCTGGGTCGCGCCGGTCATCAAGCTGCCTTACATTTCGCTACAACCGCCATAGCTCTGGCCCAACCAATTGACAATAAGGCGTTCAAAGATGCGCGAACCTCTTGGCCTGATCCTTGCAGGCGGCCTTGGAACCCGAATGGGCGGCGCCCTGAAAGCTGACGTGTCACTTGGCGGTACATCGTTGCTGAGGCGTGTGATTGATCGCCTTGAGCCGCAGGTTGCTGGTTTGGTGGTGAATTCCAATGGGGCCATCGCAACCACGCTGCCAGTTGTAAAGGATGCAACCTCTGAGCACCTCGGCCCGTTGGCCGGAGTATTAGCGGGCCTTGAGTGGGCGCACGAGCAGGGCGCTACGCATGTTGTAAGTGTTGCGGTGGATACTCCGTTCTTTCCTTGCGACCTTGTTCCGCAGCTTCTTATGGCGGGACTGACGCACCCAGAAGGCCTTGCGGTCGCAGCGACAGCAGACGGGCTACAGGGAACGTTTGGGATTTGGCCCGTCACGTTGCGCGAGGCGCTTAATGCATTTTTGGCAGATGGACACCGCAAAGTGCGCGTCTTTAGCGAAGCCCACAACGCGGCGGTGGCGCAATTTCCTGAGACAACGCCCCCTTCGTTCTTCAACATCAATTCCAGCGAAGACTTGAACACTGCCGAGCAATGGCTGTGATCGCTTCAAAAGGTTTCGCGCAAGACGAACGGGCGCAAATAGCCGCTATGTATTGGGATGCCTTCGGTCAAAAATTGGGGCGTGTTATGGGGCCTGAGCACCGCGCTATTGCATTTTTCGAAAGCGTTCTCGACCCGACCCATGCATTATGCGCACGCGACGAAGCCGGTGTTCTATTGGGCGTCGCTGGATTTAAGACATTTGAGGGCGCGCTTGTTGGTGGCACGTGGCGTGACCTTGCCCGCCACTACGGTTGGATCGGAAGCACATGGCGCGTCGCCTTGTTAGCCCTGCTCGAGCGGGACACCGAAAACGAGCGGTTCCTGATGGACGGTATCTTTGTTCGTGACAACGCACGCGGGCTCGGTGTTGGGACGGTTTTACTCAACGCCATTTCCGACGAGGCCCGCGTGCGGGGGTACAAAGAGGTGCGTCTTGATGTGATCGACACAAACCCACGGGCGCGGGCGCTTTACGAACGAAGGGGATTTGTTGCGCGTGAAGATCAACACCTCGGCCCGTTGAAGTTCGTTTTCAGGTTCAAAAGCGCGACGACTATGACCCGAAAGACTTAGGCGTTCACTAGTCGAATGCGCCCGTAACACGGCCAAGCAACATAAACGCACGGCTGGTGCGGGTTTCGGCAAGCGCTGCAATGTCTTCGTCAGTAGCATCGGCTTCAAATGCCACCAACATTTGATCGAACTTACGCAAAAAGTGGTGCGCCGCATCGCGGAAAATCGCGTCTTCGCGCATGCGACCCGCCGTGAGCGCAAGTGAGGACCGGTCCCGAATGCCGCCTAGTGCCGCAACAGACTTACCCCGTTCGCCTTGTGAAAAGCGGCGCCATATCTCTGCGCGGGCGCGGTCCGGGCGCAGGTCATCCATGTAGATCCCGTCCTGCGACATGAGCGTCAGCACGTCTTGGCTGGCTTGGATCAACTGTTTGGAATTTCGGTCTTTCAAAGCACGACGTAGGGCCGCAAAGCCAACTTCATCAGCTTCGGTGTCAGGAAAATTCAAGGCACGCACCAAATCAGGGCGCGAGATCGGTGGCGCGATGTCTTCGGCTGTCGTGCCCAGTGCAAGACTTGGTTGGTCATCAGATCCCGTGGCGACAGGCGCTGGCGCTGCATGAACACGCTCGGCCGGACGTGAGGTTGCGAATGTTGCAAGGGTTGTCTCGGTTTTTTGGGTCGCGCGGGCAATTTCGTTCAGTTTACGTTCGACAGTTGGCTCAATGCCGGCACCGCGGGACTGGCGATCTGCCACGTAGGTTTGGCGCATTGCGTCGATCGCAGACTGCAAT
>Ga0209121_10003288_pt1 | contig 15746 bp, 10 predicted proteins | sample Cruoilmetagenom3_FD_187292 | JGI IMG/M metagenome (GOLD analysis project Ga0209121, IMG submission 187292) | Oil polluted marine microbial communities from Coal Oil Point, Santa Barbara, California, USA - Sample 3 (SPAdes) (version 2) | ecosystem: Environmental > Aquatic > Marine > Oil seeps ...
GCTTTAACCGCAGGAGCGTTGGAATCGATAATTCTATTTAAAAGCGAGCCGTCTTCAATCGCAACGGCGCTGTTTATAATTTCCTTGTTATCTTCGGCATCCGCCTGCACCATACCGACAAAATACACATCATCGATTTTCCATGCCTCGTCGATCTCCGATTCGAATTCGTACGTGTAGAATTCACCTGCCTGAACTGCTTCCGGAAGATCGCCCGCAACACCCCATGCGCCGCCGAGCATCCTGCGAACGACTTTCATGTGATGATAGCCGACTATCGTCGAAGGCTGGGCATAATAAGGATTGTCCTGATAGCCGGGGCGGTTCGAAATATAATTCGACTGGTCGTAACCACGGCCTGTGCCCGTCACATCATCTTCAACTACGTAGGCGTTGAACCTGACAGGGAAATCCATCGATTCGGTTATATTCGCCGTAACCTGTATTTTTACAACGCGAGTGTCTTTATCAAGGGTATAAAAACAATCGACTTCCGCCTTTGCTTTTTGCTGCATTTGAGATTCACACGAAGACTTCCAGGAGCCCCGGTTCAGAAAAACCGATCCGCCGAAATTCTTCCTGTCAACCGAACCCGTTGGATACCCACTCAATCCCAAAGCTCCTCCAATAACCGACTGTTCGGGAATTTTCATATCGTCGCCGCCATGGATTTTCACACCGATGACCTGGTCGCCGTATAGTTCGAGAATCTCGTCCATCACAACGGTTCCGTCCACACACCAACCGCACCACGCCCCCGTATGCTGTTCCAGCAGGACATTCTTTATTTGTGCATTTGCTCCGGCGGTCATTACGGCAACCACAGCAACAGCCAGCAACAGGGGCAATGGTTTTTTCATGATAGCTCTCCTCAATTATTTCAGGTGCGGTTTATAATAAATTCATCACAATCAATGAGTTACAAATCCATGATGTGCCGTCTCGGCTGCTATTTGAAATGTACACGATTGAGATGGTATTGTCAAGAAAATACTCGTAATTTTTTTGTCACCTTCTGTTTTCCGGTAAAGTCCACACCAGCCCAATTTGGCAAGATTCAGGATAAACTGCGCCCAACCGGCCCTTTTCAGGCCGGTGAAGCTTTTATCGCCTGAAAAGAGCACAAGAGCATAGAGCCCGAACAGGTACGGAAAACTAATGTCCCCAAAAGCCTTAAAAACCGCAAGGGATAGCTATTTAATAGGACAAATGTCGTCCAGCCACAGCTCCTGGCCGCCGATCACGAAATTATCGATAGCCCCTTCTATGGCCATGTCCCCGTACCAGTTGTTTCCCTGCTGAACCGCGCTAACCGTCACCTGGGCGCCTCCGACCGTATTGCCGTTCAAGCTGACAAGGTCCTGCACGTTCCTGAAGTCATTATTCACCTTGATATTATTGTTGCCGCCCAGCTCGCCGAACTTTAACGTTATCTTGTCGACGGGGTAATCGAACATGAAACGCAGGTTGACGTTACGCGCATTCAGATCTTTGCCCGAGCCGCCGGAATATTGACTCGTATCCACCCTGGCTGAACCGTCGGACGTCCAGGTGCCGTTTGCATACTGGAATTGCTCGACTGCGATATCCGTGCCGGAAGTGGTTATCGTATCCCCGACATTGAACACCGCATTCGATGCCTGGTCGGAAAATCTCAGGCAACAACCAGAGATAAACATAACTCCTGCGGCCGCAAATATTAGTGTCATTCTCAATCTCATTTTCGTTTCTCCTTTCATTTGATTAGTGTTGTGAAGGTTATTCCTGCCCGGAAATAATCTGCATATTCAATGATTCTCGCCACGCGCCTGATTATTCGACCCGGAATTACAAATCCGGTATGTTCTCGCTTCTTAGCTCGCTAATCTACGGTCAAACTACACATTTGGAAGAGTGCATTCAAGGAAAAAATTAAAAAATCACACAGAAAACAGTCAAATATAGATCCAGCTCCGGCAGTGTTTTTCTGTTAATCTGGGTAAGATTTTCTCAAGAAAATCAACCAAAAACGAGGGTAGTTGAAAACAAAAATCGGGAATTTGAAAATTTTTTTTATCCCTTATCCCGCAGGAAGTTACATCAAAAACACCGCCTACATTTTTGTAGATTTTCGCATCAAAAGTGCAGATAGCTCCAATTATGGGGGGAGGCTTTTTTTGCCTCCGGCAAAAAGAAGCAAGTAAAAAGGCAAAAAGACAGAACTCAGAATACAGGAGACAGGAGACAATCCTTCGACTTCGCTTTACGAACTCTTCATGCCGAGCGGAGACGAGGCATAGAATTCAGGATTTCTACTACTCCTTCAGGAGGGTATGGGACCATCGCTTTCGTTTCCATAATCCCGGTTTGGCTCAGGAAACTATCCGTGCTGATGCTGCTTTTGTATCGCCGGGCGCGCTACGGCTACGCCTTCAGACGCATCCGCCTGGTACAGCCCAGGTACGCCATCGTGGACCCCGAAGATTACCAGCGCCTGAGCAAATACGAATGGGAAGCAAGGAGAGCGAGAAACAGCCCTTTTTACATCGCAAGGCAAGTCGTGAACACGTCAACAAGAAAGTACAAACTCGTATTCATGCACCGGGAAATAATCGAAGTCGCCGATGGCCTGTTCACTGACCATATAAATCATAACAGCGTCGACAATCGGAAGGCAAACCTCCGGCCGGCAACGCAAACACAGAACAACCGCAACAGGAGGAAATTCGCCGGGCAAAGCAATTCAAAATACAAAGGAGTTTATTTCAAGCCACACATCAAAAAATGGGTTGCTCAGATAGGGGTCAATAGAAAGGTGATACATCTCGGCTGCTTCAAAAAGGAAAAAGACGCCGCGAAGGCCTACGACGAAGGAGCAAAAAAATACCACGGCGAGTTCGCATCGCTAAACTTCCCGGATTAACCGCCGAGAACGCTGAGAACACAGAGAAATAGTCAATTACAAGGGCCACTGATTATTCACCACGAAGGGTACTAAGAACCACGAAGAAATAAAAAATTAACCGCAGACGCCGTCCTGAGCAACGTTGAAGGATTACGCAGATAAAAAGGAAAAAATCAATTACAATCGTTAACTTGTGCCCGCGAAAGCAGGTATCGACAATCGTAAATCGAAAATTCCCTTGCTTGTTCTACAAAAAGTGATAATATTAAGCTTTTGAGAGGTCCGCAACGCACTGAGATGATTTAATGGATTGATGAAATGGCAAATAACAATGGGAAACTAAGAAAAAAGGATTCTGCCAGATTAGTCTGGGATACGAAGCCGCGAAGGGCGCCAAATCCCAAAGACATAGAATTTCAGACCGCGGAAGTGGTCCTTCCGAATCCCAAAGTTGTGGGTGATTTGCCTTTGTCTTTTCGTGATGGTGTCTTAGGCGAAGAAGAAATTGATAAACAAAAAATGAACCGCCTTATCTGGGGAGATAATCTATTAGCTATGCAGGCGCTTCTCGCCCAGGGCTACGAAGGGAAGATAAACCTAATCTACAACGATCCACCTTTCGACAGCAAAGCCGATTATTCTCACAAAATGAAAATTGAAAGCAACGAATTTACAAAAGAACCATCAGTCATCGAACGCCTCGCATATAAAGACACATGGTCCGGTGGAACCGACTCTTACCTAGATATGCTTTACCCAAGATTGCAACTTATGAAGAGATTGCTTGCTGAGGATGGAGGCATTTACATTCATTCAGATTGGCATGTAGGACACTATGTTAAAGTTATGATGGACGAAATTTTCGGTAAAAATAATTTTGTTAATGAGGTTGTTTGGTGCTATGAAGATATTGGAAGTAAAGAAGTTAAATATTTCAAGCGAAAACACGACGTTTTATTTTTATATCAAAAATCAGACAACCGATATTTCCAATCTCTTCGTAAGCGTTTATCACAAAGTACGATAGAAAGATATGGTAAATACTTTGACAAAAATGGTAAGATTACATATCGTTGGATGAAAGAAAATAATCCAGGTGTTTTTGCAAAGCTCAAAGGGATACCAGATAATCTTGACGAGGCTTGGTTAGACATAAATAAGGGTCAACCACTATCTGACTGGTGGGTCGGTATTTCACCTCTAAAATCTCACTTTGTTGAATCTGTAGGTTATGACACGCAGAAACCGGAAGCCTTACTTAAAAACATAATTATTTCATCTTGTCCGGAAAGTGGTATTGTTTTAGATGTGTTTGCTGGCTCTGGAACAACAGGTGTGGTCGCAGAAAATCTCGCACGTCAATGGATAATGTGTGAGCTTGGCAAAGTTGGTATCCAAGTTACCCGAACTCGTCTAGTGGAAATAAGAGCAAAACCATTCATTATTGAAAATATTGGCAATTATCAGCGCGAGATGATTTATCTAACCGGCGGTCGAATCTGGGAAATGCAGCATCTTATCTTAAAGCTCTACGGTGCAACCCCCAGAGATAAAATGAGCGGACTTGGGATTCGAAAAGTCGATAATATCGATGAGCTTGTCTATGTTGGCTATCCTGACAGGCCTATTACCGCCAAGAAAGCCGAAGAGCTTGCTTTACAAGCGCAAAATCTTGATGGCAGAGGTTATAGACGGCTGGTAATTCTCGGCTGGGACTATGAGTATAATTACAGCCAAGCCCTAGAATCACGACTAAACGCTATGAAAGATAAAATAAAAATCGAAATCAAAAGCCGTGATATTCCACCTGATATTTATGATTACCTGAAAAAAGCAAAATCAGAAGAAGACATAGAATCCCTTTCCGACAAGGTCATTTTCTACGAAAGGCCCTATCTGAAAATTGGCATTCCCCAGTCAAAAGAATTAGCTAACAGTAAAGTGCAGGTTACACTACAGATAGACAGATACGTATTGATGGATATCCCTGTCAGTCATACATCAAAGAAAGGCCAATCCGATTATTCCGCTCTTATGAAACTTGCCAAAGATAACTTTGCAGTTCTTATAGACTACTGGGCTGTCGACTGGGATTATGACGGTTGCACTTTTAAGAGTCAGTGGCAAGCATTTAGAGGAAATGGCAGAAAGGCAAAAGCAGTGCCGGTTACTGCTACCGAAACTTTACAAAAGAAGAAAAACCGAACAATAGCAGTTCGCGTAGTTGATATTTTCGGCAATGATGCTGCAGCGACAGTTAATCTTTAGAGAGTAAAATGGTCAAGAAAAAGGAAAACGAAGCCTTTTCTCAGATGTACTTAGCGAAGGCGCTCGAAGGCGAAGTTCAGGCTTGGGTCGATCAGGGTTATAACGGCCTTACCCAGACAACGCTTGAGCTTTTCAATTACTGGTTCAGACGTGATGAAGACACTACAGAGCAATTCTACGCATGTCAAAGGCGCGCAATTGAGACCGTCGTTTATTGTTGCGAAATACTTAAAGCCAAAACCTTACAGGAACTCTTCGAAAAGACCGCTCCAGAAACACTCTATCAACATTTGCCTCTGAAAAACGAAGTAGAAACAATTCGGTTTCCAAAGTATGCCGTGAAGATGGCGACCGGGTCAGGAAAAACGTGGGTTCTGGCAGCATTGCTGGTATGGCAATACTTCAATAAGATCAATGATGAATCGAGCGACTATTCTTATCGCTTTCTTATCGTTACTCCCGGCCACGAGGTACTGGACCGAATACTCGATTCATTCAAAGGAAAACGCAACCCTAAAACCGGAAATCGTGATCCACAGACTTCCGATTATAAACGCTCATTATTTGTTCCTGAAGGCTCGCGCTGGCGAGAACGTTTCCATTTTGAAATACTCGAACCGGGCGATGTCCAACCAAATTCGTCACCACCAGACGGCCCGTTCGTCTATATAACAAACTGGCAGCAATTCCGGTTTAAAAAGACTGCTCAAGACCTCTGGGCTCAATACACAGGCGAAGATGTAGAAGAACAACCCCGTGGTGAAATTATACTTGATTTTCTCTGTGAATATCCTGACCTGATAATTATGAACGATGAAGCGCATCACGTCCATGCAAAAGCCAAACCAAAGAAACAAACCGGCAAAGATGAAGAATTGGTTTGGCGTCAATTCATGAATCGCCTATACGAGCGTCTCAAAGAGAAACACGAGGACCAATTCGGCCCATTCATCCAGGTTGACTTTTCCGCTACTCCGTTTTACGGCAGCAGAGAGAAAAGGGAATACTTCCCGCATATTGTCTATGATTATCCACTCATAAATGCAATGCACGAAATGTTGGTCAAACAACTGTTTTTAGAAGAGCGTCAGACTGTCGCAGGCGAAACTCTGGAAGAGCTTGACTTCAGAGCAGAGCGGCTTGAACCCGACGGGAGTCATCGCAGAGGTGCAATAGCTGGTCTTTCGGCAGGCCAAAAGCTTCTCTTGCAAATAGGTCGCTCCAAACTCGAACAACTATCTTCCGAATTCAAGACGAAAGCCCTTGATAGAAAACCAGTGATGATGGTTCTCTGTGAAGATACTCAAGTCGCAGATCTTACCAAAGAGCATTTTACAACGTTGACCGATGAAAATGCCAAATACTACGATGACACGCAAGTCTTGGCTATACACTCAGAGTTAAAGGATTCAGAATTAAAACAAGTAAGAAATGACCTTGCCAAGATCGATATAGATGACGATCCTCTCAGAGTAGTTATCTCCGTTTTGATGTTGCGCGAAGGATTTGACAAGAACAACATCGCTGTAATAGTTGTTTTACGAGCAACAGAAGCAGACCTACTTTTAGAGCAGATCGTGGGACGCGGTCTGAGACTAATGTTTCCATCTTATGCTTATCCTGAACTGCAGGATTCAAAGAAACAGGCTTATGAAGAAATACGCCTAAACAGAATTCCCTCTAATTCTCTCGACTTCCTTTTTGTTGTGGAGCATCCGAGGTTCCGTACATTCTACGAAAGCTTGAAGCAGGAAGGCTACATTATTGGGACCGGAGATACAACAAAGACCACCTCTACAGGCGACATTATTCCCATAGATGCCATTCCGGAAAGAATGCCTTATTTTGATATAGCATGGCCGATCCAAATATATGATGAAGGGCGCCTTCCCGATCTTTCGCAATTGGATATTAGTGTTCTTCCGAAATATCCTTCTAATTTTAACCAACTGAAACAGTTTCTTTCAAAACTCTCCATTCAGGAGACTCATGTTGAGACCGGCAAAAAAACAAAAAGTTGGAAATTAGATAATGAGTATTTCGATTACAATTTCTTTTTGATGCAGGCTTCAAGGGCTGTGGCAATAAAAGGTAAAAGCTCAATCTTAACTGCAAAACGTGCTGAAATTGCTCGTTTAATAGATGACTATGTTTCATCCTTCTGCTTCGGTAAACTAATCGATTTCAACAAATCCGAGAACTACTGTGTCCTAAACTATCCAGATGTTTTTGATCATATTGTCAATTCAATCCGTCAGGAAATAATCCGTCTCATTGAAGGCTATAAATATGAACCAAAAGGGATCTGGGGAACATTATCAGAAGTTTCGAGAATAATGGCCAGAGAAAGCAAATCCGTTGAAACGGATAAAAGTATCTATCCTAGATTAGGATACCAACCCAAAGGCGGTGGCTTCGAGCGAGATTTTATGCTCAGTGTCCTTAACACTTCATCAGAGGTAATCTCGTATGCTAAACTCGACAGACGCCACAAACTAAAGATTCAATATCGCGATGAAACAGGAATCCTTAGGACTTACGAGATAGATTTTATTGTTAAGACAACCGAAAAAATGTATTTAGTGGAAACTAAAGCTACTAAAGACATAGATAATCCTAATGTAGCTGTGAAAGCACGCGCTGCTGTTGCTTGGTGTGTCCAAGCATCAACAGTATCACCCCCAGATAAATACAACCAGCCACAATGCTGGGAATATTTGTTGCTGTCAGAATCACTCTTTAGAAAAAACGAAGGTCTTGGCTTTAGTGTGCTCATCCCATTCTGCCAAGCTCTTCGAAACAGAGTGATCGCACATGATGCGAATAGACTTTTCTAATACAAAAGACCCGGCGGCTGGCCCTTTTGATTTACTATACCCGCCTTCGCGGGCACAGGTTTACTATTTACTATTTATTATTTCTCCGCGTAATCAGCGAAATCCGCGGTTATGACTTGCCAAGAAAAAACCCCGCAATAACGACTTGCCAAGAAAAAACCCCGCAATAAATTGCGGGGCTAACCGATTCGCTAATGATGAACTACTATTTGGATTACGACCTTAGAATCTGTCCCAGATCCTCCATTTCCTTCTGTGCGGCTTTCTTCTTGTGCTTGTGCTTTCCTCTTAAGGATTCTATTTTGGCCGTGGCTTTATCCTGCAATGCTCCGGGCTGACGGGCTTTGTCCAGCATCTCCTCCAGGGTGATGACGCCGGTATCGTAAAGCCGCCATAGATGCTCGTCGAGAAGCTGCATTCCGAGCTTCTTGCCGGTTTGAATGCTGGAATCGATTCGGTACGTTTTGTTCTCGCGGATAAGGTTGGCTATAGCAGGTGTAACAACCATAAACTCGTAAGCGGCGATTCTTCCCCTGCCGGCAGCCCGGGGACAAAGTGCCTGACTGAGCACGGCGATCAAATTGCTGCTTAACTGGATGCGAATCTGCTCCTGCTGGTTCACGGGAAACACGTCAATAAGCCTGGTAATTGTTCCGGCGGCACTTGTGGTATGGACAGTAGCGAAGACAAGGTGGCCGGTTTCAGCAGCCCTTACGGCAGATTCGATCGTTTCGAGGTCTCGCAATTCACCGACGAGAATCACATCGGGGTCCATTCTTAAAACGCGTCTCAGCGCTTCGCCAAAGCTCGGAACATCGACACCGACTGCCCGCTGGTTAATAATTGATTTCTTGTGGTTGTGATAGTATTCTATCGGCTCTTCAATGGTTATAATGTGGCGGTCGAAGTTCTCGTTAATATAGTTTATCATCGTGGCGAGGGTGGTCGTTTTGCCACATCCGGTCGGGCCTGTGACCAGGAACATCCCTCTGGGCCTGCGGCACAATGCCTGGCAAATCTTCGGTAAACCGATTTCCTCAAAGGTCAGAATCTTGGAAGGAATAAGACGAAGGACCAGTGCAAGATTGCCCTTCTGTCGAAATATGGAAACGCGAAATCTGCCTTTGTCGCCGAATGCAAAACCAAAGTCGGTGCCGCCTTCTTCCTGAAGCTCCTGCTGGTTCCGGTCGGGCGTAATGCTTCTCATCAAAGCCGCGGTATCATCGGGTTCCAGAGGCTTCGTTTCCAAAGACCTGAGCGAACCATCGATTCTCAATACCGGCGGCCGGTTAGTAGTAAGGTGTATATCTGAGCCCCCCTGCGTAACACAGGCATGGAGTAATCTATCCATATTTACTGTGGCCATGAAATTAATCCTCAATAACTACATTTAGTTTAATCTACTGCCGCACCTTCTGTCTGGGTAATTCTCACCACTTCAGCCGGTGTCGTTGTTCCTTTGAATATTTTGATCTTTCCATCTTCCATCAGCGTCCTCATCCCACTCGCCTTTGCCGCCTTTCTCAGTTCGGTAGTAGGCGCCTTTGTAAAGGCCAGCTCTCTGATTTCGTTGTTCATTTCGAACATTTCAAATATAGCGATCCGGCCCTTGTAGCCGGTGTTCTGACATTGACTACATCCGGCACCTTTCTGGGGCGGATGTTTTTTCATTTCCTCCGGCGTAATACCGAGCGCTCTCATATGATTCGGATTCACATTTTCATCAATCGTTTTACATTTTTTACAAATGACTCTCACGAGCCTCTGCGCCATAATAGCCTGGATCGAGCTTGCCACCAGGAACGGCTTAACACCCATATCAATCAGACGCGTAATCGCGCTCGGCGCATCATTGGTATGCAGAGTGCTGAAAACAAGGTGTCCTGTAAGTGCCGCCTGGATGGCGATATCAGCCACAACACCATCTCGGATTTCGCCGATCAGGATGATATTGGGAGCCTGCCTGAGCATCGCCCTGAGAATCTTATCGAACGACAACTCGATCTCATCCCTTACCTGGCACTGGTTCATGCCGGCAAAGTTGTATTCCACCGGGTCTTCGGCGGTAATGATTTTCTTATCCGGCTTATTAAGCTCCTGCAGCGCCGCATACAACGTCGTGGTTTTTCCGCTACCGGTAGGTCCCGTGACCAGAAAGATGCCGTTCGGCCTCTTGATTATATGCTGGAACTGCTCGTAATTTTCCTGCTCGAATCCCAGCGATTCGATGCCGATATTGACCGCATCCGGGCGCAAAATTCGCAGCACAACACTCGGTCCATGGTTGCCCGGCAGAGACGAGACACGAAAATCGATATCCTGGCCTCCTATCTCGCGCTTGATACGGCCGTCCTGCGGCAGCCTTTTTTCGGCAATATCCATGCCCGACAGAATTTTGAAACGGGTAACCAGCGGAGCCTGCATATTCTTGGGGATATTATCCCGTTCCATACAAACGCCGTCGACACGATATCTTACACGCACCCGGTCCTCCATCGGCTCGATGTGTATATCGCTGGCCCGCATATAGTAAGCATTGTCTATGATAAGGTTCACCAGCCGGATAATCGGGGCATCATCATCGGCCCCGGCAGCCTGAGCACGGAGTGATTCGGCCTGTAACTCGTGACCGGCTTCGGCAAGCTCGGCGGCGGTTGCATCAATACTATGCTTTAATCTGTCGCTGTCTTCCTTTTCTATCTCAGCAAAGGAACCCTCGATGTAGGAACGAATCTTTGTAGGGCTGGCAAGAAAGAACTGCGGCTCAGTGTTCAGGCGAAAACGAATGGCGTCCATCATCTCCAGATCCAGCGGATCGCTGATAATCAGCTTCAACCGGCCGTTGCTCATATCCAGGGGGATGATATTGTGCTTTTTGACAAGCTCCTCCGGAATAGCCTTCGCCGCCTCGGGCGAGATGGAAGCCGTTTCCGGATTTATATATTCCAATTCAAATTGCTTGGCGATACATTTAGTCAGATTTTCTTCATCTACCAGTTTTTTATCAAGCAGTATCTCGCCGAGCCGTTTGTGATTGCTCTTCGAGGCCTTTATTGCCTCGATAAGAGCTTGTTTTTTCACCAGCCCGGCTTTATAAATTATTTCGCCCAAATGCCTGCGTTTTTTTGCCATATTCTCCTCAAAAATCAGCATGCCCCAGTCATAGCAATTATAACATTTTCTACGGAGTTAGTCAAATGTTCAATTTTAAACGGAGCATATTAACAGCAGTCTGTGCTGCCCGGAGTCGTATGAACTGCCTGTTGCCGGAGAAAAGGCAGCGTTTGATATCACATCCATTTTCAGAATCCACACTTATGTATACAAGCCCGACGGGCTTTTGTTCGGTAGCTCCGGCCGGACCTGCGATTCCGGTTATGCTGATTGCATAATCTGTACCGGCCTTTTTCCTGGCACCCTGAGCCATAGCACGGGCAATTTGCTCGCTTACGGCCCCGTATTTCTCAATTAAACCGGCCGGTACGCCGAGTTCGACGGTCTTGGCCTCGTTGCTGTAAGTAATCCAGCCGGACTTAAAATACTCGCTCGCGCCGGGTATATCCGTCAGCAGCCTGGATACAAGGCCGCCGGTGCAGGATTCGGCTACGGCGAGCGTTTTTTTCCACCGGGATAGTTTTTCGCCCACTACCCCGGCCAGGCTTTCATCCTCCCTGCCGTAAACCAGCTCTCCGAGCGTTTTTAGCAGCGTTTTTTCGTCCTTTTGGGCCATCCTTTCGGCCTCTTTTTCAACATCGGCCGTAGCGATGATATGCAGGGTAATAATGCCCGACGAAACAGTGCAGTTAATCAAAGGATTCCTGCCGCGATGCATCATTGTACCAAGCATCTCGGCGATTGTCGATTCCCCGGCTCCGAAGCATTTTAATTTTTTTACCACCACTGCCTGCCCACGCGCGAACCGCTTCAACTCGGGACGGACCGAATCCTCAAACATCCGCTTCATCTCCGGGGGTACTCCCGGCATGGCAAAAAACAATTTACCCCCCGCTTCGGCCATAATCCCCGGCGCCGTACCGATATTCGCCATAGCCTTCGCCCCAGCCGGAATATACGCCTGAATCTTATTCCTATCAGGCATTTGGCGGCCCCGGCTGTCGAAAAAATTTTGTATCTTCTCCAACAGCTCATCCTGCAACTGCAATTCAACACCGAGGAACTTCGCCATCGCCTGGCGCGTCAAATCATCGTCGGTAGGCCCCAATCCCCCGGTCGCCAGAACCACATCCGCATCGGCGCTCGCCAAACTAAGTCCGCGCACTATCCGCTCGATCTCATCGCCGACGGCAAAAGAGCTGACAACCGGCAAACCGAGTGAAAGCAGCTCAGCGCTCAAATACGCGGCATTAGTATCCACCGTCTGCCCGGAAAGAATCTCATTACCGACACTAACTATACTTGCCCTCTTCATAAGAGCGGGATTCTAATCTCCGCCGTAACAACAAGCAAGAGAAAAGCACGATGGGATATCGGGATAATAGAAAATAAGGACAGAATAGGAATGTTTACATATTTTGCAACATCCTGCTTTTTTCATATCCTACATGTTTTTACTTATTTACCCACATAAAAAACATTTGACTTCGGCTTCAACTCTCTGACGCCAAAGAATTCACTCTTGTTCAGAACAGCAGCGTTTTGTTCGCTGAGAACGCAGAAGTCATCCGTCAGATCGGGTCGGAAATACCCACGCATGCCTCGGCAGCCATTGCCCATTAGATTTCCCTTACGGTTCCTATCGTTGTTCCTGTCGTTGGAAAGGCCAAAGCCGTGGCCAAGTTCGTGTGCCATCATCCCGAAGGCCGAACCAGCTACATCTCCAAGTTTCCTTCCTCGTCTATTCCAACTTAGGGTGTCAACCTTCATCGGTTCTGGGCTGATCCACTTGAAAACCTCTCCGTCGTATCCATTTTCGTTGGCGATCCACTCTCTTCTTGCCATCTTGAGATGCAAACTGCTCAGGAACGCCCCGCCTCTCCTTCTCGAGCCCCTAGCCACGGCAGAGACCTTACCATTACGAAGCGAGTAGGATTCGCAGAAGTAGACTATGATATCATCACTACTTACGAGCCCATTGTCCTTAGCAACCTTGTTGCAGTTTTTCACAAAGTCTTTGGATTTTCGGAACTCTTCTTCCGGAATAGACGTCTTGATCTGGTGGAAGACCGGTGCTCCCCTGTTGTCAGTGGCAATCTCAAACGTCTTCGGCCCATAGCCCAGTTTGTCCATCTGATCCGCGAAGAACCACTGTATGTCCTCCAGCCACTCTTGAGCGCGGCTTTTAGCTTCTCGCCATGGCTCAACGTCCTTGGGCAGAACGTAGATGACTCGAACGGTTAAAGGTTTGGTTCTGTAGCACATGGATTCGTCCTCTATCGCCATGGAAAAATAAATATGTTTACTATTTCGTAAATTCAGTTCTCTTCGTTTTGTTTCTATACGCTTTCTAAATGTCATCTAACCGCATCGCTTCTATCGTAACCCGTATTGCGACCGGCTCGCCGAGCTTTTCATATGCCTCATTCCCCACGTACATCCTCCAGCACACATCATCAACATCAGCATAACGCACGCTTTTTTTTGTATCAGGCGTCTCGTCTTTCCTCAACTGTGTTTCTACCTTCCATATCGCCATTGTCTTTTTCCTCAAAAAAGTTATTGTTTTTTCTCACCATCTCCAGAATCAAGCTGAGCAACGAAAGTTTGATGGATTCGTATTATTGCCATTGTAGGCAGGGGCTTTCGTTTAGTCCCTGCGTCCACCGCTTGTCGTTCTTCTCAAATTATACTTTGATGTCGTTAATAATGTCCACCTCTACGTCTGCGGAGAAGACCGCCGGAAAATGTTAGACCCAACGTGGCGAGCAGCACGGCAGAGGGGACAGGGACAATCGAAAAGTCATCAAAATATCCACCAGAGTTACCAGAAAATACTCCGGATGAGCCAGTGCGATATGGAGTTATTGCAGTGTAGGTAAATAAATAGTTATCGTCTATGTAGACTCCCAATTCTCCGCTTGGACTATCCACATCAACTCTTAGATTGTACCATGTATTATGGGAGGTTTGGTACGGGTACAAAAAACGGTCAGGTCTTGACCCATCAATGTTTTCGGTTACATATATATTACCAGCAGCGGGATACACACGAACCCTTATCCAATTATTGTAATCCTTATGCCAAAGGGTAATACCTCCGTATCCTGCGACGGAATTCATTTTCAATTGAGTTTCAATTGTTTGGCTTGAAAATAATAGGTCTTCCACCAGAGCAACATAACCGTCACCGGGTCTGTTCTGCAATAAGCTACCGTTCTCAATACGCCAATTTCCGTATTGGCCAAATTGATTATGACCGAGCCACCAACCATCGGCGTCACCATCATTAAAATCATCGAAAAAAATGTCTGCATATACATTCACTGAAGCCCAAGGTGTAAACAGGGAAACAATTACTATCGCAGATACAAGAACTATTCGCCGTTTCATCTTCTTTCCTCCGTTCAAGGATTGATATTTTATTCTCTCCAATACTATATCCCTACCTGCATATTTCACATAATTTTTATCAAACAAACAACATACGGTTCAGGTCGTACTTATAGTTAAAATCTATAGACAAGGTTCGCACCAAGCACATCAGCATCGCCCGTAAACTGATATTCAATACAGAGAGGAAGATTCTTAATAATATCAATTTGTGTACCAAAATAGGCACCGAAATTTGATTGTTCATCGATGTCCCCCGACTCCTTTTCAAAAGTATTGACCTCATAATTGCTAACGCTATTCCCCTGTGTTAATCCACCAGTTCGTTTTACTTCATAATCCCCACTCAGAAAGTAGTAGAACGGACCGCCATAAATCGAAACGCCTTCCATCAGTTCGTAAGTCGGGCCTACCGCAAATTTCAATTGATAATAATTCATCTCCCATGTACTGGTAATATCTAAGGTCCCATCAATACGCATATCACGCATTACGCTAACGTATCCGAAATGCTCTTTCTCATCGGGTAAGTCACCATCAAAACTAAACCAGTTCATCTGAAACAATGCACCCAGCCTGAGATAACCCTTTTCATAAAAAGTCGTTTTGGCACCAAAACCATAGGCAAATTCGTTGCTGCTATCCATGTCACTTTCATCGGCGAGGTTGAGGTCTGCCATGCCCAAAAGCAAGAATAGTTCCAGTTTGTCAGAGACGCCGTAGCCTAAATTAGCAAAAATCATATCGCTTTCGATATTATCCTTAAATTTTACCTTTTCACCATTTCCTGGAACAGGGACGGTAAAGGTCTCTCCCATTAGGTCACCTTCGTCGACGTGGGGAAGGTCAACCAAGCGGAACTCCGTAATACTCACATTCTTTGTATTTTTAGTCGTTCCTTCAATACCTATATCGGAAGTAGAGTAACCAAGGCCGACACCAAATTGTCCAGCTTCCAGACCAGCTACTGGGGGACCCATTGTGGCGATAGCACTTGAGCTACACAAGCCAACTAATGCCAATACAAGAACTGTTTGGCTTTTCATTTTCGTTCTCCTGAAGAAGTTAATGGCTTTCAATACACAAAAACCCGTAAAGCTCTCGTCCGTGATATGCGAATTACCTCTCCATATTACCACTTTGTTGGATACGCTGTCTATTGTGGTGACTGATACCATTCCCGTAGTAAGTAATAGACCGAGCGAAGTGGCCCATAACAGGCCAAACGAAGCGAGGCTGTTAGTTACTAC
>Ga0209121_10003289_pt1 | contig 15741 bp, 20 predicted proteins | sample Cruoilmetagenom3_FD_187292 | JGI IMG/M metagenome (GOLD analysis project Ga0209121, IMG submission 187292) | Oil polluted marine microbial communities from Coal Oil Point, Santa Barbara, California, USA - Sample 3 (SPAdes) (version 2) | ecosystem: Environmental > Aquatic > Marine > Oil seeps ...
AAGTCTCCGGCTGCGGGGCGGGGGAAATCGGCGACTACTATGTCCTGGTCGGGAACTTGATCGTGGACTTCAACTACGAGATGATGGCCCGCGTGCTGAAGGTGCCCGACGAGAAGTTCCGTGACAAAATCTACAAGACGATCTACGAGAACCTCTCGACCATCAAGCGAGAGCTCGAGCACGTCCCACCGAGGGAGGAGTTGTGGTCGTTGATGGCTGATAAGTTCGTCGAGATGCTGGGGCCGATGGAGGTGGTGACGACGGTGGACGATGAGTGGCGGGCCGAGACGGACGAACTGGCGGCGCGGTTGCTCAGCGACGAGTGGCTCTACCAGAAAAGGCGGCCCCGTGCCGGGCGTGAGGTCACCATCCGTGCCGGCGTGCAGGTGAGGCAGAAGATGCACAAAGCGCCGGGCGGCCTCATCCGCGGTACGACCGAGGTACAAGACGGCATCCTCGCCGCTGTCTCCCTCTCCGGCGACTTCTTCTTCTTCCCGGAGGAGAAACTGGCCGACCTGGAGGGGGCATTGGTAGGAGTGCGCGAGGCGGAGGCGGAAGCAGCCATTGCCCACTTCTACAGGGATCACGGCGTCGAGAGCCCGGGGGTGACGCCGGCTGATTTTGCGCGGGTGGTGGGGTAGGCTAGGGACAGAGGCTATCAAGGACACAAGCCCCACTGAATTCGGTTCGTTTATCCGCCTGCGGTGGGGTATAGAAGCAACATCACTGCGCTCATCGCTCCTCAAACGCAGGAAGGTCAACATGCATAAGAACATTTGTGTCTTCTGTTCATCAAGTGCTGCAATTGCTCCCACTTTCTTTGAGGTGACCACTGAGCTGGGGACACTGATTGCCCAGCACAATCACACACTCGTCTATGGTGGGGCAGATGTTGGGTTGATGGGCGCGCTAGCCCGGTCTGTTCACACACATGGCGGAAAGGTCGTCGGTGTGATCCCAGAGTCAATAAGAAACAAAGGTATAGCCTACGAAGCAGCAGACGAACTTGTTGTTACTAAGGACTTACGCGAACGAAAAGCAGTTATGGAAGCACATGCGGATGCTTTTGTGGGGCTTCCTGGGGGTTTTGGAACACTTGAGGAGATACTCGAAATCCTCACGTTGAAGCAACTTCAGTTTCACAACAAACCAATCATCTTTGTGAATACGAATGGCTTCTACAGAGATTTGTTCAGTCATTTTGAGCAACTCTATCAAGAGCGGTTCGCCAAACCGGACTACCGACATCTCTACTTCATCGCCCCAGATGCCGCCAGCGCAATTTCACACATCGAGACATATCGCCCGATTCAACTTCAGAGCAAATGGTTCTGACCGGGAAAAGATCTGTGCTTTGCCTAACAGGCGCGTTGAACTAGGGGCAGGATTATGGGCTGCGGTCGTTGAGGCTGTAGCGCTCATTCTCAGGATGATAGCAGAAGCAGAGTAATTGGAACTCGCAACTCGTTATTCATTGCTCGCCTTCTACCCCGGCTGCCTGGTCCTCCAGCGCATGCCTGAATACGAGGCATCTACCCGAGCCGTGCTGCGGGCGCTGGGGATCGAGTTGGAGATCGTCCAGCAGGCCGCTTGCTGCGGCTCGCCCGTTGTCGAGTCCTTCTCCGCTGGCTGGGTCTACCTGGCCGCCTATAACCTGGCGCTGGTGGAACGAATGGGACACCGGACGGTGGTCACCGTGTGCGGTGGTTGCACCAACACCCTCACCCGCGCCGCCCGCGCGCTGCAGGACCCCGAGGTGCACGCCGAGGCGAACCGCCGCCTGGAGCCGCTCGGCCTCTCTGTCACCGGGCAGGTGGAGGTGAAACATCTGGTGCGGCTGCTGGCCGAGTGGGAGGAGGAGGTGCGGGCACGCATCGTGCGCCCGCTCTCTGTGCGCGTGGCCCTCACCAATCCCTGCCAGGTCTTCCGCCCCGGCGACGTGATGGGCTTTGACGACCCGATGGAACCCCAGAGCATGCGCCGTCTGGTCGAACTGACCGGCGCGGAGGTGGTGGAGTATGGCGGCGAGAATGAGTGCTGTGGCGCGACACTCTACCTGGCCGACCCAGACTTATCGCTGGCGGCTGGGCGGCGCAAACTGGAGGCGACTCAGGAGGCCGACACCCTGCTCCACGGTTGCGGCAACTGCCAGTTGCTCCTGCGCCGCTTCCAGCGTTTGATCGTTCGGGACGAGCGGGGCTTGCGCAAGCGGGCACTTCTCCTGCCGCAGTTGGTCGGACTGGCGATGGGGCTACCGGAGGAGGAATTGGGGCTGCGGAAGGGCACGTGGCAATGAACCACCCCGACGCCTGCGTTCAATGCGGCACCTGCGTCACCGTCTGCCCGGTGGAGAAAGTGGGCGGCCACGCCATCGTCACCTTCCTGGCCGATCCCGACGCCACCGACTACTCAGTGTGGCTGTGCGCCTCATGCTGGCGCTGCCAGGAGGCCTGCCCGGGCGGGGTGGACATCCACGGGCTGATGATGGAACAGCGCCGCCGCGAGCAAGCTCCTGCCGGGTACCAGGCCGCCTTCGAAAGCGTCCTGGCTTGTGGCCTCGCGTTGGAGGTTCCCCAGGAGGAGCTCGATCAAGTGCGTGCCGCCTGGGGACTGGAACCGGCCAATCTGCCACCGCCTGGCCTCGCCCGAACCCTCCTTCGTAGCGACGAATGACAGTCACCCAGCCCCCTACACGCCCGCCAGTGCGTGTTGCAGCACACGGCGGGTCAGGCTGGCCCGCTCGCCAGCACGTGCAGGCTGAGGCATCTCGTCTTCGAGGATGAAGTGGGCGTAAGCCCAACTGAAGGCTTCGTGCAGCGGCACGTCGGTCAGGCCGGCCTGGGGCACGTCAAACCGCTCGTCGGCCATCGAAAGGCGCAGCTCCCAGATTATAGTGGACTAGCGTGTCGTCTGGGCTGGTATAGTCATAAGCTACGATGTCCGGTCATGCCAGCAAGCGGTGGGATGCGTTGTAACGGCTGGCCCGCCCGTGCCAATTCCCAATCGGTCCGCAACTCATCCTGGTACGTGGCTGCCCATTCAAAGACTAATGGTAACTCAGCCAGCCATAAATGGGACACGGATCAACACGGATCACACGGATGTACACAGATAAAGATGAAAAATCCGTGAGAACCCGTTTCACCTGCCTGTGCCCCGCCCGCCTGTGCCTTGGCAGACAGGGCAGACAGGCCTGCCTGTTAGCAGACAGGTCTGCGTGTATCCGTGTGCTATTTGTGCCTGTTTTGGTGAAGGGCCTGAGTAGTAACGACTAATGATTGTGCCCGCCGGGGCAAACTTCCTTCCAGAATCTCTATCGGATCAATGCCAACTGCGGCGTCATATTGCGCGTAGATGGCATGGAAATGTGGTGGCGCATGATCCTTGTAGTACAGGATGTATTCTTCGACGGGTTGGGGACGGCGCATCGGGTCTCGGCCCTTTGACACTGGACGTACTCTGCGTGTATAATACGTGCAAGCCGGGGTTTTGTCAAGGCAGCCCGGCCGGCCGCGAGAAGGAAGTGTGCGGATTCTACAGAAGTATGGATTTAAGTGGATGGACGAAGCGAGTCTGATCGCCGCTGCCCAGCAGGGCAGGGTGGATGCTTTCAACGATTTGGTGCTGGCCTACCAGCAGCAGGTCTATAACCTCGCCTGTCGCATCCTGGGTGACCCCGCCTCGGCTGCCGACGCCACCCAGGAAGCCTTCATCTCTGCCTTTCAGAGCATCGCCCGCTTCCGTGGCGGTTCCTTCAAGTCCTACCTGATGCGCATTGTCACCAATGGCTGCTACGATGAACTGCGCCGCCACAAACGTCGCCCGACTACGTCGTTTGAGGATTTCGGCGAAGCGGACGAGGAGGCCAACCCGGCGCTGATCAACGGGCACGAGAGGCCGGAGGAGTACGCCGAGCGGCAGGAGATGGCCCACGTGATCCAGGTTGGCATCGAGACGCTCCCTCCTGACCAGCGCATCGCGCTGGTGCTATCCGACGTGCAAGGGCTGAGTTACCAGGAGATCGCCGAGGTGACGGACGTATCGCTGGGGACGGTGAAGTCGCGTCTGGCGCGGGCGCGGGGCAAACTGCGCGATTACCTCCGCACACACGGGGAACTTTTGCCCGCGCGGTATCGTCTTGAGTATGTAGGCTCAGGGGAATGACGATGGTGCGATTGTTCACACGGCGGACACGGGAACGGGAGCAGCGCGACGGATTGCTTTCGGCGTATATGGACGACCAACTGAGCGCCGGGGAACGGGCGCGTCTGGAGGCGCAACTGGCGACCGACCCGGCGCTGCGGGCCGAACTGGATACGCTGCGCTATACCGTGGCGCTCGTGCACGACCTGCCCCCGGTCCCCATCCCGCGCAACTTTATCCTGCCCCAAAAGATGAAAACATCGGTGGCGGCCCGCCCGCGACCTGCGCCGTCGGTTCGCCCGCGCCGCGCCTGGGCCGCCCCGCTTCTGACGGCAGCGACCGCCGTCGTCAGCCTCGTCTTCGTCGTCGTCCTGGCCGGCGACCTGCTGCTCTCTGGCGTGGGCGGGCGGGGCTTCGCACCGGCAGCCGCGCCAGTGATGGAGACCGAGGCCCCACAGGTGGCATTGGAGTCCGCGCCGGTCAGCGAAGAGGTCGAAGTTGAGGTTGAGAAGGCGATACCCGCTGCCACCCCGCTCCCGATGCCGGTGGAGGTTCCGCCCGCAGCGGTGCCTACAGCCGCCGCTGAGGCGGAAGGTTACAACGCAGTAGCACCAGAGGATGTGGAAACCCCCATGACAGTGGTGGCTGGCGGCCTGGTCGAGGAGGCCACTGCCCCTGCACCGTCCCCTGGCCCGGCTGTAGTGGAGGAGGCCGCCGCACTCCCAACTGCTCCGGCCACGGCAACAGCGGTGCCGGAGAGAGGGGTGGGAGGTGCAGAGCCCACTCCGGGCGAGGTAACCGAAGTCGCACCATTGATGGTCGGCGAGGAAGAAACAGAGGTACCGAGGGGTGAGCGGGGCGCGCCGGAGGAGGAAGAGGAGGAGGCTCATAGACTAGCCCCGGCCCTGCCGTGGCTGGTACTGGAGATCGCCCTGGGGCTGGCTGCCCTGGGGCTGGCGCTGGCTACCGTCTGGGCCTGGCGCGTCCGCCGCCGATGAATAGCGGTTAGCCATTAGCAATCAGCCGTTAGCGACTGTTGGCTAGGGGGACTACCACTTGTCGCAGGTTCTCGGACCAAACTATTGCCAACGCTGCGGTCACGCGCTCGAAGACCGGGAAGCCTCCGGGCGCGTGCGGCGTGTCTGTCCCGCCTGCGGTTACGTCGCCTACCGTCAGTTGAAGGTGGGAGCCGGCGTACTCTTGGAGGAGGATGGTTGCCTGTTGCTGATGCAGCGCAGCCCCGATATATTCGCCTTCCCCAAAGCCTGGTGTCTGCCTGCTGGTTACTGCGAGCATGATGAACCGCCGGAAGTCACGGCCATCCGCGAGGCTCACGAAGAGACCGGCCTGGAGGTCGCCGTCAGTGGACTATTCGGTCTGTTTTTCTTCAACGACGACCCGCGTGGTAACGGTATCCTCATCGTCTATCGCGTTCGGGCTGTGGGCGGCGAACTACGGCTTCAGGAGAGCGAGGTCAGCACGGTGAGAGACTTCGCCCCCGACGCGCTGCCGCACGAGTTGGCGGGCGGCGGTCACGACCAGGCCATCGCAGCCTGGTGTGCGCAGAGAATCAACCTATGGGCCAGACCCTCGCACTGAACTACTGCCCCCGTTGCGGCCACCCGCTCGAGGATCGGGAGGCCTTCGGGCGCGTGCGGCGCTTCTGCCCCGCCTGCGCTCTGATCGTCTTCCGCGATCACAAAGTCGCCGCCGGCGTGCTCGTTGAGGATGAGCGCGAGGGCAAGGTACTTCTCGTCCGCCGGGCGGCAGGACCGCGCCAGGGGTTTTGGTCCTTCCCTGCCGGCTTCGTCGAGTTCGACGAGTACCCGGCCGAGGCCGCCGTGCGCGAGTGCCGCGAGGAGACCGGGCTTGAAGTCGAGATCACTGGCTTGCTCGACGTCATCGCCGGGCGGGAGCACGAGCGCGGGGCCGACATCGTCATCGTCTACTGTGCCCGGCTGATAGGGGGTGAACTGGAGGCCGCCGACGACGCGGACCAGGTCGCCTTTTTCGCGCTCGACGAAGACAAACTCCCGCCATTAGCCTTCCGCGCTACACGGGCCGCCCTCGACAAATGGCGTGATTCCCAACCGCGCCGCGTCTAACCCGGCAGGCACGTCTTCGGCGCGAAGGCGACAACCGTCGAGCCTGATCTCGCGCCCGAGCCGCTCCCGCGAATCATTGACCAGCACATGCAACAGGTTGGTGCCCCCGAGGAAAGAGGCATCAACCAGACTGACCTTGCCGCGTAGACTCGCCCCGCTGAAGTCCGCGTAACCGGTGAAGACAGTGTTGTGAACCACGACCCGCCCGTCGCTCTGACTACCCCGGCCGTGAAAGTCCCCCTCGAAGGCACAGTCACCGATCAGCAGACTGGAGTAAAAGTAAGCCTGCGCAAAATGGGTCGCTGAGATGCGACAGCCGACCAACTCCACCATCTCGTAGAACGTACGCCTTTCCAGATCGAGCCCATTGAGGACACAGTTATGCAAGATGATGGGCTGGTAAATGCCGCGCAGGTCCTCGCCGCAGAGCCAGCGACTCACGACCAGTGGGTCGAGGTCAAGCAGAGCAGCGACCCGCGCGTCCTGAATGGATTCGCCTATACTCAGGCGCTCAAGCACCTGATGTGACGACATAACCCTCGGCCTGGCTGTTGGTGACATTTCAAATCTCAAAGCCCAACTCCTACAAGTATACAACGAGTAGCGCTTCCTGCGCGTTTCAGTTGAGTTACAGAAACGTGTCTTGGCGCGGGAACGACCACGCACTATGCCTTACACATTACCCTTTACGCATCCCGCGCTTGACAGATTGCACCGTCTGGGGTATCCTTCCGCTCGCCCTCGGTGCCTTCGGGGGCGCTCGAATGGTAATGTACAGGAAATCGCAGCCACCCACAGCATGTCGTGCCGCTGGCCAGGAATCGCGGCCAAGAGCCATGCGACTGGTGTTCTGCGTGCTTTCTCTTGTCGTCGGCCTCAGCCTGCTCCTCGCCGGGCTGGCGTATGGTCGCTGGGAGATCCCCCAGACCGTCGAGCCGGTCGAGGAAACACACTCGTCGCCCATGCCCACGCCCATCCCTACGCCGGTCGCCCTGCCCGACTGGGCGCGGGTGCCCATCTTGATGTATCACTACGTCTCCGAACTCCCGCCTAACCCCGACCGCTACCGCCGCGACCTGACCGTCTCGCCGGAGAACTTCGAGGCCCAACTCCAATACCTGGCCGAGGCGGGCTATCATACCATCACGCTGACCGACCTGTACCTTCATCTGACGCAAGGCTATCCGCTGCCGGAGAGGCCCATCATCCTCACCTTTGACGACGGTTACAGAGATGCTTACGAGGTCGTGTTTCCCCTGCTGCTGGATTATGGCTTCACGGGTACCTTCTTCGTGCTCGCTACCCCGCCCCACTTTGAGTGGCCGGACTATATGACGTGGGCGCAGATGAAGGAGATGTCGGACGCGGGGATGGAGATCCAGAGCCACGGGCGGGATCACGTGGATCTGCGCGGGCGTTCCTACGACTACCTGGTCTACCAGACGTTGGGCATCCAGGAGGCGATACAGTATCACACCGGCCGTCTGCCGCGCTTCTTCTGCTACCCCTCGGGCAAACGCGATGCCAACGTGATCGCCGTGCTTAAGTCAGCAGGCTACTGGGGGGCGGTGACGACCGAGTGGGGCAAGACGCACACGCGAGAGGGGCTGTTTGAGATGCCGCGCTTGCGCATCCGAGGGAGCGATACACTGGAGAGCTTCATTGACAAACTGGAGGATTAGTGCGCGATACCGGGTAGAGACGCGGTTGCCGCGCTCCTACTAATTCCTTTGTACTAGCCTCGATTCGCCAACTTGATAGTTTTTGACAGGGCCTCGGTGGTATACTCTAACTATAACCGCCGGGGTTCTTTGCTTGTCCGGCGGCTTAAGTGTGTATTGGGCAGTTACCTCTATACGGAACGAGAAATTGATGACGCAATCTTCCCGTCTGGCCGGGTTCTACGATCAGCCTCTGGAAAAGCGGATAGAACAGGTCACCCAGTGGGCGGAGTTGACAGAGGACGAGACCGCTATCTTGCGCGGCGCGACGGGGTTCGACGGCTCGACTGAGCTCGCCGAAGTCCTGATACGGGCCGATCAGATGATCGAGAACGTAGTCGGCCTGCACAGCCTGCCGCTGGGAATCGCGGTCAACTTTGTGGTCAATGGCCGCGACGTGTTAGTACCGATGGCCATCGAGGAACCGTCGGTGATTGCCGGCGCCTCCTTCGCCGCCAAACTGGCCCGCGCTGGCGGAGGCTTCCAGGCGATCACGACCGCGCCGGAGATGATCGGCCAGTTGCAGGTGCTCATTCCTGACACCGCCGATCCCCACTCAGCCCGCTTCGACCTGTTGGCCGCTCGCGACGACCTGCTGGCGCTGGCAAACGAGACCGATCCGGTCATCGTCAACCTGGGCGGCGGGGCGCAAGACTTAGAGGTGCGTATATTCGAGCAGACCCCGGCCGGCCCGATGTTGGTGGTGCACCTCATCTTCGACTGCCGTGACGCGATGGGGGCCAACACGGTCAACACCGCCTGCGAAGCGCTGGCCCCTCGCATTGAGCAGATCACCGGCGGGCGAGTGGGGCTGCGCATCCTTTCCAACCTGGCCGACCACCGTTTGGCACAGGCGCGCTGCACGGTGCCGGTGGAAGCGCTGGCCTTTGGGGATTTCTCCGGCGAGCGGGTGACACAAGGGATCGTCGAAGCCTGGGCCTTCGCTGCCGCCGACCCATACCGCGCCACGACCCACAACAAGGGCATCATGAACGGCGTGGACGCGGTCGTCGTTGCCACCGGAAACGACTGGCGGGCGGTCGAGGCGGGCGCCCACGCCTACGCTGCGCACTCGGGCCGTTACACCAGCCTGAGCACCTGGGCGCGTGATGCCGAAGGCAACCTGGCCGGCACACTTGAGATGCCGCTGGCCGTAGGCATCGTGGGCGGGGCTACGCGGGTGCATCCCACAGCGCAGGTGGCGCTCAAAATTCTGGGTGTGCAGACCGCACAGGAACTTGCGGAGATCATCGCTGCGGTGGGGCTGGCCCAGAACCTGGCGGCGCTGCGGGCGCTAGCGACGGAGGGCATCCAGCGAGGCCACATGCGGCTCCACGCCCGGCAGGTAGCCATCGCTGCCGGTGCCACGGGGGACGAAGTGGCACAGGTGGTGGAGCGTATGGTCGCCGAGGGTCGCATCCGCCCCGACCGGGCCGAGGCGATCCTGGCCCAACTGCGATAGAATCAGGCCAAAGGGGCCAGCGCGGCAGGACGTTCTACGTAGATAACTATGACCAACAACGACCAACACACCATTCTCAAGCCAGAACGTGACGTCGGCATCATCGGCTACGGGGCCTACGTTCCCCGGTACCGCCTGCCAGCCGTCGAAGTAGCCCGCGTATGGACGGACGGGCAGGGCGGCACGCCGATCAAGGAGAAGTCGGTGCCTGGGCTGGACGAGGACGTGGTGACCATGTCCATCGAGGCGGCGCGCAACGCGCTCGCCCGCGCTGGCGATGTGGACCCGGCGTTCATTCGCGCCGTGTGGGTTGGGAGCGAGTCGCATCCCTACGCCGTCAAGCCGACCTCGACCGTCGTGGCCGAGGCCATCGGCGCCACGCCCCACACGCAGGCCGGCGACTGGGAGTTCGCCTGCAAGGCCGGAACCGAGGCGCTCCAGGCCGCCATCGGCTTCGTGGGCTCGGGGATGGCGCGGTATGCGCTCGCCATTGGGATGGACACGGCCCAGGCCCGGCCCGGCGACGCGCTGGAATACACGGCCAGCGCGGGGGGGGCAGCCTACCTGATCGGCCCGGCGGCGGAGGCCCTGGCTGTCTTCGAGGGCTCGTTCTCCTACGTCACCGACACCCCCGATTTCTGGCGGCGGGCCTACCAGCACTACCCCTCTCACGGCGGCCGGTTCACTGGCCAGCCGGCGTACTTCAAGCACGCCACCGCCGCCGCGCAGGGGTTGATGGAGGCGTTGGGGACGGAGCCAGCCGACTATACCTACGCCGTCTTCCACCAGCCAAACGTCAAGTTCCCGCAGACGGTGGCCAGGCGGTTGGGCTTCGTGCCGGAGCAGATCGAGGCCGGGCTTCTGGTGGACGAGATTGGGAATGCCTATGCTGGCTCCTCGCTCATTGGCCTGACGGCGATTTTGGACGTGGCCACACCGGGCGACCGGGTATTGTTGGTGAGTTACGGCTCCGGGGCGGGGTCGGATGCCATTTCACTCCGCGTCACTGATGCTATCCTGGAGCGGCAGCAGCGGGCGCCGATGACCCGTGACTACATCGCCCGGCGTGTTGAGATTGATTACGCGACCTACATGCGGTTCATCAGGGCCTTTAGAGAATAAGAATATGAGAGACGTTGCTATCATCGGTGTGGGACAGACCAAAGTAGGAGAGCACTGGGACATTAGTCTGCGACATCTGGCGCTGGAAGCCATCCAGGCAGCGATGGTCGGCGCAGGCGTGACGCGAACCGATGCGCTCTACGTGGGCAATATGCTATCGGGTGAGTTGGCCGGGCAGGAACACCTGGGCGCGTTGGTCGCCGATTTCGCAGGCCTGCGAGGGGTCGAGGCGTTCAAGGTCGAGGCAGCCTGCGGCTCCGGGGCGGCGGCGCTACGGATGGGATACGTGGCCGTCGCCGGTGGACTGGCGGACATCGTCGTGGTGGTTGGGGTGGAGAAGATGACCGATACGCTCGGCCCCGATACGACCGCGGCACTGGCGATGGCTGCCGACGGCGACTACGAGGCCGCACAGGGGGTCTCCTTCGTCGCCGTCAACGCGTTGTTGATGCGGCGTTACATGCACGAGTACGGCTATAGTCACCAGGACTTCGCTCCCTTCGCCGTCAACGCCCACCGGAACGGGGCGAACAATCCGCACGCCATGTTCCGCTTTCCGGTCACGGCCGAGCGTTTCGCCAGGGCGAGGATGATCTGCGACCCCATCAATCTGCTGGACAGTTCTCCCATCTGCGACGGCGCAGCGGCGGTGGTGCTGGCGCCGGCCGACGCGGCGCGCGCGCTTAGCGCTGCCCCGATACGCATCGCCGCTTCGGCCGTGGGAACTGACACGCTGGCTGTGCACGACCGGCGCGATCCGCTGGTGCTGGATGGGGCCATACTTTCGACCCGCCGCGCGTACGAGCAGGCAGGCATTGGGCCACAGGACATAAACCTATTCGAGTTACACGACGCCTTCGGCATCATGGCGGCGCTCAGCCTGGAGGCGGCTGGATTCGCGGACAAGGGGCGGGGGCTACGGCTGGCCATGGAGGGGGAGATCAGAATCGAGGGTCGTGTACCTGTCACCACGATGGGCGGGCTGAAGGCGCGGGGACATCCCGTGGGGGCCACCGGCATCTACCAGGTCGTCGAGGTAGCGCAGCAGTTGCGCGGCCTGGCCGGGGCCAATCAGGTGCCCAACGCGCGGCTGGGTATGGCCCAGAACATCGGCGGCAGTGGTGCGACGGTCGTTACACACATCTTGGAGAGGATGGAGTAAATAGTGCGGTTTCAAGTTACAGGTTTCGGGTTTCAAGTTGTTGGCTGTTGGAACCTGAAGCCTGGAACCTGAAACCTGAAACCACAGGAGGTGAAAAATGAGTATACCGAGGAATTGGAGATTGCAGCAGCAGCGGTACCGGCTGGTCGGAGAGGTATGCGAGAAGTGCGGTGCGAGGATCTTCCCGCCCCGTGATGTCTGCCCGGAGTGCGAGGCACCGGCCCAGACGCCGTTCGTCTTCAGCGGGCGGGGCGAGGTCTATTCCTACAGCACCGTCTACCACCCGCCACGGGGGTTCGAGGAGTTCGCTCCGTACACCGTGGCGTTGGTACATCTGGATGAGGGGCCCATGGTGACGGCACGACTCACCGATGTGGACGCCGATGAAGTGAAGATTGGCATGCCAGTTGAGATGGTGACGCGCAAAGTGCAAGGGGGTGGTGATCAGGGAGCGATTGTCTACGGCTACAAGTTCCGGCCGGCCATCAGACACGCGGCCTGAGCACGGGTGAAGCGCGTTTCGCCCTTGCTACAAACGTTCATCACAGACAAGGCGGGAATTGACTTCTGCGCAAAACTCCACTATACTGTAACGTGTTGTAGAGTATTGAAGTGCTTGCAAGGAGTACCGTGGAGGTGAGAGATGACAGTGATGACCGCAAAGACTGCCCCGCCACGGGTAGCCGAAATATTCAACGGGGTCAGACGGTTGACAACCGTGGAACGACTGACGCTGGCCGCACTGTTATTGGAGAGCGTCCTGACTGGCGAACTAGATGACGAAGCCAACTGGTCAGTCATGAGCCTGGATGCATTTCAGAGGGACTGGGACAACGCAGAGGATGCTATTTACGACGACTGGAGGGAACACTATGGAGTTCCGGCGCGGTGACGTCGTCCTGATCCCGTTCCCTTACACTGATCTCTCGGCGTCCAAGACGCGACCGGCCGTGGTCGTGAGCAGCGACACTTATCATGCGGCCCGGTCGGAGCTCCTATTAGCCTACGTGTCTTCCCGGACATCCCAGGCCAATCCGACGATAGAGTACGTGCTGGTCGATTGGGCAGCGGCCGGATTACTCAAGCCCTCGTTTGTCCGGCCCAAGGTCGCTGCCGTCGAGCCTGCATAGTCAGCACCTCCACCTCTGGTGCTTCCTTCGCGCAGGCGCATCTCTCATCTTTCCGTGAGAGATGCATTTTTTCTTGCCACGAATGTCCCGTTCTTGGAACGATCTCCTATCCAACGGTGATTGACTTTCGCGCAAAACTACTGTAACATAAGCGCAGAGCGCGGATGTTTGTCAACCAGACCACCTGGACAGAGTAGGCAACCGCTCTGCTGACTTGTCAGACTCACGCGCACGACGACTGCTGTAGGTGAAGGATGAGTTCCGTTCATCTGGAAGGGAGGATCGAGCGAACGATGGCAACCATTGAGGTCAAGAAATCGGAACACGGCGACCGTTACGAGTTCCAGGTAACCATGAGAGAAAGAGGGGGAGAGAGCCATCACCGGGTGACGCTCCGGAAAGCCGACTATGAACGGCTCGCTGGCGGCAAGGCGAGCCCAGAGGCTCTGGTGACCGAGTCCTTCCGGTTCCTCCTGGAACGCGAACCAAAGGAATCAATCCTGGGCTCCTTTGATCTTACCGTGATCGGGCGCTACTTTCCAGAGTACGAGCGTGAGATTGTAAAACATCTGTGAGTCTTGGAGGAAGCGATGGGTTTTCTCGATGCAGCCGAGGAAGTGCTCAAGCAGGCAGGCGAGCCGCTTCACTACCGCGAAATCACCGAGCATGCAATAGCCCAAGGTCTCATTGAGACGAGAGGACAGACACCAACCCGCACGATGAATGCCCAACTTTCCACCAGCATTGGAAGTGGAGAGTCGCCCTTCGTGCGTGTGGGACGGGGCGTCTACGGTCTGGCAGAATGGGAACAGGAGACGGAGAAGGTATCCGAACCGAGCCCGTTCACTGAGCCTAGTCGGGAGTACCGCAGCTACAAAGACGCTGCTCAGCAGGTGCTGGCTGAGGTAGGCCGTCCGTTGCACTACAAGGAGATCACGCAGCATGCCTTGGATGCCGAACTGATCAATCCGCAGGGGCTGACCCCCGAAGCGACGATGGGTGCCCAACTGTACACTGACATGAAGCGCAGAGGGGCCGCCTCGGCCTTCCGCAAGGAAGGTAGAGGTGTCTTCGGACTCGCGGCGTGGGAGAAGGGTGTCAGCGGCATCACACGCCTGGCAGCGAAGCAGCGTGTAGCAGTGGAGAAGCAGTTGTTGAACCACCTGCTCTCAATGGAGCCGGGCGACTTTGAACAGCTGGTCGGCCGATTGCTTGGCGCGATGGGGTATGATAACGTCACCGTCACGCGCCGCAGCGCCGACGGTGGCGTGGACGTGTTGGCCGATATAGAGGTCGGCATCCTGCAACTTCGCACTGCGGTGCAGGTTAAACGGATGAAGAGCAACGTCCAACGCCCTGTGGTCAGCCAATTGCGCGGCGATATGATGACGTTGCCCGATGTGGACCAGGGGATGATCATCACCACCTCGGGCTTCTCGGTAGGGGCGACCGAGGTAGCTCGCGTGCGCAACGCCCCGCCCATCGTTCTCATTGACGGCGACCGCCTAACTGATTTACTCATCGAGCACGAAATCGGAACGCGGGTGGAGCGGGTCGAGATCGTCACGTTCGACGAGGAACGGCTATGGACGGAGGATGAAGGGTAGTTCGACCGTTCTCATCCTCACCCTGCTCCTCATCGAATTCCTCGACGAGTTCATCTTCGGTGCGCGAGAGGCGGCCTGGCCGCTGATACGCACCGACCTGGGCCTGAGTTATGCCCACGTCGGCCTGCTGCTGGGGCTGCCCAGCGTGGTCAGCAGCCTCGTCGAGCCCTTCCTCGGCATCCTGGGTGACGTATGGAAACGGCGTGCCCTGATCCTGGGAGGCGGCGTCGTGTTCACGCTGGCGCTGCTGCTCACAGCGCTGAGCCAGAGTTTCCCCGTCCTACTCATCTCATTCATCCTCTTTTACCCGGCTTCGGGCGCGTTTGTCAGCCTCTCCCAGGCGACGCTGATGGACGCAGACCCCGCCCGCCACGAGCAGAACATGGCGCGCTGGACCTTCGCCGGTTCAGTAGGCGTGGTGGCTGGCCCCATTGCTTTGGGTGCGGCGGCGGCGCTAGGCCTGGGCTGGCGCTGGTTATTCTTCCTCTTTGCCGCGCTGACGCTACTCTTGCTGGTGGCAGCGTACCGCACTCCCACACCCCCACACTCCCGCACTCCCAGGAAATCCTTCTTCAAAACGGGCATGGTCAACGCCCTGCGCGCCCTGCGGCGGGGCGAGGTGCTGCGCTGGCTGACGCTGCTCCAATTCTCCGACCTGATGCTGGACGTGCTGCTCGGGTTCCTGGCGCTGTACTTCGTGGACGTGGTGGGCGCGACGCCGGCTCAGGCGGGCGGGGCAGTGGCGGTGTGTACAGGCGCGGGGCTGCTGGGCAACCTGCTGCTCATCCCGCTCTTGGAGCGCGTGCGCGGACTGCGCTACCTGCGTCTGAGCGCGATGGTGGAGTTGGTGCTGTTCCCCGCCTTCCTGCTGGTACCCAACCTCTGGGCCAAGTTGGTGCTGCTGGCGCTATTGGGTCTCTTCAATACGGGCTGGTATTCGGTCCTCAAGGCGCAGTTGTACTCTGCGATGCCGGGGCAGAGCGGTACGGTGATGGCGGTAGGGAACATATTCGGGTTGATGGGCGCACTTGTCCCGCTGGGGCTAGGGCTTGTGGCTGAGCGGTTTGACCTGATAGTGGCAATGTGGCTGTTACTGTTGGGACCAATCGCGCTGCTAACAGGCATCCCAAGGCATAGCACTCGTAGATTCGTACATTCGTAGATTCGTATATTCTATGACGCTTCCAGCGCGGCCCGCCCTGGCAACAGAAGGATAAGAGGCAAGCCCAGCAGCGGGATGACGGCGCTGGCGATGAATGCCAGGCGTAGCCCGAAAAGATCCCCTAATG
>Ga0209121_10003291_pt1 | contig 15733 bp, 13 predicted proteins | sample Cruoilmetagenom3_FD_187292 | JGI IMG/M metagenome (GOLD analysis project Ga0209121, IMG submission 187292) | Oil polluted marine microbial communities from Coal Oil Point, Santa Barbara, California, USA - Sample 3 (SPAdes) (version 2) | ecosystem: Environmental > Aquatic > Marine > Oil seeps ...
GTGTGAACTTTGCTACTAATTCTCTAGGTATAGCCTATACTTCTCAAAGTAAGTATGCTGATGAGATAAATGACACGAACTGGTACCAAATCCTCTCAATGCCTGATGTGAAAGTTGGCATGTCAGACCCGCGTTTTGATGCCTGTGGCTACAGGGCATTGATGCTGTGCCAGCTTGCTGAACTATTTTACCAGGATGAAACGATTCTCGAGGATGTGATAGGCAAATTTTCATATCCCATCACAATAAGTGAAAGTGGCAATGTGTATACAATATCAGTGCCTGAAGTATTAGAACCAGAGCGAATTGCTATTAGAGATTCGAGTGTAAAGCTATTGTTTCCTCTAAAATCTGGTGATATTGATTATGCTTTTGAGTATAAGAGCGTTGCCGAGCAACATGAAATGAGATTCTTGGAATTACCGCCAGAGATTAACTTGGGTTCCGATGGCTATAAAACGCTGTGCAAAGGAATAAAAGTGAAGCTGGCATTCAAGCGCTTTGCCTCAGTAACTCCTGAGTTTGAGTGCCAGCCGATTGTCTATGGGATAACTATACCCCAAAATGCCCCACATCCCGAGCTTGCAGCGGAATTTGTGAAATTTGTCATAAGTTCCCAGGGACAGGAGGTGCTTCGCCAGAAAAACCAACCCCCACTAGTTCCCGCAGTGGTGGATAACATAGATAATTTACCCGGTGGACTAAAGTCGTTTGGGAAATAAAGAACGAATTAAATTAACATGAGAATTCTTGACGATTTAATCTCTAGCTTGAGTGATAGCGGAGTGCGAGAAGTGCATGCTTGTGTCTTCTGGACTGCGGTGATAAGCAGGAGTTGTGGATTGGCTTCTACCTTCCATGAGGAGCATCCATATCATAGAGCGGTGAGAAATGTGGGAAGCCTAAGACGCAAGTCGGCATTAGAGCTGGCAGAATATGCCAAGTCGGACAATATTCTGGAGGCATCTATTGGAATGGCAGCCATCAACTCGCTGATAGATATTGATGAAACTAAGTATGTGGAGGAAAATGCCTTCGATATCCTGGCGCAAAAAGGAAGGGGTAAAAATATTGCCATAGTAGGTCATTTCCCCTGGGTTCCTAAACTTCGGGACATAGCAAAGAAGCTCTGGGTCATAGAGCAAAGACCTCAAGGAGGAGATTTACCCGCAGAGGCGGCGGAAGAAATACTACCTCAAGCTGATGTGGTTGGCATTACGGGGACTGCATTTATAAATCACACCATAGAAAAGCTGTTAGATTTAAGCCGGAACAGTTTTATTGTCATAATAGGGCCTACCAGCCCTCTATCACCAGTTCTGTTTGATTATGGCGTGGATGTTATCGCTGGAGTAAAGGTGGTTGAGCCAGAGAAGACAATTCGCTCTATCAGCGAAGGCGCTATTTTCAGCCAGATAGAAGGAGTAAAGCTTGTGACTATGGCTAAGTAAAAAATAAAAATGCAAAATGACAAGGCCAAAATATGATAAATCCTAAGCACGAAATTCGAAATCCTAAACAATATCAAATGACCAAAATCCAAAACAAAATGAGTTTTGATATTTGAATTTGGAATTTTTGGTTTGTTTAGGATTTAGGTATTAGAATTTAGAATTTCATAATGTTTAAGATGAGTGAACTTTTTGATTCTTTTGGGCGTCGTGTAAATTATCTCCGAATCTCGGTTACTGATAGGTGCAACCTACGCTGCATCTATTGCATGCCACCTGAGGGTATTCCCTTAGTACCACGTAGTGAACTCCTTTCTTACGAAGAAATTTTGACCGTTGTCCAGGCATCAGCCGAGCTCGGCATCAGTAAAATAAGGCTCACTGGCGGCGAGCCTTTAGTCAGAGCACAGTTAGCTAAGCTTGTTGAAATGCTCTCTCGAATAGAGGGGATTGAAGAAATCTCTTTGACTACAAACGGGATACTTTTAAAGAAACATGCTGTTGAACTTAAGGAGGCAGGTTTAAGGCGAGTCAATGTAAGCCTGGATACACTTAGGGCAGATAGATTTCGTTGTATTACTCGCCTCGGGGAGTTAAGGGATACTCTCGATGGTATTGAAGCAGCAAGAAAAGTCGGACTTCAGCCTGTTAAAATAAACACAGTGGTCATGCGGGGCATAAATGATGATGAGGCATTGGATTTTGCCAGTATGACATATAAGGAAGGATGGTGTGTACGATTCATCGAACTTATGCCTTTTGTTAATGTAATGGAATTTGTGCCATCGGCTGAATTGCTGCAGCGTATTGAGCTGCTTGGCAAGCTCGAGCCCTGTTCAGCCATCACTGGCAACGGACCGGCTGAATATTACCGCTTGCCAGGAGCTACTGGCACTATTGGCTTCATCAGCCCACTCACCAAGCCTTTTTGCTCCCAGTGTAATCGTCTACGGCTTACCTCAGATGGGCAGCTATGTCCTTGTCTTTTAGCAGATAGTGGGATTGACTTAAAGGGGCCGCTACGTAGTGGTGCCTCGATAGAGGAAATTAAACGTCTAATTCTAAAGGTAATTGCCTCCAAACCAGAGCAGCATAGGCTAGCAAAAGGTATTCTACCGATGAAGCGGAATATGTCTCAAATTGGAGGTTAAAGATGTCAGAATCAGTAGAGCGAGTGCACATGGTGGACGTCACTGGGAAAGCGGAAACAGAACGAGAGGCAATAGCAAAAGCGAAAGTGAGGATGAACCCTGCCACATTAGAGCTCATTCGCCGAGGTGGAATAGCGAAGGGAGACGTACTAGCTGTGGCGCAAACGGCAGGAATCATGGCAGCAAAGGAAACTCCTCGCCTCATACCATTATGTCACCCACTGCTGCTTACCAATGTTGAAATTGAATTCTATCTTCCTGAGAATGGTGGCTTTGTTGAGATTACTGCTAGTGCTAAGGGCATTGGGAAAACTGGATTTGAAATGGAGGCGCTAGTTGCTGTATGTGTAAGTGCTTTAAACATTTATGACATGTGCAAAGCAGTGGACCGCAGCATGACCATTGAGGAAATTCACCTGATAAAGAAGAGCGGTGGCAAAAGCGGAACTTACATTGCCAGTGACTATAAAGGGGGTGGGAGACAGGGTAAGGTAGTAGCAGTTTGCCTGAGTCAGAAAAGGGGAGTACCTAAGAAGCCTGTTAGCCAGGCTCTTCTTAAACAAGGCTATGGTTTTGTTGGCGATGCCCATGCTGGCAGCGCCCGTCAGGTGAGCTTACTAGCGACGGAGAGCATCAGTAAAATGTTATCAGCGTTAGAAGGTGTTAATTCTGACAGAATGCGTAGCCAGGGTGTAAAGATAAATCCGGGGGATTCTGCCGAGAATTTGGTTACCGAGGGCATAGACTTAGTCTCTTTATGCTCTGGCACACGGATATATATAGGGGAAGAAGCTATTCTCGAAGTTAGTCAAATTGGAAAGACATTTCATCGCCCAGGATTTTATCTCTTGCCTCTAGAGGGAGTATTTGCTCGGGTAATTCGCGGAGGGATAGTTAAGCCAGGCGATGCTCTAAAAATTGAGCTAACCTGATATTTTTTCAATCTTTGCAGCGCACACCTTGTATTCAGGGATTTTTGCCACTGGATCAAGCGCTGGATTTGTTAGAACATTTGCCGCGCATTCAGCAAAGTGAAATGGGATGAAAATCATACCTTCAGGCACCCTCGCTGTTATCAATGCCTTAGTCTCAATCCGACCTCGGCGAGTTTGAACCGAAACCAGCTCCCCAGCAACAATGCCTAGCCTCTCAGCATCTTTAGGAGCAATCTCCACATACCCCGTAGGAACCTCTTTGTTCAACAGGTCTGTTTTTCTAGTCATCGTCCCCGTGTGGAAGTGGAACATTATCCTCCCTGTGCTTAATGTGAAAGGATATTCCTCATCTGGGAGTTCTGCTGGCTCCTTAAATTCTATGCCCCAAAATTTGCCCTTACCATTAGCACGGGCAAACTTTTCCTTATGAAGATAAGGTGTTCCTGGGTGTTCCTTAGATGGGCATGGCCAAGCTAATCCGCCCTTTTGGAGTCGATTGAAAGACATACCGCTATAGCTGGGGGTTAAGGATGCTATCTCATCCATAATGTCAGCCGGCGCCCCATACTCAAACTCTTTGGAACCCATTGCCTTAGCCAGGTCACAGATTATCTGCCAATCAGCTCTGCTCTCACCGGGAGGCTCGATGGCTTTCCTCACCATTTGCACTAAGCGCTCGGTGGAGGTGAATGTGCCATCCTTCTCGGCATAGGATGTGGCTGGGAGGACAACATCAGCTAGCTGAGCTGTCTCAGTAAGGAATATATCCTGCACAGCGAGGAATTCAAGCTTTTCCAATCCCTCCCTGACATGGTTGATGTCTGGGTCAGAGATCATCGGATTTTCACCCATGATATATATCGCCTTTATATTGCCCTTTGCTGCCTCATTCATCATCTCAACGACAGTAAGTCCCGGCTTTTCAGGTAGCTTGGCTTTCCAAGCGTTCTCGAATTTTGCTCGTGCCTTTTCATCAGTCACACTCTGGTATCCAGAATAGACGTTGGGTAATGCTCCCAGATCGCAGGCACCTTGAACATTGTTTTGTCCCCGTAGCGGGTTAACCCCTGTACTTGGTTTGCCCACATTCCCTGTTAGCATCGCTAGATTGGCAGAAGACGATACATTGTCCACTCCCGTTGTGTGTTGCGTTATCCCCATGGAGTAGACAATTGATGCGTGCTCAGCTTTGGCATATGTTCTGGCTGCAGCGACAAGCTTGTCCTTGGGTATGTGGGTTATCTCTTCTACACGCGCTGGTGTGTAGTTTTCGACTGTTTTTCTAAGCTCCTCAATCCCTTCAGTACGTTCCTTGATGAATTCCTTGTCCTCTAAGCCCTCGGCTAAGATCACATTTATGAATCCGTTGAACACAGCAACATCTGTCCCAGGCCTCTGTCTCAGGTGAAAGTCGGCGAATTGAGTTAAAGTAATAGCTCTTGGATCTATAACTATAAGATTTGCCCCTTTCTCCTTGGCTCTCAATATATACCGAGCTATAAGGGGATGCTGTTCCGCAGTGTTGGAGCCGATGACCAATATACAATCGGCATCCTCAAACTCCCTTATGGAGTTAGTCATTGCCCCACTGCCAAAACTTCGCACCAAGCCAACAACTGTGGAGGCATGACACAGCCGGGCGCAATGGTCAACATTGTTTGTGCCCAAAACCGCTCGGGCAAATTTCATCATGAGGTAGTTTTCTTCATTGGTGCACTTTGCCGACGAAAGCACGGCAATGGAATCAGATTCAATTTCTTTATATTCCTTAAGCTTCTTGGCAATGGTATCCAGAGCCTCATCCCAAGAGGCCTCAATAAAGCTTCCATTGTGCTTTATCAATGGCTTGGTCAAGCGCTCCTTACTGACTACAAATTCACTAGCATTCCATCCCTTAATACAAAGCTTCCCTTGGCTAACCGTGTGTGATTTGCAAGGGAGCACACCTACCAGCTCGCCATCAAGAACCTGAAGGTAGAAATTGCACCCGGCGCCACAATAAGGACATGTTGTAAGGACATTCTTATACTCCACTCGGCACCTCCTCTTTCATAGGCATCTCATCTAATGTAGTTAGTAGTGGTGCTTCCTGCTCTACGTCCATTCCAGCTTCATAGTCGAATAAATCCTTGACATCTCTCCGCAGCAACTTAAAAATCGTTAATAGGGGGATATCAACAGGACAGGCTTTCTCACATTGACCGCAGCCGATGCATCTTTCCGAGATGTGATACCATCTTATGAAGTGGAACATCGGGATTTCAGGTGGTAACCACCCTGTTTCAGAAAAAACCTCCTGCTCCATCTTGCAGTCCTTGCAGAAACACATCGGGCAGGCATTCCTACAACCATAGCACTTTATGCATTTGTTGAGCTCATGTCTCCAGAATTCTAAGCGCTCTGGTAAGCTCTTATTCAAAAGAGCATTGATATCCTCATCTTCAGAAACCCCTTTAACCCTCTCCCCTATGACGAGGTTGCTAGGGTAGGGTCTCTCGCATTTACACTCCTTCGCTTCCTCCTGGGTGCAGGCGATGCCCATGATTTTTAGCCTGTCCAAGTCTACCTGGCCTCTTTTAGCCAATTCAATTAGTGCCCTCTCTTCGCATCCCCTAGCTACAATGCCAATTTTTGTATTTGGCTCTCTTCTCTGCATAAGAGCTAGTATATTTTCCTTAATTGGCCTACAGGTGTAGCAAAGGCGATATTCCGTTGAAATTGTTAGATTATCCAGCTCGCTGGCAGCAGTAAACAGGTAAGGGGCTATGTAGCCATCATGCTCTTTCAATCCAAATATGGCGTCAACTTCTTTGCCTTCGAGCCACTTTCTGGCTAAATCTCGGACATCCTCTATCATACTCTCACCTCTTTCAAGGGATTTGGTCCCAACCCCTTCATCTCCTCGGTAAACTCTGTCACTACTTCAGCAAATCTACCCCCCTCTGCCGCTGAAACCCACTCAAGCCTCATCCTTCTTGGGTCAATCCCTAGATAGCTCAATATCTTCTCTAGAATGGCCATCCTCTTCTTGGTTCGGTGATTGCCATGTATATAGTGGCAGTCTCCAATATGGCAACCAAGAACTAGCACTCCGTCTGCCCCAGAAGATAAAGCCTTAACTACAAACTCAGGCTCTACCCTGCCAGAGCACATCACCCTAATGATTCTTATGTTTGGCGGGTATTGGAATCTGCTCACTCCAGCGAGATCTGCCCCGGCATAGGAACACCAATTACAGCAAAAAGCTAATATCTTCGGTTCAAATTCCGCCATGGTAACCACACCTCCTGTTTCGAGAGGGAGCAAGCTCTCCCTTACTGCTTATCATCATCCTGTGTCAAAGGCAGCGCGTAATATAAGCAAGATTCCTATAATACACAGCGCTACTGCTCCTGGGTTAAGCAAACTCCCGACTCCGCCACCGACCCAAGGGCCTACAAGCAGCAGAATCATTCCACCTAAAAATTCTCGCTCTCCTCTTAGCATTTCTCTCCTCCTTAAGAGTTTAAATTTTTAACATTAATTGCAGAAATTGCTTGTGCTCTCCGATTAGGAAAGCCCTTCATCACTGTCCCTAAAACCTCTACCTGCTCGCCAACTGCTAAGCTTTCCCGTGGCGAAGTAAAGAGGATGGCTGATATAGTTCCAGTCCCATCGTTTATCCTTAGCCAAGGGCGATTCAGCCATTTAAAGGAAACCTTCTCTATGGCGCCTCTGATCTTTACCGCTTCGCCAACCTTGCTTAAATCAATATTCGATATCTTATGAAACTTTGCCCCTTTCTCATAAAGCGGGGTGGCCTCAGAATAAGCACTCTGGCTCATTCTTGTCAACACCATAGGGATGATGACCAAAGCAGCAAGCATGGGGATAGCTATAGCCAGAAGGTGATAATCTTTACTCTGGGCAAAGCTCACAATGACTACTATGGTAAGGATAGCAAAGGTTGCCCAAGCTATCAAGGACATGCGCATTGGCTTTGCCTTGCTTTTCATTCAGGCAGTTCCTTTCTAAAAGCATAAAAGTAGAAGCAAGCCACAAACAAAAATCCACCTACGATGTTACCAATAGTGGCTGGTAATATATTCCAAAACCACATATCAGCCACCCTGATCCCCCCATAATGAGCAAGTAAACCGCCAACCTTACTAACTACCTCAGGATGCCCGTGTATGAGCATCATTCCTGCGGGCAAGAAATACATATTAGCAACACAGTGCTCAAATCCTGAAGAAACAAAGGCCATGATAGGGAACCAGATGCCAAAGAACTTTCCCACTACACTATCAGCACAGATAGCTAGCATTATGGCTATATTAACCAGGTAATTACATCCTATCCCTTTCCAGAAACAGGACCAAAATCCGCTCGCGCCAGCTGCTCTATAAGGGAGGGTCTTGGCAACAGCGATGTTTACTGCATTTAATCCGAAGGCATTTACTCCTAAAGCACCCTCGGCACCAGTGACAAATGGCCCCATAGCCATTAAGTAGGCATAAAATACTGACCCTATGAGATTACCTAGGTAAACCCAACCCCAAACTCTCAAAACGCTTTTCCAGTTAATCTTTTTCATCAGAGCTGCCATGGGAACCAGCATACAGTCCCCGGTAAATAGCTCAGCACCCGTTAGTACTATAGCAATCAGTCCTACAGGGAAGACTGAGCCGCCAACCAGGCTCTTAGCACCACCGGCAAAGCCGGTAGCACATACGGTGCACAATCCCGCTCCAATGGCGATGTAAGCTCCGGCCATAAAGCCGCGGAGAAGCAACTGAAATGCCGGCAATTTTGCCTTGTAAACCCCGGCACTCCCTGCCATTAAGGTCATTTTTTGTGGTGGATTAAACGACATTTTTCCTGTTACCTCCTTTTATTTAAATTAGCTAAACAAAGCTTCTATCTGTGCCAAAATCTCTACATCTCTGAAATGGTTCATAGTAATTGCTCCGGCAGGGCAGGCAGCACCGCAAGTGCCGCAACCTTTGCATACGGCTTCACTCACATGAGACACCCTTCTGCCATCTCGAGACTGAAGTTCAATAGCTTTAAAGGGACATAAAGGTTCACAAATTCCACAGCCTGAGCACTTATCCTCATCAACTAAGGCGGTTATTGCCTCGGGCTTGACATAGCCTACTCTCATAGGAATTGCTGCCTTTGCTGCCGCACCGTAAGCTTGAGAAACACCCTCAGCTATGTCTGTTGGCCACTTAGCGGAACCACAAAGATAGATGCCGTCAGTGGCAAATTCTACCGGACGAAGTTTGAGATGCGCCTCAAGGAAGAAACCTTCTTCACTCAAGGGGACTTTAAGCATCTTGGAAATTTCCTCGTTGTCAGCTCGAGGGATTAAGGGAGTAGTGAGCACCACTGTATCTACCGGGAGCTCTATCTCCCTGCCTCTCAACTGATGCCATACCTTTACCTTTTCAGCCCTTTCATTCCCAGTGACTTGGGGCGGCTTTTCCAAGTCATATCTTATAAATCTAACACCTTGCTCCATGGATTTGCGATAATAGTTTTCAAACTCCACCCCGTAAGCCATTAAATCGCGGTGAAGGAGCCAGACCTTGGCCTTAGGATTATTTTCCTTAATTAAGGTAGCATTCTTGACTGCTGTCATGCAGCAAAATCTGCTGCAATATGTTCGCTCAGGAACTCTTGCCCCAACACAGTTGATCATCACTACATTTTGCCCATCAAACTCTCCTTTCTTCATTCTCTGCTCTAGCTCAAGCTGGGTGGTAACATTGGCAAACTTGCCATAGCCATATTGGCCTAATGGCTTTAATTCCTCAGCGCCGATGGCAACGATAATAGTGCCAACTTTGACCTTTTCCTCCCTGCCATCTTGCTCTAAAGTAGCGTCAAAGTTCCCTATAAACCCGCTGACATCCTTTACCTTAGTAGAGAGGCATGTCTTGATCTTGCTATGGTCCATTACTTTTTGGACAAGCGACTCGATTAATTTACTCGCCTCTTCATTAGTAGGAAAGAGCTTATAGACATCCTGAAGGGTGCCGCCAAGTTTTTTTCCCTTTTCCACTAGATGAACCTCAAAACCTTGTTCAGCCAAATTTAGTGCCGCGCTCATCCCAACCACGCCACCACCCATGACCAAGCATGATGGAGTCACCGGGATCTCAATCTCCTCTAGCGGCTCTAAAAGCCTTGCCTTGGCTACCCCCATTCGGACGAGGTCTTTAGCCTTTTCGGTGGCTTTCTCTGGCTCACGCATATGCACCCAGGAACACTGGTCTCTTATATTGACAAACTCAAAGAGATATTTATTTAAACCTGCTTCTTCACAAGCGGCTCTGAAGAGCGGCTCATGGGTTCTCGGGGTGCAAGAAGCTACTATAACCCGATTCAAGCTATATTCTGGGATTGCTTTCTTTATCGCTGAGATTCCTTCCTCGGAGCAGGTAAATAAGTTGTGCTCGGCATGAACTACGTTTGGAAGCGTTTTAGCATATTCCACCACCTGCGGCACATCCACATATGCTCCGATATTTATGCCGCAGTGGCAAACAAAGACTCCAATACGAGCTTGTTCCACGTCAACTACCTCCTGCTATGACTTCAGCTGCTCTAGCTGCTGCTCCTGACCCTTGCGATACGGAGTCTGGTATATCCTTGGGGCCGTTAACATAACCACAGGTAAAGATTCCAGCTTTTGTAGTACTAATTGGGTGGGACAATCTGTTAGGAATCTCCACAAAACCATATTCATTTAGCTCTATGCCCAGCATCTCTGCCAATTCCTTAGTGCCTCGGGAGGGAATCAGCGCCTGGGAAAGAATCACTAACTCAACTTCCATATTCTTTGTTTCCCCAGTGGTGGTATCCTCATACCACACGATAGGATTTTGGTTTTCTGGGTTGACTTCGATCCTACCAGGACGACCTCGGATATATGTCACGTTATATTCCTCTCTGGCTCTGGTGACATATTCCTGGAACCTTTTGCCTACAGCTCTTAAATCCATGTAGAAGATGGTGGATTTTGTCCCGGGATGATGCTCGTAAGCTAATATCGACTCCTTAGTAGCATGCATGCAACAGACACTGGAGCAATATGCTTTATGCCTGAAGTCACGTGAGCCAACACATTGAATGAAGGCTATATTTTCAGGAACATTTCCATCTGAAGGGCGCTTAAGTACTCCAAAAGTAGGCCCTGAGGCTGCAGTTAGCCTTTCATACTCTAAAGCGGTGATGACATTCTTTACCCTTCCATAGCCATATTCCGTTAATGGTGAGACATCGTAAAGGTCAAGACCTGTGGCAAGGATTATCGCACCGACGCCCACCTTGATGTGTTCATCCTGCATGGTATAAGCTATCGCATTTGCCTCGCAGCGCTTCTCACATTCATGACATTCAATACATCCTTCTATTTGTCCGGCAAGGCAGCGTGAAGCTTCCTCTATGGCTTCCTCTGAGGTATAACCCAAAGCGACCTCACGGAAGTCCTTGATTCTCTCCGCAACGGATTTCTCTCTCATCTTCAGGCGTTTTTTGGAGGGGAAGCGTTTCTTCCTGTCCGCTACCTCTTCCTCAGAGAGCTTCTCTGGCTCCTTTTCCTCTTCTTCAACCTCAAGAGGCTCTCCTTTCAAATATCGATCTATAGAGCGAGCTGCTTTCCTACCTGCTGCTATAGCATCAATGACGAAAGCAGGCCCGGTAACTACATCTCCCCCGGCAAATATTCCCTTGATGTTAGTCGCTTGAGTCTTAGGATCAATTTCTATCATGCCTCTCCTGGAGAGGGAGATTCCGAGTTCCTTAACAAACTCTGTTTCTGGAGCTTGGCCAAGGGCAGCGATCACCGTATCCATTGGAGTGGTGAACTCGGAGCCCTCGATGGGGATGGGTCGGGGACGTCCGCTGGCATCCGGCTCCCCCAGCTTCATCCTTAAGCACTCCATCTTGGAGAGTCTTCCGTTTTGGGAGAAGAAGCGAGTTGGAGTGGTTAGAAACTCAATTCCTATTCCCTCTTCCTCCACAGCGGCCACTTCCTCTGCTGAGGCAGGCATTTCGGCACGAGAGCGGCGATACACTATTTTTACATCCTCTGCTCCAAGACGCTTGGCTGTTCTGGCGCAGTCAACAGCGGTGTTACCTCCACCGATCACCGCGGTCTTCTTCCCTACCTCTACCTTCTCACCAAGGTTTACCGCTCGCAGGAATCTTATTCCTTCTATTACTCCTGGAAGGTCTTCCCCCTCTACCCTAAGCCTCATGCCACCATGAGCCCCTGCGGCGATAAAAAGAGCAGCATAGTCTTTTCTTAATTCTTCCAGCAAGATATCTTTGCCAACCTGAACCCCTGTTCTTATCTCCACACCAAGCTTCTGGATGTAACCTATCTCTTTGCGCACGATCTCCTTAGGAAGGCGATATTCAGGGATGCCGACACGGAGCATTCCTCCAGGCTCGGGAAGAGCTTCAAAGATAGCTACATTATATCCCTTTAGAGCAAGGTCATTAGCAGCAGCAAGGCCGGCGGGTCCGGAGCCTACAACCGCTACCTTCTTATCTGTTTTGGTAATAGTTGGGACTTCAAGCTCCTCGATATCCACTTGGTCAGCAGCAAATCTCTTAAGGTCGCGAATAGCCATAGGCTCATCGAGCTGCCCTCGATTACAGGCTTCCTCGCAGGGGGCATAGCAAACCCGACCAACGGATGCCGGAAGAGGATTTGTATCCCGTATAAGCTTATAAGCCTCTTGAAACTCCCCTTCGGCAATTAGCTTGATATAGCCAAGAACATTGGCATGGACAGGGCAAGCATCCTTACACGCTGCTTTACAGGGACGTTCCTCTCTTTTGTCAATCACATATTTCTTAGGGACAGCCTGAGGGAAGGGAATAAAAATCGCCTTTCTTTTCCCAAGTCCCTGATCGAATTCGTTTGGCAAAATAACAGGACACGTCTCCTCGCAAAGACCACAGCCAGTGCATTTATTCCAATCGATAAAAGGTGAATTCTTCTTTATCTTAACTTTGAAGTTGCCAATCTCTCCAGAAACATCCTCCACTTCAGAATAAGTACAAAGGTCTATATTAGACTGAGAGCTGGCTTCTATCATCTTAGGGGCAAGAATGCACATGGCACAATCGTTGGTGGGGAAGGTCTTATCTAGCTGTGCCATCCTTCCACCGATACTGGAAGACTTTTCTACTAAATAAACTTTGAAACCCATGTTAGCCAGATCAAGCGAGGCTTGAATACCGGCTATGCCACCACCGATTACTAAAACCGATTTATGCCCGTTTTCCCCATTCATTCTTAGCCTCCCATGGCATCTGCTACCAGATTAACCAAATCCATAACCTCTATTTCCACATCAGGACCCTTCTCTTCACCCTTATTCACCATAGCGCATTTGAAATGAGTTTGACATTTTGGGCAAGAGGTTATGAGAGTCTCTGCCCCTGTGGCTTTGGCTTCAAGCAGCCTCGCTGCTCTTATCTCTTTAGAATATGAATCACAATTGGTGAAGCAGCTTGTGCCGCAGCAGATGGATTCCTCCTTGTTATGTTCCATCTCCACAAGCTCTATTCCGGGGATAGCTTGTAGCACCTTCCTTGGAGCATCGTAAACTCCCAGATGCCTCCCTAAGCGGCAGGGGTCTTGATAAGTGACCTTCTTTTTAACCTCTTTAAAACTTATGCCATCTGTTTCCAATTTCTGGGCTAGAAGCTCGGAGATATGCATAATCTCGCAATCTAAGTTAAATCCGTATTCCGGGTAATCCAGCTTAAATGTGCGATAACCCTCAGGGCAGGAAAAGATTATCTTCTTCACCCCAGACTCTTTTATTAGTCCGGAATTATGCTCGGCTAATTTCTTAAAGGTCTCTACATCCCCAGTCCAGAGCATATCATGGCCACAACACCTCTCCTCAGGAAGTACCATAGGCTCTATGCCCAAGGAATTAAGTATCTTTAGGCTAGCCTCGGCGATATTAAGTGTTCTAACTCCACTATATTCAAAGACAGGCTCAAAGTAAGGAGAGCAACCGACAAAATACAGGGTATCACTTTGTTCTGAAGTCCGATATTCATTAGTTAGCCAATCTAGCCTATTCTGTTTGAGCACAGGATTTGTCATTATTCGCTCCAGGGATTGCAACTGCCCTGAATGAGCATAATCCCCGTGTTCACCAGCCTGCTGAGCTAAAACTCTCGCCCCTCGGACAAACATAGGGTAATCAACATCCGAGGGACACTCAAGCTGGCAAGTATAGCAAGTTAAGCAGGAGAAGAGCTTTTTATTGTAAACTAGCTCATCTTCTAATCCCAGCAGGGCATTCTCTATCATCACCCGAGGGGAGTAAGCGGGATCAAACTTTGCTATAGGACATATGCTTGTGCACTTACCGCACTCGAGGCAATAATAAGTCTTAGTTTGCTGGATAATATTATCTAAATTCATGCTAGGGCCTCCATTTTAGATTTAAGCGGTGAAGGACCTAGTTTCTTAAGATGCTCAGCCATCTCCTCAATTACTCTGGTATATACTACTCCTTCAGAGGTGGAAATCATCTCACGCCTGAATCGGTCCTCTAGGCCAAGAACATGAAGCACCTTCCTAAGCTTTTCGACCATAGCATCGCACTTTATCGGACCATCGATGTAGTGACAATCTGTATACTTGCAGCCAGCAACTAGGACACCGTCAGCGCCTCCCTCAAAAGCTTTGAGAACATATATAGGGTCTACCATGCCGCTGCACATCACTCTTATGAGGCGCACATTGTGGGGAAGAGGAACTCGAGCTGTAGCAGCCAAATCTGATGCGGCATAAGTACACCAATTACAGGCAAAACCGATAATTAAAGGTTCAAATTCTGCCATTTATACCTCCGTGAAAGCCTCAACCATACTGAGCACTTGCTCAGGTTTATAATGCCTGATTGACATAGCTCCCGAAGGGCAGACAACGGCACAGGCACCACAACCTTTGCAAATGGCCTCATTTACCTCCGATATCATCCTCCCGTTCTTCGAGACAATTTTAGGGGCATGGAAAGTACATATTTCTTCGCATTGCCCACAGCCTAAACATCGCTCCTCATCCACATGAGCTATAGCTGCCTCGACTAAAACTTGCCCCCTGCTTATCAGAGATAAAGCTTTGGATGCTGCCGCTGAAGCCTGAGCTACGGTATCGGGGATATCCTTTGGTCCTTGACAACAACCGGCGATGAAAACCCCATCTGTTGGGGTGTTTACCGGAGCGAGTTTAGGATGTGTCTCCAGGAAGAAGTTATCAGCTCTTTGACCAATGGTAAAAGTACTGGCAACTCGTGCTGCATCAGCTCTCGCCTCTAAAGCGCAACACAAGAGCACCATATCTACGGGGACTCGTATCATCCTCCCCAAAAGCGTATCTTCGGCAACTGCGATTAATTTTCCCTTTTCCTCCTCAGTTACAGCCTGGTCTGTAACCTTGGCTACCTTGCCTCTTATGAAATTAACCCCCTCTTCTGAGCATCGCTTGTAAAATTCCTCATATCCCTCACCAAAGCAGCGCATATCAATATAGAATTCATATACATCAGTTTTCCAATTAGTGAGTTCTTTTAGCAAGTGGGCATACTTAAGTCCGTACTGGCAACATACTCTAGAGCAATATTCATGGTAATTCTTATCACGGCTACCAACACAATGTACGATGGCTGCTGTTTCCGGCTCTCTGCCATCCTTAAGCTGAATTCGTCCGCGAGTTGGCCCTCCAGCACAGGTCATCCGCTCAAATTGCAGCCCGGTTAATACGTTATCATACTTCCCATATCCATATTGGGTCATGATAGTGGGGTCAAACTGATCATAGCCTGTAGCAACAATAATTGAGCCTACTTCAAGCTCAATGATTTCATCGGTTTGATTAAGGAGAGTTTCTGGAGTTATGGCGTCTGCTTCACAGAACTTTATGCAGGCTCCGCATTTCTTCCCCTCCGATTGGATATAGACGCAGTGCTCTGCATCTATTGTTGCCAAATTGGGAATAGCTTGGGCAAATGGGATATAAGCAACCCCCCTCTTACCCAAACCCATCTCGAATTCACTTGGTACCTTCCAGGGACATTTCTCCTCACAGACACCACAGCCGACACACTTGCTCTCATCTATATGTCTAGCTTTCTTCCTCACCTTCACCTTAAAATTGCCAACAGAACCT
>Ga0209121_10003292_pt1 | contig 15732 bp, 15 predicted proteins | sample Cruoilmetagenom3_FD_187292 | JGI IMG/M metagenome (GOLD analysis project Ga0209121, IMG submission 187292) | Oil polluted marine microbial communities from Coal Oil Point, Santa Barbara, California, USA - Sample 3 (SPAdes) (version 2) | ecosystem: Environmental > Aquatic > Marine > Oil seeps ...
AAGGCTCTTCAGCATCTGAGAACGCCAGTTTGGCGATGCCTTGTTCAGCCAAACCAAGAATCGTTTGCTCTGCCTGCTCATCCTGCTGGCCAATGCACTCCAGATAACATTCAATGCTGGTGATGGCATCTGCCAAGGCGTCAAGAGAATCCCAGTTAGGCACACTATCTCGACCAAGAACCTCTGCTAGCAAAAACTTGCGGCAAACATCCAGAATGGCAGCACCGCGATCTAAACCCACCATCGCCAAAGCGCCGCGAATATCAAGCAGCAGTTCTGGTACACCATCGAGCTGTTCCCGTTGCCACTGAGAAGCGATAAATTCAACGATAGCCTCTTTGACCGAAGAGAGACCTTTCCCGGCTTCCTCTAACAGGGATGCCTGGGCACTGTTCACCTCAACCAGCATTTCACCAGACAGGGATGATTCGCCAACCAGCTGACGATTATTACTCAGCCAGCCATGCAGACCAGCCTCGCCTTCTACCAGTTGAGTTGCCACTAACAGCAAACACCCACTGACCGCAGCAGAAGGGTTGTCTCTATACGTCAGCACCTGCTTCCGGGCATTTTCCAGAGACTCGCGAAGTTCGTTGCGCCCCAACACGGCAAGGGAGTCACTGATTCGCTTCATGCCGCTGGCGGCATCATCCAGCAACTGCTCATTGTCACCACCTTCAATGGTATAGCGATCCAACGCCTCCTTAACCTGGGCAAACTCTTCATCCAGAGCAGCCACAACCGCCTGGGCGGTATCTGGATGGAATACTGGTGATAAGCCATCCTCCCCATCTTGCAATAGCGCTTCCGGAAGCGATTCGTTCAAGCAATAGTCCTCTCGCACCTGAACAGCGCGAGGAGCCTCACTGTGAGCATAGGCAATGTAAAAGAGGATATTTTTTAGTAGCGTTTCAGGTAGCGGTTCCGACATGCCCTCAAGGCCCGCCGCCGCTAGCTGACGAATTTGTCCATCCAGCTCTTTTAGTAACATCTTGACGGCATAGCCAAGAGGGATTTGCTTTGCCGAAATGCCTTCTAACAGCGCCAATACCGCAGTCCATAGAGGCTCTCTAGGAAACCCTTTGCTCAGCTCTTTCAGGCGAGAAAAAACCTTGTCGAGATAGCCAAAGTTTTCTTCTATCTTTTCACCTTTCACTACACCAAGTAAGGCGTATTGATACATTTGCCTCAGCTTACGCAGCAAGTTAGCCATAGAGACCGCGTCTGGCTGCCGGTTATAAGGCTTACTCAGTTTCTGGGCAGCCTGCATCTGGGGCGTAAAGAAAGACGTTTCAGAGACTAACGGCTCGCCGCGCACGGCTCGCAATTCATTCAGCAACAGCAATAACGTTTCTGGCTGATCTCGACGGTTACTCATTACCTGTCGCAGGTAGGCAGGCAATTTGAGAATTGCCTGCACCATCACATCACATGCGTCGGTAAGATTTTGAACACGCCCGTCGAGCATGCTTTCGGCCAGCGCTTCCATTTCTTCAGATAAAAGAATTGGGCCATGACATTCTGCAATTTTAAGTGAGCCGTGCACTTGGTGAATGTGACTGAGACAAAAACGAATCTGGGTCTCATCAGACGGATCGTCAAGATAGGTTTCCAGTGCCTCATAGGACTGATGCAGCGTCGCTTCAACCTCATCAATCAGCCACTCAAGGCCTTGCAGTTTTCCTCTTAGCGCCATCAACCGCCCCTTGCGTATTTATCGAACCCACAGATAGCAAAGCCTATCGTTAAACAACCGCACACCAGCAACCCTGAATTGGCAGTGTTTTGGCCCATACTTAACAGCACCGAACTTACTTGTCAGTGACCAAACCTTCTTTCTTTTCATTCTCAAGGCTATCAAATACCTGGTCATCATTGCCTGGCTCATCACTTGTTGGTGTAGACCGGGACTCTAGCTCATTAAGTTTCTGATCAATTTCTTCATCAAAACTCCAGTCCTCCTCTACATCGTCATCTGACAGGAGCTGCTCCATAAGCTCATCTTCTATGGAGGTATCATCTTCACCAAAGCCAAGATCCGACTCGAGAGCGGCATGGGCTGCCTCAGCCTCTTTCAGTGCGCTATTAATTTTTTCCGCGTCTTCTGTCGTTCTACCCTTTGGGTGCAAGGCATCATCAACCATAGCCGCCTCGTCTTCAGATGCGACATGATGTTTGACTGGCGCTGGCACAGCTACTGGACTTGTTTTACGGGGTTCCTCAGCGTTGGGGAAATCTACGCCCTCATCGTAAAAGATGTCTTGATCGACAACCTCACTCTCCGCTTCTTCCGGTATTTCTTCAACGATGTCACTCTCCACCGCGCCCATGAACTCATCGTAGGCAAAGCCTTCTTCGACGCTTTCAGTCTCCTCCCTCGCCATCGAGTCGGGTAGTTTGAAACCAGAAACTGAATTTCTCAGCTCAATGGCCAGTTCCGCCAATTCACCAATAGAGTTGGCGGTGTTATTTGTGCCAGACAAGGTTTGGGACGTGATGTCCTGAATAACATTCATTGTGCTAGAGATATGACCAGCCGTTTTGGACTGATTGCTCGCTGTAGTCGAAATATCCTGAATCAACTCGGCAAGGTCTGCAGATACCGTCTCGATTTCTTCCAGAGCCCCACCCGCCGCATGTGCACGTTCGGCCCCCTTCACAACTTCCGATGTGGTTTGCTCCATTGAGCTCACCGCTTCATTCGTGTCTGTCTGAATGGTTTTCACTAGCGAGGCAATCTGTTTGGTTGCCCCGGCAGAACGCTCTGCAAGACGCTGAACTTCATCGGCTACCACAGCAAAGCCCCGACCAGCATCACCAGCCATTGACGCCTGGATCGCAGCATTGAGTGCCAAAATATTGGTTTGATCAGCAATATCGTTGATCAACGATACGATATCTCCAATCTCCTGAGAACTTTCACCCAATCGCTTGATGCGTTTGGAGGTGTCCTGGATTTGTTCACGGATCGTATCCATGCCGGCAATGGTATTCTGTACAACTTCAGCACCTTTTTTGGCAATAGATACTGATTTTTCCGCCACCATGGCGGACTCGGAAGAATTCGCGGAGACTTGATCGATGGCGATGGCCATTTCATTGGTTGCCGCAGAGGCTCCGGCAATCTCTTCCGCTTGATGCTCTGAGGCTTCTGCCAATTGTAGCGCCGTAGCACGAGTTTCATTTGCCGCAGCCGAGACGTTCTCGGAAGTATCCTGTATTTGAGCAACCAAAATCCGTAGCTGATCGATCGTGTAGTTGATGGAGTCGGCAATCGCGCCGGTAAAATCTTCTGTCACGGTTGCATGGTTAGTGAGATCACCTTCACCAAGACCGGCAATCTCATCCAGCAATCGCAGAATGGCGCGCTGATTATGATCATTAGCCGTTGCCGTTTCACGCAGGCTTCTGCGGGTTTCAGCTGAAATTAGCACCCCCATCACAGCCATCAAAATCACACACAAAACACCCGCATAAAACGCTGTCTGATAAGAAAGCCCAAAGCTTTCAGGCGTGGCTGCAATTGAGTCTGACAACTGGCTGATCTGCTCTTGCAAAATAGGTGATTCATCAAGGATGGCATCATTGGCCTGACGAGCGCTGAAGAGTGCCGGGGTCGCCTCAAAAATTTCCTGAATAGAACTACTGACAAAAGCAAAACGCTTGGTTATACGCTCCAAACTAGCCTTGGCTTTTTGCCCTGTGACGCGGCTAATACCCAACTCAGCATTACCCGTTTTCATGCCCTCCAAGACACGGCCAAACAGACTCGCATCACTGGTAAATTGCTCTGCCGAAATTTCAGCATCCGCACCACCGGCCAACATTTTATCTACATTTCGCCCAATTCTTTCCGCTCGCCATGATTGCGCCTGTGCTACTGCCACCTGCTCTGCTGGCGCTCTACTTGTCAATAATATTTCGACAACCTGTGTGTGCTCCTGCTGTAGTTCAGGGAGCGTGTCATTCAGTGTTGCAGCAACCTGATTCAGGAAAATAACCGTATCTTTATTATCGATAATAGTCTGAGCATTTTCGCGAGCCTTCAGCCAGGCCGCCTCCAAACTACTGAGTTGAGATGACAGTGTTGCAGAGGAGCGGTTGGCATTTAACTTACTCCAGCTTTGCTGCATTTGATCTACCACACTTTGCAGCTCAGCAAAGGCCTTTTCCTGACCCGATGTCGCCTCGCGCGACAAGCTGACCAAACGGTAAGACTGCGCCCTCATCTCTGAGGCACTCTGAAGGTTTTCCTGATCCATGGAGGTCTGGTTGAAAACTGTCAGCAGGTTGAAGCCAAGAAAAACCATGGCGATAATCAGCATGACTGCCAACATCACTGTAAAGGTATTAGTTTTTGGTTTCCGGGTTCCGTTATTCATCTCAATCTCACTCCGAACCAGTGATGCTGGGACACCCCAGCAAATCTAGAAAATTTCTCTTTGGCAAACCGATTAAACGGCCACCGCCATAAAACATTGGTCACTAAGCAACTGACCCGGGCGCAGTAAGGCCCAATTTTTATCGTCTTGGGCAAAACCGCCACCCACGTAGGGCGTAAGCACATCTGGCACCCCGTCAAGATTTGACTGAAATGTATCCACCCCAAAATGGCGCATATCAAAAACTTGATCTACGACTAACCCAACAAACACGCCCATCATGTCGATGACCAACACGCGCTGGGATCTGGACGGAGCTGACAACTCGCCACCAAGAAATTCAGCCAAATTAACAATGGGCAATAATCGACCACGCAAATTTGCCACCCCCAAAACCCAGCCATTAACTCGGGGCAGGCGGGTGCACGATGGCAACTCTATAATTTCCGTTAGCTCTTCAAGCGCCATTGCCATGTAAGTGCCCAGCAATGAAAAACAAACGACCTTTCGGGTGGGCGCAAGGCTCTCCTGAGCCGGAAGGCCTCTGGCCGTTGTTATAAACTGGTGAGACAGGGAAGAAAGCGTGTTAAATGCTGAGCCTTGAGCAGCCATGGTCTATATACAATCAGCTATTAGCCGACCACCTCCTTCAGTACATCAATCAGACTTTCTTCGCTGACCGGCTTGGTAAGATAAGCCTTTGCACCTTGGCGCATCCCCCAAACCTTATCAGTCTCCTGATCTTTAGACGTTACCATAACCACGGGGATATGTTCTGTTTCCCTGGCCTTATTTAACTGACGTGTAGCCTGAAAGCCATTCAATCCGGGCAAGACAATATCCATAAGAATAACGTCTGGCTGCTCCCTGCTGGCAATCTCTACCCCATTCTCACCACTTTCAGCCTCCAACACGCTATAGCCATTTTTTTTCAACATATTGGCCAGCGCTAGCAACTCAGTTGGTGAATCATCGACGATCAGTATTGTTGTCATACTCTCCCCCATGCGGGTTATGGATAATGTTAGGTTTGAGTGTCCATAGTCGCGCTAGATGAGAACCTTTCCAGTGCAGCAAACAGTTCTGCTTTACTAAACGGTTTTGTCAGATAGTCGTCGGCACCAACTATTCGCCCCTTGGCTTTATCGAAAAGCCCATCCTTACTGGACAGCATAATCACCGGGGTATGCTTAAACTGGCTGTTATTTTTAATTAAGGCACAGGTCTGATAGCCATCGAGACGCGGCATCATAATATCCACAAAAATCACATCGGGAGTTTTATCTGCAATCTTGGAAAGCGAATCAAAACCATCTATGGCTGTGATCACCTCACAACCCGCCTTCGTCAACAACGTCTCCGCCGTTCTCCGGATAGTATTGCTATCGTCAATGATCATTACCCTGAGATCTTTCAGGTGTTCTTCCATTCTTGCATGCCCCGCCTTGTAATTACATCTAACCGATTATTTCCCGCAAAACCTTATTTAACACAACCACCAAGTTTAATCTATAAATGCCTATTAACCTTGAAACCTTCGGGCTGTTTTCCCTTTACCAGTTGTCATCTAATGCGACTCCCCGTAAGTTACAGACATTAACCACAAACACTCGAGATACAATCATAAGTAACAAGTCGCCCTCCGTGGCGTGATGCAGGTAACAGTTATGAAGAGAACTCTCGGGGTCGTTATGGACCCCATTGGCGGTATCAATGTTAAAAAAGATACAACACTAGCCCTTCTGCTTGCCGCCCAAGAAAAGGGCTGGCAATTAATGTATACGGAACAAGCTGACCTCGCACTGGAAAACGGCGAACCCGTCGCCAAGCTCACCCCTCTTCAGGTCAAAGATGACATCGAAGACTGGTTCTCTCTCGGCGAACCTCGCTGGCAGTCACTGTCTGACCTGGATGTAATACTGATGCGTAAAGACCCCCCCTTTGATAGCGAGTATATTTACTCCACATACACATTGGAGGCCGCAGAGAAGCGGGGGACTCTGGTCGTCAACAAACCCCAGAGCCTTAGAGACTGCAACGAAAAAGTGTTTGCCACATTGTTCCCTCAATGCTCCCCACCACTATTGGTCAGCCGCGACGCGCAACGATTAAAACAGTTCCACAAAACTCATGGCAATGTTGTATTCAAACCTCTCGATGGCATGGGGGGCACGGCCGTCTTTCAGGTTCGAGCTGACGACCCCAATTTGAATGTTATTCTCGAAACCCTCACCATTCATGGCTCTCGGACCATCATGGCACAAAAGTTTATTCCCGATATTTCTAACGGCGATAAGCGAATTCTCATGGTGGATGGTGAACCCATACCCTATTGCCTTGCACGAATCCCCCCCGAAGGGGATATTCGAGGAAATCTCGCGGTGGGTGGTACGGGCGTAGTTCGACCATTGACCGAACGGGATCAATGGATTGCCCATCAAGTCGGCCCCACCCTTAAAGAAAAAGGCATCTTGTTTGCCGGACTGGACGTTATTGGCGATTATCTTACGGAAATCAATGTCACCAGCCCTACTTGTGCCCGAGAAATTGACCGGGCAGAATCCATCAATATTGGCGACAAACTGATGAACGCCATAGAAAAACGACTCCGTTGATGAATATCGTTATCCCCGAAACCAGGCCAACCAATGACTCCGATCGATTCGGCTTTTCGCTGTTTATAGCGATTGCCATGCATGCATTGATTATTTTTGGTTTGGGTTTCAAATTACACCAGCAACGACAATCGGCTCCCACACTGGATGTCACTCTGGCTCAACACAGCATTGAAAAGGCACCTGACGAGATAGACTTTTTAGCACAACACAATCAGCAGGGCAGTGGCGACCAAAGTGAATCCAAAGAGCTGACAACCGATCGTCAGCCTGAAATCAGTGATGCCAAACTAAGAAACATCGGTGCACAACAACAGCCACCCCAGCAACAAGCCATAGAGGGCGACACGCCAACCCTCTCGACCATATCGGAAAGCCGTCTAGACACCACCAACAACCCAACGCCCCATGAAACTCAACAGGGCATAGCAACCCCTTTGCCCCCATCCACGTCTATTGAAGTGGCCAGCTTGAAGGCAAAGCTAGACCAAAAACAGCGGGAGTACAGCAAATTACCACATGTGCTTAGAATCACTTCCGCAAGCACCAAGTCCGCAGAACATGCTACTTACCTCCGCTACTGGATTGATCGTATCGAAAAGGTCGGAAACAGCAATTATCCCGAGGAAGCCAGACGCAAGTCTGTCTATGGTGATTTACGTCTAGCGGTAACCCTGTTACCCGATGGCACCGTAGACAGTGTTGAAATCCTCCTGAGCTCTGGACAACGAGTGTTAGATCAAGCTGCAATAAGAACGGTGCGGCTTGCCTCGCCATTCGCCCCATTTACCACCGAAATGAAACAGTGGGACAAGCTGGAAATTATTCGCACCTGGCGATTTGTACCCGGAAATCGTCTAAATACAGAGAACTAAAAATCACCCGACTACCGACTTTGACACTTGTTTTCCTGCACAGGGAACCCATACTCATAGATATGAACCAATCATCAAGCCAAAGCCCCTTTCAATGCCTCAGCAATCATTTCCTGATTGCCATGCCAGGGCTAATTGACCCCAATTTCTCACATTCTGTGATCTATATTTGCGAGCATTCTCTAGAGGGTGCGATGGGACTTGTCGTTAACAACCCACTAGACATCCCCCTTAGCCAGGTCTTTGAGCAATTCGAAATGGGCTATTCTTCGAAAATTGGCGATCAAACGCTGTTATCCGGGGGACCGGTTCAAACAGACCGAGGGTTTGTCCTTCACCGGCCGGCAGAACGGAAGTGGGAGTCCACGCTCTCTATTTCAAGCGACATATGTCTAACCGCCTCAAAAGACATCATTTCTGACATAGCGAAAGAGCGAGGGCCAAACGACCTAATCATCACCCTAGGTTATTCTGGATGGGGTCCAGGACAACTGGAAGAGGAGCTGACCAACAACGCCTGGCTCACTGTTCCCGCTGATGCAAATATTGTTTTTAATGTGCCATTCGAACAGCGTGCAGGCGCTGCCGCTGCTAAAATTGGCATAGATCTGAACCAACTCAGCATCAGTGCTGGACACGCATAAGGCTTCCCTCATCGGCTCCGACAACGACATAACCAAGCCCCTCACCCTGCTTGCCTTCGACTTTGGCACACGACAAATTGGTGTTGCCATTGGCCAGACGTTATTAGGTAGCGCCAACCCACTGACAGTGCTAAAAGCACGCGATGGAATCCCCAACTGGTCGGAAATAGAGGATCTACTGAAAAAATGGCAGCCAGACCAACTACTGGTTGGCCTGCCACTAAACATGGATGACAGCGAGAGTGAATTTTGCGCCCGAACAAGAAAATTTGCCCGGCGCCTTCACGGTAGGTTTGGACTACAAGTCAGCATGGTCGATGAACGCCTATCGACCTTTGAGGCAAAACAGATGATTCGGGAACAAGGCAAGCGGCAAGGGAGTTACCGCGACCAGCCCGTGGATGACCTGGCCGCAGTAATGATCTTAAAAAGTTGGCTGTCCGATCCCGGCGGAGCAACAGCACCGTAAGCATTGATAGATAGCGATAACTAGCAGGAGCGCTACCCCTCCATGCTATTTAAAAACGATTGATTCGATCATCGCGGTCTTCTTCCACCTGCAACTCATCAGCCGCGTGTGACAAATAACCGGGATCAGTTTCTGATTGCAGCTTGATAAGCAGGCGAAGGTCGTTTTTAGAATCCGCATAGAGCATCGCATCTTCGTAAGTAATCAACCCCTCCTCATAAAGCTCAAACAACGCCTGATCAAAGGTTCTCATACCGAGCTCATTTGAGCGGGCCATCAGCTCCTTGAGCTTGTGCACCTCACCCTTGCGGATCAAGTCCCCCGCCAGCGGCGTGTTAATAAGAATCTCAATGGCCGCACGACGGCCACTACCATCCGCCAGTGGAATCAACTGCTGCGCCACCATCGCCTTGAGGTTCAAAGATAAATCCATCCACAACTGACCATGTCGTTCAGCCGGGAAAAAGTGCTGGATACGATCCAATGCCTGGTTGGCATTGTTGGCGTGCAGGGTAGCCAACACCAAGTGGCCGGTTTCAGCAAAGGTGATCGCATGCTCCATGGTCTCAGGGGTACGAATCTCACCAATCAAAATAACATCCGGTGCCTGCCGCAAAGTATTCCGAAGCGCGACCTCAAATGATTCAGTATCAACCCCCACCTCTCGCTGCGTGACGATACAATTTGCGTGTTGATGGACAAATTCGATGGGGTCTTCAACGGTAATAATGTGGCCCTTTGAATTTCTATTTCGGTGACCAACCATCGCCGCCAGAGAGGTCGATTTACCAGTGCCCGTCGCACCGACAAAGATAATAATACCTCGCTTGGTCATGACCAATTCGTTGAGAATGGGAGGAAGCAGCAACTCCTCAACGGTTGGGATAATGGTTTCGATTCGACGCAGTACCATGCCGGCTTCATTCCGCTGGTAGAACGCACTAACACGGAAACGGCCCACACCAGCGCGACCAATGGCGAAATTCAGCTCTTTCTTATGGCGAAACTCCTGCTGCTGCTCCTCGTCCATAATACTTTCCACCACCTGACGCGCCTTGTCAGGTGACAGTGGCGTTTTACCCACAGGCACGATAGTGCCATTAACCTTGATGCTCGGGGCTACGCCAGTAGTGATAAAAAGGTCAGAAGCTTCCTTATCGACCATGAGCTTCAACAGTACATCAAAATCCATTATTTTCTCCCGAACACAAATTCTTTACTCATTAGCCACTAGCACTTTTTCTAGTAGAGGCCCGCCAACATATTACCGGGCAAGTAGTGCTAAACCACCTGCTGCAAACTCACCACGACAGACTAGAAGTCATCGGGTATTTTTGCTTTTTCCTGTGCTGTTTCTCTGGTGATGACCTTCTGTTGCACCAGGCGAAGCAAGTTCTGATCCATCGTCTGCATACCACGAGATGCCCCCGTCTGAATCGCAGAGTACATTTGTGCAATTTTATCTTCCCTGATCAAATTACGAATAGCTGAAGTACCAATCATAATTTCATGGGCTGCAATTCGACCACCACCAATTTTTTTCATTAGTGTCTGAGAAATTACCGCCTGGAGGGACTCAGACAGCATGGCGCGCACCATCGACTTTTCTGCCCCTGGGAATACATCGACAATACGGTCAATCGTTTTTGCCGCCGATGTCGTGTGCAGGGTACCAAACACCAAGTGGCCCGTTTCTGCCGCCGTCAGTGCCAAACGAATCGTTTCAAGGTCACGCATCTCACCGACCAGAATAATATCGGGGTCTTCCCGAAGGGCCGAACGCAGCGCCTCACTAAACCCATGCGTATCTCGGTGAACTTCACGCTGGTTGACCAAACACTTCTTACTTTCATGGACAAATTCGATAGGATCTTCAATGGTGAGGATATGCTGATAGCGATTCTCGTTTACGTAATCAACCATCCCGGCAAGGGTCGTTGACTTACCGGAACCCGTGGGGCCCGTCACCAACACCAAACCCCTTGGGAGCATCGAAAGGTCGCGGAATACTTGCCCAAAACCAAGGTCTTCCAACGTCAACACCCGGGATGGAATCGTTCGGAATACCGCCGCTGCCCCCCGGTTCTGATTAAAAGCATTAACCCGAAAACGAGCTACACCCGGCACTTCAAAGGAGAAGTCTGTCTCCAGAAACTCCTCATAATCCCGACGCTGTTTGTCGTTCATAATTTCATAAATCAACGTATGAACTTCCTTGTGCTCCATAGGAGGCAGGTTGACCCGCCTCATGTCACCATCAATACGAATCATCGGCGGCAATCCGGATGAAAGGTGTAAATCCGATGAGCCCTGCTTAACACTAAAGGCTAACAGTTCCGTAATATCCATGAGTTATTCCTGTTATTCTGGGTTAATCTACCGCTTCCCTAAAAAGCCTAGCAACACAATACATTTAAGCCAAGTATATGCCTAATATAACTGACAATCTCGCCGACATTCACCAGCAGATTGAAAACTCAACCAAAAACATTGGTCGCCACCAAACGGATATTACCTTACTTGCCGTTAGCAAGGGGCAGCCGGCAATGGCTATCCGGCAAGCTTACGAAGCAGGCCAGCGTCACTTTGGAGAGAACTACCTGCAAGAGGCTCTGGAGAAACAGCATCAACTTTCTGATCTCCAGGATATTCAGTGGCATTTTATCGGCCCCATTCAGTCCAATAAAACCCGTAAAATAGCTGAAAATTTTGACTGGGTTCACAGTGTTGACCGAAAAAAAATTGCAGAGCGACTCAGTGCCTATCGACCAGAAGAATATCCACCCCTAAATGTTTGCCTGCAAGTAAACATAGATCGCGAGGAAAGCAAGTCAGGGATCGCTATAGATGACGTTAAATCTCTGGCCCTCGACATCGCAGGCCTGCCAAAACTGAAACTCAGGGGCTTAATGGCTATTCCACAGGGGCGGCCGACGGTTTATGAACAACAGCAACCCTTTGCAACGCTGAAGCGCCTGCTCGTAGAACTCCAAAGCTGCTCCCCTAAGCTGGCAACATTGGATACACTCTCAATGGGGATGTCTGGAGATATGGAAGCCGCTATCATTGAAGGCTCAACCATTCTAAGAATCGGAACCGCCATCTTTGGCCCCCGACAGTACCCCAAGAATACATAAAGCTAAGCATACGTTTAAGGTCTATACAGGTTAAGGAAAGTAATGTGAACAAACCAACACTGGCATTTATTGGCGGCGGCAATATGGCAACCAGTTTGATTGGGGGGCTGCTGGAAAAAGGCTACCCGGCAAGCAACATAACGGCCAGCGATCCGATGAAAGAAAACCGCGACCGACTCAGTCAGCAATTCGGCATCAACACCACCGACGACAATAACAAAGCCGCCCTTGCCGATATCATCGTGCTGGCCATCAAGCCCCAGGTTATAAAACAGGTTGCAGAAGACATCCGGCCGGCACTGGCGCACCAACCTCTTATTATTTCTATCGCCGCCGGCATTACCATGTCATCCCTAGAGGGGTGGCTTGGCCCGCAAACCCCCATCGTCCGCTGCATGCCCAATACCCCAGCCTTGGTTCAAACCGGCGCTGCGGGCTTATTCGCCAACTCACAGGTCGACAAGGCACAGCAAACTGCGGCTGGAGAGGTGCTCGACGCAGTCGGTATTTCTTGTTGGCTGGAAAAAGAAGCGGAAATTGATGCCGTTACCGCCGTATCTGGTAGCGGCCCCGCCTACTTCTTCCTGGTTATGGAAGCCATGGAAAAAGTGGGTATCGAACTCGGGCTTTCACCAGAGATCGCTCGCAAGCTTACCTTGCAAACTGCGCTAGGGGCGGCAAAAATGGCCATTGAAAGTGATGTGGATTCCGCCGAGTTGCGCCGCCGCGTTACCTCACCAGGAGGAACGACTCAACGTGCGATTGAAACGTTTTTGGATGGAGACCTTCCGGGGCTATTCAGCAAAGCAATGACAGGAGCTGTTGAGCGCGCCCAAGAAATGGCAAAGGAAATGGCCGATTAACACCGCCAGAATCCCAATAACCACAAAGACAACACCAGAAGGCAAACTATGAATACATTCGTCCAGGCAGGCACTTTCCTGGTTCAATCCCTTGGCAGCCTCTACCTTGCGGTAGTAATTTTGCGGTTTTTATTACAACTGGTTCGAGCAGATTTTTACAATCCAATTTCACGATTCCTGGTCAAAGCCACACACCTGCCCAGCCAACCACTGAGAACGCTATTACCAACCTATCGCTCTTTTGACATGGCCAGCTTGGTGCTGGCGATATTAGTCCAGTGGCTGGCCATTCAGCTCACCGCCACCATCAACGGTGCCGGGATAGTTAACATATTTTTAGCATTATCCTGGGGTGCCGTTGGCGTACTATCACTCATCCTGAATTTATATCTCTACGGCCTTCTCGTCATCATTATTGTGAGCTGGGTTGCACCGCAGAGCCACCACCCCGTGCTTCTGCTGCTGAATCAACTGATTGGCCCTGCGATGGCACCTTTTCGACGAATTATTCCCCCTCTGGGAGGACTTGACCTATCCCCAATCTTTATGTTCCTGGTCATTAATATGCTACAGATTTTTGTCCGTGGTATCGCAGGCTACCTGCAGCTACCGCCCCAGATCGTGCCGGGTATCTAGCGGTCTTAGCAAGGTAACCCGATGACATCCTCACTTGGACACAATGACTTCAGCGACATAACCGGCACTTAATGAGCGAGCATTATCAATGGCAGGGAGATGATTTGTTGCTGCACTGCCAGCTACAGCCCCGCGCATCCAAAAATGAGATCATCGGGATTCATGACGGCCGACTCAAAATCCGCATCACTGCGCCACCGGTAGACGGAAAGGCCAATCAACACCTGATTGGCCTGGCAAGCAAGTGGTTTGGCACACCCAAGGGTAAAATTTCAATCGTAAGAGGCGAAACCGGTCGTCAAAAAACCCTTTTGATTAAGAGCCCATGCCGACGTCCAGAGGAAGCCAGCATTGCGCCCCCTAAATCACAGTCTTAGATATAGGGCGCTGTAGGGCCGTTGATGTCGATCGACAAATTGTGACTCTTTATGACGATAGCGCCATCTGTTGCACCTTGACCAGATCGGCAATGCCTTTTTTTGCCAACGCCATCATCTGCTGAAACTCGTCTTCGGAAAACGGTGCTTCTTCGGCAGTCCCCTGCACCTCAATAAAACCACCAGCACTGTTCATCACAACATTCATGTCCGTTTCGGCATTGGAATCTTCGGCATAATCCAGATCCAATATTGGCGTACCTTTATAAATACCCACCGACACGGAAGCCACCATGTTATTTAGCGGGTTTTCCTTAACCTTACCAGCTTCGCGCAAATGAGTGATCGCATCCGTCAAGGCCACACAGGCGCCGGTAATAGAGGCTGTACGCGTTCCACCATCAGCCTGAATCACATCGCAATCCACAGTGATCGTATTTTCGCCCAAAGCCTCAAGATTTACCGCGGCGCGGAGAGACCGGCCAATTAATCGCTGGATTTCCATCGTGCGCCCACCCTGTTTGCCACGAGATGCTTCCCGCGCCATACGTGAACCCGTAGAACGAGGCAGCATGCCGTACTCGGCTGTCACCCAGCCCTGCCCCTTGCCACGCAGAAAACGGGGCACTGAATTTTCGACACTGGCAGTACAAATTACCTTTGTTTCACCAAACTCAACCAACACCGAACCTTCGGCATGCTTGGTGTAATTCCGGGTAATTTTTACCGTACGAAGTTGTTCTGGGCGGCGGCCACTGGGTCGAGACATTGGTATTTCCTGTCAACTGTAAAAAGGGCCGTTATTTTAGCGGAATTATTTCGCTCATGTTGCACCGTGTTACCATGTGCGCCTATTTTTTCAGTCACGGAGCTACAGATGCCCAGCAGTATGACCGCCTTTGCCCGCCAGACTATCGAATGTGACTGGGGAACCGCTGCCTGGGAAATTCGATCGGTTAACCATCGCTATCTCGAAACCAATTTCCGAATGCCCGAAACCGTGCGGGAAATCGAAATGGTACTGCGAGAGCTTGCCCGAAAACACTTACAACGGGGCAAGGTAGACTGCTCGTTACAGCTCAACATCGCCTTGGGCTCGGGAAAGGTTGCGATCAACCACGAGCTCACCACACAGTATCTCGCTGCGTGTGAGCAATTAGCCGCTCAAATGGACAACCCCGCTAAAGTGTCACCCCTGGAAATTCTCCGCTGGCCCGGGGCATTAAAAGAGCCCGAAGTGGATAGGGATGCCCTCAAACAAGCACTTACAACACTGTTTGAAGACACCTTAATTCAACTTGAGGAGGGCCGAAGCCGGGAAGGTGAAAAGCTCAAAGCACTGATTGAGAAACGACTTGATGCTATTACCTCTGAAGTCGAGGCCGTTCGAATCAAACTCCCTCAACTACTGGAAGCTCAAAAGCAAAAAATTATTAACCGCCTGAATGAAGTCACCGCAGACCTCGACAGCGATCGATTAGAACAAGAACTGGTATTTCTTGCCCAAAAAGCCGACGTAGACGAAGAACTCGACCGAATCGACACCCATCTGAGCGAAATTCGCAGGGTACTAAAACGCAGTGAACCTATTGGCAGGCGCCTGGACTTTTTGATGCAGGAGCTCAATCGCGAGGCCAATACCCTTGCCTCAAAATCCATCGCCAGCGACACTACACAATCTTCCGTTGAGCTCAAAGTACTGATCGAGCAAATGCGGGAACAGATCCAGAATAT
>Ga0209121_10003295_pt1 | contig 15720 bp, 18 predicted proteins | sample Cruoilmetagenom3_FD_187292 | JGI IMG/M metagenome (GOLD analysis project Ga0209121, IMG submission 187292) | Oil polluted marine microbial communities from Coal Oil Point, Santa Barbara, California, USA - Sample 3 (SPAdes) (version 2) | ecosystem: Environmental > Aquatic > Marine > Oil seeps ...
TGGAAGAAGAAGAGCCTCCCACGCTCATGGAGCTGGCTCTGCGGGAAGCCATGGGGGATGGACTGCCCACCGCCAAGCGTAGGCCGAAGACACGCAAGAAGCGCAGACGACCTCGCCGACAGCACCAACTGGACGAGATCATCTCGCGCACCATTGAGACCCACCGACAGGCCGCGTAGGCTTCTGCCCCGGCCAGCGACTATCACACCCCACAGCAGCACAGGACATCGTCAGATCAGCGGAGCAAGCGGACGGCAGAGCCTTCCGCCTCTCCGCAGCCTCCCTTGGGAGTCCCGTGCGTACCTTCTGCCGCCATCGCCTCCGCCGAGCACTCGCCGCGCCGTCACCGTGCCGCAGCAACCCGATCTGGACGTCCTTTGGATCAGCCGCCAGCCCCGCTATCAGAGTTGGTTTTTCGAATACCCCAGCGACCTGCCGACCCCCTGTGCAGGCACCGACGCTGCCTGCCACTGGTCATAGGGAAGCGATCGGTGATTGGGGACTGGGGATTGGGGATTGGGCATGAGCAAGAAGGCGAGATACCGATGGGCAGCGTGGCTAGGTGAGCTATTGCACTGGCTGGCGGGGTGGGTTCTGCGAGTGCTGCAAGTGCTCACGCTGGGACAACTGCCGCCGGTCGTTGGCGTCGGTGGCGTCGTGCTGCGTGACGGACAAGTGCTGGCGCTTCGCCGCTCCGACGGGCGCTATGCTCTGCCCGGTGGCGTGATGCGCTACGGCGAAACGTGCGACGTCGCCCTGCGCCGGGAGCTATGGGAGGAGACGGGAGCAAAGGTGGCCATCGAGGGTTTGGTGGGCGTCTACTCGGGGCCAGCACGGGGCAGAAACGTGCGCGCCGTGGTCATCATCTACCGTTGCCGCTGGCTGGGCGGTGAGGAACGGCGCACGTACGAAGGGAAGCCGGTTTGGCTCCCGCTGGATGCACTGCCGCCGCCCGAGCAGTGGGCCTTTGGCGGAGACGAGGTGCTGGCCGACCTGCGCACTGGCCGCGTGAACTTGTACTGAGGCCAAGGAGCTTCGTCTGACTAAACAAAGCCGCATCCATTCAGCCAGTCGCTGGATAGAACGCAAATAAGGAAGCGGCGAACGGGCCCACCGCCCTCACGTTGAAGGGAGCTCCCCTTTCCTTTCGCGCAAGCCGAAGACGCACAGCAAACCGTACAGGCTCTCTACTTTCATACCATGTTGCTTCCAGAACGCTTTGGCTTGAGGTGTGTGGAAGGTCTGGAAGTCGTTGGAGAGCACAATGTCTAGCCCGGCCACCAGGGCGGCGGCGAAGATGGGGGCATCGTCAGCATCTACCACCACGGGTAGAACGGCCTGGATCTCCTCGGGTGTTGGCCAGCGAAGCAGTTGATCTTCGAAGGGGGCCAAGAACGCCAGGAGATGATGGCGATGTTCGAGGAAGTCGCGGTCGACTACCTCGTCCAGTTCATCTACTACCACGCGACTGAGAAGCAGATCGAACGCACCCTCATCGTAGAGCTGGAGAACCTCTCCAGCCAGGCTGACTTGCCCATGCCGGTCGCGGGGAAACATGATCATGGCCACCAGGACCCCGGTATCGGGGAAGACACGGAGATCCGTCATGCGGGCTCTGCCTTTCGAGAGGCCTCGACCGTCTCTCGATACCGCTCCTGCCAGATACGTCGCCGCACCTCTTTGATGTGTCGCATCATCTCTTCTTCGGTTAGCCCTTTGGTCTGAGCCGCCGGAGCCAGGATAGCACTCAGTTCCTTGAGGGGGAATCGTCTTTTTTGCTGGACGGCGTACAGTTCCAGGGCTTCGACGGCCAGCCGGTTGAGAGACACATCTCGTTCCGCTGCGGCCTGGGTGAGGGCCCGGTGGAGTTGTGACGGCACCCGCAGCGTGATACGCCTGATGTTGTTTATGGCAATTGTCATCAGTCAGTCCCTCCCTTCATGTTGTAGCAGCATTATAGCATCAAACCGGCACGGCGTCAACTTGACTCTTGGAAACATGGTGGTGGCGAACTGTGAAGCGTGATGCGTGAAACGTGATCGTCTGCTCACGCATCACGAAACACGCATCACTCCCCAGAGGAGCAGAGCCGGAATGAGTACCATATACCCATCACTCGAACATCCATGGGACGTGACGAGCGAGGAAGCCAAGGCCATTCAGAGCCAGTTGGCCCCGCTGGTGACCGAAACCCCGCTGACCAGCCCCATCCTCACCGTGGCAGGGATTGACGTCAGCTTCCCCACCAACGATGTCGCCCGCGCTGCCATCGTTGTCCTATCGTATCCCGACCAGACCCCATTGGAACAAGTCACCGCCCAGCTGCCCGTCCGCTTCCCCTACATCCCCGGCCTGCTGAGCTTCCGCGAGACGCCGGTGGTGCTGGAGGCGTTGAAGAAGCTGAACACCCTGCCCGACGTGTTGATATGCGATGCGCAAGGGCGGGCACACTTCCGGCGGCTGGGGTTGGCCTCCCATCTGGGGATATTGCTCGATCATCCTACGATCGGCTGCGCCAAGTCGCGGCTCGTGGGCACGTTTCACATGCCTGACCAGGAAAAGGGCAGCAGCACCTGGCTGTACGATAATCGCGATGATGAGGAGATCATCGGCGCTGTGGTGCGCACGCGCACGAGGGTGAGCCCGGTCTACGTCAGCGTGGGGCACAAGATTGACCTACCGACGGCCATCGAGGTGGTGCTGACCTGCGCGCTGAAGTATCGGCTACCGGAGCCGACGCGGCTAGCCCATCAGGTGGCCGGCGGCGCGCAGGTGGTGCCCCAGGAGGAGCAGTTGAGCCTTTTCTAACCCCCGCACAAACTCCTCGGCTATGCAGGAGTCCCCAACTTGTTGGGGGGCGCCAACGGCCCGAACAAGTTCGGGACTCCGGCGAACCCAGTGATTCTCGCGGATAGCGCAGATCCTGTAGGGCGATCTACACCAGACATGGATGCACGAGCGGCGGTGGTGGGAGGTGTGTTGTGACGAGGACTAGAGCGAGTCGGCCTTTCCAAGGGTATCACCAGGAACAGATGAGCGATCCCGAGTTCGCAACTGCCTACCGCACCTACGAACCGGAGTTCCAGTAGCCCGCGAGCCAATCCGGCTCCGGCTTCAACTGGGCTTGTCACAGGAAGAACTGGCGCAGAGGGCAGGGGCCGGGCGGCCCAATATCTCCCGCCGGGAGCGGGCACCTATCAACCCCTCGCTGCGCTTCCTTGGGCGGGTGGCCGCGGCCCTGGGTGCGCAGGTGGGGGTCAGATTCAGACCACTCGAAGCCGCAGATGGATAGGCAAGTGGTTCTCAGACGACGAGAAAGGCCACGCCGATCCCGGTGGCCAGCATCAGCAGAAAGCCTGGCCACAGCGCTTTGCGCAGAGTAGGCGACCCGCTGGTCAATACGACGCCGCCCTTGACGGCAGTATTCGCCATGGTGGCCAGCACGATGGCTCGCGCCGCCGTGCTCAGGGTCACGCCACCCGCCGCGCCGCTCAACTCGGCCATGGAGAGCGTGATGGCGTCCACGTCCGTCAGCCCGGCGGCGATGCTGGAGAGGTAGACGCCGGTAGTGCCGAAATAGGTCTGTGCGGCTTTGGAGATCAGCAGAATGGCCGCATAGATCAGGCCGAATTTGACTGCCGGCCCCAGCTCGAAGGGGTTGGAAAAAGTGACGTCGCCCTTCTCGTCGGTGCGTTGGGAGAGGTAGAGATAGACGCAGTAGCCCAACCCCACCACCGCCGAGGCCAGCATCGGTACCCACACCACCCCCAACAGCGCCCGGTTGAGCGCCGCGACCTCCGCCACCACTCGCGAGAACATCATCGTCCAGGCCACCATGATACCCAGAGCGAAAGGTTTGGCCAACTCTGCTTCCCGCTGACTGCGTTGGGCGAAGCTCAGCGTAACCGCCGTGCTGGAGACCAGCCCGCCCAGTAGCCCGGTCAGGCCAATGCCCTGCCGGGGGCCAACCACCTTGATCAACACGTAGCCTAGGAAACTGATGCCGGAGATGAACACCACCATCAGCCAGATCTTGTAGGGGTTCAACACATCCAGAGGAGATGGGCCGAAGGTCTGGTTGGGCAGCACGGGCAGGACGATGGCCGTGATGACGGCGAACTTGAGCGTGGCGTAGACGTCCTCGCGGGTGATGCGGCGCACCAACTTGTCCGTCTCCAGCTTCAGGGAGAGAAGCACCGTCGTCGCCACAGCGATGGCCGCGGCCAGCGCCAAATAGCCCCAGTAGCACAGCCCGCCAGCAAGGATGGTCACCAGTGTAGCTGCTTCCGTGGTCAAACCCACTCTGCCGCGCCAGGCGCCTACAGAATAGGCTATGGCGATCAACACGCCCAGCAAGACAATGATACCGACGAATGGCCACGGTGAAGCCAGCACGTCGGTTATCAAGGCGGCAGTGCAGCCCAGCACTCCCATCAGAGCCATGGTGCGCTCGCCGGCGAAGATATCCTTGTCTGGACCACCATGGGCATACTCCCGCTGGAGTCCCACCAGGAAACCAATGGCCAAGGCCGCACCGAAGCGGTAGAAGAGATCTGCTTGCTCCACAATACACCTCTCCCTGTCTCTCCCTAGCGCACGACGACGCGCAGCGAGAAGGTCTCCAGCGGCTCTACCCCCTCCTCCCAGGAACGAGCATAGCCGAGCTGGAAGCTTGTCTCACCTGCAGCCAGGGCACGGAATCGCCAGGTGGTCACGCCCCCAGCCCCTACCCTGTCTCTGCCAGGAGCCTCGAACTCGTCCCCGACCACGGATAGCACCGTTATGTCCGGTTCGGAAACCAAGAGCCAGTTGTAACCCGTGGTAGGATTCGCCTCCAGGGCCACAGCCAGCGTTTGCCCTTGTTTCAGCGTGATCTCCCTCCCATTGTCAGCCGCACCGACCTTGACCTCGCGGGTCACGCACCCCGCGAGCAGCGCCAGTAGCACCACACAGACAATCACGATCTTGCGAGACATCATACCCTCCTTTGCCCTGCCTGCATTGCCCCCCACGTACTCTACTCCCCCTCGGCAGCCTCATGGCTCCAAGCGATAGCCGAGAGTGCACGGGGCGATGACAGGCGGCGAAAGAAACAGCTCCACTCGCCGCTGCCGCAGGCCGGCCCGGCAGGATTGACCCGCAGTAGCAACGCGTCGCTATCGCAATCCACACGGATGTCCACCACATGCAGCCCGCCGCGCGGATCCTCGCCCGCCCGCGCCACCTTCCCCTGATCAGGATCCCACAAGTACACCTCACCTGTGCGCCGCGTACGGGCCAGCGCGTCAGCATTCATCTGCGCCAGCCGGAGCACCGCCCCCGTGCGCACGTCCTGTATCACCACAGACATCAGTCCTTGTTCATCCCACTGCAAGTCAGATAGCTCAACCATAACCGCTCCCACGATCCGCAGAGCCCACGCCCTATCGGCAGCCATGAACCGCCAGCCCTTCGGCTGCGCTCACGACAGGCCAGGAGCCGCCTCTGCGGACTCTGCTCAAGCATCACCACTCCCTTCTGAGATTATACCACGGGGCCGATGTGCGGGCAAACAGTTGACAACCACAGAGTGTTGCGATATACTCCCCGCCCGGAATTGGAGGTTGGAGGTTGGAGATTGGAGGTTAGAGATTGGAGGTTAGAGATTAGAGATTGGAGGTAAGTACTCAGGCTGCCACGGAATTGGGTGTTTTAGGCTCTCAGCCCTCGTCCTCGAGGGCGGCTCTGGCGAGAGTATCTCGTTTTGTGCAGCCATTTGCCGCACAAGCCGCCCCCGGGACGGGGGCTGGGAGCATAGGGTGAGTAGTAACGATTGGAGGATGGAAAGACGATGACGGACCTGCCTGGATTGCCGGGCACCTACGCTTTGCTGCTGCATCTTGATGCGCCTACGCCCCTGACCGTGGGGCGGCTGGGCAGCTTCACCTTTCCGGCGGGAGATTATGTCTACGTGGGGAGCGCCCGCGGGCCGGGCGGCCTGCGGGCGCGGGTGCGCCGCCACGCCCGCGCAGGCAAGCGACGCCATTGGCACATCGACCACCTGTTGGGTCACGCCCGACTGGCGGCTGTGCACGCCGTTGTCGACGCCGAGCGACGGGAATGTGCCTGGGCAGCGGCCCTGTCGCGACTGCCTGGTGCAGAGGTCATCGCGCCGGGCTTCGGCGCTTCCGACTGCCGCTGCCCCACCCACCTCGTCCACTTTCGCCAGGGCATTCCCATTGAACGGCTGCGTCAGCTACTGGTCACCCGTCCTGAGGATCTCCTCTCCAATCTCCGCCAGGCCATCGCCACGGCAGATAATGAGACAAGCGAAGCGATCACGCACGCGCTGGCGGTGGACAGCAAGGCAACGTCGCTGCTCCTCCCGTTGCTGAAAGAAGAGGACGCTGACACGCGGTGGTGGGCAGTGCGGGCGCTGGCTGCCGTCGGCGATGCAGAGGCCGTGTCCCCTCTGATCCAAGCGCTGAACGACTCCGACGAACCCGTGCGCTGCGCAGCAGCGCTGGCTTTGGCCCAGCTTCGCTGCGACAAAGCCATCCCTGCGCTGGTCGTCCTCCTGGCCGACGAAAGCGGCTGGGTGCGCCAATCGGCGGCCGATGCGCTGGCCCTTTTCGGCAAGGCCGCGGTGCCGATGCTGGTGCAGGCTCTGGAAGACGAACGAGACGGCGTGCGGGTGCGGGCCGCCTACGCACTGAACAAGATCCGTTCAATGCAAGCAGCAACGCCCCTCTTCCGGGCCCTAAACGATCCCAACTACCTGGTGCGAACGTACACCTACGAGGCTCTGGACGGCATGGGGTTGCTGGATGTGATACTGGTGGGGTGAGACGAGGCAATGAGGCAATGAGCTAACGAGGAATGGGGAATGGGGGAACGGGGGAATGGGGGAGAAGAGAAGAATGGAAGAAGGAGGGAGACGAGGACAGACAGCGGCTTCTAGTGGTATTCCTGAGCAGGTTCGTCGCCGCGTAGCACGCGGAGCGCACCCTGGGCCATGGCCAGCATCTCGTCTTGGCCGGGATACACCAGAATCGGCGCGATGCAACGTACCCGCTCCTCGATCCAGCCGACGAGCAGGGCCGAGTGCGCCAGCCCCCCCGTGAGCACAATGGCATCCACATCTCCGCAGAGGGTCGTGGCCATGCCGCCGATCTCCTTGGCGATCTGGTAGGCCATCGCCTCGTAGATCAAGCGGGCGTGCTCGTCTCCTGCAGCAATGCGCTGCTCCACATCCTGGGCATCGTTGGTGCCCAGGTGAGCGACTAGCCCACCTTGCCCGGCGATCCTCCCGAATATCTCCTCGTAGGTGTACTGCCTGCCGTCGTAGGGTGGCACGGAGTAGGCCATGCGCAACACATCGCCCACGGGCAGACCGCCTGCCCGCTCGGACGAAAAAGGGCCCGTGCCATCCAACGCCTGGTTCACGTCGATCATGCGGCCCCGCCCATGGGCACTCACGGAAATCCCCCCGCCCATGTGCACGATGACCAGGTTGAGCTTCTCGTAGCGCTGGCCCAGCTCGGCCGCTGCCCGACGCCCACTGGCCTTTATGTTCAGTGCGTGGGAAAGGCTCTTGCGCTCGATCTCCGGCAGCCCTGCTATGCGGGCCAGAGGATCGAACTCGTCCACGCACACCGGATCGACGATGAAGGCAGGGATGCCCAGCGGCTCGGCAATCTCCTGAGCCAGCAGAGCGCCCAGGTTGCTGGCGTGCTCCCGCTCCTTCGGCTCCCGCAGATCGGCCAGCATGTGCTTGTTGACGCTATAGGTCCCGCTGGGAATAGGCTTCAGGATGCCGCCCCGGCCCACCACGGCATGCAGCGTACCTAATCCAACACCATGCTTCTGCAGAGCACCCAGCACTGCGTCTCGCCGCAGAGGATACTGGTCGGCAATCCGACGGTAGGCCGCCAGCTCTTCCGTCGGATGGTGCAACGTTTCCGCAAAGATCGGTTCCTCGTCCTGATAGACCGCTATCTTGGTGGAGGTGGAGCCGGGATTGATGGTCAGAACACGAAAGGAAGGAAGCATATTCAGTTGACAGCCTCGGTTTCTTCTGGTAAACTCACTTGTAGCCGGCGAACTGCTTGTAGCTGGCGAACGCCGTAGGCTCTCGGCCCCACTGGAGGAACTCTATGTCCTGGGAATCTATCTCTTCGGATCCTGGCCTGCAAGCGATCATCGCCCTCTGCTTCTTCTTCCTGCTCGCCATAGCCTGGGGCGGCATCCACAACCGTCGCCGGGCCCAGCGGCTGCTGGAAACGCTGGGGCCGGTTCTGTCCACCTTGGGGCAGCAGACGCACGTCACCTGGAAAGGCAGTGCGGGTTTCTCCGCGGAGGTAGAAACCCCGGGAGCACCCTTCCGCAAGTTGACGCTAACCACCCACCTGTTGCCCCGAGAGAGGCTCCCCGTGCTGTGGGCATTCCTGTGGCTATTGGGCCGCCGCGACGTGCTGCGTATCACGGGGACACTGCGCTCGTCGCCGCGAGCGCAAGTGCGGTTGGGGTCTCGCCGCCGCACCGCCGGGGCGGAAGAAGGATGGCATCCGCTGGATACGCCAAGAAGCCCCTCTGCATCTCTGAAGGGTGGAAATGCGGCCAAGGTCAGCGCTGCGCTACGTCCTCTGGTCGGGCCTTCAGCGGCACGACTCCAGCGGCTGAGCCTTGGGGCCACCGCACCTCACTTGCAGGCCGAGGTGGCGACAGCAGGATTAGATCAAGAAAGGTTGACGGCGCTTTTCACTGGCTTGACCGAGCTCTGCCGCGCTGCCCAGACCCGCGCTTCCACTCCCGCCCATCAGGACGAGGACAAAGCCCACCCATAGACCTGCGGAGCCGACACCCTGTCGGCGGCTGGGAGCCGCCTCTGGAAAATCGGCTACATCGGCTGACACTCAGCGGTCGAAGCCGAACTCCTCCATCCTGTCCGCCAGCGTCTGCAGTGTCTCTCCCTCCACGATCTCCACGACCACGAAGTCTTTGCCCGCCGACTTGGGCGCTGTGCGGGCTGCGATGGCCATCAGTTCGGCTACTGTCCTCAGTTCGCCGCTCATTCCACCTCCTTCACCTTCACCCCGCTACCATCAGCGAGGGCCATATGACTAGCGAGGAGCCAAGAGCCCACGCGCCAGGCTCTCAACTCCTCGCTAGGCAACACTCCACCAGCCACATCGCCAGGGCGGCGATGACGTCCGTCGCAGTTCAGGCAAACAGGTATCTGCCCATACGCTCTAGCATTTCCACGCCGCGCACCTCCCTTTCAAAGAGAGGTACGATAGCGCGCACATCAGGGAAACTGCGCCAGATTTCCTCCATGTAGGCATCCTGCATGGCAATGCGGTTTAGCACGAACTCGGGCGCCTCCTCACCCACCGCCTCCTTGTCAATCAGCATGTTCACCACCACGCCGCCCACGGGGACGCCAAAGTCATAGAACCAGCCGATGAAACGCTTGATCACGGCGATAGGCAGCGCCTCCGGCAGGGCGATGAAGAAGAAGGCCGTTTTCTCCACATCGGTGAGGAAACCTTTAGTGCGCTCTATCCGCGTGCGGAGGTTGAGGAGGTAATCCATCAGAGGGTCTTTCTCCTCCTTTTTCCTGCTGTAGGAGAGAAGATCCTTGAGAGACCTAGCCTCCTCGCGGCTCTGCACCATCTTGTTCACCCACATGCCGTACACACTGGACATGCCCAGCAGCCGGCGGGTGTTGGCCGTGGGAGCGGTGTCGAAGACGTAGGCATCGTATTCGTCATCGAACATGAGATCAATCATGTTCTCGAACATGGCCGATTCCTCGAAGGCCGGGTTCATGGTGGCCGATTCCACGAACTCGTCGGCCTTCGCCTTGATGTCGGCGTACTTGAGGAACCACTCGATCTTCTGTGTCAGTTCCACCTTCGACTTCTCGATGGTGTCCTTGGTGTCAATTTCGTAGGCCAACAGATTCGACACCCCCCGCACTGGCGTCGGGGCGCCAAAGACATCCTGACCGAGCATGCTGGTGAGGGAGTGCACCGGGTTGGTCGAGGCCAGCAGGGTGCGCTTGCCCTGCTGGGCAATCCACAGCGCGGCCGTGCCAGCCATCACGGTCTTGCCCACGCCGCCCTTGCCGCCGAAGAAGACGTATTTCATCTGTGGGTGCTCGAGCAGAAACTGCCGGGTTGTCTTCTCGATCATGCCTCACCTCCGAACAACGCGTCCGCTACTTTGCCGATCATCTCCAGACCGGTGATGTCTCGTTCAAACTCCCGCACGCTGGTCAGCACCTCATTGCCGAAGGTCTCATCTATCCGCTTGACGTACTTCTCCTGCATCTCGATACGGTTCCGCAGGTATTCAGGGATGTCCTGCTGGGCCAGTTCCGCAGGGATGATGCGGTTGACGATGTAGCCGGAGATGGGCACCTGGTATTTGGCGAATAGTTTCGCTGCCTTGAGCGTATCCAGAATGATCATCTCCTCCGGCGTGATGACGAAGAAAAAGGCCGTCTTCTCGCTATCAGTGAGAATGCTAGAGGAGGTATTGATGCGCTGCTTGATGTATTGCAATTCGGCGAGGATCTTGTCCTCCTCCGTCTCTTTGTCGCGCTCCAAGATAGCCGCCACCTGTGCGTACTCCTGCATCTCCTCGCGCAGCGAGGTGATCTTGCTGATCCAGTCGTCGTAGACGCTGGCCATGCTCAGGTAGTACAGGGCGTGGCCGAGGGGCACCAGGTCGTAGATGTAGTAGTCGTACTCTTCACCGACGACGATGTCCACGACGGCATCGAAGATGGCGCTCTCCTCCATCGCTGGCTCAGCCGCGGCGGCCTGGATGTAGTGCTCGATCTCCTCCGGTATCTCATCCAGCCCATACATGTCGCGGATTTTCTGGCGGATTTCGTCCTGATACTCCTTGATGTGGTGGTCGGCGTCAATTTCCTGGGCGAAGAGGCCAGGCATAATCTCCACCGCTCCTTTGCCGAAGATGTCCCGCTCGAAGATATCGGACAGGGACGCCTGGGGATCCACCGAAAAGACGAGTGCCTTATAGCCCTGCTTGGCCAGCCAGTAGGCGGTGGCGGCAGAGAAGGTGGTCTTGCCCAATCCGCCCTTACCGCCGAACTCGATGTAACGGCGGTTAGGGTGTTCTCTAAAGACTTTGGCGAGTGACAATGTTCTCTCCTTAGTTTGTGGGATGTGAATTGTGCAATAGGTATAGGATGCAAGATGCAAGATGCAAGATGCAAGATGCAGGATGCAGGATGCAAGACACAGGGTGCAAGGTCATCTCTTGCGGTACTTGCGTTGTTGTTCAGACGATAGGACAAGAGCAGCAATGATGTCGTCAAGCAGTCGAATGCGATGCTTGAACACTTCGGGATCGAGAAAACGACGGCCCCGGTAATACCAGCCTCGGGATTCGCGAGCTGAAGCCAAGGCAACACGTTGGAAGTAAGCATTCTCTTTCCCGAAACCGCGTCCGTGCCCTTCCTCAATGTTGGCGCAGATAGAACCTACGCTATCAACCAGTTGCTTGGCGATTACCCTGCCGCGCGGGTCCTTCATCATTCGGTCAGTATCTTTCCAGACCAAGTCAGAGAGTAACAGTGCCTTGGGATATACCTGAAAGCTCCAGAGCGGGTCTTGCTCAATGCTCTCCGGTACCTGCACCAGCCACTCTTCATAGTTGAAGGCCGCCATTTACTGCCTCTTGCTCCTTGCCTCTTGCCTCTTTCACGCCAGCGCGTCGGTCAGGTCACGCTCGCGCAACATGCGCCGCTTCCAGGTGCTGATCTGCGGCACGACGTAGGGCAGCAAGCGCAGCGAGTAGTAAGGCGGCAGGATAGGGATGCCCAGGAGGTCACCCATGGTGATGAGGATGAACAGGTGCTCCATGCTGCCGCGTGTCTTCAGCGCGAAGCGAGTCATGTCGTGGCCGGCCATACCGTAAAGGAACTCTTTGGCCGAACGCCCGAACCGCTTCAGTGCGCCGTCTCCTTTTTCTTCTCCGCTCATTTTGTCTCCTTCAGAAAAGTTGAACGTGACTTCGCTCCAGGAATTCACTCCGGGTTCAATCCACCCCTTCGATCAACTGGGCCAGGTCAGTCAGATCGCGTTCGCGCAGCAAACTTCGCTTCCAGCGGTTGAGCGAGGGGATGACGTAGGGCAGCAGGCGCAGGCTGTAGTAGGGCGGCAGGATAGGCAGGCCGACGATGTCGCCGAAGGTGATGAGGACAAAGAGGCGCTCTATCTCCCCCCGCTGCTGCCGCAGGCCCCGTAGCCAGTCGAAGATGGTCATGCCGTAGAAGATTTCGCCTGCGGTGTGTGCAGCATGGCGTATCTTGTCACGGATCCTTTTGGGGATTTCCACCCTGATCTTCCTGTCACCCAACCTGTCTGCCGCTTTGAGGACAATGGGAGGGGCGGCTAGCCCCTCCCATTACCTGGTCTGCGGTACTACACTTCGCATACGGGATTACGCAGCCTACTTTGCCGGAACAGCCTCGCCCTTGCGCATGAGAGCCTTCCCACCATCGTAGCCCAGGATGAGCGCACAGGCGATCAGTGCGAGGGCAACGACGCCAGCGATGATGTTCCCGGTGACCTTCGTGCCAGCGAAGGCAGCCATGAGAGCCTTGATGCCTGTATAGCCCAAGGCTGCGATGGTGGTAACGTACATGAAGACACCGGGCCACAAGGTCCAGGCGTACTTCTTCCCCTGAGACATCAACCAGAGGGTGACGATCAACAGGGCCAGAGAGGCCATCATCTGGTTGGCTCCGCCGAAGAGCACCCAAATCGTCTGCCACACGCCAGTCCAGATGACGATGAGGGAGAGGATCAGGGCCACGATGGCCCCCACGTGGATGTTCTTCAGCGCCGGGATGGTGTCGCCCAGGAACTCGGCGCTGGCCACGCGCATGAAGCGCACCACCAAGTACATGATGGTCAGGCCCATGATAGTCAGGAAGACCATGCCGTAGGGTACGCCGAAGGAGGTGGGGATGCCGATGTGGCTGAGGAAGGCAGCCAGACCCACGGCGAAGACGCCGAACTTGCCACTGGCATAGACTTCCTTGAAGGCATCCCATCCACCAGTAGCGGCGGTGGCGGTCAGCAGGGAGATCACGCCCAAAGCCATCTCCATGAACATAGCCCCACCACCAACCGGCAGCGCATCAGTCTCCTTCTCGATCTGCCGCGCGGTGCCGGAACTGGAGACCAGGCTGTGCCAGCCGGAGATGGCGCCGCAGGCGATGGTTACGAAGAGGATCGGCCACAGCGGCCCCAATCCTGCAACCGACCACCCGGTGAAGGCCGGGAAGTCACCGAAGGAGGGGTGCCATATGATCATACCGATGACCCCGCCCAGCATCCCCAGGGCGATGATCCAGAAGGAGACGTAGTTGGTGGGCTGCGCCCAGCGCCAGATGGGGAGCACTGCACCCAGGTAGCAGATGATCATGGTGACGATGGGCCAGAAGATCTTGACCCCACCTGCTCCCAGCGCGTTGTTGAGGCCCTCGAAGATGCCGCTGATGAAGCCCGTCTGCCCCAGCCAGATGCCGAAAAAGGCGACCACGACGGTGATGACCGTGGTGAGGATGATGTCCTGCTTCCACTTGTAGGTCATCTGTCCAGCCAGGAGACCCATCAGGATCACTGACAGGATGCCGAAAGGCACGGCGGGCTTGGATAAGAAGAGTACGCCGATGACCTGACCGAAGGCGCCCATGATCAGCAGCAAGTAGAGGTAGATGAAGATGAGCAGGATGCTACGGGCACGAGGCGAGATGAGCTTGTAGCTCAGAGCGCCGAAGGTGTCCCCTTCGGAACGCATGGGCACGATGATGCTGGCGTAATCCTGCACCCAGCCGATGAAGAACGTGCCCAGGATGATCCACAGCAACGCTGGAAGCCACCCCCACTGAGCCGCCACAATGGGGCCACCGATAGGCCCCAGCGCAGCGATGGATTTGAACTGGTAGCCGAAGAGCACGTTGCGGCTGGCCGGCGTGAAGTCCACCCCGTCCATGTACATCTTCGCTGGGGTCGCCTTCTTCGGGTCAGGCTGGACGATGTCACGATCAATGCGCCGTGCGTACCAGCCGTAGCCCAGGCCGATGCCCAAAGCACCGATTACCAACACAACAATAGCGTTCATGTCTTTCGCTCCTTTGTGAGAAGGGTGAATACTCGGATTGGAGACTCAACGAAACACACTTCCGACTATCGAGCGTCAATCCCTATTCTGCGTTGACCACCCCCTTTCTCAGAACGTTGCCCCTTCAGAAGACGAGTGCGATAAAGGTGCGCACAAAGCATCCTGTCTGCACTCCCTTCCCCTGTCTGCACTCCCTTCCTAAGGAAGAAGCAACTGGCTTCCCGTCTGGCATGCCGATCTCCCACTGAGGCCGCCCACCTTACCTGACAGGCCACAGCACAATCTCAGCGCACCGTGGGAAGTGCGAAGCCGCGAAACTCTCGTTGTCCTTATCGGGCACGGTCTTGACGATCCGAGGATGGACCTGAGAGCTTTGCTATGAGAGCGAATGCAGTTACATTGTACCACTCAAGGCGTTTCCCGTCAAAAAACGGTACCCACTTTGTCGCGCACTGCATCCACCTATAGAAGAAAACACCGCCTACCCTCACAGGTTGCGTCAAAGCTCGCGATCAGGTATAATCGGTCAGCCCAAAGGCCCCCGATGGCCCTGAAGCTTTGTCAAGAGGTGACCGATGACTACCGCCCAGGCTGGTGATCTCGTCCTGCTCATCAGCGATGATCGCAAGCGCTTTTTGATCCGGCTCGAACCCGGAGGCGAGTGGCATACCCACCGCGGCCTGCTGTACCACGATGAGCTCATCGGACAGCCGCTGGGGCGCACGCTGCACACTCAGATCGGCCATCCCTTCCTGGCACTGGAACCCTCTACCTATGACCTCATCCAGCGCATCAAGCGGGTGACGCAGATCATCTTCCCCAAAGACGCCGCCCACATCACCATGCGGCTTAACTGCTACCCAGGTCGTCGCGTCGTGGAAGCAGGCACCGGCAGCGGTGGGCTCACGCTGGCATTGGCGCGCGCCGTGATGCCTCACGGTCGAGTCTACTCCTACGAGGAGCGTTCCAAGATGCTGGCCCTGGCCGGCCGCAATCTGGAGCGCGTCGGACTGCTCGATTATGTCGATCTGCAATTGGCCGACATCGCCGCAGGCTTCAACGAGCGAGATGTTGACGCCTGTTTCCTCGATCTGCGAGAGCCCTGGAGGTATCTGGCGCAGGCACGGGAGGCGCTGAAGCCCGGCGGCTTCTTCGGCAGCATCGTGCCCACCACAAACCAGGTCAGCCAGCTCATCGCCGCCCTGGAACAGCATGGTTTCGTGCAAATCGCCGTCGAGGAACTGCTTCTGCGGCCCTACAAGCCAATCGCCGCACGGCTGCGGCCGCTGGATCGTTTGGTCGCCCACACGGGCTACCTTGTCTTCGCCCGTGCTGTAGCCATGGAGGACGCTGCCGCCTGGCGCTACCGAGACCCCAAGCATGGCATCCCCCACCCTCCCATGGCCAAAAGGCAGTCAGCCGATGAAGCCGATGAAGCCGATGGAGCCGATGAAACCGATGGAACAGATGAAGCCGATGGAACAGATGAAACCAACTGACACGCTGTGGCGCGAGTACTCCGGCCACATTCACTTCCACACCACCTACTCTGATGGCAGCGGCAGCTTCGAAGAG
>Ga0209121_10003296_pt1 | contig 15718 bp, 13 predicted proteins | sample Cruoilmetagenom3_FD_187292 | JGI IMG/M metagenome (GOLD analysis project Ga0209121, IMG submission 187292) | Oil polluted marine microbial communities from Coal Oil Point, Santa Barbara, California, USA - Sample 3 (SPAdes) (version 2) | ecosystem: Environmental > Aquatic > Marine > Oil seeps ...
TTCTGGGAAATAAAGTCCTCATAATCATTGTAATAACCACTGACATCAATAACTAGTTTTCCTATTTGACCCCTATATCCTAGTTCCATCGCCGTCACTTTTTCAGGCTTAACCAAAGGAGTATTAACAGCTGTTGGCGCTCCAGCTTCAACAGTTGCTCTCGAGAATGCATTTTCATAAGCTGCCCTACCGGTCATAGTTATAGTTTCTGAACCTACTATTGCTTGACCATTCGTAGACAATGGAACATCTACTACATAACGATCAAGGTTGTCTTCTGCAGCACCTACTAATAAAGCAGATCCTGCATTCAAACCAATATATAAATCTTGTGTAGTTGGGTTTCTAAATCCTGTTTGAAAAGATCCTCTAAAGTTGTGGTTTCTGTTCTCACCAAATGTATATGTTAACGATGCTCTTGGTGAAACAAAGCCATCAAACAGTTCATTTTTATCATACCGTACCGATCCCGTAAACTTTATACGTTTATCCATGAATTTCTTTTGGATTTGGGTATATAGGCCATATTCCTCATAGGGTATTGGACCATCAGTATCGGTAAATATAGTTCCACTTGAATTCAATTCATATTCACGATAAGATCCCCCTACCTGAATATCTGCAACATCCTTTGTTAAATAACTAAGGTTATAATTGGCTTCTAAATGTCTTAATTTGGTGTTATCAATAAACTTTGCTCCAGAAGTTAAATCACCATTGGCTATAACAGAATTAAATATATTTTCAAACTCAGGTGTTCCAGGTATCAATCTACCTGTATCAGCAGCACCTCTAGCTGCAGCATGAGCAGTAGCATCATCTAATTGCACTCCTGTGCCAACACCTAATTTTGCTCCAATAAAGGTACGGGCATAATCACCGAACCAATCTAAATCACTCTTCCATCTTCTGTTTACGTTTATTGCTGCAAAACGAGTATCATAAGAATTCCCAGCATTTTCCGAGGTGATATAACCCCTCACAAAAAAGTTATCGTTCTTTAATTCCAATTTATGCTGTTGTAAATAAAAATCATTAAGATAATATCTATTGGCACCTTGATAAATGGTAGCGCCCCGACCAATTCTACCATTATATATAATTTCAAAATCGTTGGCGAAAGGTCTATAATGAATAGCACCATCAAACTTCACGCTTTGGGCATCATAATTATTAAGGTCTCTTTCCGCATAACCTGTACGAGAAACCAAATCAGAGCCTACCGTTCCAGACGGAAGACCACCTAAAGCATCAAAATTCAATACGGTTGATACTTCATCACCGTAGATATTAAGTCCATCGTAAGCAGGATTAGCCCTAGTTGCCCCAGGGTTATTCAAATCTTCCTCATTAACAGCATGCCAATCAGTCCCTTCCATAATAGAAAAACTCGCTTTCACAGCCAACTTATCGCTAAAGGCATGAGCTGCTCTTATACCAATATCATAGTACTCATTATCACCAGCTGCTTCTTGCGAAGTAATACCTGTTTTTATATATGTAGAAATACCTTGAAAATCAAAAGGGTTTTTACTTCTCATAAACAAAATCCCATTAAATGCATTTGCGCCATACAAAGCAGAAGATGCGCCAGGAAGAATCTCAACACTCTGGACATCAAGGTCATTCATTCCCACTAAGTTGCCCATCACAAAGTTGAACATTGGAGAGGAATTATCCATTCCATCAACCAATTGCATGAATCTAGTATTGGCAAAACTGGCAAAACCTCTAGTATTAATCGATTGAAATGTTAAACTGTTGGTATTGATATCAACACCTTTTAAGTTTTCTAAACCTCCATAAAAAGAAGCCGATGCCGTGTTTTGAATATCTTTCAACCCAAAACGCTCTACGGAAACCGGTGATTCGAAAAGTCTTTCTGGAGTTCTAGAAGCAGAAATGACAATTTCATCCAGAATTGTTGATGCTTCAGACAACACAATAGTCACCGTTTGATTGTTTGAAGTAATGTTCTCTGTTTCATCGGTATAACCAATACTTGTTATTTTTAATTGAAATGGGGGAGTTTCAGAAGTTTGTAAAGTAAAATTACCGTCAAAATCCGATATAGCTCCTATTGCCTTTCCGACAATAAGTACATTGGCCCCTGGTACTGGCTCATTGTTCTGGTCAACAACATTTCCTTTGATAGTTGTCTGAGCGTAGCCAAAAGTGCCAAGCATTAACAAGGATAAAAATAGTATCGTTCTCATTATAGTTAGAGTTAAATTAGTTCGCCGCCAAGATACAGATCTTTTTAAATCGATAATGAAAAATTAAAAAAATTATGCATGCATAATAATATTTTAGCAATTATTTGGCCTAAATAATGCGTAATCTCTAATATTCAAACAAAAGAGACCATGATAAAAATCATAGTCTCTTGCAATAATTTTTTGCATAAAAATTACTCTACAGTAATCAGTTATTCTAAAGTGACCGTTAGTCTTACCCCTAATTACTTTTTTGGAACTTTCTCCTTTAGATTTTTATAATATGATGACAGTTTAGGTTTATCCCATTTCTTCTTTGTTGGAGTTCGTAAGTTCAAACCATTCAATTCATTACATATTTCTTGTAATGAATACCCCTTTTCTTCTTTCAATTCAATAATAATACTGTTGAGTTTGTCTCTTGTCTTTTCGTTTTGTTTTTTTCTATAATTTACTAATGGAACTTCAAGTAATTTGTTAGTTATACCATCAGTAATATTATACTTTTTGAACCCTTTATCATCTTTTTCTCCACTAATATCATATTGGAATACATCTCCAACGCTTGGATATCTAAAAAAAATATCTAACAGGTGAGATTTTATTTTTTCATCATAAATAACCCCAACTTCTTGTAACCCTTCACTATTTAGAATTTGGGAGATTCTTCTATACCCAATAGGGGTAAGATACTCTTCTTTATAACAACTGATTCTTCTAAATAAATACTTTTGATAATTAGAATAATTTGATCTCCATAATCCCGTTGTGATAACTGAAATAGAGAATGTTACAATGAGTTTATAGGGGTAAGAATAATTGTCACTTATCGTTACTCCACCGTCACTGATTTCGCGAGATTTCGCGGTTGATCTACATTGCAATCTCTCATTACTGCAATATGGTACGAAAGCAACTGCAAAGGAATTGTCGTCAAAAGTGGAGTTAAACTCTCTAAAGTTTCTGGAACTTCTATTACATGATCCGCCAAATCGGTTACTTGATCATCACCTTCCGTAACAATGGCAATGATTTTGCCTTTTCTAGACTTAATCTCTTGAATATTACTCACCACTTTTTCGTAATGCCCCTTTTTTGTTGCAATTACAATTACAGGCATTTGCTCATCTATCAGCGCTATTGGACCGTGTTTCATTTCTGCTGCGGGATACCCTTCGGCATGAATATAGCTGATCTCCTTAAGTTTCAAGGCACCCTCAAGGGCAACAGGAAAATTATATCCCCTACCCAGGTATAGGCAATTCGTAGAATCTTTATATACATCAGCGATGATCTCGACCAATGGATTTGATTCCAATGCCTTTTCTACTTTAGATGGGATTGTTTCCAACTCAGTTAAAAATTCATGAAACTTGGATTCCGAAAATTCACCTTTTTCTTTGGCCAATTTCAGTGCCATTAAAGTAAGGACAGTAATCTGCGTTGTAAAGGCTTTTGTTGAAGCCACTCCAATCTCAGGACCTGCATGGGTATAAGCCCCTGAATGGGTTTCTCTTGAAATTGATGACCCTACCACATTGCAGACCCCAAAAACAAAAGCACCTTTTTCCTTGGCCAATTTAATGGCTGCTAAGGTATCAGCAGTTTCACCTGATTGCGAAATAGCGATCAATACATCTTTATCGGTAATCACAGGGTTCCTATATCTAAACTCAGAAGCATACTCGACTTCAACAGGAATCCTAGCTAAATCTTCAAAAATATACTCCGCTACCAAACCAGCGTGCCATGAAGTACCGCATGCAACGATGATAATTCTATCTGCATTAAGGAATTTTTCTAAATTCTGGTCTATTCCAGACATCTTAATAATACCCTTGTCAGCCAATAATCGACCGCGATAGGTGTCTAAAATTGCCCTAGGCTGCTCATATATTTCCTTGAGCATAAAATGATCGTAACCCCCTTTTTCTATTTCCTCCAAATTCATTTGAAGCTCCAAGATGTTAGGATATGCAATAGCATCATCCTTTATTTTTCTCAGTTTTATTTCTTTTCCGAGTCTTATTATAGCCATTTCCCCGTCTTCCAAGTAAACAGCGTTATTCGTAAATTCAATAAAAGGCGAAGCATCTGAAGCAATAAAAAATTCGTTTTCACCAATACCAATAGCCAAAGGACTTCCTAACTTAGCCACGACGATTTCATCGGGTTTTTTCTTATCGAAAACGGCAATGGCATAAGCACCTATTGCTTGGTTAAGCGCAATTTGCACTGCTTTCCCCAACATAACCCCTTCCGTTTTTTGAACCTCTTCAATTAGATTCACCAAAACCTCGGTATCAGTATCAGAAGAGAAAGTATAGCCCCTTTTTGTTAACTCTTTTTTTAAGGATTCGTAATTCTCAATAATCCCATTATGGATTATCACCAAATCCCCAGAAGTGGAATAATGTGGATGCGAGTTCACATCGTTGGGAACACCATGTGTTGCCCAACGGGTATGGCCTATTCCCAGATTGCCGTTCAACGATATCGATGACTTTGACTTATTCTTTAAATCCTCGACTTTACCCTTGGTCTTTGAAAGATTAATTTGAGTGCCATCATAAAGTGCGACACCCGCACTATCATATCCTCTATATTCCAAGCGTTGAAGGCCTTTTATAATAACCGGATAGGCATCTCTATGCCCAATATACCCTACAATTCCACACATAATGTATTGTTTGTTAGATGGTCTTTATGTCATTTGTCACAAATGTACCGTAAAAGTTGAAAAATCTTTGAACTCTTAGGTGTAAAACGCCAAAACTCTGTAAGTGGTATATTACTGCTAAAATAAAGGCTTAAATTTTGTTTTAGACGATAGTATGTTATGTTTGTCGAAACTAATTTGCTTCAGTATAGAAGATTTCAAGCTTTAGCCTTTTGTCACCATTTTCAGGTAGTCCGCCAAAAAGTACGGTTCCTAAAGGGCTCAATGTCTGGGAAACAGGCAAATCAATTTCATTGCCATCAGACATCATTGCCGCATTAATTCCAATAAACTCAATGTCAGGTGTTAATGTGAGACCCAAAGAACTGTTATTCAAATCCCTTACCAAGATATTATTGATATGCTCTGTAATTCTTACCGTATACTTTTCACCTTTGCCATCAGAAGATTTACTTATAACACCATCATAATTCTGGAAAGCCCCTAATAAAGGGATTGATGTTTGATCCGTACTTTCAGTACTTCTATTGAACAATGGTAAATTGTCTTCTGTATTATACAAGTATAATCGTAATGGTTCCAAAACATCGCCCACAACGTCAAGGGTTTCACGATCAACATAAAATACAAGATTTGCTTCATTGATAATCCAATTATTAGCTTTTATCTGATCAATCAGTGCTTGACCTTCAGTATCATCCTCAGCAAATAATTTTATTTCTGTAAAGGTTCCCACTCCACCTTTTAGGTACAATTTTGAAGCGTTTTCCCCCGTGTTTAAAGCATCCCCAATAGTTGCAGGATAAAATTCATCATTCAATGTATTGATTGCATTTCCTCTTACAAAACCATTTTGCTCTACCAATGATGACAAAACAAATTGAGCATGCTCAGTAATTATTTCATCGTCTGAGGTATCAGTTGGAGTCTCATTTATATCTACCTTATTATAGTGATAATACACAGTAATCACCATATCTTTCATATCTAACAGCATCATTACATCATCAGAAATCGTAGTAGTGGAAAGATGTATGCCTCTAAGAAAATCATTGAAATTTGCTTGGCTCAACAATTCTGTGTCGCCTTCCTTATCGATTAGATTTTCTTGAAAAAAAGCTTTATCCAATGCGATTCGTATTCCAGGATCTAAAATGGCCTTTTGCTGCGACTCATCGATATCTGCCGTTGAAGAATTGTCAAATTGGTCCAATAATAACTGGTTATCAGTGATAGTATAATCGCCTTCAAAAAAAACGTCAGAAACAAAATTCGGGGAAAACTGTTGTGATGAGTAATACTCTTGTGCCTCTTGAAAATTGGTGTTTGGATTCAAATCCCTTAAAAAATAAGTTGACCGCTCTACCTTTAGATGAAAAGATGTTTCAATTTTACTATTGAACACTTCACTATTGACATAAATGCTATCTACATCTACTTTTTTAGAAAAATTGTTGGCAACGAAATTCTCATCATCAACAGAGTCTGCTACTAAAGGGTTGGTACCACTTACACGCTCCTCATTATCGGTAAAACCATCACCGTCAGTGTCACTATTAGCATCTTCAGGGTCAATATCATACTCATCTGCAACTCCATCACCATCCAAATCTCCTTTCGGGTTCTTTAAAAAAGGTATATATAAATAAACCGAATCAACTATTTCGACTTCAGGAATAGAACTTATATTGTCATCATTTTCCCAATTATCCTCATCTTCTTGTGAAAACACCCCAAAATTAGGGCTTACGGCAGTCAATAATAATTGTGAGGTAATACTTGCTTCTGTCTTACCATAAATTGGGTCATTATAAACTCCTAATTGGTAAATTGGCAATTGGTTTGTTCTTACAGCCTCAATTTTACTACTATATGCAAAAACATCAAATTCTGCACGATCTGTTGTGAAAGGTTCACCACCTATTACTTCTGCGCCAATAGTCGTAAAATCTTCTTCACAGGAAACAAATGCAACAACAAGTAAAAATCCTGTAAGAACAGGAAATTTGAATCTCTTAAAAAAACTCATTTGGATTATTTTAAAACTTCAGTGTTATAAAAATTGGCATATGCTTCTTCAAAACCTTGCAAAGGAACAAATGGCAACACGGGTTTTTCTAGGTTGGATATATGGTTTTGTAATTCTTCCGGAATTTCTTCCGCGGCTAAAATAACAGCATCAGAAAAATTTACCGCTACTTTTAACAAATTATTATAGGTAGGTGCGTTTAGTACGCCGAAATTTTCTTCCGGTATACCATCAAATGCTATTTTCTTGACCATCTCTTTATCAAGCTCTCCTTCAAATCCTTGGCCATATACCGAAGTGACAATTTTACTATCTGCGAACAAGGGTTCATCAGCATAGTATTTCTTTAGGTATAAGGGTAAAAGGGATGCCAGCCAACCATGAACATGGATAATATCAGGAGACCAGTTCAATTTTTTAACGGTTTCAACAACGCCCTTTGCAAAGAAAATGGCCCTCTGGTCATTATCTTCAAAAAGGTTACCATCAGCATCGGTAAAAGTTGCCTTTCTTTTAAAATACTCTTCATTATCAATAAAATATACCTGTATACGCTCTTTAGGTATTGAGGCCACTTTGATGATCAATGGCATATCCATGTCATTAATGACAAGATTCATCCCTGATAAGCGAATCACTTCATGAAGTTGATGCCTACGTTCATTGATATTCCCATACCTAGGCATAAAAATCCTAATTTGACCGCCATTACTATTGACCATCTTTGGGGTTTCATATGACATTAAGGAAACTTCGTTCTCTGGAAGGTAGGGGACTAATTCTGAAGATACAAACAATATCTTTTTACCATTCATAAAAGCAATATTTTATTTATCCTGCAAAGATAGCTGCAAAATTACAAAAATTATGCAGATTAGCAGTATTTATAGTAAGTTTGCTCACTTTTAAATGAAACATATGTTGTTGATCAAAACCAGAGAACAATTAATTGCACATCTTTCAACTTTTAAAGTCAACCATAGTCTTGGTCTGGTACCTACTATGGGGGCTTTGCACATAGGTCATGCAGCACTGGTTAAGAGGGCTATTGAAGAAAACAATGCCGTAGTGGTCAGTATTTTTGTTAACCCTACCCAATTCAATAATACAGCTGATTTAGCAAAATATCCTCAGACCTTAAAGGCCGATATTGAAGTCCTTGAAAGAATATCAAAAGATATTATTGTATTTGTGCCAAGCATTGATGAAATGTATTCAAAAGAAGCAAAATCAGTTAATTATGATTTTGGCGGGTTGGAAAATGTTATGGAAGGAGCCTTTAGGCCTGGCCATTTTGATGGCGTGGGCACCATTGTAGAATCCTTATTGAACCTTGTAAAACCCGACAAAGCATATTTTGGCGAGAAAGATTTTCAACAACTTCAGATTATCAGAAAACTGACCGAAATCAGAAAAATACCGGTAAAAATAATTGGCTGCCCAATAGTGAGGGAGACTAACGGATTGGCTTTTAGCTCCAGGAACGAACGACTATCAGATAATATTCGAAATGAAGCGGCATTTATATATAAAATCCTAAAATCTGCCAAGAAAATATTTGGCACGAAAAGTGCTAAGAATGTAAAGGATTGGGTGACGGAACAATTTGAGCAACATCCTGATTTGGAACTTGAATATATAGAGATTACCCAAGCCAAAACATTAAAACCTGTTATAAAAAAACAAAAAAATAAAAAATATAGAGCCTTTATTGCCGTTTATGCCGATGGCGTACGACTAATAGATAACCTAGCCCTTAATTAATTAACTTTGTCCCATGCAAATAGAAGTTGTAAAATCTAAAATACACCGTGTAAAAGTTACCGGCGCAGACCTTAACTATATTGGTAGCATAACCATAGATGAGGATTTGATGGATGCTGCAAACATTATCCAAGGCGAAAAAGTGCAGATAGTGAACAATAATAATGGCGAACGATTAGAAACCTACGTTATTCCAGGACCTAGGGGCAGTGGTGAGCTTACCTTAAACGGAGCAGCGGCGCGGAAGGTCGCGGTTGGCGATATACTGATATTGATAACCTATGCCAGAATGGATATTGAGGAAGCTAAAAAATTTAATCCAGCATTGGTATTCCCCAATGAGGAGACCAATTTATTAAACTGATTTTTTGACTACACCATTAAAAAAGACCTTAAAAATCATACTCCCAATTGCCTTGGGAGTTTTTTTGGTTTGGTACTGGTACAATTCAACTTCAACGGAAGATAGGGGGCAAATCGTCTATCATATAAAAGAAGCAGATCTCTTTTGGGTAGGATTCTCGATTCTCTTGGGTATTTTAGCTTATATCTCAAGGGCCATAAGATGGAATTATCTTTTAAAGCCACTTGGCTATCAACCAAAACTGAGCAATAATCTATTCATAGTCTTAATATCTTATTTCACAAATCTAGGAATACCCAGATCAGGTGAAATCTTGCGGGCCACAGCACTTGCAACCTATGAAGACGTGCCCTTTGAGAAAGGCTTTGGTACAATTGTAACGGAAAGGGTTGTGGATGTTATCATGCTTTTGAGCATCATTTCAACAACACTTCTTTTGCAAACAGAAATAATCGTTGAGTTTCTTCAAAACAAAGGATTCAATTATAATAGTATTCTTTTGCTCCTAGTTGCAGGAATTATAGGAGCGCTGATCTTCATGCTTTTTATAAAAAGGTCTTCAACCAAGATTGCCATTAAAATCAAAGGCTTTGTCAAAGGACTATTAGACGGCGTATTGAGCATTTTTAAAATGGAGAACAAATGGGCATTTGTATTTCACACTGTATTCATTTGGGCATGTTACATTGGTATGTTTTGGGTCATTAAATACACGGTTTCAGAAACTGTTGGCCTTACAATCAGTCAATTATTGGTGGCATTTGTCGCTGGCGCCTTTGCCATGACCGCTACAAATGGCGGCATTGGTCTCTACCCAATTGCAGTGAGCAAGACATTGGCCATTTTCGGTATCAGCGCGGTATCAGGTGATGCCTTTGGTTGGATCATGTGGATTTCACAGACTGCTGTCATCGTGGTATTCGGGGCAATATCTTTTCTATTATTACCGTTATTGAACAGAAACCGGTAGCTACCACTGTTACTATAATTCTGTTTTATGCAACGTATTCTTTTTCTTCTGGCCGTTCTTTTTTGCTTTGGCCTTAATGCCCAGATAACCAAGGAGATATTTGAATCTTTTAAGCTTCAGGAAAGAAGGGATGTCAGTTATTATTTTCCTGAAGAATACGATAAAGATAAAAAGCACCCGCTCATTGTGGTTTTGGATGCCGATTACCTTTTTGAACAGGTAGTGGCCACTGCCAAGTTCTACAATAAATTCCACGGAATGCCTGAATCAATAATTGTAGGTATTCATCAGAGTAAAGAAAGTATTCGTTTTGATGATTGTGCTTTCGACGAGGAAACAGGGTTGCCTTCTGAAAAGGGCAACAAGTTTTTTGAGTTTTTGGGCATGGAAATCATTCCGTATCTTGATTTAAATTACAACACAGCCCCTTTCAAAATGATCGTGGGTTATGATATAACCGCTAATTTTGAAAACTATTGGTTGTTCAAGGATAATTCACTTTTTAACGCCTATATCAATATTTCACCCAATTTGGCACCCAACATGGAAATTCATGTGCCCTCTAGATTGGAGGCTATGAACCAACAAATTTTCTATCAATTGATCGTCGAGGGTGAACAAAGCAAACACACCCCAAGAATCATGGCAATGCACAATGCCATCAAAGCCATAAATAAAGAGAATCTTCATTACTATTTTGACGAATATCCAGCGGCCGATCATATTTCAATTGCTACCTATGGTATTGGAAAAGCATTCGATAATATGTTTGGCATGTTCAAACCAATTAGTCCAAAGGAATACAAAACCCAGATATTGACTTCTGATGAACCCGTTTTCAATTATTTAGAGCACAAGTACAAAACCATCGAAGATCTCTTCAGAATCAAGAAACCTGTAGACTTGAATGATGTAATGGCAATTTATGCCGGGACCCGTAAAAAAGAGGATTTTGAATCCTTAAAACCTTTATCGGATTTATGTAAGATTGAATTTCCAGGAACCATGTTAGGATTTTATTTTGAGGGGGAATATTATGAGCAAATGGGCGAGCCCAAAAAAGCGCTACGTACCTTTGAAAAAGCTTTTGGCATGGATGAAATTGATTTCCTCACTAAAGAAATGGCCATTGAAAAAATTGATGCCCTGAAAGCCGATTTCGGTTTCTAAATTTCTGCTCAGAAAAACGATAATCAATTAACTTTTTTAAAAGTTTACTTTATCTTTAGCCAGAACCAACAAAAAGGTAATGGCCAAAACCAAAACAGCATTTTTCTGCCAAAACTGTGGCTCCCAATACGCCAAATGGGTGGGGCAATGTTCTGCCTGTAAAGAATGGAATACCGTAGTTGAAGAGGTCATTCAAAAAGAAGAGAAAAAAGGTTGGAAAAAACCCACGAACAGCTCTAAAAAAATGGCAAAACCATTACGGGTCAATGAAATAAGTACAGATTCAGAACTGCGATTAAATACCTATGACTTAGAATTCAATCGTGTTTTAGGGGGTGGACTTGTTCCAGGTTCATTGGTTTTATTGGGTGGTGAGCCAGGTGTTGGAAAAAGTACGCTACTGCTTCAAATTGCATTAAAACTGCCCTATAAAACGCTCTATGTTTCGGGTGAGGAAAGCCAGAAACAGATTAAGATGCGGGCAGACCGTATTCTTCCCAACAGCACAAATTGTTATATCCTTACGGAAACAAAAACCCAAAATATCTTTCAGCAGATTGAAGCTATGGAACCTGATATCGTGGTCATAGATTCCATTCAGACTTTGCATACCGACTATATTGAGTCTGCTGCCGGAAGCATTTCCCAAGTTAGGGAATGTACCGCAGAGCTCATCAAATTTGCCAAGGAAACCAATACCCCGGTTATATTGATTGGTCATATAACCAAAGACGGTTCTATTGCTGGACCAAAAATCTTGGAGCATATGGTCGATACCGTGCTTCAATTTGAAGGGGATCGCAATTACGTATACCGAATTCTTCGAGCCCTTAAAAACCGATTTGGTTCAACCGCGGAACTAGGCATCTATGAGATGCAGGGTAGCGGCCTCAGGGAGGTAAACAATCCATCTGAAATACTGATTTCAAAAAATGATGAAGGTCTAAGTGGGACTGCAATTGCATCAACTGTGGAAGGCATGCGGCCTTTGATGATTGAAATTCAAGCTTTGGTAAGTACTGCGGTTTATGGTACGCCCCAGCGTTCAACAACAGGTTACAATGCCAAAAGGTTGAATATGTTGTTGGCGGTTTTGGAAAAACGAGCCGGATTCAAATTGGGAGCGAAAGATGTTTTTCTGAACATTACAGGAGGAATCTCGGTTGATGATCCTGCCATTGACCTTGCCGTAATAGCAGCTATTCTTTCGAGTAACGAAGATATCCCCATTGAGAAAGGTGTTTGTTTTGCAGCTGAAGTTGGTTTGGCCGGTGAAATTAGACCTGTACAACGCATTGAACAACGCATTCTCGAGGCCGAAAAGTTGGGTTTTAACTCCATTTATGTTTCCAAGAACAACAAAATCGGTCTAAAAAATCCAAAAATCAACATTGAGCTTGTTGCCAGGATTGAGGATGTCGTGAGAGGTTTGTTTGGCTAACGCTTATCTCGCATAACTCTGGCAAATACCAAAATAATCAGTACCACGACAATTATCAAAGCAAGCTGTCCGAAACCTATTCCCAAAAAATACATATCGTTTTACTTAAGGTGAAGGATTAGGGATTTCGTTATGTATGGCATTAATATCCTTTAATAGTTCAGCAGTTAATCCAACATCAATACTATCAATATTTTCCTTTAGCTGATCCATTGTTGTCGCCCCAATAATGGTACTGGTCACAAAAGGCCTAGTATTCACAAAAGCCAAAGCCATTTGTGCCAATGATAAGCCATGATTGTTGGCAAGATCAAAATATTTTAGGGTGGCTTTTGTCGCATTTTCTCCACCGTATCTATTATAATTTGGGAAGAGGCTAATTCTAGATTTATCAGGAAGTTTCCCTCCCAAATACTTACCACTTAATACGCCGAACCCCATTGGGGAATATGCAATTAACCCAATATTTTCCCGAATTGCAATTTCACTTAGTCCCGTTTCAAACTGCCGATTTAAAAGACTAAAGGGGTTTTGAATGGTAATCGTCCTAGGTAGACTTGGATGAACCTTACTTTCCTCTAAAAAGCGCATGGTGCCCCAAGGAGTCTCATTGGAAATACCCACATGTCTAATTTTTCCTTCACGTATCAAATCCCGTAAAGTCTCCAATACCTGATGAAAGTTATCTTGCCAATGGTCGGTGACATCGTGTTTATAATCACGGTCCCCAAAATAATTGGTAGAACGTTCTGGCCAGTGCAATTGATAAACATCAATATAATCGGTTTTCAGACGCTCCAAGCTGCCTTCAACAGCACTGATAATAGCATCCCTCGAAAAACCCGTCGTTCTTATCCATTTAGTAAAATCAGCTTTTCCAGCGATTTTAGAACCCAAGATAATTTGATCTCTCTTACCGTTTTTCTTAAACCAATTGCCGATAATTTTTTCGGTATGGGCATAACGGTCAGGATGCGCAGGAATGGGATATAGTTCTGCGGTATCAAAAAAATTGATGCCTTGGTCTACGGCATAATCCATCTGCTCATGGCCTTCGGATTCAGTATTCTGATTGCCCCAAGTCATGGTTCCCAAACATATTTTACTTACTTCAATATCGGTATGTGGTAACTTGGTATAAATCATTCAGCGTGTCGTGCTTTTTATTTTCAATCTGCAAAATTACGAATATTATATCCTGAATAAGAGCTTGTCAAACAATTATCCCAATTCTACCAAAATGGGACAATGATCGCTATGCTTGGCATTCGATAATATTACCGATCGTTTTAATCGACTTTCCAATGGTTCGCTCACCATACCATAATCCAGACGCCAGCCCTTATTGTTATTTCTGGCATTGGCACGGTAGCTCCACCACGTATAATTATGGGGTTCTTTGTTCAAATGCCTAAAACTGTCAATGAATCCGCTTTTCATGAAATTTCCAATCCATTCCCTTTCTACGGGCAAAAATCCAGATACCTTTTTGTTGCGGACTGGATCATGTATATCAATCGCCTCATGGCAAATATTGTAATCCCCAAGGATAATAAGATTTGGATGTTTCTTTTTTAGTTGATCAATATAGCGCTGGAATTCGTCCATATAGTTCAATTTAAAATCCAATCGGTCCATATTCGTGCCCGATGGTAAATAGAGACTCATGATGGAAACTCCGTTAAAATCGGCACGAAGGTTTCTTCCTTCAAAATCCATATGAGCTATTCCCGTGCCATATTCCACATGGTCTGGTTTGTTTTTTGATAAAATGGCAACTCCACTATATCCTTTTTTTTGGGCACTGTACCAATAGTTGTTGGCATAGCCTGCCTCTTCGAATAAGGAAAGATCCAATTGCTCTTTCATGGCCTTTATTTCCTGTAAGCATATTACATCGGGATCAGTGGCTTTCAACCAATCTAAAAAGCCCTTGTTAATAGCAGCGCGAATACCGTTTACGTTATATGAGACTATTTTCACTTTTTTAAATTTGGCCTAAAATTAAGGAATGTTTTTTGTTCCTTTGAATGTATTCTACGCTTATCTAAAATTCCTGATTATTGATACAAAGCAACAATTCATTTATACTTTTACCACTTTGGAACAGGATTTGATTCTTATTTGGAATATAAAAACTTAGGGCAATGAAAAATCTTTGTGCAGTAATCGTATTATTAAGTGTTGGTCTAGCAAATGCCCAGGCCTATCCAAGATTCAATAACAACAATGAGCTCAAATTCAATATTGGTCTGTTTTTGGCCAGTAGTACGGTCGAAGGTTCTTATGAGTATTTTTTCAATGAGGATACTAGTATTGGCGGAATACTATATTTTGATGATGATGCCATGGATTATAACGGTAATTTTGGTATTGGCCCTAACTTAAGGGCTTATTTTGGTTATGTGCCCAGAAGTGGTTTCTTCGCTGAAGCATTTGGGTTGTATTATACAGGTGAGGATGAAATACCGGACAACAATCTTGGGGTTCGGAACAATGATTACAGTACCACTGCATTGGGATTAGGTGTGGGGAACAAATGGGTGACACAAAGTGATAATTTTAGTATAGAAGTTAGTGCTGGATTGGGAAGAAATGTAAACCCCGAGGTTTTTCAGGATACCTTCATGTTTCGTGCCGGTTTTTCTTTAGGGTTTAGGTTTTAATACATTTGTCATATGAAAAAGCTATTCACTATGCCGTTCTTCAGGTCTTCTGCGCCAATTTAATTCAAGCCCAAAAGGGCGAAAATGATGTTCAAGGTCGTAACGAAATAAAACTTAATGCTTCTAACCTTATCGCTTTCACCTTTTTGGATGTATCGTATGAAACCCTATTGAATGAGGAGTCTTCATTGGGTTTGGGCGTTTTGGTCAATGTTGGGGACGACAACTTTCTAGATGAATATAGAACCTTTTCCTTAACACCATATTGAACTAAACCTAAAGGTAGCTTTTTGGTACGGGACCATTGGCTACCTTTATTAGTTCCATTAAAGTCTAATATTTAAAATTATGAAAAAAAAGTAGTACCCTGATCGGACGGGCATGTAATTCTGTGCCCGGATTTGAGATCCTTTACGGA
>Ga0209121_10003297_pt1 | contig 15718 bp, 13 predicted proteins | sample Cruoilmetagenom3_FD_187292 | JGI IMG/M metagenome (GOLD analysis project Ga0209121, IMG submission 187292) | Oil polluted marine microbial communities from Coal Oil Point, Santa Barbara, California, USA - Sample 3 (SPAdes) (version 2) | ecosystem: Environmental > Aquatic > Marine > Oil seeps ...
CGCTGGCCCGGCGGGAATGACTGCTGCTTACTACCTGGCTAAGGAGAAGGTAAAAACAGCCATTTTTGAGAGAAAGTTAAGTGCTGGTGGCGGTATATGGGGAGGTGGCATGATGTTCAACAAAATTGTGGTTCAGGATGAGGGTAAAGATATCTTGGATGAGTTTGGCGTTGGCAGCGTTGAATATGAAAGCGGTTATCATCTGGCTAGTGCAGTGGAATTGGCCTCAACGCTTTGTTCTCTGGCCATAAAAGCCGGGGCCAGGATATTCAATCTAATTAGTGTTGAGGACGTAGTTATTAGAGAGGCTGATAGAGTCAGCGGGCTGGTGCTGAACTGGAGCCCTGTGCTTCTGGCAAGTCTGCATGTAGATCCCCTGGCTATAAGATCCAAACTGGTGATAGACGCCACCGGACATGATTGCGAGATTTGTCGTCTAGTGACTGAGAAGGTGGGGGGGAAATTAAGGACGCCAAACGGAAAGATAGCTGGTGAAAAATCAATGTGGGTCGAGATAGCTGAAAAGAAAGTCTCCGAAAACACGATAGAGGTTTACCCTGGGTTGATAGTGGCCGGCATGGCAGCGACTGCTGTTTTTGGTTCCCCCAGAATGGGGCCAATATTCGGCGGGATGCTTCTGTCGGGCAAGAAAGCGGCCAAACTGGCCATAGAGCTACTGAGACAAGCCAATAAGATTCATTGACCGGATTCACAGCGCAAGCCACAAATAGGTAGACAGTCTAGTGGCTTCCGCCACAAGCTCCAGGCCCCAAGTTCAATGAGTGTTGAACAGGAATTAGCCAAAATAGTTCCCGAGAGGCAAACCTTCCTTGCCATCGGTGTGTTCGACGGCGTCCACGCGGGACACCGCTGTTTGCTGCAAAAATTGAACCAGAAAGCCAAACAAAATGGCTTGCTTAGCGGAGTGGTTACCTTCGTGCCTCATCCTCAATCAGTGTTACATCCGCATATTCAATTGCCTATGCTAAGCGATTTGAATGACAGGATTAAGTCGTTTCAAGAGTTGGGCATACAGTTAGTCGCAGTCCTGTCTTTTACTCCAGAGTTAGCTCATTTCAGCGCTCGGGACTTTATTGTTTTGCTTAGAAAATACCTCAAGATGCGTGGCCTTGTGGTTGGCCCGGACTTTGCTTTGGGAAGGGGACGAGAAGGGGATGCCCATTTGCTTCGTTCCTTGGGGCAAGAGCTGGCATTCAGTGTAGCAGTCATACCTTACTTCTCAGTCAACGGCGAAATAGTAAGCAGCACAGCCGTCCGTCAAGCTTTAGCTGAAGGAGATACGGAGAAGGTAGGCAGGTTAATGGGACGCTACTTCAGTATTACTGCCCAAGTTATCTCAAAAAGCAAGCGGGGACGGATTTTGGGGTTCCCCACTGCTAACTTAGATCTCAGTCCAGAACAGGCATTGCCCAGCAACGGCGTTTATGCTAGTATCACGTACGTAGATGACAGGGGTCTTGTTTCGGTAACCAACATTGGCACTCGCCCCACCTTTGGGGAGGGAAAAACGATCGTTGAAACCCATCTTTTGGATTACAAGGGCGATGTATATGGTAAGGAACTTAAGGTAATGTTTCTGCGCAGGCTCAGGGATGAAGAGCGGTTTGCCTCTCCGCAAGAGCTAGTAGCCCAGATTAGCAAAGATATTGAAAGGGCAAGAGTAGTAGCTGGTGAATTGAAATGACTGATTCTGCGCATAGTTCTACCTCACCCTATCCCTCCCCGGTAAACGGAGTGGGAGCAAAGAGTGAGGCTTCAGATCTTCTGAGAACCTTGCTAAAGCGAGGGGTAGCTGAAATCATCGTGGAACAGGAATTCATACAACTGCTGAAATCAGGCAAACGCCTCAGGTTGAAGGAAGGCTTTGACCCCAGTGCTCCCGACATCCACTTGGGCCATGTAGTTGGCTTGAGAAAGTTGCGCCAGCTTCAAGAACTGGGGCATAAGGTCATCCTCATAGTTGGCGATTGGACAGCACGCATTGGCGACCCGAGCGGTCAATCAGCTACTCGCCCTATGCTTTCCCCAAGCGAAATAGCGGCCAATGCTCAAACTTATATGAAGCAATTCTTTAAGGTAGTGGACAAAGATAAGACAGAAGTAAGATGGCAAAGCGAGTGGTTTGACAAATTTACCTTAGATACTGTGATTAAGCTTACCAGCAAATTCACTGTGGCGCAGATTCTAGCCAGGGAAGACTTCAGCAACAGATACGACTCCGGCAATCCTATCTCTTTAGCGGAAACACTATATCCCTTACTTCAAGCTTATGATTCGGTGGCTATTGAAGCCGATGTCGAATTTGGAGGCACTGACCAGAAATTCAATTGCCTGCTAGGAAGAGAGCTGCAGCAGGTCATGGGGCAGAGGCCCCAGCATGTTTTCTTCACTCCTATTCTCATTGGCACTGACGGCACCCAGAAGATGAGCAAAAGCTTGGGAAACTATATAGGGATTGATGAACCTTCCACAGAGATGTATGGCAAGCTAATGTCCATCCCGGACTCCCTTATGCTTGACTATTTTGAGCTAGTGACCGACGTCACAGACGAAGAAATCGCTGAATTTAGAGGCCAACTAAACGCGCAGACAGTCAACCCTATGACCTTGAAAAAGCGGTTGGCCCGCGAAATCATAACGCAATTTCACGGAAAACAGGATGCAGATGAGGCGGAAGAAGCATTTACCAAAGTGTTTCAGAAACGGGAACTGCCCCAGCAGATCCCCGAATATGCCTTTGCCGCCAGCTATAGCCAAGATGGGTTATGCCAAGTCAATATCGCCCCAACATTGGTTCAAGAAGGTATAGTCAAAAGCAATAGTGAGCTGAAGCGTTTATTGGCACAAGGGGCGGTCGAACTGGACGGGACGAAAATAGGCGCCAATATCATCAACGCGCGAAACGGCAGCATTCTCAAAGTGGGAAAGCGCAACTTTGTCAGGATAATGATCAAATAACCTCTGCTCTTGTGTTGCCTCAGCCAAAGGAACGATCTTCCAGATTGTCACGCTTCGCTGGCAATGACAAAGAAGTAGGAAGCGCTTATTACCCCTAACGACTTACCCAGTGGTCAGCAACTCTAAAACTACGTCGCTGACCTGTTTCCCATCGGCTTTACCTCGAAGCTGGGGCATGAGCCGAGACATGACTTTTCCCTTATCCCTTATTTCCTTGGCTCCAAGCTCGGCAATTGTCTGCTGGGCTGCATTCACAATCTCCTCTCGGCTCATCTGTCGGGGAAGGTATTCCATAAGAATATTCAGCTCTCTCTCTTCTTGGGTCACAAGGTCATCACGGTTTCCCTTTTTGAAGAGTTCGATGCTCTCTCGATGCCGCTTTACTTGTGTACCAATGATACCAAGGGTTTCATCATCGTTGAGACCTCGCCGCTGACCAATTTCGGCGTTTTTTATTTCGGAAAGAACTAGACGCAGTGTAGATAGTCTCGCTTCGTCGCGCTGCTTGAGCGCCTGTTTAAGGCTATCCCTTATTTCTCCTTCTAAGGACATCTGAATTATCTTGAGCTTTTCCGCCTTTTTGCTGCCACCTTTTTCCTTCGCTCATCGCTGGGCTTCTCATAGAATCTGCGGCGGCGGACTTCGGTCAGAATGCGATCCCCTTGCACCTGCTTATTAAATCTACGCAGCATGCTTTCGAAGCTCTCGCTGGATCCCAGTCTCACATTGGCCATATCGAAAAACGCTGTATTGTATCCAGTCCGGGCCAGTCATGTCAAACAGCCTGGTTGACTCTAAGATAGAATGGTGGCTCTGACCGCAAGCAGAAGTGCCATCTGGGCAGCTTTCCCCGTGGGAGGAGCTGTCACATTGAAATAGGACTGCCGGCAATATAGAATGTTGGGGTTTGCCACAATACATCAGCCACTTAGGGCGAAACACAGGGAGATAGCTTGAAAAAGAGGCATGGCATTTTTTATGGCTGGCTTGTCTTGGCCGCCGGTTTCACTATCATAGTGTTGGGCTATGCCATCAGGAATAGCTTCTCGGTGTTCTACCCTGTTATCGTTGAGGAATTCAATTGGGGGAGGGGCGACACCGCGCTGATGTTCTCCATTGCCATCTTAGTTTATGGCCTGGCGGCACCGATAGTAGGCTCCTTGGTGGACAAATTTGAGCCGAGGCTAGTTCTGACCGTGGGGGCTTGCATCATGGGAACAGGTATTGCCCTGTGTAGTCAGGCGACAACACAGTGGCAATTCTATCTCTTCTACGGGGTCATAGTAGCCATAGGCCTGAGTGTAACCGGATGGACACCTATCACCGCCATAGTCTCGAACTGGTTTGTCAAGAAGCGCGGTCTGGTGTTTGGTATCTTAAGTGCTGGCTTTGCCATGAGCCTGGTGTCAGCCTGCATGGCCCAGTTTCTAATTTCCAGCTTTGGTTGGCGGACAAGCTACATCATTATTGGCATCTTTTCCATTGTCTTCATCATACCGCTGTGTGTCTTTGTCATACGCCGCAGCCCCCGGGAGAAAGGACTTCAGCCCGACGGTATGCCAGAGACGCCATCCGAGTCACATAGCCCGCATGAGCTCCAGGCAAGAGATAGCACACAAAAGGGATGGGCTGGCACTACCTGGACACTCTCGCGGGCAATGAAGACCTATCAGCTCTGGCTGCTCTTTTTGATCAGTTTCTGTCTCATGGGCTTCGTCGAGCAAATAGCAATAGCCCACCAGCTTTACTTTTTCCGGGATGTAGGCTACCAGCCTATGCAGGCAGCCACTATCTACGGTGTATTTGGCGTGGCGTTCGCGGTCGGAAACCTATGTGGCTCTTTCTCAGATCGGGTCGGTCGGGAGAAGGTTTTCCTACCGAGCTGCCTGCTAGGCATGGGGGGTGTATCTCTACTATTCCTGATAGAGGATACGTCCCGACCCTGGCTGCCCTTCTTGTTTGCTCTTTGTTTAGGCCTGGGGTTAGGTGCTGCGGTCACTCCGTTTTTCGCCACGGTGGCAGACCTATTTCACGGCGAGCACTTCGGTTCTATCCAGGGCTTCATAGTCCTGGGTTTTTCTCTGGGCGGCACCATCAGTCCATGGCTTGCCGGATTTGTGCACGACAAGACTGGTAGCTACTACCTGGTTCTCTTTGTACTTTTGGGTGCTTTTGCAGCCTGTGCGGTGCTAATGTGGCTAGTTGCTCCCCGCAAGCTGGGGTCAGTTCCTGGCCACGCCTGACGCCCAGCTTATGGTGAAGCGCGTTGCTGCCAAGCATTGCGGACGTCCGCTTGACAACGTTACGCTCGATGGGCTGTAATAGGCCAGAACGATCAGGGAACGGAGGCTAGTATGTCAACTGCTGTTTTCAAAATACCGTACGGAGATAGCACCATTCAGACAGAGCTGCCTGAGAGAACCAGGGTGTTACGGCAAACGAACAAAGCACTCCCAGCCCTGCCCGACGTGGCTCAAGCAGTCCGCGACGCCCTGAACTTACCGATCGCCCATGAGCCCCTATCCAAGTTGGTGAATCACAAGTCCAGGGTTACTATTGCCTTTGACGACCCTATTGCTTATCTTCCCCAGCAAAGGCCGCCTGATTTCCGGCAAGTAGCCATTAGAGTATTGCTGGAGGAACTCGATAAGCTTGGTGTCGCTCTTTACAATGTCCGTTTGGTTTGCGCTGTTGGCCTGCATCGGAAATGGACTACCGCGGAACTAGCGACCATCATAGGAGAAGACTTGGCCTACCGATTTGGTCCGAGCAAGTTGTTCAATCATGATGCGGAAGACAAGGACAATCTCGTATTTCTCGGGGAGACCAGGCGAAATCAGGAGGTGGAGGTAAACCGCCTGGTCACCGATTCAGACCAGCTCATATATGTTAGCCAGCCCTGGTCTCCTTTCAACGGCGGTTGGAAGTCAGTGGTCGTAGGTTTGAGCAGCTACAGGAGCATACGCCACCATCATCGTCCGTTTCCCAGGGCCTCGGGGAAGTCCACGATGGATCCCAAACGCTCAGCGTTCCCAAGATTGCTAAATGAGATGGGTGCGGTTGTTGAAGGGGAACTGGCAAAGAATGGCCGCCGTGTTCTTATCGTCGAAGGAACGACGAACAACAGAACTCCACAGGAACTGGTTCAGGTTGTTGCCGGCCATCCGCCGGAGGCTCATGCCAGAGGCCTGGAAGTACTGCAACAGCAGCATGTTATGGAGGTAAAAGGGCAATCTGATGTAGTGGTCTATGGTTTGGGCAATAATAGAGACCCCTATTCCAAGTTCTCCATCATCAATCCCATTCAAGTAAGGAATCTAGCTATGTCCTACAGCTATGGTCTGTTCCAGAACGTTCCCTTGGTGAAGCAAGGAGGGATTGTCATAGTGTGTCACCCTTGCCGAAAACAGTTTCACCCGGTTCACACGCCGTCCTACGTGGAGATGTTTAACAAGCTTCTCCCTCATACTCAGGATGCTTTTGAGCTCTGGGATCTATGTGCCGAGGAGTATGCACATCGGCCCGAGTTCATCCACAAATATAGATATGCCTATGCCTTCCATGGGGTTCATCCCCTAATTTTATGGGGGCAAGGAGCCTATGGGCTCAAGTATGTCAGCAAAGTCTTCCTGGCGGGAGCTACAGACTTCGAAGTAGCCAGAATGCTCGGCTTCGAGCCGTTTGCCTCAGTCGAACAAGCGATAGCTGAGGCGGAGAACTTGATGGGCAGAGATTGTAGCATCACATATCTCGACATGCCACAAAGCTTCATATGCAATGTGGAATGAGCCGCCGCACTAGCGCGTTTTCCAAACAGAGCGGGGAACTATCTCCGCGAATACCCTTCCGGTGTCCCACTCGAATTGGCAGTAAGCTCTTCAAGCAACGCATCAAGTATTTTGCCAAGCCCAACTGCGGCACAAGCCCGATGAAAAAGGAAACCCTTACTTCCGCACAGTTCGAAGTGAGCCGCCAGGGACTCGAACCCTGAACCGGCTGATTAAGAGTCAGCTGCTCTTCCTATTGAGCTAGCGGCCCACTGAGAGATAGATATTATCACCGGGAAGGGATGGAAGACAAGGCTGGGGCTAGATAAAAAACCTCCTCCTGCCTTGAAGGCAGGAGGAGATAAATTAAAGAGGAGGTGAAGAAAATAGGTCAATTATCGAACTTTTGCACAGCTAAACTATGGCATAAACCATCTGAACGCTGACCGTCATTTTCAGTTCTCCGGGACTAATCGGAGGCTGAGGAGCGGCCATCTCTTCTTCTAGCTTAGGGAAATATCTGGGAACTTCTGGCCGATATACAGGCCCTTCAGAGATGTAAGTGGGTTTACCCAGCTCAACACCAGCCAAATCAGCTAACTGCGCCGCTTTATGCTTAGCGTTCTCCATAGCCTTACTTCGCGCTTCTTCGTAGTATGGGGTAGGATCACCCACGGTGAAACTTATGCTCTGCATGCGAGTGAAATCGCCACCAGCCTCGGACACGGCCTCAATAATCTCCCCAGCTTTGTCCACCTCTCTTATCTTGGCGACTACCATATTAGTCACGCGATAACCGGTGATTTCCTCCTCGTCTTTACGCTCATTCCAGCTTGTCATGGGGTAGATGCTGAATTGCTGCGTCTGAATATCTTCCTCAGCTACGCCATTATCCTTCAATGCCTCCATCACTTTATTCATTGCTTCGTTAGCCTCTGCCTGGGCTGCGGCTACTGTATCCGCTCGAGCCTCAACTCCGAGGCGCAAGCTAGCTATATCCGGAACCGCCATTGCCTCCCCTTGACCAGTAACCCATATCCCGGTGTTCTGCTGCGGCAGTATAGAAATAGTCTCCTGGTTATTCTCATCGCTGTTCTCACCCATGCTAGCCATCTTTACGAATTCACACCCACTGGCGGTCAACGCCAGCATCACTACCAGGCAGGAAATTAACCACCAACTCTTTCTCATCCAAAACCTCCTTCCATCTTGTATAACGGATAGTTTGACGTTGCGTTTATGCTAAAATAGCTCCAGCAAATGAAAATCTTTCGCGAGATTGGCATAACAATCCTCATAGCCGTCGCTGTCTTTGTTCCTCTCAAATTTACCATGCAGGGCTACAGAGTGCAATATTCGTGTATGCTACCAAACATCGAAGACGGCGATTGGATCATGGTAAATAAGGTAAGCTACTCCTTCTCGGATCCCAAGCGAGGCGATATAATCGTGTTTGAACCACGCGAAGGCGTTAGTTCACAGTATCCGTTCATCAAGAGAATTATTGCCCGCCCTGGTGAGACCGTGGAGATAAAAAATGGCCAGGTTTTCATCAATAATAGTCCGATAAATGAACCCTATATCTTTCCAGAACCACCCCGGTCCAATAAAGACTTCGGGCCCCAAACAATGGGCGATGGCCAATACTTTGTTCTTGGAGATAATCGTAACAACAGCAATGATTCCCGCTCTTGGGGTCCAATATGCCGAGATGATATCATTGGCAAGGCCGAGTTTGTCTACTGGCCGCCGGGCAAATGGGGGCCAATAAAGCATTATAGGTACCCAGATTTGGCACAATAGGCTAACGTTTAGAGGTTACGTTAGACCTGGCTGGAGGTGCAGCTTGAGCGACACAGTGATGGAGATATTCAAAAGGGCGGGAGCAGTCAAAGAAGGCCATTTTCTTCTCGCCTCTGGATTACATTCACCTGTATATTGGGAGAAGTTTCGCATTCTACAATACCCAGACTATACTGAGAAGCTGTGTCGCCTTATCGCCCAGCACTTCAAAGATCAGAAGATAGATGTGGTTGCTGGACCAACCACCGGTGGCATTATCCTCGCTTTTGAGACTGCTCATCAACTGGGGGTGAGGAGCATATTCGCCGAAAAAGAAGGGGAAACAACAGTCTTCCGACGTGACTTCGAAGTAGCACCAGGTGAAAGAGTTCTCATCGTTGATGACGTCCTGACCACCGGAGCCTCGATTAGAGGGACGATGAGTGCTGTAGCCAAGCTTAAGGGTGTTATTGTTGGTATTGGCGTGCTCGTTGACCGCAGCCAAGAGGGAGTAGATTTCGGCGTCCCTCTTTTTAGTTGCCTTCGCGCTCCTACCACGGTTTACACAGCACAAGAATGTCCTCTCTGTGCTGCCCATATCCCTTTGGTCAAGCCTGGCGCGCCAAAGTAATGTGTTGGACAGTGAGTGATCTCAGGGGTTTGCTGGCGGACCGGCTGTATCTGTCACAGCTACCTCGATAGCCGCTTAAGTCTCAGCACCCAAATCTCTCTTTGTGCCACATGATATCGCTGGGACGAATGACACACGAGGTATAGAAGAGCACTATGATATAATAATGTATGATATCCGCTACTGAAGCGCATGGGGAAGCAAGTTGAGGGGAAGTGTGGGATGCAAACAGAAAAGACGTGGCTTAGATTCACCAAGGAAAATGTTGATAAGGTGCCCGAGGCACAAGGGGTGTACGAAATAGCATATGTCGCTGCTGAAGGGAAGAAACTGTGGCGCCTGGGCAAGATCTCCAACCTGCGGAAACGGCTGTTAACACGATTGCGGGAGCCAGAGCCGCCGGAAAACTCGTATTTTAGATACTACGAAGCGGGCTTATCTCAAGACGTTGACGCCATAGCAGCCAAGATTTTCGATAGTTATAGCGGAACAGCCGACGAAGAGCGACTGGATAGATGAAGTGCTCGGCACGGCTCGCCTTGTAAAGGCAACATTGGGATAGGCTTACACAGGTGCCGGATATCTGCTGTCCACGTTTTTTGACAGAATTGGTTGGCTAAGCAAACTATGGCTAGCTCTCATGATTGACCAATGTCCCTTGCTGTGTTAAATTTGAACTGGGCCGAGGTAGCTCAGGTGGTAGAGCAGCGGACTGAAAATCCGCGTGTCAGCAGTTCGACTCTGCTCCTCGGCACTTGCCGAAGTGGCGGAATGGTAGACGCGGCAGTCTCAAAAACTGTTGGGGGGCGACTCCCGTGTCGGTTCGACTCCGACCTTCGGCACTTAATTTAATGCCGGGTTGTGTAGCGGTAGCACGGAGGACTTTGGATCCTCTAGCCCTGGTTCGAATCCAGGCCCGGCAGCCAGAAGTGAGAGAAATAGATGAGTGAATGGATAAAGAAGCTACCAAGGGTGCCTGAGTCCATGAGCAGGAAAGAAGGACTGCAGGAAGTCTTTGAGCTAGCGACTAGCTCAATCGGCATAACAAGCGGCGGTTGACCGCAACATGGCTAGACCCACTATGTTCCCGAGTAGCTCAATGGTAGAGCAGGCGGCTGTTAACCGTCTGGTTGTAGGTTCGAGCCCTACCTCGGGAGCCATTTCGTCTTTGCCCCGCTGGATACGAGATCCTCGGCTGCAAGTGGCATGGCTACCTTTCGTAGCCTTTTGTCCAACCACATGAGCAGTGCCGGGCGGTGAAGCGAGAAGCTAGACGCTGACTGGGTGAAATTAGACTACTTTATGAAAAGGAAAAAATGGGGCGAAAAATGAGAATCGGTGCTTTTGAGCTCTCGGTTCCTCTTCCTGAGCTGAGGGAAGCTCATGCTTTGGCCATGCTCCGACCCTGGATAGATGCAGGCAGTGTTGGTGCTCTGACCATCCTCGGATTAGAGAGCTATTTTGGAGCCAGAGAATTAGGCAAACTAGCCAGACCAGGAAACTTCTTTGACTTTACTCGCTATCGCCCCACTTCTTATCTCAAACACGGGCGCCGTGAAATTTCAATCCCCAACACCACTATTAGCTACGCCAAACGGGAAACAGGCTGCGATTTCCTCTTTCTCAAGCTTCTGGAGCCACATATGCTAGGTGAGTTGTATGTTGATTCGGTATTGCAACTGCTCAAGAAGCTCGGCGTCAGGAGATACTGCCTTCTGGGCAGCATGTATGATCTGGTTCCGCATACTAAGGAGCTTTTGGTAAGTGGAGGAGCAATTGGCGAAAGAGCTGAACAAGACCTGAGCAAAGCAGGAATCCTGCCTAGCGACTATGAGGGGCCCTCTACCATCGCCTTCCTAATTACGCAACAGGCGCCTCAATTGAGTATTGAAAGCCTGTGGTTCATAGTACACCTGCCCCAATATGTTCAGCTCGATGAGGACTACAGGGGCAAGGTGCGCCTTATGGAGGTGCTTGGGGCACTATACAATATCCCCAAGGATAACGCAGATATTGAGAAAGCTAGGCAACAGCTCGAGGCTATCAGCATGGCAGTGGACGAGAGTCCAGAATTGAAGGCCATTATCCCTCAGGTGGAGGCTCGCTATCAAGCGAGGATTGAAAAGAGGGGGGAGATAGCCCCCCTCCCACTAGAGATGGAAAGATTTCTCAGAGAACTTGGCGACCGCTTTGGTCAAAAGTAAGCTGTAGTTGGCCACTACGCACAAGGAGCGGAGCTGAGCACCGCTCAGCTCCGCCAGATACCAGACTCACATTGACTAGTAGGAGTTCTTGAAAATCTGGACCACAGCCGCAGCGTCGAGCAAATTAGGATGTTTACTCAGAAGGCCGCGTGATGTTCTTACAGCATTGTCAGCTATGTCTTGGAAATCTTTCGGGTCAGCGCCAAGAGTCCGCAAATTGAGTTTCATCCCTATCTTGTCCAGCCATTTCTCGACAGCGGCTACCCCGTCCTTTTCGCCAAAGACGTTTCTGCCCAGCGAACCAAATCTCTCCTTTCGTGCCGGAAAGGTGTATCTCATCCAAGCGGGAAGCAGAGCCGCCAGTCCATCGCCGTGAGCAACATCGTAGTACCCACTCATAGCGTGCTCGATAAGGTGGAGGGTTCTATATCCAATCTCGCCGCCCAGCGTGGGAATCTGCGAGCAGGCAACAGTGCTGGCCCAGGAGAGCTTAGTACGGCCCTCGACATCGTCGAGCTTGGCCAGTACTTGCGGTAGGGTCTCCACCGGCACCCTCATTGTTGCTTCCATGATGCCATCAGATAGAGAAGTTGGGTTGCTGGTTGTAATGTAATTCTCAGCTACATGCAAGAAGATATCCAGTCCACCTTGTGCTGTTGGCCTACGTGCAAGAGTGACCGTGAGATCGGGGTCCACAATGGAAACTTGGGCAAAGTAATGTGGAGTAAGTATCGCTCGCTTCTCGTGGTTTTCCCAATTGGTAATCACTGCAAAACTGTCAAATTCAGAGCCAGTAGCAGCCACGGTTGGCACCAGCATGAGTCCTACCGTTGGTTTGGCTGCCCTGGTATCCGCGGCTCCAATATAGTAATCCCAAATTGGGCTGGTACCAGCACTGGCCAGTCTGATGGCCTTGGCTGCATCCATAGCGCTGCCGCCGCCAAGTCCAATGATCAAATCCACCTCGTTCTGGCGAACAATGCCGGCTGCCTCATCCACGGTAGAGGCGCGAGGATTGGGCGTTACCTTATCGAAAACGAAGACTTCCAGGCCGTTCTCCTTGAGGTCCTGGGTTACCTTATCCAGTAGCCCTGTTTTGCGGGCGCTATGAGTGCCAGTTACCAGTATGGCCCGCCTGCCCAATGCCTTTGCCTCTTTCCCCACTCTTGACACAGTTCCTGAGCCAAAAATGAGCCTCGTAGGTAGATAGAACGTAATCGCCATGAAGCACCTCCTGACAAGAATACTACTCTCTGCTACATATGCTAGTATTTCCTGGCTCGAAAGTCAACGACCTGTACCCGCCGCTCTGACCGGGAACACATCACCCTGTTACCTTTCCATATTGCGGGCGTTAACAAAAGTTCAGCAACGAAAACTGCCTGACTAGTATTTCTGATACGCCTGAGCCTGACGAGGCGACTTCTTCATGTCCATGCCGAGCATCTGGCCGAGCCTGGCATATTCTGGTTTCAGATCATATTCCTCTTTGTATTCTTGAATCATTGGCAGTCCCCAATTATGCTCTTGAAGGAATCTCGCCCCGGCGATAAAATCTGGGAACATTTCTGGGAGCAGCGTGAAAAGAATTTCATCGTCTTGTGCAAAAGCCAACCTCCGGTCTCCCTTGCAAGGAATGGCCACCGCACACTCGCGTTTTAGTAACGAGGGAACCACGGCATAAACACAAGCAGCATGACCGGAAAGTTGAGAATGTATGTCCCTCCCGTCAATCCAGCACTTAATAATCAAAAGCTGACTTGCCATCATGCCGTTAACGTGCATGACGACGACATCAGGCATGAAGCTACAAGTGTTAACAGGAGCCGATACAATTCCTTTGTATGAGCCATATCCAAGATGAGGCATATTTTTGCACCATTCCGCTGCTGCTTTAAGGCCTCTCACACTGTCGGGGTAGCGATGGTGTCCTTGAAAGAAATACGGAATGCGCTCAACAAAACCCAGTCCTATCGCAGGCTCGAAGCACCACAAGTCTTCTTTGAACATGGCAATGGTTAAACCATCTCGCTGCGATCTGGCAAAGCTCTGGCATAAAGCATATTTATGCCCCCAATCACGAGTCGGGATGATAGCACCTTCTGGGACCCCCTCCTTACTTTTCAACATCTTAACGGCTATGGGATGAACCCGCATGCGAAGCCACTCCTCTAACTCCGTTCCACATTCATGAACTTCTTGTAACGTAACCATTTTCCCTCCTTTTTTGACTAGCTAGTGTAACGCAAGCAAAGTCTGAAAACAATTCATTGGTACTAGCCAGCTTCCAAAAGCTAAGATTATTGACTATTTTCACTACAAGCTGACCACTAAACCCTGTGTTATCCTTATGTCAAAGATAAGAGTAGCTATGATCGAGGTCAAAGCTAGCGCAGTAAGAACAAACTAACGGCCATAACTAGCATGCCAGCCCCTACCCCTATGAGCACAAGGTGCTCTTTGCCATACCGGTGAGCCAAGGGAAGTATTTCATCTAAACTTATGAACACCATTATGCCAGCTACAAAAGCCAGCATGCTCGATAAGAGCACTGGAGTCAAGAGGGAAAACAGAATCCCATAACCGATCAGAGCACCTACAGGCTCAGCCACCCCTGATAAGAAGGAATATGTGAAAGCTTTGCGGCGATTGCCTGTGGCATAGAAGATGGGCACCGATACCGCAATGCCCTCGGGAATATTGTGGATGGCGATAGCCACAGCTATCATTATGCCAAAGGCAACATTTCCAGTTGCGGCGCTACAGAAAGTGACCAGTCCCTCGGGAAAGTTGTGGATGGCAATACCAACTGCGATAAGGACACCAGATCTCATGAGGAATGATGGTGACGGAGCTGCAAGCTGCGGGGGCAAGCCTGATATTTCCTGCTGTCTTGCTTCAGTGGCATTTTGAGGACGACTTGCCATACGTTCTTCCTCATACTCATGAGGGACAAATATATCTATTAACGCAATGGATGCAATGCCAGTGAAAAATGCTATATTAGCCCTAGCAAAACCGATATCCTCGATAGCTGTTCCCAGAAGCTCAGTGAATGAAATGTAGACCATTACCCCAGCAGAGAAGCCAAGCGCAAGAGCCAGGTAGGAGTATTTAGGCGTTCGAATGAAGAAGGCAATGGCGCTGCCTATCCCGGTGGATAAGCCAGCCAGGGTAGTGAGCGACATGGCAAATGCTAAGTTAATTTCCATGATTTCTAGAACTCTTTCCTTTCTGTATTACACTTCCTTTTTCTTTGTGCTAGACCTATCTACAATTATCCTGAGCAAAGCAGGCACATCATTATTATTGAAACCAACCGTTTGTTCATTTAATCACCCCCTTAGAGAAAATAAATTCCTACCACTAGAGCAATTGCCAGAGCAAAAAAAAACAGCCTTGCCCAGTTCATGAAAATACCGCCCACATATTATCGGGCAAGGCCTTATATGTCTACTAACTCCTTTAACCTATAAAAAGAGTCCCAATCTGAAAGATAAGAGCGGCCACAATCCAGGCTATCGCTGTGGTATAGAATATCGTAAAGATAGGCCATTTCCAGGAATTAGTTTCGCTTTTGATAGTAGCGATGGCAGCGACGCAAGGAACATAGAGTAAACAGAACACCATGAAGGCAGAAGCAACCAGCGGCGTCCAGCCAAGTTGAGCAGCGATAGCACCTCCTAGAACTCCTTCCTCAGCGGCAAAGAGAGTCCCCATGGTTCCCACCACCACCTCCTTGGCCAGAAAACCAAAGAAAAGGCTCACCGCTGCTTGCCACTGACCAAAGCCACAGGGGGTGAAAACGGGAGCAATAGCTCTTCCTATTGGCTCCAATGCACCAGTGTAACCCAGAAGCCAGACGAGTAGCACCACTCCGAAGATAATGGTTCCCGCCTTCCTCAGGAAAAGCCTACCCCGCTCCCACATATGAGTCAAAACTCCTTTTATGGTAGGAAGGCGATATGGAGGCAGCTCCATTACAAAATGGCTCGAGACTCCACGAAAGAGAGTCTTGCGGAATACCAGAGCTGCGATGATGGCCACTACTATCCCTATGATATACATAGAGAAAACTACCAATCCGGCGTGGGCAGAGAAGAAATAGCCAGCTAGCAGGACAAAAATGGGCAGCCTGGCGCCACAGGACATGAAAGGATTGATTAAAATTGTGGTGAGTCTATCCTTGGGGTTTTCTATGGTTCTGGTAGCCATGATGCCGGGGATATTACAGCCAAAGCCTAGAATCATGGGGATAAAGGACCGACCATGAAGCCCTACTTTGTGCATCACTCGATCCATCACAAAGGCAGCCCTGGCCATATAGCCACAATCCTCTAACACCGCTATAGCAA
>Ga0209121_10003299_pt1 | contig 15710 bp, 12 predicted proteins | sample Cruoilmetagenom3_FD_187292 | JGI IMG/M metagenome (GOLD analysis project Ga0209121, IMG submission 187292) | Oil polluted marine microbial communities from Coal Oil Point, Santa Barbara, California, USA - Sample 3 (SPAdes) (version 2) | ecosystem: Environmental > Aquatic > Marine > Oil seeps ...
CGGCTTCGAATTGCCGGAAAACGGCTTTGCCGTCTGGCAAGAGGGCCAGGGCGCCAGGGCGCTGCGGCCGACCGCGCCCGACGGCTGGCGGGCCGATCCCGCCGGAGACCACGCGGCGCTGTTCCCGAAGGCCTGGCACAGCTACGAAACGGCCGGCCTTTGCCTCACCATCGAGCAGATCAGCCCGGTCGTGCCGGCGCTGGAGCGCGACTGCGATCTGCCCGTGGGCCTGTTTCGCGCCCATCTGAGCAACAGCGGGACGCAGCCCCTGCGGGCGGCGGTGATGTTCTCGTTTGCCAACCTGGTCGGCTGGTTCGGCGAGTTGGGCGCCGCCGGCCATCCCGGCGGCGTCGCCGGCAACCGCAACCGGCTGGTCGACGGAGAGGACCGGCTGGCGGTGGTGATGGAGCGCGACCGGGCGGGCGATCTCGACGAGGGCGACGGCCAGATGGTCCTCGCGGTGACCCCGGGGCCGGGCATCGAGGCCAGCGCCTGCGCCGCCTTCGACCCCGGGCGCGAGGGGGCGTGGCTCTGGGAGCGGTTCGCCCGCGACGGCACCTTGCCCGAGGCCCAGGGCATCTGGACCAGCGGCGGCGGGTTCAGCGAGTTTCCCGCCGCGTCCCCCTGCGCAGCGCTTGCCGCCCGGCTCACCCTCGCGCCCGGCGAAAGCCGCACGGTGGACTTTGCGCTGGCCTGGGATTTGCCGGTGATCCGCTTCGGCCAGGGACGCCGGCATCTGCGCCACTACACCGCCCGCTGGGGCCGCGACGGAGCCAATGCCGAGGCGATCGCGGCGCACGCGCTTGCCGAAGCCGACAGCTGGTCGGCGGCCGTTGACCGCTTCCATGCCGATCAGGCCGACCGGCTCGCGCTATCGCCCGCTGCGACCGCGCTGGCGATCAACGAGCTCTATTTCATCACCGACGGGCTGACGGTCTGGACCGCGCCGGACGCGGGTGGCGCGTCGCATTTCGGCCTGATCGAATGCCCCGATTATCCGCTCTACGACACCCTCGATCTGTGGGTTTACGCCGCCGCCGCGGTGGCCGATCTGTTCCCCGCTCTGGCCGCCAGCGTCACCCGCGCCTACACCGCCGAAGTGGCGCGCGACGATCCCGAGACACGGTTTCACCTGCGCTCGAACGCGCGGTTTGCGCGCCAGCGCCCGGGGTTTCTGCCGCACGATCTCGGCGCGCCCAACGCCGATCCGTTCCGCCGCGCCAACGACTACGCTTATCAGGACAGCAGCCGCTGGAAAGACCTGGGCGCAATGTTCGTGCTCTGCGCCTGGCGCGATGCCCGGCGCGACCCGGCCCGGGCCGCCGAGAGCTACCCTGCGGTGAACGCGGCGATGGAGGCGCTCGCCGTCTTCGACCGCGACGGCGACGGCATGATCGAGAACGACGGCACCCCGGACCAGACCTTCGACAACATCCCCATGACCGGTGTGAGCGCCTATTGCGGCGGGTTGTGGCTGGCCGCGCTCCGGGCGGCGGCACGCCTGGCGGAGCAGACCGGCGACACCGCGGCGCGCGACCGCTGGCAGGCGCTGTCCGCGCGCGCCGAACCGGTCTTCGAAAGCGTCTTGTGGACCGGAGACGCGTTCCGGCTCGACAGCGCCGGGCGGTTCTCGGACGCGCTGTTTGCCGAACAGCTCTACGGCCCCGCGACGGCGCGGATGCTGGGCTTGGGCGACACGGTCGACCCCGACAAGGCCCGCCGCGCGCTCCTGACCGTCTACCGCGCCAATTTCCTCGACGCAGGCCAGGGGCGCGGTGTCGTCGCGGTCACCTCACCGGTGCACGATTCGTCGCTCTACGCGCCGAAGGGCGAGGAGGGGCTGCAATGGGACGAGATCCTGACCGGCTTCAACTATTCTTTCGCCGCCGCGCTCAGGGTCTATGGCCTCGAGGACGAATGCCGGACACTGATGGACGCGCTGGCGCAGGAGCTTGGCCCCGAGCGTGGCCTGCATTTTCGCACGCCCGCAGCGCTGGTGCCCGGGCGCCCAGAAGTCCGCGCGCAGATGAACATGCGCCCGCTCGGCATCTGGGCCCTCATAGATGCCGCGACCTACCGAAACGGATAAAGCCAAGAACGATAGTCAGCGACCAGCACATGCGCCTTCTCGATCTCCTCCGCCGTCATCTTCTTCACCACTTCCTCCTGGGAAATGGCCGCATCGGGATCGCCTCCGATGGCGGAGAGGACGTACCACATGTAGGCCCGCACAAGGTCGGGTGCGGGGATGCCACGTCCGACCTCGTAGTACCAGCCGACCCCGGATTGGGCGCCGGCATGACCTTTCATCGCGGCGCGCAGATACCATTCGAAGGCGCGCACATCGTCGCGCGCGACCCCGAGGCCAGAGGCATACATCACGCCGATCAGCTCCTCGGCCTCGGCATTGCCCGCAATGGCCGCCGGGATCAGCTCTTCCATGGCAGCCGCATAGTCGCCCGCGTCCATCAGATCGCGCGCGGTCTCGATCTCGGCCAACGCGGGGCTGGCGAGGGACAGGCAAAGGGCAAAAGCAAGGTGTTTCATGTTCTCTCCTGCGTGGCACTCCTGGTCGGGGCGCCTGCACATGGAAACGAGCTGCCGCGCCCATTGCAACCCTCCGATTTCCCGGTTTTCGACGACGACCAGGCCCGCCTCGGGCAGCTTCTCTTCTTCGACCCGATCCTGTCGGGCAACCGCAACATTTCCTGCGCCACCTGCCACCATCCCGACCATGCCAGCGCCGACGGGCTCTCGCTCGGCATCGGGGAGGGCGGGGCCGGTGTCGGCCCCGAGCGGACGACCGGGGAAGGGGCCGCGCGGATCCGCAAGCGCATACCGCGAAACGCGCCCGCACTGTGGAACCTCGGGGCGCAGGACGTCGAAGTGCTTTTCCACGATGGCCGCGTCAGCCGGTCCGATGTCTACGAAAACGGTTTCAGCACGCCCGCGCAGGAATGGCTTCCGGAAGGCCTGTCCGGGCTGCTTGCGGTGCAGGCGCTGTTCCCGATGACCTCACAGTTCGAGATGGCGGGCGACCCGGTCGAGAACCAGGTCGGCGGCGCGGTCTACGACCGGATCGACAATGTCTGGCCGATCCTCGCCAAGCGCGTGCGTGGCATCCCCGCCTACGCCGCGCTGTTCATCGCCGCCTTCGACGACGTCAACGACCCGCTCGACATCACCATCGCCCATATCGCCAATGCGCTCGCGGCGTACGAGGGGCTCGAATACCAGAGCTTCGACAGCCCGTTCGACGCCTACATCGCAGGCGATGACAGCGCGCTGACAGATGAGCAAGCGACAGGGCTTGGGCTGTTCTACGGCAAGGCCGGGTGCGCCGCGTGCCATTCCGGCCCGCTGTTGACCGACCAGCGTTTCCACGCGTTGATGCTGCCGCATTTTGGCCCTGGCCGCACCAGAACATGGGACCCGATTGTGCGCGACGTGGGCCGGATGGCCGTTTCCGACCGGCTGGACGACGCCTATCGCTTCCGGACACCCGCGTTGCGCAATGTGGCGCTGACCGCGCCCTACGGGCACAACGGGGCCTATCCCACGCTCGAAGGGATCGTCCGTCACCACCTCGACCCGGAGGCACGATTTGCCGATTGGCGGCCCGAGATGGCAAGACTGCCGGCGGCGCCCTGGCTAACGGGATCCGATTTCCTGCCGCTTCAAGACAAGCTCGAACGCGCCCGGTTGAGCGCTCGGTACGACATCGCGCCGCGCGCGCTCACCGACAACGAGGTAAGCCAGCTCGTGGCCTTCCTGCACGCGCTCACCGGCACCGCGTCGCTCGACCCCGGCTTTGCCCGCCCGACCTCGGTGCCCAGCGGTCTGGAGGTGGATTGATGGCCGAGATCCTTGTGCTCGGCATGGCGGTTGCCGATTTCGTGTTCGCCATGGATCAGCTGCCCGACCGAGCGGCGAAATACCGGGCCAACACCGTCGAGACGGTCGGCGGCGGCTGCGCCGCGAATGCGGCTGTCGCCATCGCGCGGCTCGGCGGTGTGGCGCATCTCGCGACCCGTCTGGGTGACGACCCGATGGGCGATCTGATCCTGTCGGACCTGGTCGCAGAGGGCGTGCGCACGCAGATGGCGCAACGCGCACCGGGAGGCCGGTCGTCGTTCTCGTCCGTTTGTGTCGACGCTGCGGGCGAGCGCCAGATCGTCAATTTCCGCGGCGACGGGCTGACGCAGGACACCGGCTGGATAAAAGATGCGCCGCCGGTGGACGCGGTGCTGGCCGACAACCGCTGGACGGCCGGCGCGGCACGGGCGCTCGATCTTGCGCGCGCGCGCGGCGTGCCGGGCGTGGTTGATGCCGAGGCGCCCACGGAGCCGGAGGTGCTCGCGCGCGCCAGCCACGTGGCTTTCTCGCGCGACGGCCTGTTGTCGTTCACCGGCGGGGATGCGCTTGTGCCGGCGCTCCGGGAGGCTGCCGCGCGGCTGCCCGGCTGGGTCTGCGTAACCGATGGCGCCAACGGCACAACCTGCATCGACGGCGGCACCGCGCAGCATGTGCCCGCCTGCGCCGTCGAGGTTCGCGACACGCTGGGCGCGGGCGACATCTGGCATGGCGCTTTCGTGCTGGCGCTGGCCGAAGGGCAGGGCGAGGTGCCGGCGATCCGCTTCGCCAATGCCGCCGCCGCCCTCAAATGCACCACATTCGGCGGCCGCAAGGGTTGTCCGGACCGCACCGACCTTGACGAATTTTTGAAGGAGACATCGTGATGGACCTTACTCCCGGCAAGCTCTGGGGCCTGCGTCGCATGGCCGATGGAAATGGTGTGTTCAAGATGACAGCCGTCGATCAGCGCCCCCCGATCAAGGGGCCGATCGCGGCGCATCTGGGCACGGATGAGGCGCCTTGGGAGGAGGTGGCCCGCTTCAAGCGGTCGCTCGTCGAGACGCTTCAGGACCAGAGCACGGCCATGCTGCTCGACCCGCATTATGCGATCCCGCATGCCATTGATGTGCTTTCGCCCGCAAAGGGGCTGATCGTCACGCTGGAGGATAGCCTGTTTCGAGAGACAAAGGGCGGACGGCTCAGCTCGGATATCGACGATTGGTCGGTGGCCAAGATCAAGCGGATGGGGGGCGACGCTGTGAAGGTTCTGGCCTGGTACCGGCCGGACGCCGCGCCGTCTGTCAACCGCGCCCAGCAGGACTACGTCAAGGCGATCGGCGCGCAATGCGCGCGCTACGACATACCCTTCCTGTTCGAGCTTCTGGTCTATCCGTTGGAGAAAGACACCCACCAGACGAAGGACTACGTCGAGATGAAGGGCAAGAAGGCCGACGACGTGCTGGCCTCGGTCGCGGAATTTGCCAAGCCGGACTATGGCGTCGACGTCTTCAAGCTCGAAAGCCCGGTCAATGCCGAGGATGCCGACGGGTCGGCCGAGGTGCAGGCGGTGTTCGACGAGATGGGGCGGCTCGCCGGGCGGCCCTGGGTGATGCTCTCGGCGGGCGCGGGCAAGCCTGAGTTCCGCAAAGTGCTGGACCATGCCTTTGCCGCGGGTGCCTCGGGGTTCCTCGCTGGCCGGGCGATCTGGCTCGACGCGTTCCGGGCCTACCCCGACTGGGACGCGATCCGCGCCGGGCTTGAAGGCGCGGCGCGCGACTACATGGCCGATATCTGCGCGATGGCCGATGCCAAGGCCGCCGACTGGCGCAGCCATCCGTGCTACGGGGCCGACGGCGCTGCGTTCCGGCCTGATGATGCGAGCTTCCGCCAGGCTTACGCGGATTTCGGAGTGTGACATGAAGATCGGTATTCTCCCGCTCGCCCGGACCACGTTCGACGTGCCCTTCGCCGAAGAGAACCTCGCCGCCATGCTGGGTGCCCTCGACGCAAGCGGACACGATATTGTCGGACCCCGCGCGCTCCTTTGTGACGAAGAGGCCACCCGCGCGGGCATCGCCGAGCTGCAGGCCGCCGGTGTCGACCAGGTGTTGATCCTGCAGGTGACGTTCACCGACGCCGCGATGGCCGTGACCATCGGCGCGGCCTTCACGGGGCCACTCGCGATCTGGGCAATCCCCGAGCCGCGGCTTGGCGGGCGGTTGCGGCTCAACTCCTTCTGCGGCCTCAATCTCGCCTCCCATGCGCTGGGGCTGAACGGACGGGCCTTCGGCTGGCTCTACGCCGATCCTGCGGGCGACATCGCGGGGGATCTTGCGGCGCTGCTGGCCGGGGCGCGCCCGGCGGGACGGCTGGACCCCGGCCCGGCGCCGGCGGCGACACCGGAAGGCGCGGCCATCGCAACAGGGCTCAGGGGCCGGCGGATTGCCCGGATCGGCGAGCACCCGGCGGGGTTCGACACCTGCGCCTATGATGCTGAGGCGGTGAAAGCCCTGACCGGCGTCACGGTCGATGCGCTCCAGCTTGACGATCTGTTCTCTGCCGCGCGCGCGGCACCTGCCGACACCGCGCGGGCGCTGCGCGCCGAGGTGGCCCGGGAGCTCACGGGCCTGGACGCGGTCGACCAGGCCGAGCTCGACCGGTCTCTGCGGCTGAAGCTGGGGCTCGATGATCTGCGCCAGAAAGGCCAGTACGACGCCTTTGCGATCCGTTGCTGGCCGGAGACATTCACCGAGTACGGCGGCGCGGTCTGCGGCCCGGCGGGGATGCTGGGCGAGGCCCGGGTGCCCTGCGCCTGCGAAGCGGATGTCTATGGGTCTTTGACGCAGCTCATCTTGTTGCAGGCGGCCCAGGCCCCAGTGTTTCTCACTGACCTTGTCGACATGGACGCCGCCGACAACACCGGAGTGGTCTGGCACTGCGGCCAGGCGCCGATGTCGATGCGCGACGCGCAGGTGCCGGCCGAAGCGACGGTCCACACCAACCGCAAACAGCCGCTGCTCTATCAGTTCACGCTCAAGCCCGGGCCGGTGACGTTCCTGCGCATCAGCCAGGCCCACGGACAACCGCACATGGTGCTGGGCTACGGCGAGATGCTGCGCCGGCCGATGGCCTTTACCGGCACCTCCGGGGTGGTCCGGTTCGAGCGGGGTGCGGGCGCGGTGCTCGATGACATCATCGCCAGTGGGCTCGAACATCACATGGCGCTGGCCTACGGCGACCACCGCGACGCCCTGCGCGGCGTCGCCGGGGCCCTGGGACTTCCACTTCAGGAGTTGTAACACATGACAATCCGATACGGGCTCATCGGCTCCGGCATGATGGGGCAGGAGCACATCCGCAATCTCACCCTGCTCGACGGCTGCGAGGTGACCGCGGTCGCCGATCCGGACGAGGGGATGCGCGCCCTCTCGGTCGAGACCTCCGGCGGCAAGGCCCGGGCGTTCTGCGACTACAAGGAGATGCTGTCTTCGGGACTCGTCGACGCGCTGGTGATCGTCTCGCCCAACGATACCCACCACGCGGTCCTGATGGACGTGCTCGATACCGGGCTGCCGATCCTGTGCGAAAAGCCGCTCTGCACCACCGTTGCGCATTGCCGCGAGGTGGCGGCGAAAGCCGAGGGCCGCGCCGCGCCGGTCTGGGTGGCGATGGAATACCGCTATATGCCGCCCGTCCAGCGCCTGCTTGCGGAGATCGCGAAGGGGACCGTCGGCACCCCGTGGATGATGGCGATCCGCGAACACCGCTTTCCGTTCCTCGAGAAAGTCGGCGACTGGAACCGCTTCAACGAACGCACCGGCGGCACCCTGGTCGAGAAATGCTGCCATTTCTGGGACCTGATGCGCCTCACCCTGCACAGCGATCCGGTGCGTGTCTATGCCTCCGGGGCGGCGGATGTGAACCATCAAGGCGAGCGCTACGGCGGCCGCACGCCCGACATCATCGACAATGCCTTCGTCACTGTCGAATTCAGGAGCGGCGCGCGGGGGATGCTGGATCTGTGCATGTTCGCCGAAGGCTCCTACTGGCAGGAGGTGATCTCGGTCACCGGCGCGGCGGCGCGGGTGGATGCGAAGATCCCCGGGCCCTCGCGTTTCACCGCAGACGGCAAGGAGCGCGACGCCGAGATCGAGATCTCCAACCGGGCCTCGAAAGACGTCACCACCGAAGTGGTCGAGGTCGATGAAGCTGTGCTGGCCGCGGGCGATCACCACGGCGCGACCTTTTTCCAACACCAGCGCTTCCGTGATCTGGTGCGCACCGGACAGGGCACGCCGGAGGTTACGTTGCGCGACGGGCTCTGGTCGGTGATCGTCGGCGCGGCGGCAGAGGAAAGTGCGCGGACCGGTCAGTCCGTCGACGTCAGGGGGGCGATATGACCCACTTCGGCGAGATGCCCGACGGCACCCCGGTCGAACGGGTGACGATCCGGGGCGGCGGGCTCACCGCGAACGTGTTGAGCTACGGCGCGGTGATCCAGGATCTGCGGCTCGACGGGTACGATGCGCCGCTGGTGCTGGGGTTCGAGACCTTTGCCCCCTATCTCACGCACTCGCCCTATTTCGGTGCCACCGCAGGGCGGTGCGCCAACCGCATCCGCGACGGGCACCTGGAGTTGGACGGGGTCACCTACCAGCTCGACCGCAATTTCCTCGGTAAGCACCTGCTCCACGGCGGCGCGCGTGGCATGGGCAAGCGGCTCTGGCGGATCGAAGGCTCCGCGACCGATCACGTCACCCTCGGGGTCATGCTGGACGACGGCGACATGGGATTCCCCGGCCGTTTCAAAGCCCGGGTCACCTTTGCGTTGCTGGACGGGGGCGTGCTCGACATCCGCATGAGCGCCGAAACCGACGCCCCGACGCTGTGCAACCTCGCCCACCACAGCTACTTCACGCTTGGCGGCGAGACGATCTCGGACCACCTCCTGCAGATCGCCGCGGAGAGCTATCTGCCGGTCGATGCGGAGCTGATCCCCACCGGGGAGATCCGGTCCGTGAAGGACACGGGCTTCGATTTCCGCACGCCCGCTCCGGTGCGTCAGGCGCATCCCGTCGACCACAATTTCTGCCTGTCTCGACAGCGCGAGCCGCTGCGGCCGGTCGCCTGGCTGAAAGGCCCCGCGACCGGGGTTGGGATGGAACTCAGGACCACGGAACCGGGGCTTCAGGTCTATGACGGGGCCAAGGTCAACGTCGACCTGCCGGGGCTCACCGGCCAGCCGATGCGCGCACATGCCGGGATCGCGCTTGAGCCGCAGATCTGGCCCGATGCCAACCACCACGCCGGTTTCCCCCAGGCGGTCCTGCGCCCCGGCGAGCCCTATGCACAACAGACGCAATACATCTTCACGAGGGATCCGACATGAGCGACTTCAACGGCCTGATGAGCCAAGCGAACCTGATCGGCGGGGCCTGGACGGGTGCCGACAGCGGCAAGACGATTGCCGTCAGCAACCCCGCCACCGGCGAGACCCTCGGCCAGGTGCCTTCCAGCGGCGAAGCCGAGACGACCCGCGCCATTGCCGCCGCGAAGGAGGCCTTCGGGAGCTGGTCGCGCAGCGACCTCTCGGTCCGGGTGAAACTGCTCCAGGACCTGCACGACGCGCTGCTCGACAACCGCGAACCGCTCGCGCAGCTGCTCACCGCCGAACAGGGCAAGCCGCTGTTCGAGGCGCGCGGCGAGATCACTATCGGGGCGGCTTACGTGCGCTGGTTCGCCGAGGAGATCCGCCGGACCAAGGGCGAGATCGTGCCCGCGCCGACCTCCGACCGCCGGCTGCTGGTCACCCACCACCCGATCGGCGTCGTCGGGGCGATCACGCCGTGGAACTTCCCCTCGTCGATGCTGGCGCGCAAGCTCGCCCCGGCCCTCGCCGCCGGCTGTACCGTGGTTGCGAAACCGGCAACCGCGACCCCCTATTCCGGCCTCGCCTGGGGCAAGCTCTGCGAAGACGTCGGCTTTCCGGGCGGGGTGGTCAACATCCTCACCGGATCGGCGCGCGCGATCGGCGGCACGATCATGGCGAGCCCGGACGTGCGCAAGGTGACCTTCACTGGCTCGACGGAAGTGGGCAAGACGCTGATCCGCCAGTCGGCCGACACGGTCAAGAAGGTCTCGATGGAGCTCGGCGGCAACGCGCCCTTCATCGTCTTCGACGACGCCGATCTCGACGCCGCGATCGAGGGCGCGATGATCGCCAAGTACCGCAACATGGGCCAGACCTGCGTCTGCACCAACCGGTTCATCGTGCAGGCCGGCATCCACGACGCCTTCGTCGAACGCCTGGCCGAGGCGACCGGCGGGTTGGTCATCGGCGACGGCACCGAAGAGGGTGTCGAGCAGGGGCCGATGATCGACGAGGCCGCCGTGCAGAAGGTCGAAACGATGATCGCCGACGCGGTGAACAAGGGCGCCAAGCTGGTCACCGGCGGCGCGCGTCACGAAAGCGGCGGCACCTGGTTCCAGCCCACGGTGCTGACCGGGGCGACGGCGGAGATGATGTTCGCGACCGACGAGATCTTCGGGCCGCTGTCGGCGGTGTTCAAATTCGACACCGAGACGCAGGCGCTGGCGGCCGCCAATGCGACCGACTTCGGCCTCGCGGCCTATGCCTATACAAGCGATCTCGGCCGGGCCTTCCGGCTCAACGAGGGGCTCGAGTACGGGCTCATCGGCATCAACGCCGGTCTCATCACCACCGTCGAGGCGCCGTTCGGGGGCCTCAAGGAAAGCGGCATCGGCAAGGAAGGCGGCAGCCAGGGGCTCGAGGATTACCTCGAGACCAAGTACACGGCGATCGCCGGGTTGGGGATGTGACGGGAGGGCTGGGAATGGCAGGCTTCGCGCCCCCTGACGATACGGTCCTCGACCGGTTGAAGGCGATCGTGGGGGCGGATGGCTGGCGCGCGCCGAATGAGGCGGCGCGCTATTTCGACGATCCGCGCGGCCGGTTCGAGGGGCGGGCTTGCCTTGTGCTCCTGCCGAAGTCCACCGACGAGGTCGCCCGGATCGTGCGGCTCTGCAACGAGACCGGGACCGGCCTCATCCCTTGGGGCGGCGGAACCGGCGTCGTCGCGGGACAGCTCTCGCCGGACAACGACAATGCGATCATCCTGTCGGTCGAACGCCTGAACCGGGTGCGCGAAATCAACGCACAGGATTTCGCCATGGTGGCCGAGGCGGGCTGCATCCTCGAAAATGTCCATGCCGCCGCCGCCGAACACCGGCTGATGTTCCCGCTCAGCATGGCCTCCAAAGGCAGTTGCACCATCGGCGGCAACCTCGCCACCAATGCGGGCGGTATTCAGGTGCTGCGTCACGGAAATGCGCGCGATCTTTGCCTCGGGATCGAGGCGGTGTTGCCTTCGGGCGAGGTGCTGAGCGAGTTGAGCCCGCTGCGCAAGAACAACACCGGCTACGATCTGCGACATCTGCTGATCGGCAGCGAAGGCACGCTCGGCATCATCACCGCGGCCACGCTGGTGCTCAAGCCGATAGACCCCGACACCGTGACCGCGCTCTGCGCGATTGCCTCGCCCGCCCAGGCGCTCACCCTGTTCTCCGAACTCCGCAAGCGCCTGGGCGACAGCCTCTCCGGGCTCGAACTGATGTCGGGCTTCGGGATCGGCCTCGTGACGCGGCATTTCCCCAGCCTGCGCAACCCGTTTTCAGACCCCCACGACTGGGTCCTGCTCGCCGAGATATCGGGTCCCGAAGGCATGCGGGAGCGCGTCGAGGTGGCGCTCGCCGATTGCCTCGATAGCGACCTCCTCGCCGACGTGGTGATCGCCACCTCCGAGACCCAACGGACCAACTTGTGGGACCTGCGCGAAAACACGCCGGACGCCAATCGCCTGGAAGGGGCCATCTGCAATTCCGACACCGCGGTGCCGATCAGCCGGATCGAAGGGTTCATTCGCGAAACCCAGGCCGCGGTCCTGGCGACCCACCAAGGGTTGCGCCTCAACAGCTATGGCCACATCGGCGACGGCAATATTCATCACAACGTGTTTCCGCCCGAAGGTGTCGCCAAGGCCGCGTTCGTGTCGGAACATCCGGGGATCATCGAGGCGGTCCGCGACGCGATCGATCGTGTTACGATCGACTTCGCAGGGGCGATCAGCGCCGAGCATGGCATCGGTCGGCTCAAGGTGCCGGACCTTCTACGTTACGGTGCCCCCCCGAAACTTGCGGCTATCCGCAAGATCAAGGCGGCTCTGGACCCCAACGGTATCATGAACCCCGGCGCGATCATCGACTGAAGGGGCCCGGTCCGGACCATCGTACCGGTGCCCAGGGCGGCTGGCCGGGTCAGCGAACGGGCTTGATCCAAACGGCCACGGGACGCCCTCCCTGCGGGGCACGAAAGCCGCGCTGACCGGCTATTTGCGCACCGTCCAACGACTGCCGGGTCACATCAAGGTGGCCGATGCGGTGAGGTCGCTCGGCGTCGCGTTGGAGGAGGCTTTGAGCATCGCGGAACGCACCGAGACATGACCGTCGGGCGAATGGTTCCGGCCGGTCGCTTTCTGAGGCCGGTCGCTCACCGAACGCCCGTTCGAAAACGGAATCGCGCCTTGGGCGGACCCGCACCGGTCCGTTGTATTGACTGGTTATCGGTGCTCTGCGGATACCTGGATTGTCCGCAGCTCACGGGCAAAGGCCGGCGATACCGCTGAATTTCCGGGCTCTCTTTGGCGCGACCGAAGGCCAATTTGCAGCTGACACTTCGGTGTTCGGGAGCGTGATGGCGCGGTGGGCGCCTGTGGCGGGAGGGCTTGTCAGACATGGTCCTCATGAGCGGGTGACATGGCCGGTGCCTTGGCCATTGCCGTGCACATCGAAATCGCCCGACAGATGCGCGGTTGCTTCGTTTCCAGCGTCGCGCGCGGCAAACGCCAGCCACTTCGCCCTTGCCGCAAGAGCCGGAAACCGGCGAGCGGCGCCAGTCTCGCCACGCTGTGAGGCGCCGGGAGCAAAGACGTTGTCCGCGGCACCCGTTTTGCTGCACCCCACAATTGGCAGCCCGGAGGTGACTGGACATGGCTCGGTGCCGTCGTCGACGGTCGCTTGGCGCGCGACCGTTGTCGGAGGATGAGCGACTGGAACAGACCGATGAGCTCACAGGAAATGGCAATCAACGGACCGGCCCCATGGCGGGGGTCGGGCTGTCATCTCGAATGGCCGGTTCCTGCGCGCGGTTTCGGCGCGCGGTGTTGATCGGGCGCAAGGCGGCACCCAGCCCCAACCGACGAACGCGGCGCAGTGTGCAAAACGAGGTGTGCGAAGCCGCCTTTGTCGGGGGCGATGCCGGCTTCTAGCGCGCCCAATTCACGACCAGCCAGCCTCGCTGGATGATCGGCGCGGCCGAAGTGGGTGTCGGGTGCCGGCGCCGGCGCGGGCATCCGTCCAGCAATTCTCCATCGTGTATACGCGCAACGGGGTGACCAGAGGTGCCGGAAACACCTCGGTGCGGCCAAACAGGGTGGCCATTGTTGCGACCGTCATCGTCACTTCCCGGGCCGGGTCCTGGTCGATGAGGGCGTCGATCAATCCGGCACGCAGCAACCGGCGCCGTTCGCTGGTCAGTTCATGGCTGATAGAAATGATGTCTTCGCGTCTGTTCAGGGCGGTGAGCGAAGCGATGATCGGGTGCGGCCCGGTTGCTGCATTGTGAACTCCCCGCGCTTGCGAAATTCGCGTGTATGCCGGGAAGACCAGATCGCCCCGCGAGATCGGCGCGGCTGGCGGTATCGACAGGCTCTTGGTGCCGATGCAGACGAGCTCCGGCCGAATGGTGCAGATGTCGAACAAGCGGCGCGGATCGCTTGGCCACGGTCACCGGCTGGAAGCCCACTGTGCCAATGAAGCGCTGTTCACCGACAGAGTCCGCAGAACGTCATCCGCATCGCCGGCACCGCCGGCGTGCGCTTTGCCCCGCCGATGGATGACTTCATCGCCCGGTTCGAAGCCGCCTGCTGCGCGGGAACGAGCGCCTTCATCGAGATGACCAGGCACCTGAACATAGGCCTTGTCGGCGCACCCAGATGCCTTCGCCCGTGCCAAGCTGCTTTGCCGCGATCTGCTCGCGGCGCCGCGTCTCGACATGCTGGCAGATACTTCGGCGAAGCTGGCTGTTTGCGCCGCGGCGCGATTTGTCTTCGAGACCCGCACCGGCGACTGGCGCGTTGGCCGATTCACCTGGTGTCGATGTGGGCGACATCACCTCGCCCCGCGCGATGCACGCCGAAATGGCCCTGGCGGCGAGCGCCGCGGGCAAGCACGCCTTTAACGAGAAAACCCTCTTGGTCGCTCTCGCCGGGGCCGAGGAAAAGGCGACAGCCGCCAGGGCCAAGGGCATCAAGACCATGGTCGCTTTCAACAACGTGAAGACCCCGGCCGCGATGCGCGCCAAACAGGTCATCGACCGCGGCGATGCCGGTACATTGATCCGATTCCGCGGCTGGTTCGACCCGGGCATTTTCGACGACCCCGAGTTGCCAACGTTTTGGCGCCGCACTCCGCAAGGGAACCGGCTCGGGCGCACCTGGCAATCTCGGCAGCAGCATGATCGCGGTCGCGCGATTTCTCTTGGGTGACATCGACAGCACTATCGCCCAGACCCGGACCTGAAGTCCCACCCTTCCCGTGGCGCAGTTCTCCGCTTTGTTCGGCATCGATTTCGGTGTCGACGGATTGGGCCATTTCGACGTGAAGGTCATTGAAGTGCGTGACCTGATCGCGGGGGGCGTGAACCAGGACGATTACTCCCTTGGCTTTCGCCCCGGCCTTGAGAACGAAAAAGTACTCGCCGCGACGGAACGCAGGGTCGAAAGCCGGTTCTGGGAAACGGTCTGGCCCAGAATTGGCGAATGAGTGCGATGGCGTTTCCATCCGCCTTTCCGCATTCGGGCGTTCTCATGCAGATGGAAGCCGGAGCGGTGTGCTGGGCTTCCCCGGCATCTGCTGGAACAGGGCCAAAACCGGGCAGGCGGCTGGTCTTGTGTTCGCGTGGGCGCGCGCCATCCCCCCGCGCTCTTGTGTCGTCCCCCAAAACGCGCGGCAAATGGGGGGCGTTGAACACCTGCAGCCGCATACTCGGCGGCGCCGGGGACCGGGGCATGGGCCGGGCATGGGCGGGGCCGGGGCCGGGGCAGGGGCCGGGGCCGGGCATGGGCGGGGCGATCTGCCCAGCGTCGATCTCAAAAAACAGGCCGCGACGCTCGCAGGATCGGCGGTTGGAACAGAAAGTCCGCTGCGTGGAGCTCGCCCAGCTCGACGTCGAGCAGGGTGATCACGTTGCCGCCACCTGCGTCGATCAGGACGTCCGCCCCTTGCTCGCTCATGTGGATGTCTCGAAAATCGTCGAAGTCTTCGATCGCGGCAACCGCGCACAGGTCGATCTTCTCCCCGTTGGTTGTCGCATCGAAATCCTTGATCAGGTCGGCCCCGAAACTTCCTCGAAAAGGAAGGTGTCCTTACCTTTGCCGCCAGTCATCGTGTCTTCGCCTGCCCCCCATCGAGGATGTCTTTGCCGTAACCACCGCTCAGCGCGTCATTGCCGGAACCGCCGCGCAACGTGTCGTCGCCGTCCTGGCCCAGCAGCCTGTCGTTGCCGTCGCCGCTGATGAGGATATCCTTGCCGCTGCCGCCATCGAGGCGGTCGTCGCCAAGGCTGGCGTGAATGACATCGCCACCACTGCCCGCGGCGACGCGGTCATCGTCGCCGTCACCATCGAGATCGCCGAGCGCGATCGCGCGCGTGTTCAAGTCGTCTGCGAGCGCCTGACCGCTATCAGTGAACATGCCGCTGCCGTCGTTCAGCCAGACGC
>Ga0209121_10003300_pt1 | contig 15710 bp, 13 predicted proteins | sample Cruoilmetagenom3_FD_187292 | JGI IMG/M metagenome (GOLD analysis project Ga0209121, IMG submission 187292) | Oil polluted marine microbial communities from Coal Oil Point, Santa Barbara, California, USA - Sample 3 (SPAdes) (version 2) | ecosystem: Environmental > Aquatic > Marine > Oil seeps ...
TGATGATGTGCTGCCGGGGCATCGCGGCGGTTATAGCGGCGTTGCTTCGCTCACTCACCGGGCACGAGATAAGAACTTGTTCGTTCCGTTTTATGCCGGGCTTAATTTCGAGCATATTCATGATGGAACCAATCAACCAAGAGATATTCTTTTCGAGCCCCGGCAGGCTCCTATGCAGATTCGGCAGATAGATGAACATACGGCCGAATTATACCAGCCGCCGACGCCGAACTGGCAGCTCGAAAGCTGGTTGCGGTATCGACTGCTCGATGACGGCGTTATTAAAATATCGCTGGAATGCATCCCCCGCGCCCACACTTTTAAGAACGATTATATCGGTTTGTTCTTCGCCAGCTATATAGACAAGCCCGAGTCGCTTGACATCCACTTTCTGGGCCGTCCTGCCGATGATGGCAACGGAGAGGCCCGGTGGATTCGCGGTGTAACACCTGCGCATGGAACATTGCCGACCCATTTGGCTGTCGATGACAATCGCAAATTTGTACACGATCCGAACTTCCCGCTGACGCTCGTCTTCAACAAATCGAATTATCGCTACACCGAACCATGGTATTACGGTGTAAGTGGCGGCATGGCCTTTGTGCTGATGTTTCGGCCGGGTGACAACGTCAGACTCAGTCAATCTCCATCCGGAGCCGGACAAGGGAACCCAGCCTGGGATTTCCAGTGGTTCGTGCCGCAATACAAAGTTGGGCAGCGCTATCGCTTCGTAATGCGGGCGATGTACCTGCCGTTCGAATCGCAGGAGCAAATCATCCGGGCAAGCTCTCGGCACCGTACAGCTCTGACACGGCAATAAAAGAACGCCAAACTTGACAACGGCCCTGTCAGTTGTGTTTAATATGCCCACCTGTATTGACCTGGTTTTGCCAGGCAGCAGTGATTTAACATGTTGAAATGAGATAAATTATAAGGTCGGCGATGATTAATGTAACTAAAGGATGGAGGCTTTCTCTGTTTCTCGCAATCTTACTGGCCTGCACGGCAAAGGGTCAGGAGTGGACGCGGTTCCGCGGGCCGAACGGGCAGGGGATAAGCGATGCTAAGACGATTCCCGTCAAATGGACGGAAGAAGATTACAACTGGAAGGTGAAACTTCCCGCCGGAGGACACGGCTCGCCGGTTATCTGGAACGACAAGGTTTTCGTAACCTGTGAAACTCCAGAGCCGGCCGGCGGTATTCTCATGGCCCTTAATGTTTCCGACGGCGGGGTGCTGTGGCATAAGCAATATAAACTCACCCGCTATCGCTTTCACGGCGACAATAGCTACGCTACTTCCACGCCGGTTGTGGACGCCGAGCGGGTTTACGTCCTCTGGCAGACGAGCGATGAGGTGATTCTGGCAGCGCTCGACCACGAAGGCCGCCCGATTTGGCAGCGTGACTTTCCGGGCATCTACTGCCGCTTTGGCCCGGGTACATCGCCCGCCCTTTTTGATGACCTCGTCGTGTTTTCTCATGAGCACTGGACAGGCGGGCCGGAGGGCGGAAAGCACGAGAGTTCCTGGATTGCTCTGGACCGCGAGACGGGCCGGACACGCTGGAGAACCAAACGCAACAATGCCGAGATATCCTATTCGACGCCATGTGTCTATCGGCCCGATGGGCGCGAGCCTCAGTTGATTTTCACAAGCTGGGCGCATGGAATAAGCGGCGTCGATCCTCATACGGGAAAGGTGATATGGGAACTGGATTCGGCTCTGCCGGCCCGTGTTGTCAGCTCCCCGGTCATTGCGGGAGATTTGTTCATCGGCACGTGCGGCAAAGGCGGTGCCGGGATACAATTATCCGCGGTCCGACCGGGCTACGAAGACAACGACGGGCAGGCAACTCTCGCATACAAACGCACCGGAAAAACCGCTCCGTACGTCCCTACTTCACTGACGAAAGACGGCTTGCTCTTTACCTTTCACGACAGGGGAGATGTTTCCTGCCTGCGCGTCGAGACCGGCGAGGTGTTATGGTCGGAAAGGCCGGGCGGCAGATTTTACGGCTCGCCGGTCTGGGTCAACGGCCTGCTGTACTGCATCGACAGAAGAGGCAACCTCCTCGTTTTAAAAGCCGCCCCCGTTTACGAGCTGTTGGCCGTCAATCCGTTAGGCGAAAAGAGCCATGCAACACCCGCAGTAGCCGGCGGAAGAATGTATCTGCGAACATATTCTCATCTTATCTCGATCGGCGGCATGATCGAATGAAAGAACAATTCGCATTAGACATTTTTCTTATCGCACATCAGAAATAAAACGGCACAACTGATTGATTTTCCAGCGGTCCTCCATAGGTGACACAGCATTTTGATACTTCAGATACCGCGTTGGCAAATTCGATGCAGCTCTACTTCTTGTCTTTATTTTCGTGAAGCGTTCGATACAAAAGGTGTCCCACGATAATGATCAATATCAACAGTGCCATCAGGACCATGGCGGCGTATGAGCTGTAGGATGCCACCTGTTGGTGGAACTGGCGCAGAAGAAAGGCCCAGCCGATAATAGCCACATAAGTCCCGGCCAGCACAACGGTCATATTCAGCCAGATTCGCAGGCCAAGCAGAAATCCAATCGCCGAGCCGACGACCGGGCCGGTCATCCAGAAAGGAAACCACACGAAAACGAACAGCCCGACGACACCATACTTTTGCACCTTGTCCTTGTGCGTCTCGGCGGATTTTTGGATTCGATCGAATGTGTTCTTCAGCCATTTGATAACCAAAAGATGCTGCCAGCTAAACACAAACAACGGAAAGAAAATCAGCACAAGGATTGTCTCAATGATAATACATATTGGAATCACTACGCTGTGTCCAAGGCCAACAGTGTATCCGAACGCCATTGCGGCGGCCCGGCCGAACATAAGTGCCGTCGCGGTCATTCCTATGAGAAGCTGCGATTCATCGGGAGAAAACAACAGCTTAATCCCGAGCCAGAATGTGTATATAAACGCCAGAGCAACCCCGATCAGTAAAAGACAGCCCTCAGAGCTGGTCAGAAGAGTTGACTTTAGCTGATTTTTCTGCTGTAAATTCGGTTCGCTTTCAGGTTGTGTGGAATTTTCTTCCATGAACCTAATATTCAATTGTCGAGCCGACGATAGTCAACAAATTTATATAATTTTTGTTATTTTCAGTCCCGGAAAGCTCTAAATCGAACCAAAACAGGACATTTGAAACATGCCGGCTAATCCGGCAGAACATCGATTACGCCCTGAAACAGCAGCTAAAAATTATGGTAATTGTAACAAATTTGCAAATATCCCGCTCCAATGCATTTATTTGCACACATAAAGACAGCTCAGGCGGCCGAAAGCGCCCTTTTACGTTTTTGAGCGAAAAACGAACTCTACAATCGCACGGCTCGTAGATATATAAAGCGTTACTTTTAACAGCAATGCCGGCACTTAATAATAGTACTCGCCGGTTAATTTTCCACGGAAGGGCCTTATATGGCATTTTTAATGCGCATGACGGAAAATGCTCATTAAGTATAGTGGACAGTAAAATGAAAACAGCATGGCGTATACCATACCCTACTCTTGGCCGGCTCGCCGGCATCCGTACCGCGGTCGAATCGATCCTGGGGTTGTTCAGAGATATAGTCAAGAGCGTCTATCTGGTTTTGATTCAGATATTGACAAGGCTGGCTTACGTCGAGAGAAAATTACCATCTTCAATTAGTATGTGGGCAAGGCTCGATGTTATACCGCGAGCCCCGCACCATGAGCGGCACAGGCTCTCGCTGGGAAGAAACTCGCTCATCGAAGCCTCGTGCGTGATCTGCACCTGGCATGGAGATGTTATTCTGAAAGACCGCGCCAGCATAGGCATCGGCAGTATCGTTATGGGGCCGGTACTGATAGGAGAAAACTCCGCGTGCAGCCAAAACTGCTTTATCAGCGGCCAATCGCATCTTTACGAAGATATCTCGAAGAAATTCCTGAGACAGGGTTTCAAAACTGAAAAAGTGGTCATTGGGAAAAATGTCTGGATCGGCGCAAGCTCCGTAATACTCCCTGGTGTAAAAATCGGAGACAATTCCATTATCGGCGCCGGCTCCACAATCATTGAAGATGTTCCTTCCTATAGCGTGGCGGTGGGAAATCCGGCGAAGATCATCAGAAAATATAATTTCCAAACTAAGCAATGGGAGCGAGTCTGAACCAATCCGCCAGGCAATAACTCGATCCGCGATCCCGCCCCGGCGGGCGATATGCGCGATACCACCGCTGCTTTGCGCCTCGCTGCACGCAATTAGTGAATTCCTGTTGCGGAAACAGCGTTTATCATTCCCACGCAGGTGGGAATCCGTTTTTTTCGCTCTGGCCCCATGCATTGTACCTGTTTAGCCGGAGTTTATCATTCACGACCATCCCCAAAGCCTGCGGCTTTGAGGCTGCCACCCTTTCTCCATTAATTCTATTGGGTGGCAGCCTCATCCCGATTGTCGTTATCGGGATGGGGATGGTTCTTACCACAACAGAAACTAATTTAAAAGTTCCTGATTTTTTTCTTGATTTTCCAGCCCGGAAAGAGTATGATGATTTTTAGATTTTCTTCACGGGAAGTTATTTCGGGTTTTATATGCGTCGACCAAGAGGATTCACATTGATCGAGTTGTTGGTGGTAATCGCCATCATCGCACTGTTGATGGCGATATTAATGCCCGCACTCCAGCGAGTCAAGAAACAGGGCCAGGCAGTCGCCTGCATGTCAAATCTCAAACAGTGGGGTTTGATTTGGTATATGTACACCGAAGACAATGACGGCAAATTCAATACGGGAGGTAGTGTGGCCGGCGACGCTGCTAATGACTGGCCGGTTGTCCTTTGGGATTATTACAATGATCGAGGCAGCCTGACTCTTTGTCCATCGGCTACGAAAGAGCATTTCGAGGGAGTAAGATTCGCATTCGGCGCCTGGTCATGGGACAAAAGCGGTTGGACAGGCCTCAAACAAAAACAAGCAGAGGACTACGGCAGTTACGGGCAAAACGAATGGATTTGCTACCGTGATATACAAGGGGATATTGGGGAAAGGTATTGGAAGACCCGTGACGTCAAAAATGCCGACAAGATACCCTTATTTCATGATTGTGCCTATCTCGACATCTACCCTCATCACACCGACAGCCCAGCTCAAATCGAGGAAATACCCTCCACCTCCAGTGAAATGCAACTTGTCTGCATCAACCGGCACAGTGGTTATGTAAATTGTCTTTTCATAGATTGCAGCACGGTCAGGAAGGTCGGGCTTAAGGAATTGTGGACGTTGAAGTGGCATCGGCAATTCAACACGGCAAACGTCTGGACCAGAGCCGGCCAGGTCCAGCCCGGCGACTGGCCCGAGTGGATGAGAGGCTTCAAAGACTATTAACAACCTGCCCACCGGCAACGCCCGGAAAACACTGCTCTTTCCGCCTGTCGGAATGCGGAAAGAATCTTCGAATATTTTTGCATCCTTTTACTTCTCTCATGCGTTTGAGTTATTAGAAAGCTGAATAACTTCAAGATACCAGAATGTTGCGTACGGATGAAGAATTAATGTTAAGCTGCCGCGATGGGGATGAAGGTGCATTTGAAACGCTCTATCGCAGGTACGAGAAACCGGTATTCTCCTTTATCTATCGCATGGTATTAAGCGCGGCCGACGCCGAAGACCTCTGCCAGGAAACGTTCTTAAAAGTTATTCGGGCGAAAAAAAGATATCGGAAAACTGCAAAATTCAAAACGTGGCTCTTTCAAATAGCGTTAAATTTGTGCCGTGACAGGATAAGAAGGATGAAATTCAGGTCTCATTTATCCCTGAATTCTCCCGTGTTTTCTCAGGACTGCGAAGACAACCAGATTCAACAATCTGTCTGCGATCCTTCATCTGATCCGGCCAAACGTGCACAGACCGATGAAATCCAAACATTGGTGCAGCAGGCTTTCACAAAACTGCCGCAGCAGCAGCGCACCGTCGTTATCCTCAGGCAGTATCATGCTCTTAAATTCTCGGAGATAGCTGAGATTATGAATTGCCCTCTCGGTACGGCGAAATCTTTGAATCACAGGGGACGTGAGAAACTTATGAAATCTTTAGCGAAATACGTAGAGCGGTAGCAATCTCTATCAGAGGTTAATGAAATGTCGAAATGCGAAGATATTCAGAAAGAACTTCAAGCGTATTTGAGCGATGAAGTAGATGAGCCTCGAAAAAGCGAGATACGTAACCATCTGCAGGATTGCCAAAATTGTTCGCAGGCTTTACAACGATTGACAAAACTGTCAGGCGTGCTCGATAGCTGGCAGGCTCCGGAACCATCGCCTGTAATGTACGAAAAATTACAGACACGAATAAAGTCTTTGAGAAATCCCTTCATAAGAAAAATCGCATTCAAGCTCACAGAAGTCGCGGCAATCGTTGCCATAACACTGTTGGTGAGTCAATGGCTTGGCAAGCCTGCTCCTCAGGTACGCCATGAATCAACCAGCCTAAATTTTTATTTAAGAGAACACAGAGATGTGGCTGCTCAGCTTGCCTCATACGAGCCGCCCATCCCGGCAGCCCGCATGGATGTGCCTCGACATGATATCCTGTATTACGAATTTATGGATGACCCGTATGAGTTTTCTCGTCCCGGCATAATTGTCAGAGGACCTTCGTATGAGCAGCCAACCAGTTCGACGGAATCGCCGGCAATTGCCAACGGGCATACGCTCACACTTTCTGAGGCTCGGGAAGCTGCGAATTTCAATCTGGTTTCGCCGCCCCGGCTGCACCCGGGTTATATGCTTGATCAAATCAGGCGAATCGAAGGCCGGGACGCCCTGCATTTGCTCTATACCGATGGCATTAATACCATCTCTTTATTCGAACAGCCGTTAGAAGGACAGCGAGGCCTGGCACCGCAGGATTTCAGAGAATACGCCGTGTATCGCAACAAAGGGCAGGCCGGAGGGGCAATTCTCGCATGGCGTGATGATGCTCTTTCGTACGTGCTCGTCAGTAATGCTGAAATGTCCCGGTTAATGGATATGGCCCAATCTATCAACGCCGCAAAATGAAAGGAAATAATAATGAAGAAAATAACAATATTCCCGGCTTTGGTAATCGTACTCATGATATCAGTTTCAACCAATTCAGAGACCGTTCCAGAGGCTGAGCAGCACTTTGAAAAGGCCAACGAGCTGCTCAAGCGTATGGACTATGAGGCTGCGATTGCAGAATACAGCAAAGTAATCAATCTCTCATCAGATAGTAAGGTCGCCCAAGATGCGCAATACTGGATAGGACAATCGCATCTCAGAGCGGGCAAATTCGATGACGCTCAGGCAACATTCGCAAAGCTCATCGAACAATACCCAACAAGCGCCATTATCCCGATCACTAAGCTTATGGTCGAGCGCGTCGAACAGGCAAAAAAGAACGAAGAAATAAGAAGAACAATAAGTAATGCCTCGAACAAGGGGTATATCATTGATCCGGATACAAATGTGAAATATATCAAAACAGTAACCTTTGTAGGTAAAAACGACGTGATCGAGAATGCCGACGACCTCAACCTTTCACCAAACGGCAAGTTCTTACTATGTGATAATCTTGTTGTTCCGTTAGATGGTAGCAAGCCTTTTGATCTGGTGGACACGGCGGCATACGGTGGCACCTGGTCACCAGATGGCAAAAAAGTCGCCTTTTACTCAGGAGATGCTATCTGCGTGGTTCCTGTTTCTCCGGAGACGGGTCGGCCAACAGGTCCTGTAAGAAAGCTTCTCGATAGCAATATAGGATATGCATCAAAAAAAGTGAGTTGGTCACCTGATAGCGAAAAGTTGGTTTTTATTAGAAGAGATAATAACATCTGGACCCTTTCGGTCAAAGACGGTTCGCTTACCCAGATTACGAGTCATCCCGGGAGGGAAGGGGTGCCCGCATGGTCTCCAGACGGCAAAACTATCGCGTATGGAATGAAAAAAGATAAATATAAATATCGCTTTACTCTTTGTTTGGTCTCTGCCGAGGGTGGTGCGCCCAGAGAGATTATCGAACGAAGAGGGGGGTATTATCCATCTTGGTCGCCGGACGGCAAATGGATTTTATACAAAAAAGGGGGAAAAATCCATCTCTTTAATCTTAATAATAACCAGGAACTTGAAATAACCCCGCCTGTGGAAATAGTAGGAGACTTCTTTTCATTGTCACCTGATGGCAAGAAGATGCTCTTTTACCGACCTTCTTATGGTTACAAATTCGGACTGAAAGTTGTGTCAGCTTCCGGCGGACCCCCTCTTGACCTTGGAAGGGAACGCTCGTTCTATGGGGCTTCGGTTTGGTCTGACGACCGTAGGTTGATTGCTATGGGAGACAATGAAGAGGGTAATGTTGTCTTCTGGATAATCAGTCTTTCAGGTGGCGATCTGGTTCCCTTGAAGATGGATGTATCGGTTGACGGCAAACCCTTTGCTTTCATGGTGTCACCAAATGCCAAGAACCTCGCTTTTGTTATTAAAAGAAAAGATGGAACGGAGGATCTTTTTGCAGTTCCCATATCCTTACAGGAGGCTCAGACGACAGGTTCCGCTGTTAAAGTGTTCGACGGATGGAATAAAACAGGGCTCGGATATAATGTAGTAGCTTCATGGTCACCTGACGGTAGCAAAATAGCAGTGATCCATCGGGGGGATGTCTGGATCATATCTGTCGAGGGAGACGAGCCAATCCAAATAACAAAAACACCGGAATTAGAGATATATCCTGCATGGTCACCTGATGGAAAGATGGTTAGCTACGAGACCATATTGCAGAATGCACGTCATTTGTATGTGGTACCTGCATCAGGTGGCAAAGCAAAGAAAATATTGGAACTTCCCGGCACTCGCAAATACGCATACGGTTGGTCTGTCGACAGTAAAAAGCTTGCATTTGAATCCGAAGGAATAATTTCAATTGTACCTGTTGATGGCAGTAAGACTCAACATATTGCTAAGCTACAGGATTTGGGCATTAAAGGTTTATTTTGCCTTTGTTGGTCTCAAGATGGAAAGAGTATTGCTTGTATCGAAGGCAATTCAGGTCCTGTATTTATTATCCCTGCCGAAGGAGGCAAAGCTACAATACTTGCCACTGATGACAACAGTTCGAAGTATTCGCTCTCCTGGTCTCCCGACAGTAAGTGGATAACCTACAGCTCTGAGAGAACCGTTAAAATCCGTCCCGAAGGAACTATATGGGAGGCGGATTTTGACGAGATTCTGACAAAAGTAACACGCTGATTTTATGCCGGATCACACTTCCACTGGGACGGTGAATGGGGCGCGGTAATTGCGCGACAAATACATATTCGCCTGGTCGCTGAATTCGCCCGTGAATCTTTCCGTGCCGGAATCCATCGTCAGCCAGGGGCCGAGGGTCATCGGCGTCTTGTTAAGGTCCACATCGTGCAGCGACAGGTGCTCGGAGGCGCGTTCGAACGCATCCAGCAAGTCCTTTTTCGAACCGGTCGATTGCGCGATTTCATCGGACGAGGCCGTGCGTCCTACGCGATAGGAAATATTTCCCATGTGACATAAGGCGGTCGATAGATACCCGTCGAGGATATCGGCGTTAAGGTCGCTGACCTTCCGGCTTCGCACGGCCTTGATGAAATTGGCGTGGTGGCTGCCGCCGCCGGTTACCTTGAACTGCCTGATTTTCTTATCATCGTAGTCGTATGCCCAGCCGCCCGCGAAGTAGCCGCCCTCGCATTCGATTACCGTATCGGCGCGGGTCCGGCGATAAGTCAGATCCATGGCCGAATCGCCTTTCTTACGCGGCAGGTTCCGCATTTCAAAAATAATCGGCGCCGGCTCGTAGTCGAAGTACGCTACCTGCGTGTTCGGCGTCTGCCTGTCGTCGTCCCAGAGAAACTCCCCGCCGAAACTTATCGCCCTCGGCGCCAGCGTTTTGTAGCCCAGCGCCCAGCGGCAGACGTCGAGGAAATGTATGCCGTTATTGCCGAGGTCGCCGTTGCCGTACAGCCATTGCCAGTGCCAGTCGTAATGCAGGTTCTTTCGCATCAGCGGCTCAAGCGACGCCGGGCCGGTCCATAGGTCGTAATTTATATTTTCGGGAACCGGCTGAGGGCCGTTAACCTTGCCGATAGGGCCGCGCGGGCTGAAATAATAGCAGCGGGCGCGAAGTATCTTCCCGAGTTTTCCCTGCCGGATATATTCGAACGCCTCGGCAAGGCCCTCATCTGAGCGGCGCTGAGTTCCGGCCTGCACTATCCGCTTATATTTCCGTGCCGCCTCGACCATCTTGCGGCCTTCCCAGATATTGTGCGAGACCGGCTTTTCGACGTAAACATCCTTACCGGCCTGGCACGCCCAGATGGTGACAAGCGAATGCCAGTGATTCGGCGTGGCGGTAATAATCGCATCGATATTCCTGTCCTCCAGCAGCTTGCGAACGTCGACGTAGGTATCCACTTTTTCATTGAGCTCTTTGAATTTCCCGACCTCGCGATCGATCAAATTCCGATCCACATCGCAAAGAGCCACTACCCGGACGCCGGGGATCTTGCTGAAGTATTTGATGTGATTGCTGCCCTGGCTGCGGAAACCCACTACTGCCACTCGAATATCATTATTGGCGCCGAGAACGCGGGAATAAGGCGCGAGCGCTGCGGCGGAACCGCCGATAAGGGAACCTTTCAAGAATGTGCGGCGTGAAAGAGATTTCATAATCGTTCTCCAAAAATTAGCGATTTCTAAACGGCGATTCAATCAAAGCACAGTGCGTAATGCTACCAGCTTTCTGCCGGAAAAGCAACTGTTATCCAATTATCCCCCATCTCAAAATGTACTATTTTTCAGTCACTTCTTTAAATTTATCGTACACCTTTCGGTCGTCGTCGCAGCCGTTGAACTCAAACGGCTGATACTGGTTGACGTTTTTGTGCATGAAGCCCCACGAGCAGCTGTTTTCAACACTGGCCTGCAGCGCCGTGGCGGCCACGTTGCCGACCTTGTCGTCTTCATTGCAGACAATCGGCTTGTTATATTTCTTCAACGCACCAATCCTTTGGGGGATATCCTTAACTTTCGTTCCGTTGAAATGAATCAAAATAAAATCCGCTTCCTTCGCTACCAGGTCGTTCATTCTGCCGTGGCCCAATCCGCTGGTTGAGACGAGCAGGCCGGGCACAGTCTTTTTTACAAGGCGAATCAGCTCGACCTCGCCTTCGGCCGTTTTGATTATGTCGTGATTGAAGCCGCCGTGGTCGTACTCATTGGCAATCTCGATGACAACATTCGTAAAACCGTTCTCTTTGACCCAACTGACGGCATTCACAACACCTTTTTTCACCGCCTGCTCATCGCGCAGGATTTGATCCTGCCTTTGATAAAAGAGCCCCAGAATGACGACCATGCCGTGCTTGTCGCACTCGTCGATGACTCGCTTAATCCGGCTCAAATAATTTTTCCGCAAAGAGCCGTCCGGCCTGAAAGCCGAATTGACCGCGCCTTCATAGCCCGGAAATCCGCCCTGCAAATTCAGCGTAAACGCCCGAACACCGCTTGAGTTGTATTCCGCAATCCTGGAGATAAAACGGTCGGTATTTTCACCCGGATCGAAATCCTTCCGCTTTCGGTCTTCGAACGTGCTGTTCACCATCCGCACATTCATCATCAGCCCCTCAGCGGCTGCTCCGGGACAGGTAATCTGTCCGTCAATCTGCCATTTCACTCCGTCAATAGAAACAGTAGTCCCCCCCACAGCAGATACAGCACACAAAAAAATCGTTAAACAGAATATTCGTTTCATAACAAAATTGTACGACAGCCGGCCCCGCTTTTCAAGAAGCAATGATTATTAAAACTTGATGGAAATAAGTTATTACAAAATATGATACCATTATTCCCTTAAAACCTGCTTTTTCTCTTGGTTACCTCACCACCCTTGCTATAATTGTTATTATCAGTGGAAAATTGCTCAATCGTAAACGTTGCATGAAGGTCCAATTGGAAATGTTGTTATGATTACAAAGCTAAGCGTATCGAACTTCAAATCGGTTCGTCAGTTGAATATCGAGTGTAAGAAGGTCAACCTGTTCATAGGCGAGCCCAACACAGGCAAGTCCAACATCCTGGAGGCGCTGGCTCTATTGTCTTGGTGTGGCCAGTCGGGACAAGAACCTCTTAGTAATTATGTTCGTTTCGAGTTGATGCAATACCTATTCTACGATGGATTGGTAACTGATCAATCCGTGGAAATCAGGATTTCGACGAAGGAAATTGATCCTACGGGTATCTGTGTCACTTTCAATACCGATCACTATGAGATCCGTAAATGGGAGGGCAACAGTACCTTCAGGAAAGTGAACAACCGTGGGCATTACCGAGGCTCAACAGTTTTTGGACAAACCAGGGATATCAAATTCTTTCGTTTCAAGAACTTGGCGAAATATGATGACAAAGAACCGGGCCCCCTCAAGCCACCCAGTGGTACAAATCTGTTCGCAGTCGTCTCTGGGGCAAAGACCCTCCAGGATATAATGAAGGAATTCTTCCAGAAGTACGGTTTAAAGCTGGTAGCGAGGCTCCATGAGAGGACCTTTGAACTCCAGAAGGATGTAGACGGCTGGATATCGTCTATCCCTTATACCCTGGCTTCTGATACCCTCCGCCGGATTATATTTTACACGGTGGCCATCGCTTCTAACAAGGACTCGGTACTGGTATTCGAGGAGCCGGAGTCTAATGCTTTTCCTTACTATACCAAGTACCTCGGGGAGCGGATCGCCTTAGACCAGACCAACCAGTTTTTCATTGCCACTCACAATCCGTATCTGCTTTCGGCCGTCATAGAGAAAGCCAACAAGGAAGATATCCAGGTCTTCATCACCTACTTCAAGGACTTCGAGACGCGGGTCAAGTCCTTGACGCCGGAGCAGGTCGCGGAGTTGATGGAAGCGGATCCCTTCTTCAACATGGATCGATTCATTGAGGAAGAGGAATGAGGGTCCTGGTTGAGTGCAATGCCGATGAGGTGGTTCTCCGAAATCTGGGAGTCCAGAAGAGGCAGTTATTTCATTTCGGAGGCAAGGACAAGTTAATCAACCGTCTGAGACATCTGCATGGAGCCGTCGGTGTTGTGGACGAAGATCCCGCCAGTATTCAGCACCCCGATCTGAAGGCAAGCTACCGGCAGACAGAATCTGCTGAAGGGCTCCGCCTTTTGGCTCGCCAGGGCAGCGGCGGTCAAAGACTTGTCGTAATCTGTCCTAAGCTGGAAGACTGGCTCATTGAGAGAGCCAAATCATCAGGAATCCGACCTGAAGATCACGGTCTCCCCAGCGATCCTGATCGTCTGCATAGCATCCCCCGATATGAGCAGAAGGAAGGCTTTCGACGCTTCCTCTCGGTACTGAAAGAGCAAGACAAGGGAATGCATCTTTTGCGCCGATGGATAGCAGCATTGTAAAAAATAAAGATATGGTTAGAACCAGTATCATGCCGACAAAGTGAGCGGCGATGTATGCCAGACCTCGCAGGCCGCGCGCTCGTACGATGCAGATCGGCACGGCTATGCTATAGAGCATGAATATCAGTCAATAACTGAAAATCGATAACGGTCTGTCGAAGATCAAGATAAGAATTGCCAATTTCGTTGCTTTCATTCTGTGATCTCCTTAAGGCAAATAGACAGCTACCGGCTTATTCAGTTCGCTCCTTCCCGTTTCGTTTATGTCCGCTCCGAATGGGAGGCTGTAAACAGGCCGGATACATCGCGTTCCAATTCCACCCAGCGGGGAAACGCAAGGTCGATTTCAACAGAATTCATAGTGGTATCGGCTTTCTCAATTCGGCGATTGAATCTAACATTGCCATCCGGCCTCATAAATATAAATGCGTGTTTTGAATCCGGATTAAGCGTCTCGCGAATTATCACTCCGGCCTTGGCACCGGCAGGCATATATCTCAGTAAAAGCGGGCGATGGGAATCGAACCCACCTAGTCGGCTTGGAAGGCCGATGCATTACCACTATGCTACGCCCGCTTACTATTCTTATTGATTGTCTGCTATAAATAATTTACAATCTCATAGTAATCGGTCAATAAAAAATAGTCAACAGGAAATTGAAAATGAATATTAGTGAAATCGCGGCGGCGGCAAAATCGGCTTCGATTCGGCTGGCGTCCGTCCAAACGGGCATAAAAAATAACGCCCTGGATCAAATCGCCAGAGCTCTCAAACACCGAAGCGACGAAATCATCGTCGCCAATCAGCAGGACCTGGCCGAGGCCCAAAAGAATCATCTGGCCGGCCCGCTGCTCAAGCGGCTGAAATTCGACGACGGCAAAATCGCCCAGACCGTCACCGGCATCGAGAGCCTGATTAAGCTCGACGACCCCGCTGGCAGGACTTTGAGCGCCATCGAGCTCGATACCGGCCTGGAGCTTTACAAGGTCAGTTGTCCCATCGGCGTTATCGGCGTGGTTTTCGAATCCCGCCCGGATGCCCTGGTGCAGATTTCAACGCTCTGCCTGAAAAGCGGCAATGCCGTCCTGCTCAAAGGCGGCAGCGAAGCGGCCAAGACCAATCGCATCCTCGCCGAGACAATCGCCATAGCGAGCGAAAAAGCCGGCCTGCCCGAAGGCTGGATTCAGCTTTTGGAGACGCGACAGGACGTCGCCCAGATGCTGGCACTCGACGAATCCATCGACCTTCTCATCCCCCGCGGCTCGAACGAATTCGTCCGCTACATCATGGATAATACTAACATCCCCGTGCTCGGCCACGCCGACGGCATCTGCCATGTCTACGTCGACGCCGGCGCCGATCTCGATATGGCCGTGAACATCGCCGTCGATTCCAAGTGCCAGTACGTCGCTGTCTGCAACGCCGCCGAGACACTGCTGGTCGATAGCGAAATCGCCGAAGAATTCCTGCCCAAAGCAAAAGCCGCCCTGGAGCAAAACGGCTGCGAGCTTCGCGGCTGCGAGCGAACGGCCTCGATTATAGACGTCAAACCGGCGACAGAAAAGGACTTCTCTACCGAGTATCTGGATTACATCCTCTCGATAAAAATCGTTGACGGCCTTGACGCCGCAATCAAGCACATTAACCGCTACGGCTCAAAACACACCGATGCAATCGTCACCGCCGAGACGAGCAGGGCCGAGCGGTTCATGGCACTGGTCGATTCGGCGAACGTCTTCGTCAATTGCAGCACGCGATTCAGCGACGGCTTCCGCTACGGCCTCGGCGCCGAAGTCGGAATCAGCACAAACAAAATCCACGCCCGCGGCCCCGTAGGCCTCGAAGGCCTGCTTATCTACAAATGGAAAATGTTCGGCACCGGCCAAACAGTAGCCGACTACTCCGGCCCAAACGCAAAAAAATTTTCCCACAGAAAAATAGAGAATTAGTGGATTAGTGAATTAGAGATTCTCGATGCTCGATACTTGCCATTCCTGCGAAGGCAAAAATCAAGAAAAAAGAGAGTGTGGATCCCGCATCAAGTGCGGAATGACAGCGAAGTTGTAGCGTGGTGACTTGCCCCACCGAATTTATTGACAGTTATGTCTCAGCAACGGCAAGTCTATTCCTAACATTCCCGCAAAGGATGCCTTGAGGTGGGATGGCCAAGCTAAAGGGTATACCCCTACCCATTGTCAAGACAGAAAACTGAGCTTTCTAAGGTAGACTCATCGCCGTGTATTAAAGCAGTTG
>Ga0209121_10003301_pt1 | contig 15706 bp, 12 predicted proteins | sample Cruoilmetagenom3_FD_187292 | JGI IMG/M metagenome (GOLD analysis project Ga0209121, IMG submission 187292) | Oil polluted marine microbial communities from Coal Oil Point, Santa Barbara, California, USA - Sample 3 (SPAdes) (version 2) | ecosystem: Environmental > Aquatic > Marine > Oil seeps ...
GCCCACGCTCCGTGGTTTTGCGCCGATTGCAGAACCCGTCGCATGGCATGGCCCCATCGTGATGACCACCAAAGAAGAGCTTCAAACCGCGATCCGTGACTTAAGGAATGGAACGTTTGTTAAGCCCGCGCATTGAATTGGGGTAAATCTGACAGAATGAGCGGAAGGTCGGCTAAGCGGACGAAGCGACCACTGGCCTATGTAAGACTAATGTCGGCGACAGAGAAAGGGCAACTGAGCAATTGGCATTCTGACCGTTCAACAAGCGGTCGTTTTGGAAGGCAGCATTCATTGCACAATCTTTAATTGCGAAACAGTTAGTTTCCTTGCCTTAAGATTGTATTTGACACCCTTAATCACCAAATTCAGTTGACTGAAATTATGAAATTGGAGGATCAAAAAATGGGAAAAGGTCAAGGTAACGGCGGCGGCTGGCCAAGTCAGACAAGAAACCCATCTGGAGGCGGTCGGTCAAACGGATCTTCCACCAGAGGGGGCAAAGGCAAGTAACAATGACAAAGAAGAGTAGCTTTACAGACAAAGAACGTGCCGCTTGGCAGGATGACCGCCGCAACAAAGATCAGGGCGGTTCAGACGCAAGAATTTTTTCCGCGAGTGGCAACACCTGTATTCATTGCGGCACTTCACTTGGGCGGGATATTCCTGACGGCTATGAAGCAGCGCTATGTGATGCCTGCAACTAAGTCGCACCCGTTTGGGGTTTCACAGTCTAGATGCGCCAAAACCCCTTGTTTTGGCGCATACACAAACCATCGTAATTTATGTTGCCACAAACCCCATTCATAACCCAAGAGCCTACTGAACGCTTTTTGCCACTACCCGATAGGGGACATCAGGTGCATTGCCAAAATTTGGTCAAAATGGCCTCAAAGTCGCCTTTCGCCGCGTTTCACGAAAAAGGCCCGCTGTTTAGGGCGGGCCTTTTCGATCATAATTAGCTTCAGCTTACCGGCGGCGGTCGCGGCGGGATGACATCGGCTGGAATGCTACGCTGACGTGCGCTTCGCAATATGGTTTGCCTTGCTGAACGGCCAGACCACAGAACCAGAACTGTTCGGTCGCGGGGTCGCCAACAGGCCATTTACAGGTCTTCTCAGTCAATTCCATCAAGGTGATCTTCTTGGCCGTTTTTTCGACCTCGTTGACCTTGGCCAAGACTTCAGGGCTGATCTCGTTGGCGGACGGCTGCGGCGGCAAGGGCTGCCCCGCTGGAATGATCTGGCGGCGGGCGTGCGGCACTTTTGGCTGCGGGGCAGGGGACGCGGATTCGGTCTTTGGTTCCTGAATTTCCTCAACCTTAGGGGCCGCTGCCTTCTTGGGTGCGGCCTTAGGCTTGGCGGGTGCCTTAGGTTTTGCATCTGCCTTTGGTGCAGCAGATTTGCCGCCACCGGAACCGGCGCGGTTGCTCAGCCCCAAACGGTGTACTTTGCCGATCACGGCATTGCGGGTTACGCCGCCGAGTTCTTTCGCGATCTGGCTGGCGGATTGACCCTCGCCCCACATCTTTTTCAACACATCGACGCGTTCGTCGGTCCAAGACATATTTGTTCCACTTATCTGGCCAGAGGTTTGGCATGGGCCCCAAACAACCGAATTGGCGGTTATGGGGTTGAGAATTCTTTGATCCCCTATTCTAAGCACCCATGCGGCGGATACAACCACCCAACGGCGAAAAAGGAATCAGCGATGCACAGCAGCAAGACCGATATGGGCGTAAGGCGTTTCGGGGCCGTGAATTGGCTTGGAACATGGACGTTGGCGCGTCGCGAGGTTCTGCGCTTCATGAACGTTTGGTCGCAAACCATTATGGGGCCACTGGTCAACGCTGGGCTGTTCCTGTTGATTTTCACAATTGCCATTGGCCCGACACGCGGTGACGTCATGGGGGTGCCGTTTATGGTGTTCCTTGCGCCGGGCATCATGACGATGACGGTGATCCAGAACGCCTTTGCCAATACATCCAGTTCGATTGCGTCCGCCAAGGTCGGCGGCAACATCGTGGATACCCTGATGCCGCCCTTGTCGGCGCTTGAGCTGCTTGTCGGCTATATCGCTGGGGCCGTTGCACGGGGAATGATTGTGGCCGTGGTGATCACCGCAGGCGCGATGTGGTTCATCGGGATGCCGATGATCCACCCGCTGTGGGCGTTGGTGTTTGTGCTGTTGGGGTCAATCCTGATGGGGGCGCTTGGCATGGTGGCGGCTGTATTCGCCAATAAGTTTGACCAGCTTTCCGCGATTTCGAACTTCCTTGTGACCCCGCTCGCGTTCCTGTCGGGCACGTTCTATTCCATCGAAGCACTGCCGCCTGTCTTGCAAACGTTCAGCCATTTGAACCCGTTTTTCTACATCATCGACGGCGTGCGCTATGGCACGATCGGCGTGAGCGACAGCAGCCCGTGGCTCGGCCTATGCGTTGTGTCGCTCTGGTCTGTTATTGTGCTGGCCATCGTCTGGAACTGGCTGCGCACAGGGTATCGGATGAAGGCTTAGGTCCGTCCACCACCACTGTGCGGAACGCGCCGCAAACGGCTGCGTCCCCCTCGTCGCACCGCAAATCCTGCCTGCGTGCCGACGAAGGCTGGGGGCATAGGGCTTGCAATGCATCGCTGACCCAGCGTAAGACGGCGCCATGATGATGAATTCGACACAAACTGAATTGCGACGCCGACGCTGATCTATTGATCACGCCGATTGGCATCTCTGACACGTTCTGTCGAAAAACATCTCTAACACCCTAACATTATTGACACATGGCCCGCGTTCCAACACCTATGGGCCTTTCTTATAAAGGAAGATCACGATGATCCCGTCTGTACTGCCCACCTATAACCGTGCGCCGCTGAATTTCGTCAGCGGTGAAGGCTCTTGGCTGGTTGAAGCAGATGGCCGACGTTTCTTGGACCTTGGTGCAGGGATCGCCGTGAACGTGCTGGGTCATGCGCATCCTGAATTGGTCGACGCGCTGACAAAACAGGCGAATACGCTTTGGCACGTGTCCAACCTGTATCACATCGGGCCGCAGCAAAAGCTGGCGGATATGCTGGTTGAAAACACCTTTGCCGACACAGTGTTCTTCACAAATTCCGGCACTGAGGCGTGTGAGCTGGCTGTGAAAATGGCGCGTAAATATCACTACGACACTGGCGCACCAGAGCGCACAGACATCATCACATTTGACGGCTCCTTCCATGGCCGCTCAAGCGCCGGTATCGCGGCGGCTGGTTCTGAAAAGATGACCGCGGGTTTTGGCCCGTTGCTTCCCGGATTTGTCCACCTGCCATTCCGTGATCAAGATGCACTCGCGGAGGCCGTGAAATCGCCCACGGTTGGCGCGATCATGGTTGAGCCCGTGCAAGGCGAAGGCGGCATCCGCCCCTTACCGGATGCGGACCTTAAGGACATGCGCGCTCTCTGCGATGAGCACGGTTTGCTGCTGATCCTTGACGAGGTCCAATGTGGCGTAGGGCGCACCGGAAAACTCTTCGCACATGAGTGGGCCGGCATCGCACCCGATATCATGATGGTCGCCAAAGGTATTGGCGGGGGGTTCCCGCTTGGTGCTGTTCTGGCCACCGAAAACGCGGCCAAAGGCATGACCGCAGGCACCCACGGCTCGACCTATGGCGGCAACCCGTTGGCCTGCGCGGTTGGCTGCAAAGTGATGGATATCGTCGCAGACCCTACGTTCATCCAAGGCGTAAATCGCAAAGCCGGCCTGTTGCGCCAAAAACTTGAAGGGCTGGTTGCGTCCCACCCTGACGTATTCGAAGAGGTGCGCGGCACTGGCTTAATGCTAGGCCTCAAGTGCAAAGCCGTTAACACGGACGTCGTTGCCGCTGGATACGCACAAGACCTCCTAACAGTTCCGGCAGCAGATAACGTTATCCGCCTGCTGCCCCCGCTCAACATCACCGATGCAGAAATCGACGAAGCCATAACCCGACTCGAGAAAACAGCCACGCATATCGACAAAGGCGTTTAACCCTTTCTTAACCCTGTCTCTGTTGCCCAAATATCCTGGGGGTTTGGGGGCTAGCCCCCAATTCCACAGCCAACCACAAGCGATAAATCAATGACCCATTTCCTAGATATCAACACCACATCCCCCGAAGACCTGCGCGACATCATCGACAATGCCGCTGCGATGAAAGCGTCGCGTCAAGGATTGCCAAAAGGCACGCCAGACGCTGAACACCCCTTGGCGGGCCACATGGTCGCGCTGATCTTTGAGAAACCGTCGACCCGCACCCGCATTTCATTTGACGTGGGCGTGCGTCAGATGGGCGGTGAAACCATGGTGCTGTCAGGCAAGGATATGCAACTTGGCCACGGTGAAACGATTGCTGACACCGCCCGCGTTCTTAGCCGCTATGTCGATCTGATCATGATCCGTACCTTCGAAGAACAAACCCTTCTGGAAATGGCCGAATACGCATCTGTTCCCGTGATCAACGGGCTGACCGATCGCACGCACCCGTGTCAGATCATGGCTGACATCATGACGTTTGAAGAACACAACGGCCCGATCAAAGGCAAAAAAGTTGTGTGGTCAGGCGACGGTAACAACGTGTTCGCCTCCTTCGCTCACGCCGCCAAACAGTTTGATTTTGATCTCGTGTTCACGGGCCCCCAAACCCTGCAACCCGAAGCCGCGCTGGAGGGTCTTTATACGACTGAGCGTGACCCCAACGTGGCCGTGCAAGGCGCTGATCTGGTCGTCACGGACACATGGGTGTCCATGCATGATCCACAATCCGCCCGTGAACGCCGCCACAACCAGCTTCGCGGCTATCAGGTTAACGCCGATTTGATGTCAAAGGCCAAGGATGACGCGCTGTTCATGCACTGCCTGCCTGCGCACCGCGATGATGAAGCAACGTCTGAAGTCATGGACGGCCCGAACTCGGTTATTTGGGACGAAGCGGAAAACCGGATGCACGCGCAAAAGGCTGTGATGCGCTTCTGCTTGGGGAAATAACCTCGCAAACCGAGATTGCGTCACAACATTGTTTACAAGCGCGCGGTTGAAGACACCGCGCGTGCAGCATAGGCGTTGGGTGACACATTTGAGGGCACCTGATGACTGACTCCGCGACACTCGGCCTATTTGGGCTTGGAACCATGGGCAGCGCGCTGTCCCTCAATATTCTCGAAAAGGGGTTCGCACTGCATGTGACGAACCTTCGACCCGAGGTGGTTGGCCAATTCCGGCAAGAAGCCGAACGCGACGGGCTTGCTGAACGCCTTCACGGTGCGGACAGTCTTGAAAGCATGGTCGCGGCGATGGCCCCGCCGCGTGCGATTATTCTGATGATCCCGTCAGGCGACCCCGTTGATGAAACGATCGCAAAGCTCGTGCCGCTTTTGGACAAGGGCGACACGATCATCGACGCGGGCAACGCAGATTTTCACGTAACACGCCGCCGAACCGCTGAGGTCGAAGCGCTTGGGTTCACGTATATTGGTATGGGTGTGTCTGGCGGCGAAGACGGCGCACGTCATGGGCCCGCGATGATGGTCGGCGGATCGCCCGCCGCGTGGGACGGTATCCGCGCTGTCATCGAAAGCATCTCGGCCAAATTCAATGGCGCGCCCTGCGCGGACCATTTTGGGCCGGACGGGGCAGGGCATTTCGTGAAGACCGTGCACAACGGCATCGAATACGCAGATATGCAGCTGATCGCGGAAACCTATGGGGTGATGCGCAACGGGCAGGGGCAGACGCCGTCCCAGATTGGCGATGTATTTGAGAAGTGGAATGCCGGTGTGCTGGAAAGCTATCTGGTTGAGATCACAGCGAAGGTTCTACACGCGACAGATAAACAATCGGGCCAGCCAGCCGTGGACGTGATTGTCGATGCCGCAGGGCAAAAAGGCACGGGGCGCTGGACGGTCATCGAAGCGGTGCGTTTGGGCCAATCTGCCAACGTCATTGAAGCCGGTGTCGCCGCGCGGGCGTGGTCATCTGAAGGTGAGGCGCGGGTTGCGGGGAGCGCGATTTTTGATGCACCACGCGATCCATTGGCCTTAAGCGAAGCCGACTTGGAAACTGCACTTCTGGTGGCGCGCATCGTTTCTTATGCGCAAGGGTTTCGGATACTGGGGGCCGCATCGGTTGAGTATGACTGGTCCATCAACTTTGCCCGCGTCGCTGAGGTCTGGCGCGCGGGATGTATTATTCGGTCGTCCTTGCTTGATGATATTGCCTCGGCATTTCGCGGTGACCTTCCTGAGGGCCAGCTGATTTTTTCTGAGGTGTTTGCAAAGGTAATTCGTGATGGATTGCCCGCACTGCGTCGCGTCGTCGGTGCGGCAATTGCTGGCGGCCATCCGGTTCCTGCGCTGGCCTCGGCGTTGGGTTTCTTGGACACGATGCGTGCGGCGCGGGGGACGGCTGATGTGATCCAAGCGCAGCGTGATTTTTTTGGATATCACGGGTTTGAGCACATTGACGGGCGTCGTGAGCAACACGGGCCTTGGTGGGATTGATGCTGTTGGGATGATCTGGCGATCAGCGCTTGCAGCGGGCGGGGCGCAAATTTTCTTTGAAAATTTGATCTTTAGGGGGGAGGAGAAAGAGGGGGCCAGCCCCCGTCCTTCGGACTCCCCCGGGATATTTACGTAACAAAGACAAGCGTAAGGGCGTTTATTTGCGTGGTTTTGCACGCAGGGTTGGATCGGCTTGGGTCGGATCTTCGGGCCAAGGGTGACGCGGATATCGGCCGCGCATGTCTTTGCGCACGTCGGCGTAAGAGGTGGCCCAGAAGCCGGGGACGTCCATTGTCGTTTGGATTGGCTTTTGCCCCGGAGACAGGAACGTGACGCGCAGCGGGCGGCCCGCGACTGTTGGGTGGCGCGTGGTGCCGAACATTTCTTGGATACGCAGCGTGATTTCGGGGGCTTCGCCGCTGTAATCAATGGGCGTATGGCGCCCTAAGGGCGTGGTGAACTGCGCGGGGGCTTCGCGGTCGATCTGTTGCATTTGCTCCCAGGTCAGGATCGCGCGCAAGGCGTGAAGGGTGTCGTGGGCTTTCCAGTGTGCTGTGGTGTGGATGCCGTTGAGGTAGGGGAGAAGCCAGTCGTTCAGGGTGCTCAATAGCGCATCATCGGACAGATCTGGGAGACTTGGATCAAGGGCGCGGACGAGAGCGACACGGGCGCGAAAGCGTTCGTCTGCTGCGGTGAATTTGAAGCCCAGAAGACGAACGCCGTCGAGCATCGCGCGGGCGATTTCGTCTGACGGAGCGTCTTTCCATGCCGTGTCTGACAGCACGACTGTGCCGAGGCGTTCTTGTTTTCGTGCAAGCACTTTTCCGTCGCGTTTGGACCAGTCACAGCTGTTGACGGTCTTGATCGTAAGGCCCGCTACGGCACGGATGTCTGCCTCGGAAATGACGAGAGCGGTGCGAATTTTGGCTTCTCTTGGGTTGCCGTCGGTGTCCGTCACGACAAGCAAGCGCTGCCCGGCAAGCGGGTCCGCGCTGTCCATCTGGGCGCCTTTGCCGCCGGATAAAACATACCGGGGTTCGTCCCCGGAGCGACGTTGTGCGATACGGTCGGGGTAGGCCATTGCTGCGTAGATTTCAGGGGATTGCGGCGGCAACTCGGGTGCGAGTTTTGCCAGTCGTTTCGCGTCTTGTTTGACACGGACGCGGGCGCCTTTGTGAACGGGGTGCGCCCCTCTTTCCCCTGATAGTGCTTTGATGCGAAGGGATAAATCGCTCGGTGCGCCCTGCAATATGTCACGATCTGACAAGAGGGCGGCGAGGGGCGCGGCGTCTTTGCCACCCAGTATCAGCATATGTGCGAGGCGCGGGTGCAGCGGGAGCTTTGCCAATGCGCGTCCGTGCGTTGTGATGCGGCCGTCGTCGAGCGCCCCTAGTGCTGTCAACAACACACGCGCTTCGCTTAGGGCGTGTTCTGGCGGGGCTGTTAGAAACGGTAGGCCGTCCCCACCCCAAACGGCCAGCTCAACAGCGAGCCCCGTTAGATCGGCGGCTTCGATTTCGGCGGGGGGAAACGCCGTGAGGGCGCCGTCTTCGCCTTTTGACCACAGTTTATAGGCGACCCCTTCGGCGACACGTCCAGCGCGGCCTGCGCGTTGGGTGGCTTCGGCGCGGGTGACGCGTTCCGTGATCAGACGCGACATGCCAGAGCCAGGGTCAAAGCGTGCGCGACGCGATTTCCCGCAATCAACAACCACGCGGATGTCTTCAATCGTCAGGGATGTTTCTGCGATGGACGTTGCAAGGACCACCTTGCGCCCCTTGGTAACAGGCGCAATTGCGGCGCGTTGTTCAGCGAACGGCAAGGCGCCAAACAGGGGGCGAACGGCGCAATCTTCGGGTAAACGCCCGTCTAAGCGCGCTTGAACGCGGCGGATTTCGCCTTCTCCGGGCAGGAAGACCAGCACGCCGCCTTGGGTTTCGTTGACGGCTTGCGCCACCAAGTCGGCGGCGGCTTGATCAAAGCGGACGTCCTTGCGCAAGGGCCGGTCCAACCAGCGCGGCGCAACCGCAAAGGCGCGTCCTTGGGACGTGATAACCGGAGCATTGACGCGTTCGGCGACGGGGCCTGCGTCCAACGTGGCGGACATGACCATCAACACCAAATCGGGTCGCAGCGCTTCGCGGACTTCAAGTGTGAGGGCCAATCCGAGGTCGGCGTTCAAGGAGCGCTCATGGAATTCATCGAAGATGACCGCGCCGATGCCCGACAATTCAGCGTCGCTTTGGATCATGCGGGTCAGGATGCCTTCGGTGACGACCTCAATCTTGGTCGCGCTCGATACTTTGGTTTCGCCGCGCATACGGTAACCGACAGTTTCGCCTGTTGTTTCCCCCAATTGCTGGGCCAAACGTTCTGCGGCCGCGCGGGCAGCCAAGCGGCGCGGTTCTAGCATCACAATTTTGCCTTGCACGATACCTGCGTCCAGCAATGCCAATGGCACGCGCGTTGTTTTACCGGCACCGGGGGGCGCTTGCAGGACGGCACAGCCACGCGCCCGCACAGCCTCAATCAGCTCGGGCATTACGTCATCAATGGGGAGCGCGTCGTTCATGTGCCCTTCTTCACTGTTGAAGACCTCATTTTCAACCATTTGGGTAAATATGCGTAAACACAACACCCTGATCTGGACGCGGCGCGACGGTGAACCCATAAAGCGCCTATGGATATTACGACGACAGCCAAGAAAATCCGCGCGGGCGAACGCCGCGCATTGGCCCGCGCGATTACGCTTGTTGAAAGCACGCGCGACTCTGACCGTGCATTGGCGGCCGAACTGCTTGGGGCCGTCGGAACGGACCGCCAAGCGTTGCGCATCGGGCTTTCTGGTACGCCGGGGGTGGGGAAGTCCACGTTCATCGAATCTTTCGGCAAAATGCTGACGGGGCTGGGGCTTCGCGTGGCGGTTCTGGCCGTTGACCCAAGCTCCACCCGCTCTGGTGGGTCTATTCTGGGCGATAAGACCCGCATGGACCTGCTGTCGCGTGATCCCAACGCGTTTATCCGCCCATCCCCGAGCCAGTCCCAACTGGGCGGCGTGGCACGGCGCACCCGCGAGGCGATTGCGCTGTGTGAGGCGGCTGATTTTGATGTGGTGTTGATTGAAACCGTTGGCGTCGGTCAGTCCGAAACGGCTGTGGCGGAAATGTCTGATCTGTTCTTGTTGTTGCTCGCTCCTGCGGGCGGGGACGAGTTGCAAGGCGTGAAGCGTGGCATCATGGAAACCTGCGACATCATCCTCGTGAATAAGGCGGATGGGGATTTGAAATCCCAAGCAATGCGCACCTGTGCGGATTATGCGGGTGCCTTGCGGTTGATGCGAAAACGCCCGCAAGATCCTGATGATTTCCCGAAAGCTGTGGCTGTTTCGGCGCTGCAAGAAGACGGAATCACAGCCGCATGGGAAGAGATGCAGGCGCTGGTCGATTGGCGCAAAGAACAAGGTATCTGGGACGCGCGCCGCACCGATCAAGCGCGGTTTTGGTTCCAAGAAGAGGTGCGCGCGGGGCTTTTGTCGCGGCTCACGTCTGACGCTGCTGTCAAATCCCAAATGGCGGCGTTGGAACAGGACGTTGCGGCAGGTAAGATTCGTGCAGCTCAAGCCGCTGAAGACCTGATTTCACAGCTTTTTCCACCCGCGCGGTGAATTCATCTGCACCGTAGCGGCGAAAAGGTGTGAATAGCGCCCTCTAAGGTGCCTTGGCACTTGACGGGGCAAAGGAATCCACCTAATTCCCGCTCAATGAATTCAGCCCATGCCGCGTGCGGGGCTTCAACGCTATGATAAAAAGGGTCGCGCGCTACGCTGCTGGCCCTTGATGAACAAGGAAAACGCTATGTCGCGCCGTTGCGAATTGACCGGAAAAGGCCCTATGACGGGCAACAACGTGAGCCACGCGAAAAACCGTACGCGTCGCCGTTTCTTGCCAAACCTGCAGGACGTCTCCTTGATGTCCGAATCTTTGGGCCGCACGTTCAAGTTCCGCATCTCCAACGCTGCCCTGCGCACCGTTGACCACCGTGGTGGCCTGGATGCGTTCTTCGCGAAATCCAAAGACGCTGAGCTGTCACCAGCCGCGTTGAAGGTCAAGAAAGACATCGCCAAGGCAGCAGCCGAAGCTTAAGTCTCTCGACCAGACAGATTGAAAAGGCCCGAACATCGCGTTCGGGCTTTTTTCGTTTGCCAATCCGCGGTTTTGGTAAACGATACATGAACAAAAAGGAGGGCATTCTAGCAATAACCTTTTGTTCAATTCTTGGGTTCACTTGTTGTCAAACAAGGAGACTCAGCATGAGCTATCGCGCACATAGATATCCCACCATTTTTCCCATCGAATTGAAATGGGCTGGGCGGTCGCAAAAGGGGCATCTGACGAATATCGCGGCTTCGGGTGCCGGTGTTTTTGATGTGCAAGGTCTGGTGATCGGAGATGAAGTAACCCTGTGCTGCTCGGCTGGAAATCTGGCCGGTACGGTGCGTTGGGCTGGTGACGGCCAATGTGGCGTTATTTTCAAACATAGACTTGGACCGCGCCAACTGGAACAGCTGCGCCATGCGCCGACCACGACAGGTCATGTCCTGCAGCGCCACTCGCACAGCTTTACTGAATTGCGCTGATTACTGCGAATTTTGCTGAAAGCGAAATCTTGCCAGTTGCGACCTTTACGCACTTTTCATGGCACACTTAAGCCTGATATTGTTTCCGCAATGAAACGAACCGCTCACGTCTTATCCTTTGTGCTTGCCTTGTTGATTGCTGTGACCTCGCAGCAAATGGCGATGGCGCGTGGCATGGCGCGGGATGCATCGGGTCAGGTGATCCTGTGTACCGGTCAAGGCGTGCAGACTGTCACGTTGGATGCGCAGGGCGAACCGATGGGTCCTGTCCATATCTGCCCTGACTGCGCATTGACGTTGATGGGTGTTACCGACACGTCCATTGCCGCTGATAGCGCGGTTATCTACATTCAAACACTGGCGCAAACGCCCGTAACCGCGCTGCAAATTCCGGTTATCCCCACAGGCACGCAGGCGCGCGGCCCCCCTTTGTTTACCTGAAAACACACTTTCACTTTTCCAACTTTCAGTCTGAACAAACAGGAGCGGCAAATGTCCCTCAAATCTACACTTATGGGTGCTGTCACAGCACTGTCCTTCGCGATGCCAGCCTTCGCGGAAATCGAAATCCATGACCAATATGCGCGGTCTTCCAACGCAATGGCGGGCGCGGCCTTCATGACCATCCACAACCACGGTGATGTCGATGATCACTTGCTCAGCGTCACGTCGGATGCCTCCGCGCGGGTTGAGCTGCACACACACATCGAGGACGCTGATGGCGTGATGCGAATGACCCACGTTGAGGAAGGTTTCATGCTGCCCGCAGGCGGAGAAATCACCATGCAACGTGGCGCAAAGCACGTGATGTTCATGGGCCTGACCGCGCCATTCGAGCAGGATGATGTTGTCACAATCACCTTCATGTTCGAAAACGCGGGCGAAGTTGTGGTTGAAATCCCCGTTGACCTGACCCGCGAGGATCACGGCGCGATGAACGGCGCGATGAACGGCGAGATGGATCATTCCAACATGGGTCACGGCACCGACAACTAAAACAAAAAACGGGCGCCCGTAAAACTGGGCGCCCGTTTTCTAATTCTCGATGGCGTTCCGCCCTAGCCGCACTGGCTGCGCGCAGTCGTGATGAAGGCGCGGTAGCGATCCCAGAACGCATCATTTGCACTGCTGTTGCTGATCTTGGTTTCGTTGGCAACTTCGGGGTTTGCCATGAATGTTGCCACCCTTGCGCGATCACGGCTCGACAATTCAGCGTTGGCCACGCGCTGCACGCATCCGCATAAGCGTGGGTTTGCGGCAGACCGATCCGCGACCAGACACGCGCGACTAATATCGCCCGTCGCACCGCGCGTTGACCCTGAATTGCTCCGGTTGCCGCCCGAACAGGCGGTCAATACGACCAAAGCTGATAAAACTACTAATTTCTTCATATCGCCTCACTAACGGGCCCAACTTATTTTGGGGTCTTCCCCGTTGGTGCCTCAAACTGCTGCCCCCAGTATGCCGCAACGGACGGGTTTGGGGAAGGGGGAGGGTGCTTCTCGCTCACCCTTCGGTTCCGGTGCGGATCACCCCTTAAGGGAAATACCCGTAAAAGGAGCGCAGGTCTCTTGTCTTTCGACCTAAAGGGCATGCACTATTGTTTGATCATTAGGAGTTCGAGTGTGAAATGCATTGACGAGTTAAGCCCAACCAGCCCGAAGCCAACGCTGATGGATAAGAACAAAAAGCCTGAGCGAACGCTGTTGTCTGTGTTTATGCGATTGTTAGAAATGGTGCCAGAATTGCGCGGCGAATTTCTTTCTGAGTGTGGGTACGGGGCCGGAAAAACATGTGCTTATGGTAGCTTTATGGAAGTTACATTTCCGTCCTCGAAAATTCCAGATCACCGGCCGGACGGTTTGCTGACATGCAAGCGCGGCTCGTCGGAATGGGCAGCTTTTGTCGAAGCTAAGGCTGGAAAAAGTGAAATTCGACCGGAACAAATACAAGATTATGCACATCTTGCATCACTTCTGGATGTCGATTGCGTCGTTTCAATTTCCAATGAATTTGCTCGAAATCCAGTTGAGTTACCGTACCATATTGCAGCGAACAAACGCCGCAAACGGGACATCCGCCATTTTGCTTGGGCAGAACTGCGTACAATGGTTGATCGGTTTGCTCGTGATCCAGATATATCGGACCTTACTCGAAGCGTTCTAAATGATGCGGCTGGTTTCTTTTGGGATCAAAACTCTGGCATCGTAACATTTGATCAAATGCCCAAAGAATGGGGCGGATTTGTTCAGTCATCGGGTGTTGGAGTCGGCTTCAGTGCAAAAACACCTGGCATAACCGAAATCGTTCATGGCTGGCATCAGGAGCGACGTGATTTACGTGCGAAATTGGCCCACTACTCGTCATCTGTTGTTGACCTACGTCATGAATTGGGGGCGCGAGCAGAGTTTGACGCCATTTTGTCGTGTGATCGAAACCGATTGGCTGAAACCTATGAGCTATCGGCCGGTTACATGTTCAAAAACAGCAAGCTTTCGATTGAGTTGCTGTGTGAATTACAAGATCGAAAGACGACTGTCTCAGTAGATATTCCTCCGCCAGCTGATAAAGGTGCTAAAGCAACGACAACTTGGTTGATAAAGCAAACTAGTGAATTCGAACCGGCGAAAACAGACGTTGTCATGTCTTGGAAAGGTAAGGGCAACGAACGCCATGCGACACTTGAAGCCTTGAGATTGGATCCTGAAAAACTGTTTGACGGGTTTCGTGAGGCTCCCAAGGCGATCAGATTGATCCGACAAGTTCATGATGTTCGCCGTTTCAGATCAGCCAAGAATTTTGTGACAGACCTTGAGGCGCTTGTGCTTGGATTGACGCATGAATTGGATGAGGGTGGCTTCATCTAAGGAGCGCACCAAATCCCCCTCGACAATCCGCCAAAACCCCTACATATCCTCACCATGACAGCACTTTCTCACATCCGCAATTTCTCCATCGTCGCCCACATCGACCATGGCAAATCCACCCTTGCTGATCGCTTGATCCAGTCCACGAACACCGTGGCGGAACGCGATATGAAGGCTCAGATGCTCGACAGCATGGATATTGAGCGTGAGCGCGGCATCACCATCAAGGCCAACACGGTGCGCATTGATTACACTGCGAAAAACGGTGAATCCTACGTGCTGAACCTGATCGACACCCCCGGTCACGTGGATTTCGCCTATGAAGTTTCGCGCTCCATGCGCGCCGTTGAAGGCTCGCTTCTGGTGGTCGATTCCACCCAAGGGGTTGAGGCGCAGACGCTGGCGAACGTCTATCATGCCATTGATGCAGATCACGAAATTGTCCCTGTTTTCAATAAGATCGACCTTCCGGCGTCTGATGTTTCCCGCGTGGCCGAACAGGTCGAAGACGTCATCGGGATCGACGCCTCCGGTGCCATCGCGGTGTCCGCCAAAACAGGTGAAGGCATCACCGAAACGCTTGAGGCCATCGTCCATCACCTGCCTGCGCCGACGGGCGACGCTGATGCGCCACTTAAGGCGATGCTGGTGGATTCATGGTATGACAGCTACCTCGGCGTCATCGTTCTGGTGCGCATCATTGATGGCAAGCTCAAGAAGGGCGAGAAGGTTAAGTTCCTGTCTAACGGCACCATTCACCACGTGGATCGCATCGGCGTGTTCCGCCCTGAAATGACCCCCGTGGATGAGCTGGGCCCCGGCGAGATCGGCTTTCTGACCGCCTCCATCAAGCAGGTGCGCGACACGCGGGTGGGCGACACGATCACGCACCAACGCGATGAAGTCGAACCGCTACCGGGCTTTCAACCCGCGCAACCTGTTGTTTTCTGTGGCTTATTCCCCGTGGACTCCGCCCTGTTCGAAGACCTGCGCGAGGCGATTGATAAACTGGCACTGAACGATGCGTCCTTCAGCTTTGAAATGGAATCCTCCGCCGCGCTGGGCTTTGGCTTTCGCTGTGGCTTCCTCGGCTTGCTGCACCTTGAGGTTATTCGCGACCGGATTGAGCGCGAATATGACATTGACCTGATCACCACCGCGCCGTCCGTGATTTACCACGTGCACATGCGCGACGGCACGTCGTTCGATTTGCACAACCCCGCCGACATGCCCGACATGACCCATGTGGACCACATCGAAGAACCGCGCATTAAGGCGACGATCCTTGTGCCGGACGAATACCTCGGTGAGGTGTTAAAGCTGTGCCAAGACCGCCGCGGCATTCAGGAAGACCTGACCTATGCGGGCAGCCGCGCGATGGCGGTGTATGACCTGCCGCTCAACGAAGTGGTGTTTGATTTTTACGACCGCCTGAAATCCGTGACCAAGGGCTATGCGTCGTTTGACTACTCCCTGAAAGACTACCGCGAAGACAATCTGGTGAAGATGTCCGTGCTGGTGAACGACGAACCCGTGGACGCGCTGTCCATGATGGTGCACCGCGACCGCGCCGAAACCCGTGGCCGCGCGATGGTTGAAAAACTCAAAGACCTGATCCCCCGCCACATGTTCAAAATCCCGATCCAAGCGGCCATCGGCGGCAAAGTCATCGCCCGCGAAACCCTGTCCG
>Ga0209121_10003302_pt1 | contig 15704 bp, 15 predicted proteins | sample Cruoilmetagenom3_FD_187292 | JGI IMG/M metagenome (GOLD analysis project Ga0209121, IMG submission 187292) | Oil polluted marine microbial communities from Coal Oil Point, Santa Barbara, California, USA - Sample 3 (SPAdes) (version 2) | ecosystem: Environmental > Aquatic > Marine > Oil seeps ...
CCCCCAAAAACATTTTTTCGAGATCAAACATCCCCTCCCAAAATTTTTACTTGGATATGAACCGCCCCAAACAATGATTGATAAGAGAAACACTCCTGCCCCATACTCAATACAACCAGATGATATTCCAGATGATTATCTTCAAACGAATAATCTCCTTTTATGCCCCATTGATTATTACAGCCATAGTTTGATTCCAGCTTTTTATCGTTCTCAAACAAATGGAAACATAATCTTGTGTGCTTCTAACGGTTATATGCATCCTTCATTCTGGTTTGATATACCTTCTCTCGTCAGAGGATCTTCCGCATTCTTAGCGACCGAAAACCAGATTAGGAATCTTTTTAAGGGGAAAAGTGAAGATATTTGGGAAATGGTTGAATATATTGCGCAAAGTGGTGTTGAAATTGTATTTATCGTTAACGAAATTGGAACTCAATATTTATATAATGCTGTCATGAATAAAAAGTATAAAATACCTTCTTACCCTTCAAAAATCGTTGATACTATTGGAACATTCGCAGCATCTTGTGGCGGATTTGGAGCTGGCTTTACCACATATTTCGACCCCCTACGTGCCGGATTGATGGGGATTGTATCAGCAAGTTTTAATGTTGAGGGGTCCACTGCTTTCCACACCTTACACTCCCTCCCTGATCTGGCTAATGCTCGTTTGGAATCATTAATGGATTCAGTGATTGTTATTTGATCAATGAACACGCAGAAGTTTGATACGTTACTACAGCGTTTCTTTTATCTCTGAAACTTTTTTAGGAACTGAGTTTAAAATCACCAGAGATGACCTTATATTTTTTCTGAATATGATATGGTGCTTCACGTGAAAATTGGTACCACCAGCAATCGGGTCGCACCAGCGATTTTCTTCTTCAAACATAATTTTCGTTTACTTGACACAAATTAATTGGTCAATTATTCACATGTATAATAACGTAAAATTATCACTGAATTGAATATTTCTTATAAAAGGAGCTCTATATGAAAGGAATTAGCAGATTTATTTTTGGTGCTTTAATTGGTGCCTTCATTGGCAGCTCAATTGTAATATTACTGACACCGGAAAGCGGAGAGGAAACAAGAGCGGCTCTATCTTCCAGGATTAATAATCTTGCGAAACAAATAAGCACAGCTGTTGCAGAAAGAAAAGTAGAATTATTGAAAGAAATAGAAAATTATAAAAATTCTGCGATCTGATTAGTCTATTCGTTCGATTGCAATTTCATACCGTGCGGGTATATGTGTATAACGAGATAATCCACTGATGGCAACAATCTCATGTATTTTATCGTCAATATTTCTTACGATATATGAGGTTTCCGTCTGTTTTTCAAAAAAGAACTTTTCAATATTTATCCCCATATCCTTCTCAATTACCGAAACACTAAAAATCTGCGGTAGTATATTCTCTATTCGTACAAAACCTTCTGCAATCCACTCCCCATCGTTAATTTCAAAATCATCAAAAAAGGTTATTGCGTTTATTGCAACATCATCTAATAGAAAACCCTCTCCATTAACTGACGCATCTGTGACATATTCAAATTCCACTGTTATTTTCTTTCCTGTATAATCACTCAGATCAACGATTTCCTCGATCCATCCGTCAGACTTTCCGCTATACCCACATCCCAAATTTGAGCCAGTCGGGTCTTCGCTTGTACAGGAAGGAGTCTCAATCATATGCCAATTTTTTCCGTCCTCAGAGACATTCACATAAAGATAATCGTAATCTTCTTCGATATCGTACCAAGTCCAGTAAGATAATTCCGCATAACCTGATATCTCCGTGAGGTCAAATTCTCTTGATAGTCTCATTGCTGATTCATCGCCGGTATTAGACCAATAATAATATTTACCTGATTTTGGATTTTCTGAAAGAACTTGGATATCCCGATTCCATTGCATCGAAATCTCATAATCACTTTCGCATGATATTTCTACAAAGTCTGTTCCAAATTGATTAACACTTCTGCTAATTGATTCTGATCCGCATTCTATGATTTCAGTCGGGAAAAAAGAAGGAATGCTGCTGTCCTTCCCATACCCATAAGTTCCGTTTGAAATTTCATCATTCTGTAAAATATTCGCTATTGACCAATCTTGAAAGATTTGTTCGGATGTGATTGTTGAAAGTTGGCTGTTCCCCTGAATTGAGGATAGTACCGCGTCTAAACCCCGCATTCCGTTTTTTGGTTGTGATATTAGATCACTGATAAAGCCAGAATCAAATCTTCCGAAAAGATACTTCATAAAAAGGTATGACGCGCCATAGTGTGGAGTAGAATCACCCTGATCATTTCCGGGCCAGAAATTTAATTGGAGGTCCGGATCAGCAGCAAAAATAAATGAACCACCCCCAGTATTAAACCCATTTAGTTCAACTGCTAATTCGGATAGACCTTCATTAACCCATGATGTTTCATTGCGATCAACATTCCAATGGATCATGTGTTGGAATTCATGCGCAAGAACACCATAAGTGAAAAGGTTACCTAAATCAAGATAATCCGCTGATAAGTAGAACATTTCCGTCATATTTGAAAATTGTTCAATTTCAGGCATAAATGAATCTGTGGATGAAAAATAACCAGCTGCGCTCCCAAGGTTTTGGGCGTATAAGATAGTCAAATGGACATCATTATCAATTCCCGGAGACCATTCTTTCCCAAATATTTCTCTGTTTCGTTGATAAATCTGGTTTTCAAACACATCCACCAATTTTTTAACGTTAGAGGAAATGTAATTAACGCCTTTTTCAACCCAAAAATAAACGTGGGGAGTCTGGTATGCGAGTTCCGCATCAATTCTCCTGTAATTGTTCTCATCCATGTTTAGCACCCAGAATTTTTTAGAATTTCCATTAATTTGGGTGATTGGTGGTTCCGCTAACATCACTGGTATATTTTTAATTCCTCTGTATTTTTCAGCCAAAGCAATTGGATCATTCTCGGGGATGGTTGCCGTATTTAAAATATTCAATGTGGATTCACTACTCATATCCAGAGGAGTCTGATCTATATTTTCAGATTCATTCTCTGAAGACCACATTTCCTCATTCTGAGTTTCATCGAATTTTTCTTCATTTTCATCCATAGGTTGAGGTAAACCTAATTCTGCAATCTGCCCTATATTCTCAAACGAATAATCTGTTGCAATGAAATAAATCAGACTGATGAAAATAATAGTCCCCAATAATGTGGACAATCCGAGTATTATCAAAAAGAAGTTGAAAAAGCGATCCTTCTCTTCCATCATAATATCACCAACTAAGCAGGATTATGCTGCCCTCATTTCTTTCCGAGATCCGGATTAGAAACTGCCAAACCCAAAGATACCCACCAATACGGCATTGCAAAGGAATCAATGCTTAATCCTTCAAAAATAATTCCGAGTAAAACAAAAATTCCAGCATATCCCATTATCCTTAATTCAATTTCCTTTGACTGTATTTTCTTGAGGAAATTATGAGCAAGGAATAATAGCCAACCAAAAAATAAGGAGAAACCTATCATCCCTGTTTCTGCCAGTAATCTGACCCATAAACTCTTGATATTCAATAATATATCAGTACGGTTCATTAATCTGCTTACTTCGAACAACTGCCATCCCTTGGGCGGTATTGCTGTCGGGAAGAAAAACCCCGCATTTCCTAAACCAACACCAAAAATTGGGAATTTTCCAAAAATATTCCATCCTGCCCACCAATAGATAACCCGATCACCAAATTTTAGTTCATCAAAATAAGTTATAAATGGGTTTTTATTTTCAAATGAAAAATTAAATAAGGCCTCCATCCGAGGATCAACTTTACTAAAGATATAGGCGGTCAGACCAATTCCCATAATATATGAAATAATTAAAATAGTAGAAATCAGTTTTCTAGAAAATTTACTTTTATTTGCAATCCTTTCTGTAAAGAAATTAACAATCCTGCCGTGAATTACAATGCTGACTAGAACAAGCATCAATAAAAAAGTTGCAACACCTACTCTCGATAAAGTAAGCAGTAAAGATATGACACCTAAAGCCAGAAGAATATTTTCAAAAGACAGAAATAATAACTGAAAAGAATGGCTTGACTTCTTTTGTAGAGTAAAAGAAAGCCAGAATGGAAGATAAAACATATTCAATTGATGCGCTAACCAGGAAGGCTCAAGAGCAAACCCTGTTATCCTCTGACGGTAAAGAACTCGAGCAGAAATTAATCCCTGTAGCTCAAACATCCATTGCGGATATTTATTCATCATATACCAGGATGCTGCCTGTGCACCACTCCAAATAAAAATTATTAATCCACTCCAATTGATAATTCGCATGGTTTTTTCTCGAATTTTCTTATCAATCGGAAATGAACTGGCGCAAACAAAATAGAGAAATCCTATGATCAAAGTCGAGAAAGCCGATAAAAATGGGGAATATTGGTTTACGCCTTTAAATGCAGGAATATCATAGAAAAATGAAAATAAAGAACCTAAAAGGGCTGCCATCACGAATAAGAAAAGCGGCAAAATGCTGACATTTAAAGGTTTGTTTTTTATCAAAAAGGGTATCAACCAGAATATCACTACCGCAAATAAAAATAGAATTGACGGGCTGGCAACGGAATCAGAACCCAGCAATGATGCGACCAGCGGCATACTTGTAATTGGTAAAACAGCTATCATCGCATACCAGCAATATTCAGCAGCCGTGCTGAAAAACCTATTTTTCAAAATTTGAACCTCGATAATAAAATATCCCCTGAGTTAATATACTCAGAACTAAGCCCGCCACGATACCCACCCCAGTTAACAAATTCTTCTGGTGCCGAACAGGGGCATCCGGATATTGTGGTTGCTGGACCATTTGAACCGCTAAGAACGCAAATAAACCTCTGCTTTGGGTTTTTTCTTCGTGGATCAACTGACTTAATTGCGCAATCTCATTCACCAAATCCTGCGGAGTATCAAAACCGCATAAATCTGCTGACCCGAATTGACCAGTTGATCGTTCAAAGCAATCTTCTAAACCCCATAACACTTCTGTTTCTGAATCAACAATCTGGGCATGTATCAATCCGTCTTGAATAACAGAGTTAGATATCTCAGCCCAAATGCTAGCAACCTTTTCCGCTAATGCCGGATCTGAAGATCGGTATCTTAAAGTCCATCGGAACTCCTCTCGATCAAGAGTGCTATCTTTTTCGAATTGAATTCTTGAATAATCACTCTGCTGTAAATTGATCTCATCAACGACACTTTCAATAACCTCGTCTGAAGTGATCACATAACCAATCCCACGCATTGTCTGATCTTCTTCAACATCAGATAGCGCCCCTGTCCTTGTGTAATCAATCGTTACAGAGAAAGAGGCGGATGCCTCATATACTGGGGAGTTCAAGTGTGCTAGAAGCAGTGCACAGAACCCTCCCATCATCATGCTTAAAACTGTTATCCACCACCGTTTTGTGATTGATTGCACTATATCAAAAGGTTTAAAGGTCTTATTCATATTGTTTTATTTTGCAGATTGAAAATTAATGATAATAAGGTTTTTCCCGCAATCAGTAAAAGTATCAAAAAGAACAGAACCTGTGATTGGAATGCCATCTAAATCAAAGACCTGTATGGCAAGTGCTTTTTCTGAAGCAAACACATGATCAGCAACCTGTATTTCAAATCCACCAGGTCCATAAATATCTGCTTCTGGTACTCCGGTTACTCCAATGATCTCCACTGCCGTTCCTTCAATATCCCCTGTGACCATAACGACTTTATTCATCAATGGTGTTCCATCCCAATCAAATATTTGCCCAGCAATTCCCAACCAATCACACCCTTTAAAAGGGTGAGCAAAATTTTCTATGTAAGCTGGTGTACCGAGTTGTAGAATAAAAGGGAAAGGAGTGGTAGTAAATTGTGGGGTACTCGTTTCAGTAGGTAATGCAGTGGGCAATTCAGTTGGAATACTTGTGCCCGTGGCGAATAAAGTAGCAGTCGGCATTATAGTTTGGGTTTCCCCTGTCCCAGGCGGTTCGATTGTCTCGGGCAATGGTGACGGATCATTAATTTGAGTTGATATTGCCGGTCTAGATGTAGGTAAATTTTCCGGTATCAAATAACAACTCGACAATAAAAAAGCTGACAGCAATATTATTAGAAATTTTTTCATCATTTCCTCAAATTTTTTTACAATAACCATTTTCATTAATCTTCATATTCTTCCCTGTATAAATGCATCTCCTCAATGATTTTATAAACCTCAAAAGGTAAATAATATCGATATGGTTTTTTCGAAGATATTAGATATCGGATCAGGTTTGAGGAAATTTCCAATAAGGGAGCATTAATAAATTCTACTTTATTTGAGATTCCGGGTAAGACATCCTTTAGATCTCTAAAATCTATTTGTTCACCAGGCCTGCGCATAACCCCAATTTTGTCGCACACCAAAATAAATTCCTTTGGTTTATGCCATTTTGGCAAGTCATGAAGTGAGTCTCCTCCCATGAGAAAAACTAACTCATTATCAGGGAATTCATTTCTTATCAAATTCATCGTATCTAGCACGTAATGCGGGCCCGGACGGTCAATATCTACATACGAAAAAGTAAAGCCGGGATCATCATCAATCGCCGCCTTAACCATTCTAATCCTGACATTTATCGAGGTAATTTTCTTTCCCTGTTTATGGGGAGGATCCGGAGCAAGAACCCAAAGGATCTGGTCAAGGTTTAGCTGGTCTGATGCCTCCATAGCTAAAATCAAGTGCCCTACATGCGGGGGGTCAAAGGTACCCCCGAATACTCCAATTCGCTTTTTACTCATTAAGTATTGTCCCCTTCGTATACCCACTCAAATTCATGGTCGCAAATGTACACAGAATCGCCTTCACGGATGCCGGAATTACGCAGTACGTTACCTATACCCATCGATTCAAGAATGCGGTGAAAGCGTCTGACAGATTCGAAATATTCCCAATAAGTCATTTCTGCTGCTCTTTCAATAGCACCGCCTTTAAGCACCCATCCCTTTTCGGTCTTAATTACTTCGAATGCTTTTTCTTTAGATTCGGGGTAGTAAACGGGTAAAGAAATCTCTTTCTGAACATCTGGCAATTCGTCAAGTAATTTTTTTGCTCTCCATAATAATTTGTTTGTGTTTTCATGTGACACGGTAGAAATTGTGGATACTTCAATTCCCTTCTCTTTAAAAACTTTTTTTATGTCTTCCAATTTTTCGCGCACTTCAGGGAGATCTATCTTATTGATTGCAACAACCTGCGGCTTTTCACCTAAATCCGGGTCAAATAAAGACAGTTCTGTATTGATTTGTGCAAAATCCGCTATCTGATCTTGGGACAATCCATCAAGTAAATGAATAAGTACTTTTGTACGTTGAATGTGCTTTAAGAAAGTATCCCCCAAACCCATACCAATATGAGCCCCTTCTATTAATCCCGGAATGTCAGCTAAAATAATTGTTGTTTCCTCATCTAAAACTGCTACTCCCAAATTCGGGATCAGTGTAGTAAACGGATAATTAGCAATCTTAGGTTTTGCATTGGTTACTGAAGCCAATAAACTTGATTTGCCTGCGTTGGGCATCCCTATTATGCCTACATCAGCTATTAGCTTCAATTCAAGATGTATTTTTTTTTCATACCCTGGTTCGCCTTTTTCCGCCAGGTGCGGTGCCTGGCTGTGCGGATTCGCAAATCTAGTATTTCCGCGACCACCGCGGCCACCTGGGCAAATAATCACCTTTTTATTCTCTTCAATCAGATCCGCTATCTGTTCACCAGTACCTGCTTGCTTCACAACCGTTCCAGGTGGAACATCAATGATAAGGTTCTCGGCTGAACGTCCGGTCTGATCCTTCACGCCACCGCGTTTGCCGTTTTCCGCTTTGAAAACAGTTTGATGCCGAAATTTTCCCAATGTATTCAAGTGGCGGTTCACCCTAAATACAACATCACCCCCTTTTCCCCCATCTCCTCCATCCGGGCCTCCACGATTGATATACTTTTCCCGCCTAAAATGGACAATACCATCGCCGCCTTTTCCAGATTGTACTTTTATGACTGCTTCATCAACAAACATAAGGTAATTATAAAGCAGGTCACTATGTAAGAAAAAAGGTCCCCGCTTTTAGCGAAGACCCTGATCGGTTACTTATTACCAAATTTCTTTTCAAGCAATTCTCTAAGTGTAGGCTGTCCAATTTCCTGCAGCTCATATCTAACACGCTGCATTGGTCTATTTACTTTAATAATTCTCGTAAGATCAATCGGTGTTGCCGAAATAACCATGTCAACATCAGCATTATTGATGGTTTTTTCAAGATCTGAAACCATCGCATCTCCATATCCCATCGCAGGAAGAATAGGACCTGTGTTGGGATATTTCTCATAAGTTTTTGCTATTGTTCCTACTGAATAAGGACGAGGGTCAACGATCGATAACGCTCCAAATCGCTGTGCTGCCACCAAACCCGCGCCATATTTCATCTCCCCATGAGTCAAAGTTGGACCATCCTCAATAACAAGAACCCGTCTACCTTTTATCTCTTCTGGTTTGTCAACAAAAAGCGGTGACGCAGCTTCTATCACAACTGCCTCTGGATTTAGACTTCTAAGGGATTCTCTTACCTTGATTACATTTTCATAATCCGCAGTATCGACTTTGTTGATTACAAAAACATCAGCTAAATTAACATTTGTTTCACCAGGATGGTACCTAGTTTCATGTCCTGGGCGATGTGGATCAGCAACTACAATAGCAAAATCCGAAGTATAAAACGGGAAATCATTATTACCTCCATCCCATATAATAATATCAACTTCTTTTTCGGCTTGAGTCAATATCTCCGCATAATCCACCCCAGCAAAAACAATAACACCGTTATCAAGATGCGGTTCATATTCCTCCCGCTCCTCGATTGTGCACTTATATTTATCCAAATCATCATAAGACGCATACCGTTGAACACGCTGCTTCACTAGATTGCCATATGGCATTGGATGGCGAATTGCAGCAACTTTATACCCCAAATCGATCAGCGCTTTGGACACACCGCGGGTGGTTTGGCTTTTCCCAGAACCAGTCCGTACAGCGCAAACTGAAACGACGGGTTTATTGGATCTTATCTGGGTGGTATAGACACCCATTAAGCGGAAATCTGCACCAGCAGCTAAAACCATTGAAGCCTTATGCATTACATACTCATGTGGAACATCACTGTACGCAAAAACAACTTGATCGATATTATTTTTCTTGATTAAATCAACTAACTCTGTTTCTGCATAGATAGGAATTCCTTCGGGATACAACGAACCAGAAAGTTCTTTAGGATATTTCCGACCTTCAATATTTGGTATCTGGGTTGCGGTAAATGCAACAACTTCATAATCCTGTCTGTCACGGAAAAAAACATTGAAATTATGAAAATCTCTTCCGGCTGCCCCCATTATGATTGTGCGAATTCTTGCCATTCAAATCTCCTTCTCGTAAATTGATTTACATTACTTCGGGTACTTTTATCCCTAGTAGGTTAAGACTATTAATAACGACCTGCTTTGTTCCTGCTACAATGCGTAGTCTAAATTCTTTAGTTTCATTATCTGCATTGAGTACCGGGCATCTATTATAGAAATTACTGAACGCTCTGGCAACCTCAAATGAATAATTTGCGACTAGGAGCGGTCGTAGATCTTTTGCTGCTCTTTGGACTTCCCGGGGAAATCGCGCAAGCAAATCTATCAACTCTACTTCATCTTTTGATAGTTTATATCTAATTTCCTTACTTTCGGGAAGAGTAAATTGTACTCTTCTGAGAATGCTATTTGCCCTTACTGCTGCATATTGAATATAGGGTGCTGCTTGCCCATTCATGTCCATTGCAGCCTCCCAGTCAAATGTGATTACTTTTGTATTATCTCTGGAGAGAAGAGAATATTTGATCGCCCCAATTGCCACTTTTTGTGCAATATCCTTCTTTATTTTTTCATCTAACTCTGCATTCTTATCCTCAACAATCTTGAAGGCTCTTTTTTTTGCTTCAGAAATTAAATCTTCCAATAATACAACAGTTCCCTCCCTGGATGCGATCGTTACGTTGCCTGGAAGATTCACGATTTCATATGCTAAATGGTAGCAGTCCTTTGCCCATTCATTCCCCATCAGATCAAGAATCTTAAATATTTGCTTCATGTATAGTGATTGGCGTACATCTACCACATATATTGATCTATCCAGATCAAATTCATTGAATTTCATAATTGCCAGTGGAAGGTCTTTTGTTGGATATAGGGATGTACCATCAGATCGCAATATGACCAACACGCGATAATTTTCTTCCGTGCCTAAAATTGCATCGAGGTCAACAATGACAGCTCCCTCCGGACGTTCATCCCTGGCAATGCCATCATTAATCAATTGCTCAACAATTCCCTTCCCCGGTTCCTCAACTTCACTTTCGAAATATATCTTATCGAATTTAATTCCCAATAAATCATAAACTTCATTAAAAGCTTCTAATGACCACTGCCTGGTTTTTTCCCACAATGCAACAATTTCCGGATCCTTTTCATCCCAGAGCTTAAATAGGTCGCGCACCTGTTCTTCATACTCCGGATTATCATCAATCTTTTTTATCGCCTCAGCGTATAATCCACCCATCCATCTAGTCTTTCCTTCGACCGGTGGCAATTCTCTGTTGTGGAAATTCATATAATTCCATAACCATTTAATAACATGTAAACCAATGTCCCCAATATAATTCGCTCGAATAACGTCATTACCAGAGAACTCTAGTATTTCACAAATTGACGACCCTAAAACCATATTTCTAAGATGGCCGACATGGAAAGCTTTATGTGTATTTGGCTGAGAATATTCAACCATGATTTTCTTACCTGTTGGCTGCCCACGACCAAACACATCACCTTGTTGTAATACTTCATCAATTACTCGCTTCGCAAATACGGAGGAATCATAGTAAAGATTCAGATATCCTTTAACCGCTTCTACTTTTTCAAATGAAGGTGGTAGTTTGAGTGTTGATGCAATTTGATCAGCGATAGCTATAGCACGCTGTCGGACATTTATTCCCTTCTGCTTTCTTGCTTCGAACGAAGCGGTAGAAAAGAAAGAAGTAGAAATTCCCCAATGCCCGCAAAAAGGTATCCAGGACCATTTAAACGGTTTTTTAGATATACCCTGGTTTTCAAGGATATTTTCTATTTGTGTTTGGATTTCATTTTGTTCTTTTTCAAACATTATTTTCCGCCTACATAAATAAAAAACGGGAAGATGATTAATCTCCCGTTATTTTAACCCAATCGATGGATTTTAATTACTTATCTAATGATGCTAATTGTCTCATCAAGCGGCTTTTTCTTCTCGCCGCGTTATTCTTATGAATAATGCCTTTTGCTGCCACTCGATCAAGCTTAATCACCGCTTGTTTTACTTCCTCAGCAGCTGCTTTCTTTTCTCCGGTAGCTATCGCGGAGCGGGCTTTTCGCACTTGTGTGCGTGCACCTCCTCGAAATATCCGACTATTCAAACGGCGTTTTTTATTTTGCCGATTTCTTTTAATTGCAGATCTAATATTTGCCAAAACTTCCTCCAATACTAATATTACTCAAGAAGCTATATTTTACTAAACAGTCATCAAAATGTCCAGAATAAAAAACCTAAGCGGATTTACTCGGGTTCATTTGGGATTTTCTAGTTTACTTATCATCAAGAGCAGCAAGCCCTGGAAGTTGAACCCCTTCCAGCATTTTAAGAGAAGCACCCCCGCCAGTTGAAATGTGGCTGATTTTTTCAGCTAAACCCGATTTTTTAATCGCTGATGCAGAATCACCACCACCGATGATGCTGATTGCCTTACTCTTAGCAACGGCATTTGCTATTTCAAATGTTCCCTTTGCAAAATTCGGCATTTCAAAAACCCCCATAGGGCCATTCCATACAATTGTACCAGCTTGCAAAATAACCTTATTGTAATTTTCAATCGTCTCGGGTCCAATATCAAGAATTCTCCATCCTTCAGGTACTGTGCCTACAGACATAACTTTAGATTTTGCTCCATTATCGAAATCATCCGCGATGACGACATCAACCGGGAGTCTGAGTTTAGACCCACCAAGTTTCACCAACTCCCGTGCAGTTTCTAACACATCATCTTCAACCAATGAATCACCAACTGGATACCCCTGCGCTTTGAAGAAGGTGTTTGCCATCCCGCCGCCAATTAACAGCGTATCTGCTTTTTCTAACAGATTTTTAATTACATTAATCTTATCGCTCACTTTAGCACCGCCGAGAATAGCAACAAAAGGTTCCTTCGGTTTTTCAATTGCCTGGCCTAAATATTTAATTTCCTTTTCAAGTAAAAATCCAGCAACAGCAGGAAGATACTTGGATACTCCAACGTTTGATGCGTGAGCCCGGTGAGCGGTTCCGAAAGCATCGTTCACAAATACATCAGCGTAGGAGGCGAGTTCTTTCGACATTTCAGGATCATTCTTCTTCTCTCCGTCATGAAATCGGGTGTTTTCTAGAATTAAAACCTCCTTTGGTCCCAATTTATTTACAGCATCCTCAGCGATAGGTCCGACACAATCCGTGGCGAAAATAACTTTCTCACTTATTAATGTTCCCAAATATTCTGCAACAGGTTTAAGACTGAAAGTGGATTCTGGTCCGTTTTTTGGTCTACCTAAATGCGAACATAGTATCAATGACGCCCCCTTATCAAGTAGATAATTAATAGTTGGTAACGCAGCTCGGATGCGTGTATCATCAGTTATCTCTCCATCTTTTATGGGTACATTGAAATCAACTCGTACTAAGACGCGTTTGCCTTTTACATCAATATCTTTAACAGTTTTTTTATTGAACATTCTTTCCTCTTCATTAATAATAAAAGACGTAATCTTGGTCTAATTATATTCAGATTACGTCCTTAAATTCACCTATTAAATAACTAAAGCTTTTTTGCAATCAGCGCAGCCACGTCTGCTGTTCGGCAGGAATAACCCCACTCATTATCATACCAGGCTACAACTTTAACAAGATTTCCACCCGTCACCATGTTCGATTCAAGATCAACGATTGAAGAACGTGAATCTCCCTTGAAGTCCATTGAGACCAATGGCTGGTCGAATTTCCCCGTTGTGACCCCTAAAATTCCTTTAAGGGAAGTCTCAGATGCCTTGACGAAAGCATTATTTAATTCTTCTTTCGTGATTGATTTTTCAATACTCACTACCAGATCAACAATAGAGACAGTTGGGGTTGGAATGCGCAAAGCAAAACCATCAAATTTACCCTTCAATTCAGGTATCACTAAAGCAACTGCTTTTGCCGCACCTGTCGTAGTTGGAATAATATTCATGGCTGCCGTACGCGACCTTCTCAGTTTCTTATGCCCTGAATCCAGGATCTTCTGGTCATTTGTATAAGAGTGAATAGTCGTCATTACACCACTCTTGATAGTAAATAGATCATTAACCACTTTCGCCGCGGGAGCTAAGCAGTTGGTTGTACAGGATGCATTTGAAAGTACGTGGTGCTTAGCAGGGTCATATTTATCGTCGTTCACACCTAATACAATGGTTAGGTCTTCATTTGTCGCAGGTGCACTGATGATCACTTTCTTTGCCCCGCCTTTAAGGATGTGAACATTCGCACCAGGTCTTCCATTTGGATCACCAATTCCATCTCTGAAAAGGCCGGTTGATTCAATTACAATTTCAACACCAAGGTCCTTCCAGGGAAGATTTCCTGGATTCCTCTCGGCGAAAACTTTTACTGGCTTTCCATCTATGACAAGATCATCTCCGTTAACTTCAACGGTTCCGTCATAGATACCATAACTTGAATCGTACTTGAATAAATGTGCATTCGTTTTTACATTAAAAAGATCATTAACTGCAACCACTTCCAACTCATCCCCATGCCATTTATTAATTGCCTTTAAGACTTGCCGCCCAATTCTGCCAAATCCATTAATACCAACTTTAACTGTCATAACCTACCTCCAATTTTTTTTGAAATTTTACCATGTGAAAATATCTTAAAATATCTATCTATTCAAGATTGTGAGGATCATTGTTTACGAGTGGACCAGTTCGCTCAAGGTAGAGGTCTTTAATAACCTCAGCCAACTTTTGCGGATCATGACGCCAGGCATTTTCAGCATCTGCTATTGATGAGAAATATACAGAATACTGTTCCTCCAATTGTGAATCAGGAAGAACAGCTTCAATCCCTTTTGGCATTTTAAAGTGGGAATCAAAATTACAGAGAATGATATCAAAGTGAAGATCTTCAATATGTTTCTCAATCGCATGAACATGATCACTCCATGTATATCCAAGAGTTTCCCCTTTCTGGTTTGCCACATTACATATAAAGAACTTTAACGCCTTACTGGATCTTATCGCATCCGCCAATCCTGGAACCAGCAAATTAGGGATTACGCTGGTATATAGGCTTCCGGGTCCTATAATAACTAAATCGGCATTCAATATTGCCTGTACCGATGGAGGAAAAGGAAGGGGATTACTGGGTTCAAGCCAGATATGTTCAATTATTCCGTCAATTTTAGGAATCGTGCTTTCCCCAACCACCTTTATTTCCCTTCCCTCATCCGGTAAATTAATTTCCGCAACTAATTTGACATCATGCAGCGTCGCGGGAAGTACTCGCCCCTTAATTGCCAGAACGCGTCCGGATTCCGCTACTGCTTCTTCAAAACTTCCTGTAATATCCGCAAGAGCACTGATGAATAGATTTCCAAGCGAATGGCCATTAACTCCTGCTCTTTTACCAAATCTATACTGAAAAACACGCGACAGCATCTCTTCGTCATCAGCCAAAGTGGTTAAACAATGCCTAATATCGCCGGGGGGGAGGATGCCCAAATTCTTGCGCAGTTCACCCGAGGATCCACCATCATCAGCAACTGTAACAATTGCAGTTAAATTATGGGAGTATTGTTTTAGTCCTCTTAGCAGTGAGGATAGCCCTGTCCCTCCTCCAAGTGCAACGATCCTTGGACCTTTTTGCCGTCGTCGGTAAGTGGAAATAGTATCCAATAGAGGTTGGCCAGGTTTTAAAAAAGGCCTTAAGATAGATCGATTTAACTCTAGTAATCCTGTAAATAAAATTGCAACACCTACCCCGCCATAGATCAACGCTCGCAGCCATCTTGGAAGGTTGGAAAGGGAAATCGCCAATAACATTTTTCGAAGCCATCCTGTAGATGTGTCTCTGTAGATATCCAACGCGAAGAAAGTCAAACCCAGGGCAATAAAAGTGGTCCCGATTAAGACAACGAGCAGCCACCTTTTAATACCGATTCCTGGAGTTAACCATCTATAAATTTGAGAAAGAAGATTCTTAAATCTTACCTTCCGGAATTTATTTTTCACTGACATGCAAAAAATCATAGCAGTCTTTCATTCAATAGTCAACTGGTTAAGAGACACGCTATAATAAATCCATGGATACTTTTATTGCTGCAGATATTGGTGGTACAAATATCCGATGTGCTTTATTTCCTTTTAAGGGAGATTCGCATATCGCGATTAATAAAATCATGACACAAAACAGTCAAGGAAAAACTGAAAAACCAATTGATCGGTTAATTTCCTGCATTGAAGAAATTTGGCCAAAACAGGGGGGGGTTCTC